>Ga0105048_10000949_pt1 | contig 46451 bp, 41 predicted proteins | sample MAT05_FD_78382 | JGI IMG/M metagenome (GOLD analysis project Ga0105048, IMG submission 78382) | Freshwater microbial communities from Lake Fryxell liftoff mats and glacier meltwater in Antarctica - MAT-05 | ecosystem: Environmental > Aquatic > Freshwater > Ice > Liftoff microbial mat | place...
GTCTGAAAGCCTTATCAAGCCTGCATGACCTCACCCCAACCCCTCTCCAAAGGAGAGGGGCCAGAACCCTCAACCAGTAAGCACTTGAGCGATTTGGTAAAGTTTTAGTCGGACAATAGTGATTATTTTATATTTTTATAACTTCCGAAAAGCAAATACCCCATGCTTAATCAGGGTCTAAAGCCCCTTTAGGGGTTTGGGGTATGACACCAGAAAGAATCACCCGTTTAGAAACTGTCTTAAACAAACGTCAGCCAGACCTTACCGTGGTGCTGGAGAATGTTTTCGACCCACACAATATTTCTGCCGTTATGCGTACCTGTGATGCCGTAGGTATCCAGGATATGTATATTCTCAACTACAAAATTCCACCACACCGCAAATGGGGCGCCAAAAGTTCTTCCAGTGCAGCCAAGTGGCTAAGCATTCACCAGTTTACAGACGCTGGTGAATGTTTTGCCGCATTGAGAAAAAATTATAAAAAAATTTACACCACCCATTTAAGCAGCGATGCGGTAAGCCTGCATGAACTGAATTTAACAGAACCCGTGGCGTTGGTGTTCGGCAACGAACACAGTGGTGTAAGCGAAGAGATCATCGCCATGGCCGATGGAAATTTTATTATTCCGCAAGTAGGCATTATTAAGTCGCTGAATATTTCTGTGGCTTGTGCGGTTACCTTGTATGAAGCCTTCCGACAAAAAAATGAAGCCGGGCATTACAATAATGTAAAACTTCAGGGAGAACAATTAGAAACTTTAAGAACCAACTGGGGGTTTATTGATGAAAACGAATAAATTTTTCCAGGCAAAGTTTACCAAAAATATATTCCGCTACATTTTATCACCCTGCCGTTACCAATTAAAGATGTTGGCGTAATATTACAATGCCTCAATGATCGGTATTAACTAAAAAGCGCTTCCCTTCTCCGTCTCCTTTAGAGAGGGCAGGGGTGAGGTCAAATTCAAAAGCATGAAAAATATTGTCATACTACTTGCATTCGTCATCGCCGGAAAATCATTCGCCCAAAAAAAGCCCCTCGACCACACGGTGTACGACAACTGGAAAAGTATCGGCGAACGACTAGTTAGCAACGACGGAGCATTCGTAGTGTACACCGTAAACCCCCAGGAAGGTGATGGCGAACTGGTAATACAAAATCCGCAAACCAAATATAAAAATGTAGTACCACGGGGTTACAATGCCACCATAACTGAAGACAGCAAATATGTGATCTTTAAAGTAAAACCATTTTTCCGGGATACAAGACAGGCAAAAATAAAAAAGAAAAAAGGAGATGAAATGCCGAAAGACTCCATGGCCATCCTGGAGTTGGGCACAGACAGCATCATTAAAAAAGCAAGGGTAAAAAATTTTAAAACACCGGAGAATGGGTTTGGATTTGTGGCATACCAACTGGAAAAACAATTGCCGGATACCGGAAAGAAAAAATCAACTGCTGATTCATTAAAAATAAAAAATAACGAGTTGGCAAAGATTGCCGACTCTTTAATCAGGCATTCCATTGACTCCATCAAAGGAAATATTTCCAAAGAAGAATTGATTGAGATCGCAAACAAAGCAGCCAGCCAGATCATCAAAAAAGTAAAAGACATAGCAGATGCTGACGGGGATGATGCTGCAGCCGAAAGTTCATCAGAAGGAACCGACCTGGTGCTGAGAAATTTAAGCAACCATAAAGAAACCGTATTTAAACTGGTGAATGAATTTTACTTTGATAAAAAAGGAACAAAGCTCCTGATTGAAACAAGTAAAAAGAGTAAAGACACTAACAGCAAAGCTTTTGTGCTGGTATATCATTTACAGACGATGCAAACCGACACCGTGCTGGCGAAATTCAACGATGCAAAAAACTTTGCCTTTGATGAAGAGGGTAACCAACTGGCATTTGTAGCCGAAAGGGACAGCAGCGAAAAAGCCTTGACCAAATTTTACAAGCTCTGGTATTTTACCAACACCCAGGACAGCGCAAAAATTATTGCCGGCAAAAACACTGTGGGTATGCAGTTGGGTTACACCGTAAGCGAAAATGCAAGAGTAGAATTTAGCAAAGACGGAAGCAAACTGTACTTTGGTAATTCCCCGGTTCGCCAGCCAAAAGATACTACCTTGGTGGATTTTGAAATTGCGAAAATAGACATCTGGAATTACAAAGATGATTACCTGCAGACGCAACAACTTAAAAACATAGATGCAGAATTAAAAAGAAGTTACACCGCAGTGTACCATGTAAAAGAAAATAAATTAGTTCAGTTAGGAGCCGACGATGCCGAAACAATCACCCTGGTAAACGAAGGCAATGCCAACTGGGTGCTGGGGGAAACCAATAAAGGTAACAGGGTGGAATCGCAATGGAATGGCCGGACAAAATCAACCGCTTACGTCATTAACACGGCGACAGGTGAAAGAAAAACAGTGTATAAAAATCTTTACCTCAATGCAAACCCATCACCGGCAGGAAAGTATGTATATTGGTACAACCCGGAACTGAAACACTATTTTACTTACGAAATTGCAACCGGCAAAACAAGGAACGTAACAAGTAAATTAAAAGTGCCCCTGTATGAAGAAGATAATGACGTACCCGACTTGCCTGGCAACTATGGATTGATGGGCTGGGAAGAAAACGACCATGCCCTGTTTGTGTACGATCAATTCGATGCCTGGAGGATTTCGTTCTTTGACCAGGATTCAACCACAAAGGTGGTTACAACAATCAACAGCAGCGATCAACTGCTAATCACCAGAACCGGAAGGGAATCAAAGAATGCTTTCCGTTTTATCAATACCGATAAAGAACACCGCTTTTTCATTCCCCGGAAAAAATATTTATTTACTGTATTTAATAAGCAAACGAAAGAAGCTAACCTGTTTTTTTTATATCCATCCGGTAACAGGGAGGCTGAACGAATTACTGAAGATTCAAAGCATTTTTTTGGAAGGCAAGCGGTTTCAAAAAATAACCAGTTATTTCTTTTTACAAAAGAACAATTCAGCCAATCACCTGATCTGTACTGCATTTCATTGGCAGACAGCAACCTGGTACCCCGGTATGATATGTATGGCGAATTTGTGATGAACCAGTACCAGCAGCCAATACAGCTCTCCAGCATCAACCCGCAACAAAATGATTACAACTGGGGCACAGCCGAAATGTTTTCATGGAAAACCTATACCGGCAAGCCCAGCACCGGCATTGTTTACAAACCGGAAGGTTTTGATCGCAAAAAGAAATACCCGATGATCTGTTATTTTTATGAGAAGCTATCAGACAATTTATACAATTACATACCACCGGCACCAACCCCCAGCCGGCTAAACATCTCGTTTTTTGTGAGCCGGGGATATATTGTGTTTGCACCGGATATTGCTTACGGCACAGGCCACCCCGGCAATGATGCTTACAACTACATCGTGAGTGGCGCAAGGGCATTGGTAAAACAGGGTTTTATTGACAGCACCACCATAGGCATCCAGGGCCAAAGCTGGGGTGGTTATCAGGTGGCCTATCTTATTACCAAAACAAAATTATTTAAGGCAGCCTGGGCTGGTGCGCCGGTCGCCAACATGACGAGTGCATATGGCGGCATCCGGTGGGAGAGTGGGCGCAACCGCCAGTTTCAATATGAAAAAGGACAGAGCCGTATTGGACACAGCCTTTGGGATAAACCCCAGTTATATATCGAAAACTCCCCGCTGTTTCATTTACACAAAGTACAAACAGCATTGGTCATTATGCACAACGATGCAGACGGGGCAGTACCCTGGTACCAGGGCATGGAATTGTTTACCGGTTTAAGAAGATTGGGAAAACCAGTGTGGATGCTTAATTACAATGGTGAAGCGCATAACCTGGTAGAAAGAAGAAACCGTAAGGACATTCAAATAAGGGAGCAGCAATTTTTTGACTGGCTGCTGAAAGGCGAAAAGCCTGCTAAATGGCTGAAAGATGGAGTGCCGGCGACAGAGAAAGGAAAGGATTGGGGGTTAGAAGTGGAGTGAGAAAGGTTAAAAGTTTAAAGTTTAAAGTTTAAAGTTTAAAGTTTAAAGTTTAAAGTTATAACGCCATACGTTAAAACCTTTTTTGCAATTGTTTAATATTTGAACCCGGGCAACTTTCAATCTTGAACATTCAACCTTCAACGTACAAAAGACAGGGGGCAACAGGCAGTAAAAACCACCCGTCTGAATTTTAAATATCCCGCTTTAAAATTCCCCACCTGCATTGAATAGGGTTTGTTAGATTAAAACTGCGGTAATCCGATGAACAACAGGTTGATTTCATTCGCCTGCATAGTTATTATAAAGGGCCGATGTTATAAACGGGCTGTTTCCAATTCTTGACAAAGATTGATCATTTGCACACAAAAAAAAAGGGTGTTTTAACGGTATTTTAGGGGGTGTATTAACGGTACCTATGGAGAGTGTTTTAACGGTTTTGAAAATTACAAGCTTGATTTCTTTACAATTCAATTACCTGGAAAGGGGTTTGCAGGCCGCTGAAAGCTTGCTCCAGCCTTTCTTTGTGGGTATCTGTAATCAATACCTGGCCGTCATTTTCATTGCATACCCTGTGAAGCAGGTGCTGCATACGGCGGTCATCCAGTTTTTCAAATACATCGTCCAGTAACAGGAGGGGGGCAAAACCTTTGTCCCCTTTCAGCATTTCAAACTCAGCTAATTTGAGGGCAAACAATAAACTTTTCCGCTGCCCCTGGGATGCTGTGTTTTTAAAAACATTTCCATTCAATTGAATCAAAATATCGTCTTTATGGATACCTCCATTGCTGCGTTGCAAAATAAAATCCTTTTCCCTGCATTGGTTTAGCAAGGCATTAAAATCAGTACTGTTTAACTGGCTTTCATATTGCAATGTTACCGCTTCATCATTGCCGGCTATCTGCTGGTAAAATTGCTGTACCAATGGGATGAGTGCAGCCGTGAAATCTTTTCTTTTTTGATAAATGTAATTGCCTGGCTGCACCAATTGCTCATCCACCACTTCCAGCAACGGCCAATCAGTTTTACCCTGCTCTGCAAACCTTTTTAAAAGGCTGTTGCGTTGCTGCAGTACCTTGTTGTATACAATTAATTGCTGCAGGTAGCTATGGTCAACCTGGCTAAGCACCGTATCAATATATCGCCGGCGCTCTTCGCTTCCGCCGGTTATCAGTTCCACATCATCCGGGGCAATCATCACCGCCGGGAATTTTCCGATGTGTTCAGAAAATTTTGTGTATTCAACATCGTTCAGGTAAAATTCTTTTTTGCCGGCACCCCGGTGGATGCAGACAATTTTATCTCCTTCAAAAAAACCTTCCAGCCTGAAACCATCTTTATCAAACTGCACATTCATCGAATCTGTTTTGGTAAAATAACTTTTGGTAAAACAGAGGTAATAAATGGCATCCAGTAAATTGGTCTTTCCTTTACCATTCAGTCCGCATATACCTACCACCCGTTCAGTAAAGTTGAAAGTGGAAAAATCGTAATTCTTAAATTGTGTGATGGATATTTTTTTAAGCCCGGGCATGGAGTGCAAGATAATTGATTATGGAACTTGAATTTTACCATGCGGTAGCTGGCTATAGAAATGCAGGATCTGGTTACAAAAATTGATCTTATCAATCATAATAAAACCAGGTTTCAAAGAAAGCACTGCTTCCAGTACAGGTTGATTTGCCGTACAATGGTTTATTATTGGCAGTGTAGGTGTACTCCGTGGTATAACTGGAACCATCGGTTACATTGGTCAGGATTGGATTATTAACAGGTTTGTAATCGGTATAAAAAAGAGGCGCCCAGTAAAATGTGGACTTATCAATCGGATTAACCGGTGCTGCGTTCAGTTTACTGTCGTATCCAAAACTGAGTGTTTTAATATCAGTATTGGTTGTCCAAGCACATACGGCGGTAACAAGGTTTCCCGACACATCAAATTGGTAGATTATATCCCGTAATAAAAAGTAAGCTACTCCATTCAACCTTCGGTAATCCATCCTTTTTTGCAATACAGATCCTGCATAAATATATACAGAACTGTCCCTGGTTGGCCGGCCCCCATTAGCATCAATAGAAATGGAAAGAACCAGTTTTCCGGCATTGTCGTAAGAAAAATGAGTAGTCGTTAAAAGTGGAGTACTTCCGGTGGCCATAGCAAAAAGCGTTATGCTATCAAGCCTGCCCTGATTGTTGCGGTAAAATGTTTCTGTGTTAGCGCCCGTATTGTTGCTGTTATCCAGATAGTTAAATTGGTGTTGGGAAAGCTGGCCGTTTGTATTGTAAATAAAGTCACTGGTTGCTACCGCATTATTTTGGTTGTGCTTTGTTACCGTTTTCAACAACAAGTAAAAGTTTGCTCCTTGTGAATTACCTGCCGTTTCTTTTTTGCAGGAAATAAAACAGAAACAAAGAAAAATATTCAGCGTAATGAAGATTATTATGTTTTTCATGTGCAGCCATTAAGACTTTAAAGTTACCCATTTGATGGTAAAAATCAAATAATGAAATTGCAGGCCACATTTTAAATTGTTGCAGACGGGCAGCAGTAGCTTTGCGGGGATGGCAGCCGTTTAGAAAACAACTTCCTCATTTATCCAATGCCTAAAGATCCTAAACCATCAATTAGATTTACTTTTGCCACTTATGGCATCAAGAGTTTTATTGATAACACCGCCTTTTACTCAACTCAATACACCGTACCCGGCTACAGCTTATTTAAAAGGGTTTCTTAACACAAAAAATATTGCCTCCGTGCAGGCAGACCTTGGCATTGAAGTTACCATTGAACTGTTTAGTAAAAATGGATTGACAAAATTGTTTGCTGCAATTGATTCCAACAAAGAGCTTACAGAAAATTCCCAAAGAATAATTGCTTTACAAAATGATTACGTCCAAACCATTGATGCGGTAATGCTTTTCCTGCAGGGTAAAAGTCCTGCGCTGGCACACTTAATTTGCAAGCGGGGATTTTTACCGGAAGCTGCAAGGTTTGCACAGGTGGAAGATTTGGCCTGGGCATTTGGCAGCATGGGCACACAGGACAAAGCTAAGTATTTAGCTACCATGTATCTCGAAGATATTTCAGACCTTATAAAAGAATGCGTGGATGAACATTTTGGGTTTAGCCGTTATGCAGAAAAATTGGGAAGATCGGCCAATAGTTTTGATGAATTGTACGATGCTTTACAAAAAGAATACACTTATATTGATGAACTGCTGATACAAATCCTGTCAAAAAGAATCACGAAAGTGCAGCCGCAATTAGTAGCATTGTCCATCCCTTTTCCGGGAAATTTATATGCCGGGCTGCGTTGTGGCCAATGGATAAAACAAAATTTCCCATCCGCCAAAGTAGTGATGGGGGGCGGATTTCCCAATACAGAGCTGCGTTCTTTATCAGATGCCCGGGTATTTAAATTTGTGGATTTCATCACACTCGATGATGGGGAAGCTCCCATAGAAAATTTATTGCAGCATATCCACGGAAACAAATCAGTTGACGAATTAAAAAGGACTTTTACTTTAGTAAACGGTGAGGTTACCTATTTCAACAATGGAGCCTGCACAGACTACCGGCAGGGCCAGGTGGGTACGCCAGACTACAGTGATTTATTACTTGATAAATATATCTCAGCAATAGAGATCATCAACCCCATGCACAGCCTGTGGAGCGATGGCAGATGGAACAAACTAACGATGGCGCATGGTTGCTACTGGGGCAAATGTACTTTCTGTGATATTTCGTTAGACTATATTAAAAATTACGAACCACTCACGGCACATATTCTTTGCGACCGGATGGAGGAAATGATTGCACAAACCGGACAAAACGGTTTTCATTTTGTAGATGAAGCAGCACCACCTGCGCTCATGCGTTCGTTGGCATTGGAGATAATTAAAAGAAAATTAGTGGTAAGCTGGTGGACAAATATCCGCTTTGAAAAAAGTTTTACCCGTGACCTTTGTCTATTGCTCAAAGCCTCCGGTTGCATCGGAGTTTCCGGCGGGCTGGAAGTGGCCAGTGACCGGCTGTTGCAACTGATTCAAAAAGGAATTACGGTAGCACAGGTAGCCCGGGTGAATAAGCATTTTACCGAAGCCGGCATTTTGGTGCATGCTTACCTGATGTATGGCTTCCCAACGCAAACGGCACAGGAAACCATTGATTCTTTAGAGATGGTAAGGCAACTGTTTGCTGCCGGGATTCTGCAATCTGCCTTCTGGCACCAGTTTGCCATGACTGCCCACAGCCCGGTTGGTATGCAGCCTGAAAAATATCAAGTACTCAGGCAAACCGCCGGCATTGGAACCTTTGCCAACAATGATATTGAACATACTGACCCCACAGGAGCTGACCATGATACTTTCAGTTTCGGCCTCAAAAAATCACTCCTAAATTTTATGCATGGTGCCTGCCTGGATCATCCACTGCATAAATGGTTCGATTTTAAAACTCCCAAAACAACGGTACCACCTGGTTATATTGTGGGTGCTTTGGAGGAAGAGGAACCCGCCGGCAGCAAGCCCACCACCAAAATAGTTTGGCTGGGTAACCAGGTACTGGCAGCACATTTTACCAAATCAAAAAAAGGAAGCTCCTGGGAAATGCTGTCACTCAGTTTTCAAACCAAAATGGAAGTTGTCAATATCAAAGTAAATAAAGCAGAAGGGAATTGGCTGCTGTTAACGCTGAAAAATTTAGCTGTTGCCGGTAAAGCATACACTTTGCAGGATCTAAAAGGTAGCTACGAAGCTGCAGGGCTTCACGACTTTGAATTGTTTTGGGATAACAAACCAGTGAATACGTTATACAGGGCAGGGTTGCTGCAGTTGTGATGATTGTTTTAACGAAGCACGGTTAACACGATTAACCGGTTTACTATGCGGTTTTTATCCTTTTCTACTCAACTTTTGCTTTTACTCAACCTGAAGCTGTGTAGTTTGTATTTTAATGGGTAGTATGCATCCTTAATGCTTCCATACTATTCACCAGTCAATATTCTTAAACGTGTATTTAATGAAAACGATTACAACCTTCATTTGCCTGTTTCTTTTTTTTATTACCGGGGGTATTTTTGCCCAGCCTGTAATCAATACCGTGATAGCCAACAGCAGCAGCATTGCCAGGCTCAATAAATTAGAACTTACTGCAAACCTTACGGCCACTTATACCAATGCATACGATTATGATGATATTGCAGTGCAGTGCATTTTTACTGCCCCATCGGGCAGAAAAGATACGGTAGACGGCTTTTACATGCAGGACTATATGCTGAGCAATGGCAACCTCACGGCAACGGGCAGTGGTAATTTTAAAGTTCGGTATGCACCCAATGAAACCGGCAACTGGATGTATGATTTGAGTTGCACCAACAGCAGCGGAACCAGCGTGTATGCTACGCAAAGTATTGTATGTACCGCATCTGCTGAAGCAGGCTTTATCCGGAGAAATGCCAGCAACTATTTAAGCTTTGACAACGGTACACAATACATTCCGATAGGGGAGAACGTGGGATGGCAAAACAACAATGTTGTAAATAATTATACCAACTGGCTAAGCAACCTTACCGCCAATGGAGGAAACTTTATCCGGATATGGATGTCGAGCTGGGCGTTTGGACTGGAATGGAAAAATAATTACAATGGTTTTTCCGGTTTGAAAAAATATAAGCAAACGAATGCCTTTTATTTTGACTGGCTGCTGGATTACTGCAAACAAAATAATGTGTATGTGATGACAGCATTCAATAATCATGGCCAGGTATCCACCAATGTAAATCCTGAGTGGAACGACAATCCGTACAATGCAGCCAATGGCGGGCCTGCCACCAATACATGGGATTTCTTTACCAATGCCACTGCAAAGAACCTGCATAAAAACAGGCTTCGGTATATCATTGCCCGGTATGGTTATTCACAAGCAGTACAGAGTTGGGAACTGTTTAACGAAGTAGACTGGACAGACCAGTTTGAGGCCAGGAAGACAGATGTAAAAAACTGGCATGAGGAAATGGCAAATTATATTAAGCGAAAAGATGTGTACAAACATTTAGTAACTACCAGCTATGCAAGAGACAGTTACGACCCAGCTACCTGGAACATTCCGAACATTGATTTCAGCCAGACGCATTTTTACCTCGATGCTCCCAACATTGAAAATACCATTGCTGCCGCTTCTCAGACCTACTTAACAGATTTTCAAAAACCTGTCCTGAACGGAGAGTTCGGTTTGGGTCCGGATGGAGGCGCACTCTCAACAATGGATCCTTCCGGTGTTCATATTCACAATGCCCTGTGGGGAACAGCGTTTAGCGGTGCCCTGGGCTGTGGCATGAGCTGGTGGTGGGATAGCTATATTCATCCCAGAAACCTGTACCCTTATTTCAAGCCGTTGGCAACCGTATTGAACAGCATAGACCTGGTGAAAGACAACTATAAAAAAATGGCAGCATCTATCAGCGGCGGCGGCACTGCAGATGCCAGTATTGTGCCCGGAGCAGACTGGGGCCTGGCACCAGCGGCTAATTTTACCATAAATGCAACAGGTGTCATTTCACCTGCAGCCACACAACTGTGTAAATACCTGTATGGAAACCTATACAATACTCAATACCGGAATCCACCCACTTTCAATGTGAACTACCCGTTTGCCGGACAGTTTAGAGTAGTAACCGGCGGAAGTGCAGGTACTGCTCCCAAAATAAATATTTATGTGGATGGGGTGCAGTTGCTGAATTCCAATACAGCTATCAATACCACCTACAGTGTAAATATCAGCGCAGGGCCACATACTATTAAGGTTGATAACCTGGGTACAGACTGGATCTTAATTTCGAATTATGTTTTTACCAACATTGGTTCACCGCTCACTACCTATGTTTTAAAATCTGCCAACAGTGCAAAAGCTACCGGCTATATCATCAATAATAATTACAACTGGAAATACCTGCAAAGCTCCGGCGGTGTTTTACCTGCAGCGATCAACGGAGCCAACCTTCAATTATCCGGTTTGCAGAATGGCCCGTGTAAAGTAGAATTTTACAGTTGCAGTACGGGATTACTGGTAAACGTTATCAATACATCTGTGGTTGCTGGTTTGCTGAACGTTCCATTGCCATCCATTGCATGGGATATCGCATTTAAATTATCCACCAATTTTTACCTGTTTAATGGAAGTGGCATTTGGAGCGATGCTGCTAACTGGAGTAATAACATGAAGCCACCAGCATTGCTGCCTGGCGGCGGCGAAATCAGCATTGATCCGGTTGTTTCGGGCGAATGTGTACTGGATATTGTGCAACAGATTGCTCCGGGCTGTAAAGTGACGGTGCAGGGAAATAAGAAATTTATCGTGAATGGCAACCTTGTAATCCAGTAATGATTTTATTGCTGAACAAAAATTGCCCCATTTTCCTACCGGAAAACATTTGTGAATTTGGTATCCGTTGCAAATAAAAATTCATATCGTCATTCATCATGATTTTTCAGGCGGGAACAACTTCCTGTTAGGTAGGCCATAGTCAAAGTTGCAGACAAAAAAAATGATATGCAGGCATCGGAATCTGCTGTAACGCCGATTGAAAAAAGCTGGTCATACAAGCTCGTTTTAAAATACGCTGGTAAATCAGCCGGGAAATTATTTTTATTTCTTTATTGATATGCCTGAAATATCATTACAGAACATGTGGTTAGAAATGCAGCACCCGCAATCGGACTTATGGATATAAAGGGTTTGTACGTTTGACGTGGTTAAGTCTTAGGCTGTTCATTCCTGTTAAAAACCCGGAAGTAATCTCGTATCGAGGTTGTTTTTTCAAATATTAATCCAACCATTCGTTTGCACCCTTACATATAATACATAATTTTATACTTACTTTTTTTAAAGTCAATCCTTAATATCATTAAATTGCATTACCAAAACAAAAATCATGATAAAAAAAATCTACTCACTTTTATTTTTTGCTGCTTTTTCATTCTCAGCAATTAATGCCCAAACAGTAACAATTAACGAAAATCCTACCGGTACCAGTCCAAATATTGTGTTTGGAACGCTGCAATACCATGCCAGCGAATACCTTTACCGGAATGCTGAATTCCAGGGCAATTTTACAACCAATGCTATTTCGCAAATAGCTTTTAATGTTGGCACGGTCGGAAGTCCCACTACTTTCAACAACGTAAATATTTACATGCAGAATGTACCAGCTACTACAAACACGCTCGCCACCGGTACTTACTCTAATGAAGGTTATACACTGGTGTACAGTGGCCCGGTTACAATGGGTGCTGTTGGTTTTAATCTCATCAACCTAACCACTGGTTTCACCAGGGTTGCCGGTACCAACCTGCTTTTGTTGATAGAGCGTACAGATAATGCAACCCATGCCGGTTATGTTTTCGTTCCTTCACTGGATGATCCAAGCGGTGCGGCGGCTACCACTGTTTCCCGCCGCTATAACGGTGCTGCGGCACTTACGGCAGCCACTACACTCAGTGCTTCTACATTCAGGGCAGCGATTCAGTTTATTTCTCCTTTGCCAATAGATGCATCGCTTATCGACATCATCAATTTCCCCGAAGTTTCCTGCTTTTCAACTCCGCTAAGCATGGGCGTTGTACTCCGTAACAACGGCACTACACCCATTGCCGCAAGTACTGCTGCCGTTACTGTAAATATAACCGGCGCTAATATTTATTCTGCTACCTTATCCAACGCAGCAGTGATTGCACCAAATGCAACGGAAACAATCACATTTACCGGTATTAATGTAAATGCACCCGGAGTAAATGATTACGAATCGTATGTTAATCTTGCGGGAGATCCGGCACAAACAAATGACAGTCTTTTTACCTCTGGTATAACCGCAGATAATATAACTACCTTCCCTGCCGTGGAAGATGCGGAAACAGACCTTCCCCTTGTATCGTACGTATCAGTACTTGCAGGCGGTCAGTTATGGGGCATACGGGATGCTTCTACTGCCGGTGCCTATATCAATGGCGACATGGTTGATTCTTTGTATCCGCATGGAGGTCAAAACTTCTTTATTTTTGACAGTTACAGAAACCCTAACTCTACGGGTTTTGTAACCAGGTTGTTTAGCAACTGTGTTACGTTAACCCGGTCTGTTGCTCCCGGCTCTAACGTGTTAACTTTTTGGATGAGCCATGATACAACTTTCATTACGGCCGGATTCCGTGACAGTCTTTATATCAGTGTTTCTACAGATAAAGGCGCAACATGGAACAGGATAGGTACTGGTATTGCAAGGCTTGACGCAGCGTTTGCTATTCCGGGCTGGAGGCAGGAAACGATCGATCTTTCTGCTTTCGGTTGCCAAACAATTCAAATAGGTTTTGAAGGGGTGAGCTATTGGGGTAATGCATTTGGTATAGATGATGTTACCATCACTTCAACCGGCGATTTGAACTGTACCACACCGGTAACCTTACTAAGCTTTACGGCTCAAAAAGCAAATAAAGCCAATAAACTTACGTGGAAAACAAGCCAGGAAATCAACACCCTGAAATTTGTAATTGAGCAAAGCAGCAATGGCCGTGAGTTCAGTGAAATGGGCCAGGTGCTGGCATCCGGTAACAGTACCACCGAAAGAACATACAGTTTTACTCATAATCTACCTGCAAGGGGAGCTAATTATTACCGTATTAAAATGGTGGATATTGACGGAAGGTTTAAATACAGTCCTATCCGCAGTTTGCAAAACCTTGGCAACAACGAAATAAGCAGCAATCCAAACCCTGTGACAAACGTTATGCAGGTGGGTATCAATGCTGAAAAAGCCGGTATTGCCAATGTAGTAATAACCGACCTCAGCGGAAAAGCGGTACTGATAAAATCTTACAGCACGGTTGAAGGTGACAATAATTTTATTATTAATACAGCAGGACTTACCGCCGGCAGTTACATCATTAAAATTCAGATGAGTGAAGATGTGCTGGTTAAGAAGTTCATTAAGCTATAGTATCGATAAGTGATTTTCTTTTCAAAACGCCCCGGTCATCCGGGGCGTTTTTTTGATTTTATTTGATCACAGCCTTAAGTTTTATATTTAAAAATTTGTGCCGCTGTTTGTTTTACGGTTGTCTTTTTCACCAAACGTTTGTTAATTGATTCAACACAGATTAATAGCGGCCTGCAGATGTAACTTACCCGTAGTGTGGACTTTATTTGCGCAGCAGGGAGAAGGTTTATAAATGAACGGGATGCAAAATGCAGCAGGTTGAATATCTATTCACACAAAAGTATCCAGTGTTGTTTTTTAGGCAACACACACCCGTAACAGGATGCACAGAAAACTGTTGATGATCGTTGTAGAAAATTCACGGAGCACCATTCATGGGTCAAAAGTCGCCAGGGTTCAGTATGGAGGAATAAAATTATTTATAGTTGGCAATTGCTATCAGCTTATTTACATCATGTACAATGATCTTTCTGCCTTTTGTTTCTACAATGTTGTCTCTCTTTAATTCTGTCAGCAATCTTACCACATTTTCCCTTGCAGTGCCCACCAGGCTGGCCAAATCATCCCGGCTCATATTAATTTCCACTGGCATACCGGCTTGAAAATTGATCTTGTATTTTTCCCTTAGTACGATCAGTTGAAGCGCAAGTCTTTCCCTGGCGGATTTTTGAGCAAACATAGAAAGGCTGTTGGCCAATACCGCAAATTCATGGCTCAACGTTTTTAAAAGCCGCCTGTTCAAAACATCAGACTGGTGTAAGGTAGTGAGAAAGTCTTCTTTGGGAATGAATGCAATCCGGCTTGCTTCCAGGGCGGCTGCGGAATCAGGATACCGGTCTTCCGAAAGAATGGCATGGTAGCCAAGTAATTCACCATCGTTGGCTACATAAATAATTTGTTCCCGTCCATCTGTATCAAGTTTGTATTTTTTTACCCGACCTTCTTTAATATAAAAGATACCTGCCGGGTAACCTCCTTCTCTAAAAATGATCTCTCCTTTTTTATATACCTGCTCTGTTTGGTTAGCCGTTAGCAGATTAAAATCACTTCCAGGTAAATCCGCCAGTATAGACTCACTTTTAAAATCCCATTTATCTATTGGAAAAATATCCCGTATGCTCATATATTTTTCAAAATTACCTTATAAAAACTGATAAATATCACTATTTACATTGATAAGGTTTACCACAATGCCTTAACACCCGCAGTAACTTTGCAGTAATGAATCACTGTAAAGTATCCCCGAAAAATTGCTACTATACAAATGACCATGAGTGGATCAACTTTCAGGGTACAGTAGCTTACTTTGGTATCTGCAAGTTTAAATTACGGGGGTTTAAAAGCGTGTATACGATCAATTTCTTGGAAACGAACGGATTTAAGAAAAAAGACGACCCCATATCGACCATTAGCTATGGGGGATCAACTGGTTGCTGCACACACGCCCGCAGCCGGTAAAGTGATCCGGGTAAATGAATCATTGCTTACCGGTGACCTGCAGGTACTGTTGCAACATCCCGAAAGGAACGGCTTTATTGCGATGATCGCTCCCGCAGTACCCTACGGCGCAGCAACTTTACTCACAGAAAAAGAATACCAGCTACTACCGGATGTAAACTGTATGTAGTCCAATACAGCTTCAGGTCGGCATAATATCATCTAAGATTTACACATAGTTCTTCGGACTACTTAATAAATCAAGATGGTATAAAACAGCAAAAGCAACTATGCGATATCGTGATTTACAATACAAACACCAGTAATATATGCCCTTACTCGAAAAAAGACCGGTAGAACAAAAATGGTTCAGATCAGATTTGGATTTTGATCAGATCTATCCGCCATCCATACAAAAACTGGCCGGCAAACACTGGACTCCATTATCGATTGCCAGGAAGGCTGCAGAGTTTTTGGCAGCAGAAAGAAATGTGAGCATTTTAGATATTGGCAGTGGTGTAGGTAAATTCTGCATCGGTGCGGCTCACTATAAGCCGGAAGCTTATTACTATGGCGTGGAGCAAAGAAGAAAATTAATCAGCCATGCAGAAACGGCAAAAGAAATGTTCCGGATGAATAATGTATCCTTCATACATGGAAATTTTTCGCAGTTGAATTTTAAAGATTACGATCATTTTTACTTTTATAACTCTTTTTATGAGAACCTCAGGGGTACAGAAAAAATAGATAACAATATCGAATATACGCCCGAACTGTACAATTATTATAACCGCTATTTATTCAAACAACTGGAACCGCTGCCTGCAGGCACACGGCTCGCAACCTTTCACAGTCTTGAAGATGAGGTTCCGCCATGCTATCATGTGGTAGGCAGTGAAATGAATAACCTTTTAAAATTTTGGATAAAAGTGTAAACCATAACAGCCATGTCAATTGATTTTGAAAAACAGGTATCAAAAATTATCCCGCTGATTGAATCAGCCGATGGATACCTGGATTGTGAAAAATTAATCATTAACAACATCCGGGAGCAATTGGCTAATGGTGTCACGAATCCGGATGTTGAAGGATACCTTAAAAAACTTCACCACTATTTTGATCAGCAGATCATAAAAAAACAGTCAACAGCCGGCTGTATTAATTACGGGTATGCTGCCGGTTTTGTAAATACTTTAATTACTACACCTTACTGGCGTAGCTGGATTAATGCAACCAAATTATAAATGTTATCAGTAAAATGGAAATATGAATATTGATCAATTGAAAAAATCCCCTAAGCCTAATTATTTATTGACCGTGTTGAAACACAAATGCCCTCATTGCAGGCAGGGAGATATGTTTTTGGGCAAAAGCGCCTACACTTTAAAGGGGTTCATGAAGATGTATGACCGTTGCCCTGTATGTGGGCAGGAGATGGAAATTGAAGACGGGTTTTATTACGGAACCGGTTATGTTAGTTATGCACTTACGGTGGCCTTTTCTGTGTCTACCTTTGTTGCCTGGTGGGTATTGATAGGATTTTCGGTAGATGATAACCGGGTATTTTGGTGGCTGGGTATCAATGCTGTTTTATTATTGGTGGTGCAACCATATTTCATGCGTTTATCAAGGTCGGTCTGGCTGTCATTTTTTGTACACTTTGATGCTAACTGGCAACCTGAAAAAAGAATAAAAAAGAAATCACTGCAGCTATGAATTAAAACAGCAACATGAACTATCTAAAAAAATTATTCGCATTTTCGGAAAAACCAATAGTTGTAAGGACTTTCCTCATCGGTATAACGATAACATCCTGGGTGGGCTGCTATCAAAAAAAAACTGCCGCAACTGCATTTACAGCCTCTGAAGCCCCTTTGCAGCGGTTACTGAATGGAAATGAACGTTTTGCTCATTTCCATCCCATCCACCCGGATGAAGACTTACAGCATTTACAGGATGCTGCCAAAGGGCAGCATCCTTTTTCCGTAATGGTAACTTGCTCAGACAGCCGTATTTCTCCTGAACTGATTTTTGACCAGGGCATTGGAGATTTGTTTGTTATCCGTACAGCAGGAAATATTATGAGTGGCGTAGAAATTGGCAGTGTTGAATATGCTGTAGAACACCTCGGCGTAAAGCTGATTGTGATAATGGGGCATAAAAATTGTGGGGCAGTAAAAGCTTTCATTGAAGGCGGTATTTTGCGGGGCCACATTAAAGATATTATTGATAGCCTGACGCTGGAAGCCGAAATAATTGCCCTACCAATCAATGACATTAACCGCCTGGATGATTGTATAAAAGCTAATGTACTGCATGGAATAAGACAACTGGAAACTCAATCAACCATCATTAAAGAAAAAATAGAAAAAAAGGAATTGCAGATTATTGGGGCAACCTATAATTTAAATGATCTTAAAGTTACTATCATAAAAGAAAAAAATACTTAGCCATGTCATTAGCATTATTAGAATACAGGAACAAGCTCGTCAACAGGATATTGGTTGCCGGTTCGCAGGATGAAGTAAAAAATTATATCGATACAGCGATGAAATCATTTAAGTGTAATAAAGAGAATGAGCATCTTGTTTCGCTTTTTGTTAACAAAATAATTGCAGAGCTGAATTTGTTTAGTCCAATGAATAAGGATGCACAGCAATGGAGTAATATCACGATGGCCAGGATACTTTTTAACCGGTTCAAATGCAGGGACGATGCAATCGCTAATTAAATATTTTCTCTATGTTCAGACCAAAGCTATTTGATACGTTAAGGCATTATAACCGGCAGCATTTTGGAAAAGATCTGATGGCTGGGTTGATTGTAGGAATTGTTGCACTGCCGCTTGCGATTGCTTTTGCCATCGCCTCCGGTGTGTCGCCCGAAAAAGGGCTATACACTGCCGTGATTGCTGGTTTTATTATATCTGCGATGGGAGGCAGCCGGGTGCAGATTGGGGGACCTACCGGGGCGTTCATTGTAATTGTGTATGGTATTGTACAAGTGCATGGCATTAATGGTTTGATCATCGCTACCTTTATGGCTGGTGTGATGCTCATCATCATGGGTTTTGCCCGGTTAGGTGCTGTTATTAAATTTATTCCACATCCCTTAATCATCGGTTTTACCAGTGGGATTGCGGTGCTTATCTTTTCCTCCCAGATGAAAGATTTTTTTGGCCTTAACATGGGGGCTGTTCCGCCTGATTTTATAGATAAATGGAAAAGCTATCTCGAAAGTTTCAGTTCAGTCAGTGCCCCTGCTGTATTAATTGCCACAGCTACTGTTGCCATTATATTACTTTGGCCAAAGGTTACCCATAAAATCCCGGGCTCACTCATTGCAATTTTGGCTACTACAGCAGCCATGCAAGTCCTTCACCTTCCGGTGGATACCATTGGCAGCAGGTTTGGCAGCATCCCTTCGTCTTTCCCGGTGCCGGAAATTCCTGCTGTAGATTTTGCTACCATTAAAAGTTTAATACAACCTGCTTTCACTATTGCATTGCTTGGAGGCATTGAGTCGCTGTTATCTGCTGTTGTGTCGGATGGAATGATTGGCGGAAACCATAAATCGAATATGGAATTGATAGCACAGGGAACTGCAAATATATTTTCTTCGCTCTTCGGTGGTATCCCGGCCACAGGTGCCATTGCCCGTACCGCCACCAATGTAAAGAATGGTGGCCGCACACCCGTTGCCGGAATAGTACATGCCATTACGTTATTACTGATCATGATATTTTTTGGTAAATGGGCTGCCTTAATACCGATGGCAACGCTGGCCGGCATACTGGTGGTGGTGGCTTATAATATGAGTGAATGGGAAAGTTTCGTGTCCGTAACAAAAGGCCCGCGAAGCGATGTTGCGGTATTATTGACCACTTTTTTGCTCACTGTTATCGTTGACCTCACCGTTGCTATAGAAATCGGGATGGTGCTTGCGGCATTCCTGTTCATGCGTAAGATGATTAAGTTTAGTGATGTGAGCCTGCTGACAAAAGACATTGATGCTATGGAGAGCGGAAAAGATGAGGAAGCACTTGGCAATTTTATAATACCTGCTTACGCAGAAGTTTTTGAAATTACCGGGCCGTTGTTTTTTGGGGCAGCTTATAAATTTAAAGATGCCATGAAGTTTATTGAGAAGCCGCCGAAGGTACTCATCATCCGGATGAGGCAGGTGCCGATCATTGATGCCACCGGAATAAGAGTGCTGGAAGAGGTATATAAACAATCAAAACACAGCGGAACGAAATTGATCTTATCTGAAGTGCACAGTGAACAGGTAATGGGGGAATTAAGAAAGGCAAGGCTTTTATTTGCGATCGGCAAAGCGAATATTACCAGCACTTTTACCAAAGCCATTGAACGAAGCAGATCGGTAATAGGGAATGTGTAAATGATACCGAAAAGGTTGACAGATTATCGAGTGAGCATGCGGTAACCCACCATGAAATGTAGTTTAAAAAATAATGCCCGGTTCTAAAGCTTACTGATGGAAATAACCGCCCCTGCCAACTCCGTTCGGACTGGTAAAACACGGCGAAGCTTTGTGCCTGGCGCCTGCGCCAGGTTTGGAATATACAGCCTGCACCGATTCCTGTAAATGTACACGAACGAACAGCCACCAAAAAATCCCTACTTCGTTTTCCACTTCCCGCTTTTCATAAAAGTAAAAGACAGCAGGAAGATGGCGGACCAGTAAACCAATTCATTGCTCCACGCCATTGCCAATGAGATATAATTCACTTTCACAAATATCCAGGAGTAAATTAAGTAGAGTATAATGGCGATGATTTCAATGGCAAGGTTAACCTTTGTTTTGCCTGTACCCGTCACTCCATTTAACCAAACGTTGGCAATGCTCATGATGAGCAGCGCAGTGCTTACGACCCTTAACACGGGGATACCTTCTGCTACAAAAGCTTCCCCCTGGCCAAACAGGCTAAAAAACTGGTGTGGAAAAATATTTACCAGCAGGCACATGAAGCAGCAAAAGCCAATACTCCAAAGCATGATCTTATTAATGGCTTCAATTACTTTATCCTCCCGGCGCTGCCCCATGAGGTTGCTCACCATCGTAGCACTGGTAGCGGCAAAAGCCCAAACAAACACACCGGTAAGGCCAAAAATATTCCGCATGGTATTGCTGATAGCCTTTGCATTCTCATTGTGCCTGGATTCTATTAAAATAAAAAACACCAGCCAGGTGGATACACTGATTACATACTGCAACACAAGTGGTGTGGCAACTTTAATGATCTGGTTGCTGCTGGCCTTGTCGTACGCAAAATGCTGCAGCAGGCCGTATTGCTTTTTCAATCCTGTTTTCATCAGTACAAGCAGCACAAATAAAAATCCCGATGCTTCTGCAATGACCGATGCCACTGCTGCACCGTTAAAACCCATTTTTGGAAAACCGAAATGGCCAAAGATAAACAGGTAATCAAACAAAACATTTACAAGCGCTTCTGCTACAAAGCCAATAATAAGGTAACGGCTGTTGAGCGACGCAACTAAAAAAGCATTCCCCATTTGGAACAGGTATAAAAACGGGAGACCAAAAATGCGGATCCTTAAAAAACTCATTTCCACCGGGTAAGCTGTTGGATCAGCAACAGACTGTAAGATAAAAGGAGCAATGAACCAGGTAATTAAAATGCCGGCCAGTGCCACCTGCAAACAGATTCGGATACCCTGCGAAAGGATGATCTTAAATGCACCGGTATCATCACTGCCAGCATACCTGGAAAATACAGACTGCACTGCATTGTTTAAACCATTACCTGCAACTGCAAAGATGAGGTAGAACACCCCTGTGATGCCTGCATTACCCAGGGCTTCAATACTTAAATTGCCCAGGAAGATGCTGTTGGTTAGCATGTTGATCTGGGGTATTAAAATGGCAAAGGTGATGGGTAAGGCAATAGAAAGCACCTGCTTATTGGTTACCTGTACTTTTAAATCTTTTATTGGTGCTGCACTTTCCATAAGTTTGCAAAAATATCTTATTTTACCTGCCTAAAAATATACATTGAACCCAACATTTAAAATACAATCAGCGGATGTGTTAACAGCAGGGGCTAAATTGTTTGTCGAAACGGGCCTCCATGGCATATCCTGGTTTGTGATTGATAAAGAGTCGGCTTGTGTTGCCTTGTCAACCTATCATTTCACACCGGAAACAACAGTTGACAGGGCGGCTTCTCTCTTAAAGGAGATCGTAGCTGAAAATCCTTTGATGCAGGAAAAATTTGACAGTATCACTATCGTATATGCTTACCCCACTTCTGTGCTGGTACCCGGTCAACTGATGGAAGAAGCTGCCAAAAAAGAAATGCTCGAGTTGCTGTACGGGGATATTACCGATGTATTTATCCGTACCGATTTTGTTTACAAACAGAACATGTACAATATTTATACTGTACCCAAACAAACGGATGCAGTGGTAAGTTATGTTTTTAGCGGGGAGGTAAGCACTCACCTGTATTCGTTGCTGCCGGAAATCATTATCTCCAGTGATCATCATCTCTATTGCATTTTTGGTAATGGGTTTGTTACCGCTATGTTACTAAAGGCTGGTAAATTACAGTCCATACAAACCTGGCAATTTAAAACGCCGGAAGATGTGGCCTTTTACCTACTTCAGTTCTGCGAAGTGTTTGAGGTAGATATTCATGACACGGCAGTTCATTTGAATGGGATGATCGACCATGAATCTAATTTATACAATGAACTGAATAAATATTTCATGCACCTGCAGTTTGAATCATTGCCGCAAACCTTCTCTTACCCGGAAGAAATAAAGCAATACCCTCCACATTATTTCAGTCATTTATTTGCCTTAGCCAAATGCGTATAATCAGCGGCATATATGGCGGCAGAAAAATTGCTCCGCCCGCAACAATGCCCCACACAAGGCCCACGACCGATATTGCGAAAGAAGGCCTGTTCAATGTGCTGCAGAATAACCTTGGGTTTGAAAATTTAAAAACCCTCGACCTTTTTGGCGGTACCGGCTGCATCAGTTACGAACTTGCCAGCAGGGGAGTAACCGACCTGACCATCATAGAGAAGGATACTACCATGTATGAGTTTATCAAAAACACGGCTAAGCAACTGGGTATTCCCAATGTGAAACTGGTGAAATCGGATGTGTTTAAGTTTATTGACAGTTGTAACGACCAGTTTGATTTTATTTTTGCCGGGCCGCCCTATGCATTGGGCACCATTGATGACCTGCCGTTAAAGATCTTCGAAAAACAATTGCTGAAACCAACAGGCTGGTTTGTGCTGGAGCATACGCCCCGTAATGATTATAAGAAGTTTGACCACTACAAAACAGAAAGAAATTACGGCACCACAATCTTTTCTATCTTTATAATGTAATTGTTCACATAATTACCTGGTTTTGGCTGCTATTCGTGCTGATCAGAAAATATAAAATGAAAAAGAAAGACATACGGCATTATTTTAAAGACAGGCGGATGCAGCTTGCTGCTTTGCAAACAAGCCGGATGGACGACCTGATGCTGATACAATTTCAAAAATTGCCCATTGAAATCCCTGCACTGATCATGACCTATGCACCCATTGAAAAATGGAATGAATTTAACCCACAGCAAGTGACTGATTATTGTTATTTCAAAAATCCAAACCAGCAATTGCTGTATCCTTTTTTAGTTGATCTGGAGGGAAATGCAGAAATGATTGCAGTGATCGCAGATGAAAACACGGCTTTTGAAGAAAACCAGTTTGGAATAGATGAACCGGTGAATGGCCTCGATGTTTCACAGTCAGCAATTGATATGGTGATTGTGCCGTTGCTTGGTTTTGACACAAAGGGATTCCGGGTTGGATATGGTAAGGGTTATTACGACCGGTTTTTGAAACAATGCCGCAAAGACTGCATCAAAGTCGGGTTCAGTTATTTTGAACCGGTAGACCGTATTGAAGATGCCAATCCGCTGGATGTACCGCTTGATTTTTGTATCACACATGAAAAAATCTATTCTTTCTAAACCCCCTGCTACCTGGTGCTATTAAAAAGCTTTCGATATTTACTGTTGCCACTGTCCTTTATTTATGGTGCAATTATTTGGTTTCGCAACTGGCTGTTTGATAAGAACTTACTAAAGTCAACTCGATTTAATTTTCCATTAATATGTGTTGGTAACCTCGTTGTTGGCGGCACCGGCAAAACACCTATGGCAGAATACCTGGTCCGGCTGTTGAAGGATGATTTTAAAACTGCCACCCTCAGCCGTGGATACAAAAGAAAGACCAGGGGCTTTGGGATAGCCAACGCAAATACAACCGCTTTGGAGATAGGCGACGAACCGATGCAGTTTCACATAAAATTCCCCGGGGTAACGGTAGCCGTGGGAGAGGAGCGGCTCGTGGCCATTCCGCAGTTGCTGCAGGAAAAGCCCGCCACCGAAGTGATCATCCTGGATGATGCTTTTCAGCACCGGTCGGTAAAAGCAGGCTTGAATATTTTACTCACCGAATACAAAGACCTGTACACCCGTGACCTGCTGATGCCTGCCGGTGATTTACGGGATATACGGAGCAGTTCAAAAAGAGCGCAGGTGATCATTGTTACCAAATGCAAACATCAATTGACGGTGGAAGAAAGGGATGAAATTATAGCGGAACTAAACCCAACACCAGAGCAAACGGTTTATTTTACCGCCATTGAATATGCAGCTCCCTATCACCTTTTCAATAAAATAGTAACCCACATTACGCAGGATGCAGATGTATTGCTGGTAAGTGGTATTGCAAATCCAAAGCCCCTGCAGGATTTTTTAACCGACCACGTTCATTCGTACGATATGCTGCGTTATCCTGACCACCATATCTTTGACAGCGATGACCTGAAGGATATAAAAAAACATTTTGAGAAAATAAAGTCGTCCAATAAACTGATTTTAACCACGGAAAAAGATGGCGTGCGGATGCAAAAATTTGAAACAGACCTGGCCGGACACCCGGTTTACATCTTACCTATCCGCCATCATTTCTTATTCAATGATGCTGGCAAATTCAACCGGCAGGTGACAAATTTTATTCTTTCCTTTAAAAAATAAAGTATCATGGCTTCAAGCGTTTCAAATGCCGCCGAATTAATATTAATGATAGTGAAAGAAGAAATTAGGTGAGGATGGATTCAATGTTAAAGAAATTACGTCGTTCCTTCTGCCTGGGATAAGAGAAAAAGAGATGCAGCCGGCCCTGGCTTATTTTGCCACTGCAATTTTGATCTTCTTGCCTTTTATCTTTTCATCCTTTATTTCCTCCATCAAAGCGCCCACTTTTAGTTTCCGAACTGCTACAAAAGAAGAAAAATCTTTTACCTCAATGAGGCCGATATCATCCTGTTTTAAATTGCCCACTTTAGATAAAAAACCCACAATATCCATCTTATTGATCTTGTCTTTTTTTCCAGCAGCAATAAACAGCGTGGTCCATTTAGGTTTCTCCGGCAATTCAAGTTCTTCCTGCAGTACAATTGCAGTTACAGGTTCTGTAATATAAGCTGGCAGGGTTTCTTCTTCCGATAAAATCAACACGGATTTGCCACCGGCCGTCATTCGGGCTGTGCGGCCGTTCCGGTGTGTGTAAACGTCTGGCGTCGGAGGCAGGTGAAAGTGAATGATGTATTTTATGTCCGGTATATCCAGGCCCCTGGAAGCAAGATCGGTAGTAATTAATATATTGGATGTGCCGTTTTTAAATTTACACATGGCGCTTTCCCTTTCGTATTGTTCCATACCGCCATGATAAAACACATTTACGATGCCTCTTTCTTTTAAATATTCACTGGTGCGTTCCACCGATTCCCGGTGGTTGCAAAATACGATGATGGACTTGTTCCCAATTTGACAGATGAGCCTGAAAAGTGTTTCTACCTTATCTTTCTCCGGGGAATGAACCGTCATCACCACCAGTTCATCCACAAATTCTTTCTCTACCAGGGGCGATAAAAATGCCACGGTTGCCGGGTCATTGAAATGTACAAAATCCGGGATGCCTGGTGCATTGGTAGCCGATGTCAACATTCTTTTTGTAACAGCAGGAAGGGAGCCGATAATAAATTCCATTTCTTCCTTAAAGCCCAGTTCCAGCGATTTATCAAATTCATCCAGCACCAGTATGCTAATGGCTTCGCTAGAAAAATTATTCCTTCGGAGATGGTCTGCAATCCGGCCGGCTGTGCCGATGATTACAGCAGGGGACTGCAGCAGGTTGTTTTCTTCGATCTCCCTTTTATGTCCACCATAACAGCAGGTAACCTTATAGCCGCTGCCCATTTTCCTGAAAACGTCATCTATCTGTATGGCAAGTTCCCTTGAGGGTGCCAGTATCAGCGCCTGCACTGTTTTAATTGCCGGGTCGAGCCGCTGAATAATGGGCAATAAAAAACCCAGCGTTTTGCCGGAACCCGTTGTGGAAAGCAGCAGCACGTTGTCATTTTCATCATTGGCTTTGATGGCAGCCAGTTGCATTTCATTAAGCGCTTCAATCTTTAGATTGGCCAGTATCTTTTTCGGGGAAATATTTACCTGTTGCATTTTGGCAAAATTAGTTTTAAATTAGTGACAGTTCTTTTTTATTAACGATTAAACTTAGTTATATGGATATCCTTCACCGTTTTGAGCATTGGGGCGATACACACCACCCAAAAGGACTCGACATTATCCGCATCGTCCTTGGTATTTTTCTTTGCTATAAGGGTTTTGATTTTCTTCAAAACATGAGTAGTATTACCGGACCGCTTTCAACCAAAACATCTTTCGGTTCATTCTCCGTCATTTTGTTAAGCCACTATGTGGTATTTGCCCACATGCTTGGCGGATTGTTAATGGTGGTGGGATTTTTAACCCGTTTTGCCTGCCTGATCCAGATTCCCATTATGATAGGCGCCATTATTTTCATCAATTTAGCCAGCGATGTTTTTAAACCCTATTCAGAATTGTTTTTGTCTATCCTGATCCTGCTGTTGCTGATTTATTTTTTAATTGTGGGCAACGGCCCTTGGGCAATCAAATTGAAGGAAGAAAAAAAACGGGAGGTTTAAAAAATTTCTACTTCAGGAAAATCTTTTTTTATTTTATTTCATGATACCGGCAGCGGTATTTCATGGAAGCATCGTTGCGTCGCAATCCATTCATCGGCATACCAATTTGCATCATTGGCTTTCAAGATGGTTACCTGTACTGCGTTACAGACGATTTTCTATCTGTTCTTTTTTCCTATAATTAATATTATGTTAAATAGTATTTCAAACTGAATTCACCCCTCCTTGCCATTCATTTTTCCCCTTAACTGTCGGCTGCAATAAAATTTCAAACTTTTTATGTACACTTGCATAGGTTAATTTCATCTTGCACCTTTCATTTACATAATTATGAAACAAACCGGCATATCAGGAAAATGGATTGAAGGCAAAAACACAATTAAAGTAAATGTTCCGGTAATGCTTTTATCGAAGACGGAACGCATATCGCCTACATCCCTGTTCTTGATATTTCAGGTTATGGCAAAACTGAGAAAGATGCAAAATCTTCTTTAGCTGTTTCCTTAGTTGAATATTTTTCTTACACAGTTAAAAAGAAAACACTGTTTGAAGATTTAAAAGCACATGGCTGGGTAATTAAAGAGAAAACAAAACCATTTATTGCTCCGGAAATTACAGATTTGTTAAATAAGACTGAATACCTCCACGATATACTTAACACCCGGGCATACAGAATGGAAAGAATGGATCTGGCAATGCCCCAATATGCCGACTGATAATGGCTTTTAAGCCTACAAACCTCCCACTCTCCACGGTGCAAAAAATTTTAGCACACGAGGGATGCAACCTTATACGTAACTCCAAAGGACACTTTAAATACAGCAAACAATCTTTGTTAAGCCCGATAGTAATTCAAACCCACATTGACCCGGTTCCTGAATTTATTGTAAAACCACTTATGAGGACACTGGGTGGATTGAGCAACAAGGATATGGAAAAAATATTATCGGAAATATAAACCCCTATCAAAGCATACACGAACTTTGTATTTTTCTTTCACCAGCTACACTTGAATGCTAGATTAGGTAATAGACTGCGTTATCTTTAAAAAGTGACCATAATACAATATTATATTCCTCAGAATGTGAGATATTATTAAAATACCAATGAGCAGTAAAGAACAGATACGCCCAGGGAAAAACCTGAAGATTTGCCCTGAGCAGTGTTTTGTGTCCTCACAAACCGCTTGCGGCTGCGACATTTTGAAATGCATCCTATGTTAAAGTATTACGCAAATCGACACTAATTTAGATTGAGGGCAACGGTTTCGGTACCAGGCTACAAAAACATGCTGCTTATCTTTTGCGGTGCGGTTCCAGTAGGTTTAAATGCTCCGAACCAATAAAAATCCTGCCTCATCAGTAATTGAGTAACCAAAAGTTTATGAATAAAAATGCCCTCAGATGGAATGAAGGCTTTGGTGGTTTCACACGATTTATAAATTGAATTATTTTAACGCAACTATAAAAACAAACACGATAGAAATGAGGGCGACCAGCAGGAATAGTATTACCGCTGATAAAATAACTTTCGTAGTAGTATCGGATTTTTCATCAACCTTGATCATAGCGGATTATTTTGCAGGGCTAAGGTAGACCTTGCAGCTAAACTATTTTGTAGCACAGCTAACTAAAATCTTGTAGGCGCTTCGCCACTCAATTAAATTGTTATTCACAATAGCTGCTGCCCGGCAGAATGGAGTAATGGTAAAAATTCAAACTTGAAAAAAGGAGCTGGTAAACTATCCGTAGCCGTTATGCGAAGTTCAACAAAACAAGTAACCTCGTAATGATCCGCTATTTGCACACACGAAAGCCGGCCTGCTAAAGCTTCCTGTTTATTATGATAAAATAACGGATTGGTGATGACTCACTTTTAGCGGCACCATTTGTGCTAGCGGGTAATCTTTCAATGAAGTTATATTTTATCAGCTAAAATAGGTTTTACTAACCCGGTAGCAATTAAATAAAATAAACCATCGGTCGGAAGACGGATGGTTTATGAGGGATATTTAAAAGCGGAAGATACAAATGTACAGCGGCTTCTTCCCATTTTAATTACACAATCATTGAATAATATTGCAAAATTCACACATTTTATATTTCCCTTTAGTACGATGTGCCTGGAATGAAGAGGAAGCCGACAGCACTCACTAATTGAAAAAGCTTTTACAATAAATACGTTCCGGAAGAATGTAATAAGTGCTGATAGCTGACATATCGCAATCGACTGTTTCTACTTTTCCTGTCCAGCTATGTGAGCACATATTTTATTTATTATTTGAATTGTGGTGCTTTTAAATATAGACAAAGGGGCTGCATCTTAAAGCAGCCTCTTTGTCTATATTTTAATGTATTATTCTGCAACCGGTGGTTCTGTATCGTCTCCCGCCTGCTCTGTCTTTTTTTCGCCTGCATCGGTAGTAGCTGAAATGTCTGTACTTTCAGCAGTATCTGCTTCCGGTACAATCACTTCTTCTTCCTGCTCATCTAGTTTTGTAATGGCGGCAATAGCATCTCCCTCATCTACCCTAATCAGTTTCACGCCCTGTGTTGCCCGCCCCTGCTCACTTACGCTGGACACACTCATACGGATGGTAACACCACTTACGCAGGTGATCATCAGGTCTTCTTTTTCGGTTACATCCAGCAACCCAACCAATGAGCCGGTTTTGTCTGTTACATTAATGGTTTTAACTCCCTTTCCGCCACGGTTGGTAACGCGGTAATTTGGTTCACCGGTTTCCGGGTCATTTAAGAAAGTGCGTTTACCAAATCCTTTTTCACTCACCACTAAAATGGTTCGGCTTTTGTCTTCCCTGTTCACGCAAACCATACCCACCACTTCGTCATTGGCATCGTTCACTTCAATACCGTACACCCCAATACCACCACGGCCGGTTGACCTCACTTTTTCTTCCGGGAAACGAATAGCCCGGCCACTTTTCACTGCCAGCAGTATTTCGCTGTTGCCATCTGTTAATTTAGCTTCGATCAACTGATCGCCTTCCAGGATATTGATGGCGTTGATACCATTCTGTCTTGGCCGGCTGAAATCTTCGAGGTCCGTTTTTTTGATGATACCCTTCTTGGTACACAATACAATGTAATGGCTCAGCAAATATTCCTTATCCTCAAAATTCTTTACGTCAATGATAGCCCTTACCTTATCATCCTGCGGTATCTGTATCATGTTCTGTAAGGCACGCCCCTTGCTGGTTTTATCCCCTTCCGGAATTTCATACACTTTCAGCCAGAAGCACCTTCCTTTCTCTGTAAAGAACATCAACGTGTGGTGTGTAGAAGCCACAAACAGGTGTTCAATATAATCTTCCTGCCTGGTACTGCTGCCTTTGGCCCCGCGGCCACCTCTCCGCTGCTGGCGGTATTCTGCCGAAGATGTTCGTTTGATATAACCCAGATGTGAAATGGTAACCACCACATCTTCTTCCTCGATCAGGTCGAGCATGTTGATCTCATCATTGGCATATACGATCTCCGTTTTACGTTCATCACCAAACTTCGCTTTCACTTCTGCCAATTCTGTTTTGATAATATCATAGCGCATTCCTTCATTGGATAAAATTTCTTCCAGGCGCCCGATCAGTTTCATAATCTCGGCATGTTCTTCCCTTATCTTGTCGATCTCCATTCCGGTAAGGCGCTGCAAACGCAGTTCCAGCACCGCCTTGGCCTGTATCTCTGTCATCCCGAAATTACGGATCAATCCATCCTGCGCAATATGCGGTGTGGACGATTCCCTGATCAGTTTGATCACTGCATCCAGGTTATCCAGTGCAATAATATAGCCTTCTAAAATATGTGCCCGCTCTTTTGCCTTGCGTAATTCGTATTGTGTGCGGCGTACCACCACTTCGTGCCTGAATAAAACAAACTCGGAGATCAGGTCTTTTAAATTCAAAATTTTCGGCCTCCCTCTCACCAATGCCACATTGTTGATACCGTAGGAAGTTTGCAACTCAGAGAGTTTGTAAAGCTGGTTGATGATCACCTGGGCTACGGCATCTTTCTTCAGGTCAATTACAATTCGGGTACCTTCCTTATTGTTACTTTCATTGTTAACATCTGAGATGCCTTCAATTTGTTTTTCATTGATCAATTCACCAATCTTGGCGGTGAGTGTATCCCGGTTTACCTGGTATGGTGTTTCGTAAATGATTATTTTTTCACGGCCCGTTTTGGTTGTTTCAATAGTTACTTTACCACGCAGCACCACCCTGCCCCTCCCGGTATGGAACCCGGCTTTGATTCCTTCGAACCCGTAAATGGTACCGCCCGTTGGAAAGTCGGGCCCTTTTACATGCTTGATTAGATCGTCAATAGAAATTTCCCTGTCATCGATATAAGCAACGCAGGCATCAATCACTTCGCTCAGGTTGTGCGGCATCATGTTGGTAGCCATACCCACCGCAATACCGCTGGCACCATTTACCAGCAATTGTGGAATACGGGTAGGCAATACCGTTGGTTCCTGCAGGGAGTCATCAAAGTTGAGCTGGTAGTTTACTGTTTCTTTCTCAATATCTTCCAGCATAGCTTCGGCAAATTTTTCAAAACGCACCTCGGTATAACGCATAGCAGCCGGCGGGTCTCCATCCTGGCTTCCAAAGTTACCCTGGCCATCTATCATGGTATAGCGCATACTCCAGTCCTGGGCCATCCGAACCATGGTATCATATATGGAAGCATCACCATGCGGGTGAAATTTACCCATCACCTCTCCTACAATACGGGCACTTTTTTTATACGCTTTATTGCTGTAATTGCTGAGTTCATTCATGCCGAACAGCACCCTTCTGTGTACTGGTTTTAAACCATCTCTTACATCTGGCAGGGCACGTCCTACGATCACGCTCATGGAGTAGTCTATGTAGGAAGTTTTCATTTGTTCCTCAATGTTCACCGGGATTATTTTGCCCCTGTTGCTGGCCGCTCCCCCATCATTTGGAGGCAGCATGCCATCATTTGTTTCTTCGTTATTTTCCATATAATTTTTTCCTTTTGTAAAGGCCAGCGAAAGTACTGATTTCACAGCGTTTTTCCGCCTTTTAAACCAATGTTTTTGGGGGTATTTATACACATATTGTGGATTGTTTGGATACAGGCATTTTGTTCCCTGGTTTTGCTTCATTGGCGACGCTCCGTTCGTCATTTTTGCTGCTATTTTCCCCGTTTGAAAAGATGTTTGGGGTAGTACAGAAACTTTGATTAGAAGGCTGAAGCTGCCCATTGGTATGCAGTAAAAGTGAGTGACACAACGGTGCTGCCATGAAAGTTGCTGCCGGTGCAATTAAATTCTCTTTAAAAAATTTTAGTTCTGTAAAAGAACTAAACAATAACTTGCCGCTCTAAAAATTGAAACGATTGTGAAAACGATTTTACTTTTGGGCGCTGGCAAATCTGCCACAGTACTAATAGATTACTTAATTGAAACGGCAAAGGAAAATAAGTGGAAATTTATTGTGGCGGATGCCGATAAACAACAGGTATTGGCTAAAACCAACCACTCCCCTTTTGCGGAGGCGGTTGCACTGGATGTAACCAATGAAGAACAACGTGCTGCCTTGATACAAAGGGCACATGTGGTGATTTCGATGATGCCACCCTCCCTTCATTTTTTAGTAGCCAAAGATTGTGTGGAATACCGGAAACATTTGCTCACTGCTTCGTATGTTGACAAACAGATTAAAAGCCTGCAGGAAGAGATAAAACAAAAGAAGCTCCTGTTTTTATGTGAGATGGGACTTGACCCCGGCATCGACCACATGAGCGCCATGAAGATTATACATAAAATAAAAGAAGCAGGTGGCCATATCACTTCATTTAAAAGCCATTGCGGCGGATTGGTGGCCCCGGAAAGCGATACCAATCCCTGGCACTATAAAATTAGCTGGAACCCCCGAAACGTAGTGCTGGCGGGTAAAGCAGGCGCAGAATACAAGGTCGATAATAAAATAGTACACAGGGATTATAACGCATTGTTTACTGACTGCGACGAAGTAAATATCGCTGAACTGGGCAACCTGGCGATTTATCCTAACAGGGATTCACTCAGCTATATGCCATTGTATAAACTGGAGGATGCCAATACATTTGTCAGGACCACTATACGGTATCCAGCGTACTGCAAAAGTTGGGATGCGATTGTGCAGTCCGGATTGGCCAATGAAGTGGATAGCATTGATGCAATGGAACTGACCTTTAAAAGATGGTCTTTGCCAGTTGTGCCATTTGTAAATGATGTAAATAGATCCATGCTGGAATTTCTTGGATTATTTGATGAAATGCTGGTGCCATCGACGGCAAAAACATCTGCGGATGTGTTGCAACATTTATTAGAAACAAAACTGGCCATGCAGCCTGCAGATAAAGACATGATCGTGATGCTGCATGAAATTGAATTTGAAACAACAGCCGGACAAAAGAAGAAAATAGAAAGCAGCCTTATTGTAAAGGGCCAGGACAGTCTTCGGACTGCAATGGCAACAACGGTGGGGCTTCCGCTGGGCATTGCAGCCAAACTCATTTTAAATGACACGATAAAATTAACCGGGATACATATTCCCATCCAGGAAGAAATTTATGAACCGGTGCTGAAAGAACTGGAAAAAATGGGGGTTGTATTTGAGGAAATTGAAAAATAATTTTATTGCACGTATAGATTTATTATCTTTGTCGTATAAATTAATTTTATGGATTCCAAAATAACACTCAGCTTTGATGAAGCGGTAATCAATAAGGCAAAAAAATATGCCGAAGAAAATAATATCAGCTTATCAAGGCTTACCGAATACCTGTTGCGTAAAGTTACCAGCGGCAATCATTCTTCTCTTGAGGAATACCCTATTTCAGATTGGGTGAGTTCGCTTGCCGAAGGTGAAGTACAATACCAGCGCCAGCCAAAAGGCAGCAATAAATTAAATGCTGAATTTTTTAAAAATCAGAAATGACCCTCTTCCTGGATGCTAATATTTTAGTATCAGTTTTAAATAACGAATACCCTTCATTTACTTATACATCAAGAATAGTAAGCCTTGCAGATAACAGGAAATACACTGTTTTCACTTCTCCTATTTGTCTGGCCATAGCCTTTTACTTTGCAGAAAAAAAATCAGGTACTGCACCCGCAAAGAAAAAGATCCAGTTGCTTACAGAAAAATTATCCATTACCTCCGTTGGCAAAGCAGAAGTGCTGGCTGCCCTTCAAAATAAAAAAGTAAATGATTTTGAAGATGGGCTTGAATTTTATGCAGCAGCAAATTACGCTTGCGATGCCATCATTACAGAGGATATCGGGGACTTTTATTTTTCCTCCATACCAGTTTACAATTCAAAAGACTTTTTTGAAAAGGTACTGATGAGGGTGAAATAGATTTCTACTTAGGTCATCAATAATTTCCTCAACTCCTTCACCCCTTCCGTAGCAGGCTTTTCAATCAAAGTTAGGGTAGCTGATCTTTGTACATCCGGGATTTTTTTATCAATGATAAATTTGGGCAAGTATGGCGGGGCATAATGTAATAAGGATGCTGCCGGATAAACCTGTAAGGAGGTACCCACCACCACAAAATAATCGCAATCGTACATCAACGCTACTGCCTTTTCGATCATGGGTACCGGTTCTTCAAACCAAACAATATGGGGCCTAAGCTGAGCACCGTCGGCTGCTTTATCGCCCAACTTTATATCACCCCGTATTTCATAAATCAATGACTCATCTATTTCACTCCGCATTTTAAATATTTCACCATGCAGGTGAATAATGTTGGTAGAGCCTCCCCTTTCATGCAGGTCATCTATGTTTTGGGTGACGATGGTAACATCAAAATCTTTTTCCAATGCAGCCAGGGCAAAATGAGCTGCATTGGGTTCAGCCGCAGCAACATCTTTTCGCCTGGCATTGTAAAACTCCAGCACCATTTCGGGATCCTTTTGCCATGCCCCGGGTGTGGCTACATCATATACATTATATCCGTTCCACAATCCATCCCCATCCCGGAACGTTTTTAAGCCACTTTCAGCACTGATGCCGGCACCTGTTAAAACAACGATGTGTTTTTTCTTCATGCTATAAAAGTAACGATTATGCCGTTTGCTTTTTTGCAGGAAACCTTTTTTTGAAAATAAAAATTCCACCTAAAATGATGATCATTAATGGCCACAATCCTATCAATCCTACCAATAAATCCGCTATCCATTTTGCTCCGAATTTAAAGGCATCCGCTGTCCTTACTAAAAAAGAAGGCGTGCCATCTGAAGGTTTGTATCCATTGATGGGCTGGTAAAAACTCAGGTGAATGGTACTCATAGCTGATTGGTGTGCCAGGTATGCTACCCTTCCTGCTGCAGATTCTATTTCCTCCTGTAAGCCATTGATCTCGCCCTGCACCTGTAAAACCTCTTCCATATTTTTGGATTGTTTTAAAAAGTCGAGGTACTTTAACCGCACCTGCTTTTTTGCTTCCAGTCTCGACTTTACGTCTACTACCTGGCCGGTAACATCTTCGGTGTGTATTTTTCGTTCCAGCACTTTCACACCGGCACCCGGTAACTGATTCATCATGGTTTCAAACTGATTTACGGGAACTTTGATTGAAATGGTTGTTTCCGTTTTTTCATCTGTCAGGTTTTGTTCTTCCTGTGCAATGTAACCACCAAATTGTTTTACTGTTTTATGAACCGATTCATTGTATTTATTGAAGTCGTTAACTTCTAATTTAAGGGTGGCCGTTTTGATGATTTTTTTATCCCAGTCAACGCCGGTTGTTGGCGTTAAAGCGTTTTGCCTGGTGGTAGTATCGGCGGTACTTTGTGTGATTGGCCCGGATGGGAATTTCTGTTTATTACCAGTTTGGGTTCCGGGCGGAGGTTCTTTAAGTTCAATTTTCCCAACTGACTGTAAATCCTGTTGCGACGCTTGTTCTTTATTATTGTTGCAGGAAACGAAAATTACAACAGCGAATAAGGTTGCTGTTAAAAGCAGTTTGATTTTCATAACAATGTTTTAAGCATGATGAGATGCCCATTGATACAAATTGCATAAAGAAGGAAACCGTTTGTAAATGTTAAATGAAAACTAAAGGGATTTTTCTTTCCTATTTCGTTACAAAATAAGTGTGGGGTTTGTTTGTCCGGTTATGTAGAAAAAGATGCCCGTTTAATCCTGTGAAAAAATAAAAAATGAAAAATATTTTTTAAAAAAGGAACGAAAATATAACTAAAATTGAAGTGTTAACAGTAACAAATTATTCTCCTGCCATCCCCATTATAATTTTCCATTCATCATCCTTCACTGTTTGCACAGATAGCCTTCCCAATCTCACCAGGTCCATAGTGGATAAGCGTTTATCCTTTTTTACCTGTTCCAGTGAAACAGCTTTTTTAAATTTTCTTACGGGCTTAAAATCAACTACGATCCACGCAGCTTCTTCTGTAGTAGGATCCTGGTAAGATTCTTTGGCAACTTTGGCGATGCCAACGATTTCCATGCCTTCATTGCTGTGGTAAAAAAATACTTCATCGCCTTTCTTCATTGCCCTTAAATTATTACGGGCTGCATAATTTCTTACCCCATCCCAAAATGTTTGTTTGTCTTTTACAAACTGATCCCAACTGTATTTAAACGGTTCTGACTTTATCAACCAATATGCCATAATGAAAACTATTTTTTTATTTGAAATGACTAACTGTAAAGGCTATTAGCCAATTGCTGCATTATCTTATTAAATATATAAATCCATCCAGTACATAACATCGTAACTGCAAAAATAATATTAATATTTTTTCATTTACAAAATCAAATTCGTTATGCTATTAAGACAATCTAAGGAAAAGATCCTTTTAGGTGCGGCAACAGAAAGCGAAATCAAAGGGGTATCAAGAAGAAATTTTCTTGGCTACCTCGGTGGAGCTTCTGCCCTGCTGATTACAGCAGCCGCCTGCAAAAAAGATGATAACAACACCAACACGGGTGTTGATTTAGGAAGTGGTGACGTGGGCATATTAAATTATGCGTACGCACTGGAGCAACTGGAAGCTGCATTTTACACGCAGGTTATTTTGACTCCTTACAGTGGCATCAGTGCTGCAGAATCGGCCCTGCTTACCGATATCAGGGATCATGAAATTGCACACCGGGAGTTTTTCAAAGCGGCTCTTGCAGCCAGCGCTATCCCCGCGCTGGAAGTAGACTTCACATCCATCAACTTTAGCAGCCGCGACAGTGTGCTGGCTACTGCCAAAGCATTTGAAGATCTCGGTGTTACCGCTTACAATGGTGCAGGTAAACTGATCGTAAGTGCTGACTACCTCGCGCTTGCAGGTAAAATTGTTTCTGTAGAGGCCAGGCATGCAGCCTACATCCGTGACATTATCAGCAATGGATCCTTTGCAGACAATACTGCAGTTGATCCCAACGGGCTCGATCTGTCCCGTACACCGGCACAGGTACTGGCCATTGCGGACACCTATATCAAAACCGCCATCAACGCAAGTAATTTACCCACCAATTAAAATTTAAATTTTATGAACTTACAAAATATAATTACCGAAATTGAAAAGGTTGATCCGGAAGTATATGAAAGACTGAATGGCAGAAGGGATGCGATGAAAAGTTTTGCCAAAGCATCTGGAAAAGTTGCCCTGGCCGCATTGCCACTGGCTTTCGGAAGCATGTTGCAAAAAGCTTACGGTAAAGGAACAGGTGTTACAGGCCTTATCGATGATACCCTGAATTTTGCATTGACACTTGAATACCTGGAAGCAAACTTTTACATTAAAGGTATCGCTTCAGCGGGGCTTATTCCAACACCGGCAGCCGTTGCTGCACTGACCACCATCCGTGATCATGAAAATGCGCATGTTAGTTTTTTACGCAATGTCATCACTACATTGGGTGCCACGCCTGTAACTTTTGCCGCTGCAGACTTTGATTTTACAGCAGGCGGTACCTTCGCCGATGTATTCAGCAATTACGACACTTTTCTTGCAGTGGCGCAAACATTTGAGGATACCGGCGTGAGGGCTTATAAAGGCCAGGCTGGAAACTTGATGACCAACAATGATATCTTAACCGCTGCATTGAATATTCATTCTGTTGAAGCAAGGCATGCAAGCCATATCCGCCAAATGCGTAAAGCAAGAGGTGTGGATGTAAAACCGTGGATAACAGGTAATAATTCAGGTATAGGTTCGGTGGTAGCTGCCAGCTATGCAGGTGAGGAAGTTACTACACAGGCTGGTGTAAACATTGTAAATATTGGTGGTTTCACTATTTCCGCCAACGCGGCTTCTGAAGCATTCGATGAACCATTGACCAAAGACCAGGTTACAGCAATTGTTACTCCTTTCTTTGCTTAAAAAAAATTATCATGCGGGTGGTTGTTTTAATTAAACCATCCGCTTTGATAAACAGTATCCTATTTTCACACAACATTGATAATTCACAAAAGAGATTTTTATGATAGTTTCTCAAAATTTATTGGCCATTTTTCTTGCTATGCCGGGCGGCATGGAATGGATCATGATATTGCTTGCCGTAGTACTGTTATTTGGTGGTAAAAAAATTCCAGAATTAATGAAAGGTATCGGCAAAGGCGTACGTGATTTTACTGATGCCAAAAATGATGTAAAGAAAGAACTGGAGGCGGGTATGATGGAAAAAGAAAAGGAACAGGAAATTTCCAGGCTGAAACAGCAGTTACAATAATACAATACTCTTATTAAACCGGAGTTGTTCTTATACAGGCTGAAACAATGGGTTTGCTTTTAACATAGCAGTGCTCTGTTGCTGTATGCAGATACCGGATGATAACGATCCGCTAAACCCTGACCCGTTATACAAAGGGTTCCAGTAAAAAAACGCTGCCACTTTTCTGTGGCGTATCAATCAACATCTTTATCGATGCGATACATTGTTGGTGCACATTTCATCCCGGTTTAAGAAAGGGAATTAAAACCTGCAGGTTATTTGACAACTGCTTTTACCGAAACCATATTTTCAGTACATACACAACATAAAAAAGTGGAGACGATCAATACAAAAAGGAAGCATTTTTTTCAGCGCATCGGAGGAAATAAAGCTGCGTTAAAAACTGAGATGAACTTTTTTGACCACGTCGAAGATCTGCGTTGGCATATCGTACGGAGTATTTTGGCCTGGTTGATCGCGGCTGTTGCTATCTTCATCAACGTTGACTGGGTATATGATAACATTATACTTGCACCTGCAGACAAAAGTTTCTTTACCTACGGGGCCTTGTGCCGGCTGGGTAACTGGTTACACCTGGGCGATTCATTGTGTATGCCGGCAATGCAAATCAACTTCCAGGTAACAGTAGTGAACGGCACTTTTACATCAGCAATCAATATAGCAATGATTGGCGGCATCATTGCCGCCTTCCCATACATTTGTTGGGAGCTGTGGCGGTTCATCAAACCCGCCCTCAGTAATAAAGAAAAAAGAATGAGCCGTGGCGGTATCTTCTGGATATCTGCTTTTTTCTTTTCCGGTGCCGTGTTTGGTTACTATTTACTGGCCCCGTTCACTTTTAATTTTTTAGCCAGCTTCACTTTAGGAAACTCGGGAGCGATTCAATACCGCCCCTCCATCAATGATTATATAGACAGTCTTACCAACCTTATATTAGGCTGCGGCATTGCATTTGAATTGCCGATACTTTGCCTGGTGCTGGCAAAAATCGGACTGATCACCGGAAGCTTTCTGAAAAAATATTTCAAGTTTGCTTTCGTGATTATTTTAGTGGTCGCCGCCATTATCACTCCGTCTCCTGACTGGACCAGTCAATTTTTAGTAGCCGTTCCGCTGCTTTTTTTATACTGGATCAGTATCCTGCTAACGTCAAGGGTAGAAAGGGCAAGAGCTAAAGCTGCTGCATAGCCATACAGGGCTTTTTTAATTTCACACACACGTGAATGAAATCCGATTTTTAAAGTTGCAATAATTTTGGTACGGGGAAATACCAGGATGTTCCTTTCCCTAACCTCCCATTAAGGCATCGGGACGTGAGCTCTCCGGAGCTGTGTAGCCACCCCCCTGTTACAACCACTATAAGGTGTTTTGACAAATTTTAGCCGATGAATAGTGAATTTTAATAATTTCTGTAAATGTTAAATCCAACCAATTCACTTTACCGTATCTAAAACAGTTGCTTATTGCAGGAATTCAAATAAATTAATTTAACTGGCTAAATAAAATGAGAGACACGTTACTATACTTGCTTTTATTCACCTACTCAGCCAGTATTTTAAAGCCCGCCATGCCCTATTTGTCAGATACAATTGCTCATACTTTTTATCATTCAGAACACATAAAAACAGTACACTTTGAGAACGGCAAATACCATGTACACCATGAACTGGTAAAACAGACTCAACGAAATACGACCAATAAAAATAGTGATTATATAAAGAAATGTTCACAGCCTGACGAACACTTAACCACAACTGAAAGTACTGTAGCAGGTAATCCCTCCTTTTCCACGAATTACTCAGTCCTTATTTTGCATAGCTTGCTGCCTGTGTGCAGGAATGCTGTATTCTCACCTCCCCGCTGGCTGTATCGTGCAGCATAATTTATTTAATCAGCAAAATTAACATGGTACCTGGCCGATGGAATGATCTGTATAACCCATTATATGGGTGGGTTACTTTTTGTTGAGCGTTCATTTATCAATACAAATTAACCTTTCTTACAATGGATTTGATAGGTTTCATGAATGATTAAAAATTGCTGCGAACTTTTTACAAACGATTTAGACACGTGCCTTTTATTTAAAGGTTGAAGCTGTTTATTATTGTATGCTATCTATTATTGCTGCGATTAGCATAAATTATTTATTCTAAACATTCATAAGATGAATCAGTATTACAAATTTTTTTCCGCACTGCATCTATTCCTCCAATTTGCAATGGTATCAACTGCTCAAATAACTATAAAGGGAAAAGTAGTAGACGCAGAAAGCCGTCAACCGCTGGAAAACGTGTCCGTTGCCGGAAGTGCAGGTACTAAAGGCCTCACAGACCAATACGGGAATTTCAATATCCAGCTACGAAAGAATGAACATTCCCTGACGGCTTCCTATATCGGATACAAACCAGCAGACATAAACGTTGACAAGAAAGAACAGTTGAAAGTTGAGTTGCAAAAAGATTTACTGCAATTGAAGGATGTGGTAGTCTTAACCAGCAGCAGCACTACTAAATTTAATACGCTCAGTAAAATTGACCTTGATCTTAAACCCGTAAGAAACACACAGGAACTATTACGCCTTGTACCCGGTCTTTTCATTGCACAACATGCCGGTGGTGGTAAAGCAGAACAAATATTTTTACGCGGCTTCGACTCCGACCACGGTACAGACATAGCGGTAAGTGTGGATGGTATGCCGGTGAATATGGTGAGCCATGCTCATGGCCAGGGGTATGCAGATGCGCATTTTATTATTCCGGAAACTGTCAACAATATTGATTTTGGAACCGGCCCTTATTATACGCAACATGGTAATTTAAATACTGCAGGTTATGTTGCTTTTTCTACTTATAATAATATCCCTTCCAGCCGCATACAGGTAGAAGGTGGAAGGTTCAATACTTTCAGGACATTGGCAATGATTGATCTGCTAAAAAAAAATAAGGATAAACAAAGTGCTTACATCGCAGGTGAATTTAATTACACCGATGGGCCTACCATCAACAAACAATATTTCAGGCGCTACAATGTTTTTGGCAAATATAATTTAGCCATCAGCAACCGTACACAGGTTACCGCTTCCGCGTCTTCTTTTGTAAGTAACTGGGATGCTTCCGGGCAGATACCTACCAGGGCTGTGGAGGATGGCAGTATTGATCGATTTGGGGCTATTGATCCCACAGAAGGAGGGAATACAGAAAGGCACAATGCAAATATATTAGTAGCACATATATTTAACAATGGAACCACCTGGGAAAACCAGGCTTATTACAGCCGTTATATTTTCAGCCTGTATTCGAACTTTACATTTTTTCTGAATGATCCTGTAAATGGAGATGGAATAAACCAGGCGGAAAAAAGAAATATTGTTGGATACAGTAGTAAGCTAAATCACAAATACAATTTCAACAACTGGAGCCTGAACTCAACATATGGCACCGGTTTGCGTTATGATGCCACAAACGACAGCAGGTTGAGCAATGTAGTTAAGCGCAGATTTTTAAGTGACATACAGTTGGGAGATATTAAAGAGGCCAATGCTTTTGCCTATCTGCAACAGCAGGTTAGCCGCGGAAGATTCCTAATTGAAGCAGGAATAAGGTTTGATTATTTTCATTTTAATTATTTCGACAAACTGACCACGTCACAAAACCCATCGCAGTCGGCATCTACAGTAAGCCCCAAAATAAATATCCAGTACACGCTAAATTCTACAGTACAGGTATATGTAAAAGCAGGTAAGGGATTTCACAGCAACGATACAAGAGTAGTAACGGATGTAACTGCAAAACAAATTTTACCGGCAGCTTATGGAGCCGACCTGGGGATAATTTTTAAACCCAGTAAAAACTTCCTTTTAAACATTGCAGCCTGGTACCTGCACCTCGACCAGGAATTTGTATATGTGGGTGATGCAGGTGTGGTAGAACCCAGCGGCAAATCAAGGAGGAAAGGGATTGACGTGATAGCCCGTTACCAGGTTTCAAAAAATCTATTTGCCAACATGAATGTAAATTTTACAAAACCAAGGGCTTTGGATGTTACCAAAGGCGAAGACTATATTCCGCTGGCACCTACTGTTACCAGTACTGGCGGGGTATTTTACAAAGCCACCAAAGGATTAAACGGCAGCCTTACTTACCGCTACATCAAAAACAGGTCGGCCAATGAAGATTATTCCATTGTTGCCAAAGGGTATTTTTTGTTAGACGCTTCCATCAACTATACCCAAAAGAAATATGAAATAGGCGTGGCATTGGAAAATATTACCAACACCAACTGGAATGAAGCACAGTTTGAAACAGAAAGCAGGTTGAGGAACGAGACTGCTGCGGTTACCGAATTAAATTATACACCTGGTAATCCGTTTTTTGCAAGAGTAAAGTTTGCTGTATTTTTTTAGCGCTTCGGCAAGTGCAGCCTGACAAAATACAGCAAGCTGAGTTTGGTAAGCAACGTAAAAGTTTTGATGATAAATAAATAGTCTTTTAATATTCGCCACATTTCTATGTGGCGTTTTTTGCATTATTCCCAGCCGCTCGCCAGTACATCGGCAATGTGCATGGTCTTGATACCAAGTCCTTTATTTTGTATGTAACCATCCAAATGCATCAGGCAACTCATGTCAGTTGAGATGATATAATCCGCTTTGGTAGCCGCCGCATTTTTTACTTTCTGATCTGCCATTGCAACAGAGATGGCATCAAATTTTACAGCAAAGCTGCCGCCAAAACCACAACAGCTTTCTACATCATTCATTTCAACCAGCTCAAGGCCTTTTACATTGCGGAGTAAGTTTCTTGGAGCATCTTTTATTTTGCATTCTCTTAATGCTGCACAACTGTCGTGGTAAGTGGCAGTTCCATTCAGCACAGCGCCGTAATGATCGATTTTAATCACCTCAGTAAGAAACTCGGTAAACTCATAAATACGGTTGCTAAGTTCTTTTACCTGGTTGTGCTGCGATGAATTTTCAAATAATTTGGCATAATAGTTTTTCACAAAACCAACACAGCTTGCACTCGGGCAAACAATGTAATCTGCGGTGTCAAAATCTTTCAAAAATTTTGAACACACTTCTCTTGCCTCATCCCAAAAACCAGCATTGAAAGCTGGCTGTCCACAACAGGTTTGGTTAGCATTATACATCACCTCACAGGTAGCTTTCTCCAGCACTTTCACCATATTAAAGGCTGTTTGCGGATATAACTGATCAATAAAACACGGTATAAATATTTGTACTCTCATGCCCCCAAACCCCTAAAAGGGGCCTTTGCTCTCAATGGTGAAAGCGCCTTTAAATTAAAAATAGTTATGCTTACTATGAGATAACGCTGTATAAAATTTAATACTTTAAAGCCCACTCAGGGGGTTTGCGGCCCTGGCATATTGAACTGGTGTTTCATAGCCATCATCTTCAAAGCCGTGATGGCCGCCTCCTCCCCTTTGTGACCATGTTTACCTCCTGCCCTTTCATCCGCCTGTTCCTGGCTATCCACTGTCAGTATTCCAAATATTGTTGGTACGGGGAGCAATAAATTTAACTGTGTTACGGCATCAGTTACCCCCTTGCATACATAATCAAAGTGAGGTGTACCTCCCCGCAGTACCATTCCTAATGCAATAAAAGCATGGGGCTTATCATCTTTATATTTATGCGCCTCCCAATAATTTTTGACGGAAAAGGCAATTTCAAATGCACCGGGTACCGTTACAACTGTACAGGGAACATTGTTTTCAGCCAGTACTTTTTTGCAACCAGCTTCCAATTTATCAAGCGTTGCTGCATTCCATTCAGTACGCACAATAACTACACAGGCACCCGTTGGTAGTTGGATGCCTGTGTAGTTTAACAGATTATCAGAATTGGCTGACATAAATATTTTTCAATTTTTCAAAGCGTTGAAGAATTCAATTTGAGGTATGCTGACGAAAGCGTAAATGCTGAATTGTTTTATTGTTAAATTGTTGAATGAGTAAAACCAGTGTTATGTTAAGTTTGATATGGCGTTCCCCAATCCACGAATTTTAAAATGAATTACACGAATCAGGTATCAGCATTTATCAATTTGTAATAATTAGTGTAATAAATAGTACGTCTGAAAATAGTTAATACAGCACGAACATCTCCGCGGATGGCAACAAACAACGAATCAATGAAGCCATTCCACCATTATTACCTATTAATTGATCACCCCCAGCTTTGCTAAGTATTTGTCAACTTCATTGGCATGGCTGTTCTTAGGGTACTCATCTTTAATGCGCTTGTAAAATTCGATGGCTTCAGTTGTTTTGCCTGTGGCTTCTGCAAATAAAGCGGCTTTGAAAAGCGCTTCCGGCGTCATAAATTCATCCTTCGGATTTTCTGAGATGGCTTTTTTGTAATAGTCAAAAGCCTCATCATTCTTTTTTAATTCAGAAGAAGCATCACCTAACATATTGTAGGCAGCGGCCTGAATTTGTGTGGCGTTGGTTGAAAAATCTTTTAAATGCTTTACGGCGTTGTTAAAATCGCCACTGTGCAGGTAGCATGCCCCTGCAATAAAGTGTGCCCTGTTACCTGCGGCCGTACCACCGTAGCTGGAAGCTATTTTCAATACACCGGTAATACCGTTGCCACCATTCAGCACCAGATTCACAGAGTCTTTCGTGAAACCAGCCTGGGCCATTTTATCAAAAACCTGTTCAGCAGGGAAGATCATATCTGCAGCTTTTGCTTCGTTTGGAACCTTCACTAAATTTTTATATCCAATCCAGCCACCCACCAGCAGGATCACCGCACTGCCAACATATATGATGGGCTTACTGTACTTCGACCAAAAATCCTGTGCTTTTATTACAACATCGTTTGTTTCTACAGCTTGCACTGTTACTTGCTTCTCTGCCATTTTTATTTATTATGTTCTATTGTTAAATTGATAAATTGTTTTATTGCTATTTTTTTTTGGTATCTGGTTTATAAGAACGCTTTAGTTTCAGTCCTTTAAACGATTTAAAGGATTCCCTTTAGTCCATTATAAAAGGATAGTCTGCCTGCACATAAACATCCTTCAGTAATTCATCATCATTAGGCCAGGGGCTTTCTTCTGCAAATTTTACGCATTCTTCCACCTGCAGCCGCACTCTTTCGTTCATTGTTTCTATATCTGCATCGGCCACTTTATATTCATCCTGCAATACTTTCAGGGCATGGTCAATCGGATCTCTTTGTTTGTATTCTTCTACCTCGTCTTTGGTACGGTATTTCTGAGGATCGCTCATGCTATGGCCTTTATAGCGGTAGGTTTTTATTTCCAGTAATGTAGGGCCTTCTCCTACCCGTGCCCGGGTGGCCGCCCTCAATACAGCATCATGTACCGCCTCGGGGCTCATACCATCTACACTGTCACCAGGCATATCATACGCATCAGCCAACTTATAAATATCCAGCACATTACTGGTACGGGCTACCGAAGTACCCATCGCATAATTATTATTCTCACATATAAAGATTACGGGCAATTTCCAGGTCATGGCCATGTTGAAGGTTTCATGCAACATTCCCTGCCTGGCAGCACCATCGCCAAAAAAGCAAAGCGCCACATTATCGGTGCCCTTGTATTTTTCGGCAAATGCCAGACCGGCGCCGGTACCGATTTGTGCGCCCACAATTCCATGTCCACCAAAGAAGCCTACGTCTACACCAAAAAAGTGCATGCTGCCACCCTTCCCTTTGCTGCAACCGGTAGCTTTGCCATACAACTCGGCCATACAGGCGTTGGGTGTTACCCCTTTTGCAATTGCAAGTGCATGATCACGGTAAGCAGTAATAAATTTATCACCCGGGTTAGTAGCGGTCATACATCCTGCCGCTACCGCTTCCTGCCCAATATACAAATGGCAGAAGCCCCTGATTTTTTGCATCCCGTACAATTGCCCCGTTTTTTCTTCAAATCGGCGCAATAAAAGCATCAGTTCGTACCAGTATAAATAGGTCTCCTTAGTAAACTTTGTTGCCAATGGATTTTGATTTTAGGCGGCAAAGATAAGGGAGAAAATGTAAATTTAAACTATACGGGGAGAAGGAACAAAAAGATCAAATAAATGTTCCCGTGAAATGCCTGTAGCCCCCTTTTACCCACGGTATAACAATCAACCTGCGAAGGGTAGACACGAATCACCATCGGCTTCTCCACATTGCAGCCGGTGTATGAA
>Ga0105048_10000950_pt1 | contig 46446 bp, 44 predicted proteins | sample MAT05_FD_78382 | JGI IMG/M metagenome (GOLD analysis project Ga0105048, IMG submission 78382) | Freshwater microbial communities from Lake Fryxell liftoff mats and glacier meltwater in Antarctica - MAT-05 | ecosystem: Environmental > Aquatic > Freshwater > Ice > Liftoff microbial mat | place...
CGTTCAAGATCAACGAGGACGTCGTGATTCCGCTGCCGCGTCTCGGCGACTACACCGACGGCATCGAACGCATCAACATCGAGCTCTCGATCCGCAACAAGCTGGTGCTGGCGGATGCACTGCAGGGCTTCTTCGACAGCCCTCTTTTCGCGCAGGCGTGGGGACCGGACAGCGAGGCGCGGCCCGCGCAGGAAATCATCGATGCCAAGCTGGATGAGGCGCGCTCGCTGGTGGGCGCCGTGCGCAACCGCTGGCAGCAGTTGCTGCAGGACTTGGACACCACGTTCCCGGCGCTGCAGGATCATTCCACCGTTGTATCGTGGAAGGTCGAGTTGAAGGCCCCGCTGGACGGGATCTTTGTGGGGCTGGCGTTTGCGCCGGTCGCCGCGCGGATCACGGACGTGCATGCGAAGGTGCTGCGCAGCCGCGTGTTCGTCGCGCTGCACATGCACGCCGGCGACGGCAACGTGCACACCAACCTGCCCGTCAACTCCGACGACTACGGCATGCTGCAGGAGGCCAACGCCGCCGTGGCGCGCATCATGGCGCTGGCGCGCAATCTCGGCGGCGTCATCTCCGGCGAACACGGCATCGGCATCACCAAGCTTGAATACCTGACCGACGCCGAACTGGCGCCCTTCGCGAATTACAAGCGCGACGTGGACCCGGAAGGCCGCTTCAATCGCGGCAAGTTGCTGCGCAATCCCAAGCTTCCCGCGGATCTTTCCGGTGCCTACACGCCCAGTTTCTCGCTGATCGGCCACGAGAGCCTGATCCTCGAGCAGAGCGACATCGGCAGCGTGGCCGATTCGATCAAGGACTGCCTGCGCTGCGGCAAGTGCAAGCCGGTATGCGCCACACACGTGCCGCGCGCCAACCTGCTGTACAGCCCGCGCAACAAGATTCTCGCCACGTCACTGCTGATTGAGGCTTTCCTGTACGAGGAGCAGACGCGGCGCGGGGTGAGCCTGCGCCACTTCGACGAATTCTCCGATGTGGCGGACCACTGTACCGTGTGCCACAAGTGCGCCAACCCGTGTCCGGTCGATATCGACTTCGGCGACGTGTCGATCGCGATGCGCAACCTGTTGCGCAAGGGCGGGCACAAGAAATTCAATCCCGGCACCGCGGCATCGATGTTCTTCCTCAATGCCACGGACCCCACGACCATCAAGCTCACCAAGAAGGTGATGATCGACTGGGGCTACAAGGTGCAGCGGTTGGCCTATCGCGTCGGAAGGGCCACGGGCGTGGTGCGTGCGCAGACGCAGCGCCCGCCGCCCACCGTGGGCAAGGCATCGCTCAAGGTGCAGGTGATCAATTTCATCAACAAGCCGATGCCGGGCGGGTTGCCCAAACGCACTTCGCGCGCGCTGCTCGACATCGAGGACGACACCGTGGTCCCGATCATCCGCAATCCGCAACTGCCTGCCGACGACGCCGAAGCCGTGTTCTATTTTCCTGGCTGCGGCTCGGAGCGCCTGTTCTCGCAGGTGGGTCTGGCCACGCAGGCAATGCTGTATCACGTCGGCGCGCAGACCGTGCTGCCGCCAGGCTACCTGTGCTGCGGTTATCCGCAGACGTCCGCGGGCAATCACGACGAGGGCCAGAGGATCACGACGTCGAACCGTGTACTGTTCCACCGGATGGCCAACACGCTCAACTATCTCGACATCAAGACCGTGATCGTGTCGTGCGGCACGTGCATGGACCAGCTGCAGAAGTACGAATTCGACCAGATTTTTCCCGGCTGCCGGCTGCTCGACATCCACGAGTACCTGATGGAAAAGGGCGTGAAGCTCGAAGGCATCAACGGCACACGCTACATGTATCACGACCCGTGCCACACGCCGATGAAGACCTATGCACCGATGGCCGTCGTCAAGGGACTGATGGGCACCGACGTGGCGCTCAATGATCGCTGTTGCGGCGAATCCGGCACGCTGGCCGTGACGCGTCCCGACATTTCCACGCAGGTTCGGTTTCGCAAGGAAGCAGAAATGAAGCGCGGCGCGGAGTTGCAGCGGGCCGATGGGTTCAACGGCAACGTCAAGGTGTTGACGTCATGCCCGTCGTGCCTGCAGGGCCTGTCGCGCTTCAACGATGATTCCGGCACTACGGCCGATTACATCGTGGTGGAGATCGCGCGCAACCTCCTCGGTGCCAACTGGATGGCCGACTATGTGGCGCGCGCCAATGCGGGTGGTATCGAGCGTGTCCTGGTTTGAGGGTGCCCCGGTGTTGTCAGCGGTACGCCGGGAATCGGCGTCCGGCATCGACGTCCCGCATGGGACGCCGAACTCAGGCGCGGCAGCGCAGCGCATCACGCGCGGGCCGTCCGCCAGTGCCTCGACCACGCGCGATTCCATGCCGGGCGCGTACCGGACGATCCAGGGCGCGCACAGTACTGACAACACGTAGAACGCGACAACGAGGGCCGTCATGCGGTCACGGCGCGGCATGCGCGGCGAAATGCAGGGCAAGTTCGTGTCGGAGGCAGACATCGGGTCCATCGTCGTGATCCTTGTACCGGCGTGTGGCCGGCAACGATCAAGATCCAAAAATGCCCGCAGGGGCGGTCGGGAGCGTTCCGAATCGGGCGACTCGCGTCGGCTTCGACGCGTCCCTGCGGGTGGAGGAAACCTCGGGTCGGTTTGCCGATCAATGGCTGCCGACACAGGGCCAAGGCTAGGCGCGTTGCCAAGGGTGGGCTGTGGAGGAATCCGCCCGGCGGTACCCGAATATTCCCGTGCCGGCGCGTGTGGTCGGGCCGCAAGGCCGGCACAACGTGCTTTGTGCTATAACTTGGTGCAGCAACTTGTCGCCATCACCATGAATTTCGCGTCCTTCGGCATCGCGATGTCGAGCCCGATCCAGCGCGCTGTGATGCACGTCCACCCAGGCAGGAGATCCTGATGCAGGACACGGCCTCCCCCATACTGGCCACTCCAGCCACGGATTCGCATCCGTCGCTGGCCTTTGCCGATGCCGACGGTGCCAAGCGCTGGGCCAAGTCATTGCTGGTCACTGGGGTGAACCCGCTGTACGAAGCCATCCACGGTCAGTTGCGCGCATTGTCCAGCGCCGATTTCACGCCGCGCGAACGCGCAACCATCGCCGAAGTGATGCGCGACCAGGTGGCGCATCTCCATACCGAACTTGCGCGCCGCTACGCCGGCAAGCCGCAACCTGCCGCTGACCGCGAAAACGAGGCTGCCGAGCAGGCGCTATCGCTTTGGCAGTTGCTGTGGGAGCAGTACTCCGCGTGCTTGAAGCCGCTACTGGAAGGCGACGTCGAACTGCAGGGCGTCAAGGCCAAGCTGTTGCAGCGGGGCCTCTATGTCGGCAAGCAGCTGGTGATCGTCCACGGACTGGCGCGGCGCGTGCCGCCGGCGTCGCTGTGGCAGGAGCTGCATGCGTATTACCGGCTTGCCGAATTGCTCGACTGCGCAGTCACCGCGGTCTCGGACGACCTGCAGCCACATGCGGTCGGCATCTCCTGCTATTCGACGTACTGCCATGCGTTGCTGCTGGGCCTGGCCGATCCATGCGCGCTGTCGGTGCGGCAGATCGAGTTGACCGACCGCTGGCTGGGCCAATGGGCGCGCAAGGTGTTTCCCTATCCGCAGCAGCGCGAAACCGAAGGCCCGGTGATGTTGATGGACCTCGATTCGTCGGTCGGTGCGTGGCTCGCCACCGCCGCGCCGCGCGATGCGTTGCCATCGCTGCGTTTCGGTTATCCGGGCAAGCTCGCCACCAGCGTGCGTGGCCGCCTGAAGCGCCTCGCGACCGGTGCCAGTCCCGCCGAATTGCAGCTCGGCCACGACACGTCGGCCGAAGGCAGCGCCGCGTTGCTCACGCATCTCGATTCGCGCTGGTACACGTTGCCGCGGCGCGACGAGGACATGGCACCGGCCGAAATCGAGATCACAGCGGGTGGCGTCCCCGCCGCGTACTTCCGCATCGGTGGACGCACCTTCGACCGCCAAGATCCGCTTGGGCGCCTCACCTTCCAAGGCGCGCAGCATCTGCAGACGCTGGGCGCGCTCACCGACTATGACCGCTACAAGGACGAGGCCGAGCGCAACTGGCCGTGGGAGCGTTGGCGCGGCGACTACGCGTTTCGTGACGCCTTGCTGCGCCGCCGCGATTCTTCGCGATATCGCTGGTTCCTCGACCAACTTGTCGTCGTCCGTGACGACGAACGCACCCGGCTTGGCTATGTCACGCGGGTGGCGTTCGCGAAGCCGGATGAATTGTCCATCTCGATCGCGCTCTGGCCCGGCGTGCCCCGCACGGTGGCCGCGCGACCGATATCGATTGCATTCGCGGAGGAGCTGCCGTTGCCGATCCTGATGCTGGGCGCCACCGACATCGAGCCCGCTTCCCTGATCGTGCCGCCACGAACCTTCAATCCCGGGCGGCTGTTGCGGTCCATGGATACCGGCCCCGAGCGCAAGTTCCGGCTGACCAAGTTGCTGCAACGCGGCGGCGATTTCGAGCGCGTCGCGTTCGAAGAGTAGGCTCCTGCAGACGTCAACCGGCGGCGCGACGGCGCGTTGTAGGAGGGGCCCTGCCGATTCGCCGGCCGCAGTGGCTTCCGGTAAAATCGGCGTCGCTTCAGACATGTGCCGGCGCGTTGCGCGTCATTGCGGCGATATGCCGCCCCCGTTTGCGTTGCCACCTGGAGTCCCGATGAAACGCGTTCCTGCTGCAGCTTCCTCCACCGCATGGGCCGTTGCCTATGCCATGACTGCGGGCATTGCCCTGCTCGGTTCCGGCACCGCCCATGCCATGCTCGACAAGGCGAAGGCCGAGGCGATGATGACCAAGTACGCCTGCTCCGCATGCCACCAGATCGACAAGAAGGTCGTCGGTCCTGCGTACGTCGAGGTGGCCGCCAAATACAAGGGCGACAAGAACGCGGTCGAGCTGCTGTCGAAGAAGGTCAAGGACGGCAGTACCGGTGTCTGGGGTCAAATCCCGATGCCGCCAAATTCTTCGGTGCCGCCGGCCGACATCAAGGAACTGGTCACCTGGATCCTGACGCTCAAGAAGTAAACTGCGTCGCGCATTGCCAAGGCCGGCCGGGATTCTCGCGCCGGCCTTCGCTTTTTGCGGGCGCCATGCATGCGGCGAACTTTGACCGGCACCCCGCAGCACCAGTACAATGAAGGCGTTCGTGCAGGAGAGTGCAGCACCATGGCGTGATGCGTGGAGTCGCTGCCGCCGAAGGCGTAAATCCCGAAACCGCTCAGGCATCAAGGACCGCACGAGAGGGAACCGCAATCTGGAGAGCGGTCGCGCAAGGCCTGGCCAACGGTCGGTCATGCAGCGATCCACCGAAGGGGCACCGGTCGGCGAATGCAGTGTCGCCGTCCCAATCTCTCAGGTAAAAGGACAGACGGGGCGAAGCAAAGGATGTGCTTCGCCCAACGTTTTTCTCCGGAGCCTGCCGTGCCCAGACATACGCCGCTGTACGCCGTCCACCGCGCTGCCGGTGCCCGCATGGTCGACTTCGGCGGCTGGGACATGCCGGTCAACTACGGCTCGCAAATCGACGAACATCACGCAGTACGCAGTCGCGCAGGCATGTTCGATGTATCGCACATGCGCGCCGTGGACCTCGAAGGGTCCGGCGCCCGCGACTTCCTGCGGCACGCGCTCGCCAATAACGTCGACAAGCTCACGGTGTCCGGCAAGGCGCTGTATTCGTGCCTGTTGCGCCCGGACGGCGGTGTGCTGGACGATCTCATCGTCTATTTCCTGCGCGAGGATTTCTTCCGGCTGGTGGTCAATGCCGGCACGGCGGACAAGGACATCGCGTGGTTGCAGGCATTGATCGCCCAACACACGCCGCAGTTGAGGCTGACGCCGCGCGAGGATCTGGCGATGATCGCGGTGCAGGGTCCGCAGGCGCGCCAGAAATTCTGGCACGCGGTCCCCGGCACCGAAGCGCCGACCCGCGACCTGAAGCCATTCTTCGGCGTTGAAGTGACGCTGCCCGATGGCACGTACTTCATCGCGCGCACGGGCTACACCGGCGAGGATGGCTTCGAGGTGATACTGCCGGCGATGCGGGCGGAGGCACTGTGGCAGGCGCTGGCCGTTGCGGGTGTCGCACCATGCGGGCTCGGTGCTCGCGACACGCTTCGCCTCGAGGCCGGCATGAACCTGTACGGCCAAGACATGGACGAGTCGGTCTCGCCGCTGGTTTCGGGCCTGGGCTGGACGGTGGATCTTGCCAGCGCTCGTGATTTCGTCGGCAAGGCGGCGCTGGCCGCGGCGCCGGCAGTTCAGCGGCTCACCGGCCTGTTGCTGCTCGATGCAGGCGGCGTGTTGCGTGCGCATCAGGTCGTGCACACCGCGCACGGCGACGGCGAAATTACCAGCGGCACTTTCAGTCCCACGCTCGGCAAGTCGATCGCCTTGGCGCGGCTGCCTGCCGCGGTGGCGGAAGGCGATGTCGTGCAGGTCGCGGTACGCGATCGAAAACTGTCCGCTCGCGTGGTGAAGCCGCCGTTCGCGCGGAACGGCCGCGCGCTGGTGCAATGAACATGCTCGTCCTGTCCCGATTCGATGTTATCCACCCGGAGCCGACGCAATGAATCTCCCTGCAGAACTGAAGTACGCCGAATCGCATGAATGGATGCGCACCGAGCCCGATGGCACGGTGACAATCGGCATCACCGATCACGCGCAGGCCGCATTGGGCGACTTGGTGTTCATCGAATTGCCACAAGTGGGCCGCGTGTTGAAGGCCGACGAGGCCTGCGCGGTGGTCGAGTCGGTGAAGGCCGCCAGCGATGTCTATGCGCCGATCGCCGGCGAAGTGGTGGCGGTCAACGACGCGGTGACCGCGTCCCCCGAGACGCTCAACGAGGATGCCTACGGCGCGTGGCTATTCCGGCTGAAGCCCGCGCAGCCAGATGCGCTGGCCGGTATGCTCGACGCAGCCGCCTACGCCAAGATCATCGGATAGCCACGCAATGACGAAGCACGACAACGTACCTGCGGGCCTGACGGCGCTGGAGGATCGCGGCGAGTTCATCGCCCGCCACATCGGCACCACACCGTCGGCACAGGCATTGATGCTGGCCACGCTCGGCTATCCGTCGCGCGCGGCGCTGATGGATGCCATCGTGCCACCCGCCATCCGCGAACGTGCGCCGCTGGCACTTCCTGGTCCCGTGTCGGAGGCGCAGGCGCTGGCGCAACTAAAGGCACTGGCGGCGCAGAACAAGGTGCTGCGCTCGTTCATCGGCCAGGGCTACTACGGCACGTTCACGCCGGGCGTCATCCTGCGCAACATCCTCGAGAATCCGGCGTGGTACACGGCCTACACGCCGTACCAGCCGGAGATCGCGCAGGGCCGGCTCGAGGCGCTCGTCAATTTCCAGACGATGGTGTGCGATCTCACCGGTATGGCGATCACCAATGCGTCGATGCTGGACGAGGCCACAGCAGCGGCCGAGGCCATGGCATTGGCCATGCGCACCGGCAAGAGCGTGTCGAAGCGCTTCTATGTCGCGGACGACGTGTTGCCGCAGACGTTGGCGGTAGTGCGCACGCGCGCCCGGCCGCTCGGCGTCGACGTGGTCACCGGCCCGGCGCGCGACGCGCCGACGGCCGGAGTCTTTGCGGCATTGCTGCAATACCCGGGCGCCTACGGCGACGTGCACGACTATCGCGCGCTGGCACAAGAGATTCATGCGCAGGGCGCGCAGGTGATCGTTGCCGCGGATATCCTGGCGCTGACGTTGCTGGTACCGCCGGGCGAGTGGGGCGCCGACTCGGTCGTCGGGTCCACGCAGCGCTTCGGCGTGCCGATGGGCTTTGGCGGACCGCATGCGGGCTACCTCGCCACGCGTGACGAGTTCAAGCGCTCGATGCCCGGCCGCCTGGTCGGCGTCACCGTCGATGCCGATGGCCGTCCCGCCTACCGGTTGGCGCTGCAGACGCGCGAGCAGCACATCCGGCGCGAGAAGGCCACGTCCAACATCTGCACGGCACAGGTGTTGCTGGCAGTCATTGCCAGCATGTACGCCGTGTACCACGGCCCCGAGGGCCTCGCCACCATTGCGCGGCGCGTGCATCGGCTGGCCGCCATCCTCAAGGCAGGCCTGGAGCGCGCGGGCTTGACGGTGCCTACCGCTGTCCATTTCGACACGATCGTCGTTAACACCGGTGCGCGCACCGCGTCGATCCTGGCGGCCGGGGTCGCGGCCGGGGTCAACTTCCGCCATGTCGATGCCACCACGCTCGGCATCAGTCTCGACGAGACGACCACGCGCGAGGACATCGCCACCATTTGGCGGGCCTTCCACGGCGCGGACCTGCCGTTCACGCTCGATGAAGTCGATGCAACCGTCGATGCCGCATGGCCCGCTGCGCTGGTGCGGCAGTCGAAGTTCCTGACGCATCCGGTCTTCCACCGCCATCGCTCCGAGACGGAGATGCTGCGCTACCTGCGCCGGTTGGCCGACCGCGACCTGGCGCTCGACCGCGCGATGATCCCGCTCGGCTCCTGCACGATGAAGCTCAACGCCACGTCGGAAATGATCCCGGTAACGTGGCCGGCGTTCGGTGCATTGCATCCTTTTGCGCCTGCCGACCAGTCCGCCGGGTATGTGCAGATGATCGGCGAACTCGAAGCGATGCTGTGCGCGGCCACCGGGTACGACGCCGTGTCGCTTCAACCCAATGCCGGTTCGCAAGGCGAGTACGCCGGCCTGCTGATGATCGAGGCCTGGCACGCGAGCCGCGGTGAGGCCCATCGCAACGTGTGCCTCATTCCAGCCTCCGCGCACGGCACCAATCCCGCATCGGCCCAGATGGCCGGCATGCAGGTGGTGGTGGTGGCCTGCGACGGCGAGGGCAATGTGGACCTGGCCGACCTCGAGGCCAAGGCGCGTGCGCATGCGCCTGTGCTGGCCGCGATCATGGTCACCTACCCGTCCACGCACGGCGTGTTCGAGGAAGGGATCAAGCGCATCTGCGCGATCGTCCACGAACATGGCGGACAGGTGTACGTGGATGGTGCCAATCTCAACGCGTTGGTGGGGCTGGCGGCACCAGGGCACTTCGGCGCCGACGTGTCGCACTTGAACCTGCACAAGACCTTCTGCATTCCGCACGGCGGTGGCGGTCCGGGCGTGGGGCCGGTCGCCGTCAAGGCCCATCTCGCGCCGTTCCTGCCTGGTCATGTTGCGTTGGCGTCCGGCCCTTCGACGAAGCGTATCGGCGCCGTCAGCGCCGCGCCCTATGGCAGCGCGTCGATCCTCCCCATCTCCTGGATGTACATCACGATGATGGGCGGCACCGGTCTGAAGGCCGCCACCGAGAGCGCGATCCTGGCCGCCAATTACATCGCGCGACGGCTGGCGCCGCACTACCCGGTGCTCTACTCCGGCCCGGGCGGCCTGGTCGCGCACGAATGCGTCCTCGACCTGCGCCCGTTGAAAGCCACCTCGGGCATCGAGGCCGAGGACGTGGCCAAGCGCCTGATCGACTACGGCTTTCACGCGCCGACGATGAGCTTTCCGGTGGCGGGCACGCTGATGGTGGAGCCGACGGAGTCGGAATCGAAGCACGAGCTCGATCGTTTCATCGACGCGATGATCAGCATTCGCGAGGAGATCCGCGCGATCGAGGATGGTCGTGCCGACCGCGCCGACAACCCGCTAAAGCACGCGCCGCACACGGCAGCAACCGTCACTGCCGATGCGTGGTCGCGTGGCTATGCGCGTTCTGCCGCGGCCTACCCGCCGGGTGTTGCCGCGAATGCCAAGTACTGGCCGCCGGTGGCGCGCGTGGACAACGTCTACGGCGACCGCAACCTCTTCTGCAGCTGCATCCCGCTGGCGGAGGTTGCCGCCACCGACAAGGAGCCCGCCTGATGCGGGTGCTGGTGCTTGGGGCCGGTGTGGTCGGTGTCACCGCCGCGTGGTATCTCGCACAGGACGGCCATGAGGTCACCGTGCTCGATCGACATGGCGGCGCAGGACTTGAAACGTCATTCGCCAACGGCGGCCAGATCTCAGCATCGTATGCCGAACCCTGGGCCAACCCGAATGCGCCGCTGAAGATCCTGCAATGGCTGGGTAAGGAAGATGCGCCGTTGCTGTTCCGCCTGAAGCTCGATCCGCAGCAATGGCGCTGGGGACTGCAGTTCCTGATCGAATGCCTGCCGTCGCGCACGCGGCATAACACCATCCAATGCCTCAACCTGGCGTTGTACTCGCGCGATTGCCTGAAGGAACTGCGCACGCAGACCGGCATTGCCTACGATCATCTCGAACGCGGCATCCTGTCGTTTTATACCGACCCGAAGGAATTTGCGCAGGGGGTAGCAGCCGCTTCGCTGATGCGGCAGTTCGGCTGCGACCGCGACGTCAAGACCGTCGACGAGTGCGTGGCGATCGAACCGGCGCTGGCAGCGTGCCGCGACAAGCTGGCCGGAGGCATCTTCACCGTCAGCGACGAATCCGGCGACGCGCAGCTTTTCACGACCGAACTGGCGCGGATGGGCGAGGCGCGAGGCGTGAAGTTCCGCTGGAACATGGCGGTGGAGTCGCTGACCTTCGACGGCGACCGCGTCACCAGCGTGCGCTGTGTGAACGAGGAGCACCGCAAGGAGGTGCTGGACGCCGATGCCTACGTGATGGCGCTCGGCAGCTACAGCCCGTTCCTGCTGAAGCCGCTTGGCGTGCCGTGTCTCATCTATCCCGCCAAGGGTTACTCGGCCACGATTGCGATTGCCGATCACCACGGCGCCCCCACGGTGTCGCTCACCGATCTTGCGTGGAAGATCGTGTTCACGCGGTTGGGCGATCGCCTGCGGGTGGCGGGCACCGCAGAATTATCGGGCTACAGCAAGGACCTGAACCTGGTGCGCTGCGATGCCCTGGTCAAGCGCACGTTCGAACTCTTCCCCGATGCGGGCGAGCGTGACAGCGCACAATTCTGGACCGGGTTGCGCCCCGCCACGCCGTCGAACGTGCCGCTGGTGGGCGGGACGCGCTATTCCAATCTGTACCTCGACACCGGCCACGGGACGCTGGGCTGGACGATGGCGTGCGGGTCGGGTCGCGCGCTGGCCGACTTGATGGCCGGGCGCAAGCCTGGCGTGGAATTTGCATTTACGGGCCGATGACACTGACTTCCCTCAATCGCTGGAAGGCGGCGGGCCTGCACCTGGTGCTGAGTGCGCTCATTGCCGCAACGCTTGTCGTGCTGGTGTTGGCGATCTGGTATCCGGGTCCGTACTACGCTGCCATGGGTGGGGCCACGCTGCTGCGCCTGCTGATCGGTGTCGACGTAGTCCTGGGGCCGATCATCACGCTGATCATTTTCGACACGCGCAAGCCGCGCTTGAAGTGGGATCTCGCGGCCATCGGGGTGCTGCAGCTTGGCGCATTGCTGTTCGGTGCGTGGGTGATGTTCGACGCGCGTCCCGTGTATACGGTATTCACCGGCGATCGCTTCGAGATCGTGCCGGCCAACAGCGTCGACGCGGCATCGCGCAGCCGCGCGCGGACCGAGTTCGCGGTATTGCCGCTGGCCGGTCCGCGAGTGATCGGTGCCCACCAGCCGACCGACGCGAAGGAGCGTTCCGACGTCATGCTGTCGTCCATGGCAGGCGGCCCCGACATCGCGCATCTGCCGCACCTCTATCACACCTACGCGGAGGTGGCGACCGACGCCGGCCGTCGCGCGAAGCCGCTGTCGGAGCTGGCGCGCCGAGGTGCTGCCGAGTCGTTGCTTGTCGGCGCGTACCTCCGCGACTCGGGCCGCCCCGACGATTCGGTGGGCTATCTGCCGGTGCGTGCGCGCAACGAAGATTTCGCGATGGTGGTCGACCGCAAGACAGGCGAGGTCGTCGGAACGCTGCCGATCAATCCCTGGTAGCAGCGCTTCCGTATAATCGAGGACTTTGCTGCAAGGTCCTTGATGCCAACGCTGTTCGCAACTGCAGTCGCACTTGTCATCGCGGCCTTCGCCGCCGCGGGTTCCGCCCGCGCCGCGGATACACCGGCGATGTTCCCGGGTGTTTCGCCGCCAGGCATTGCCGCGGCCGCGTGGGTCCTCACCGACGTTACCAGCGGCCAGACGCTGGCCGCCGCCAACGCGGACGAACGCCGTGACCCCGCCTCGCTGACCAAGCTGATGACGGCGTACCTCGTGTTCGGCGCGTTGCGCGCGAAGACGATCCTGCCGTCGCAGATGGTCAACGTGTCGCAACTGGCATGGAAAGCCGAGGGCTCGCGGATGTTCATCGAGCCCCGCCGCTCCGTTACCGTGGACGAACTGCTCCGCGGCATGATCGTGCAATCCGGCAACGATGCATCGATTGCACTGGCTGAGCTGGTGGGCGGCAGCGAGGAGGCCTTTGCCGCGAAGATGAATGCTGAAGGCGCGCGGCTCGGCATGACCAACACCCGTTTTACCAACGCGACCGGGCTTTCGAATCCGCAGCACTACTCCACGGCTGCGGACATGGCGAAACTGGGCGCATCGCTGATCCGCGACTATCCCGAGTTCTATCCGCTCTATGCGCTGAAGGAATTTCGCTACAACAACATCACGCAGCCCAACCGTAATCGCCTGCTGTGGACCGACCCGCACGTGGATGGACTGAAGACGGGGCACACCGATGCCGCCGGCTGGTGCCTCACCGCCTCCGCCAAGCGCGGCGATCGGCGCCTGCTTACGGTGGTATTGGGCGCCGCATCCGACGCGGCGCGCGCGACCGAAGCCCAGAAGCTCCTTAACTTCGGCTTCCAGGCCTTCGACACCGTGCAGCTCTACCAGTCGGGCAAGCAGGTGACTTCGCTGCGCGTGTGGAAGGGTACGATGCCCGAAGTGCCGGCGGGCTTCTTGGCCGACCGCTACCTGACGCTGCCGCGCGGCAAGGCCGACAAGCTCACGCTGACGATGCAGGCGCAGGAACCGCTGGTGGCACCGGTGACGCGTGCGCAGGCAGTCGGCACCGTCAAGGTAGCGCTCGAAGGCAAGCCCCTCGCCGAGTTCCCGCTGATCGCGCTGGAGGAGGTGCCGCAAGGCAATCTCTTCGCGCGCGCATGGGACACCGTGCGGCTGTGGTTTCGCAAGCGCTGAATTGTCAAACGTCAGAAGGAGTCACGCATGAACGCAAGCGATCCGATCGTCTATCTCAATGGCAAGTTCGTGCCGCTCTCCGGTGCGCAGGTTTCAGTCCTCGATCGCGGCTTCATCTACGGCGACGGCGTGTACGAGCTCATTCCCATCTATCACCGCCAGGCATTCCGGATGACGCCGCATCTGAAGCGCCTGCAGCGCAGCCTCGACGGCATCAAGCTTGCCAACCCGCACACCGAGGCGCAGTGGGCGGCGCTGGTCGCTGAACTGGTGGCGAAGACGCCCTATGACAACCAGGGTGTCTACTTCCAGGTCACGCGCGGCGTGGCCAAGCGCGACCATACGTTTCCGCAGGGTGTGCCGCCCACGGTGTTCATGATGAGCAATCCGCTCGCGACGCCATCGGCCGCGCAGGTCGATGGTGGCGTCGCCGTGGTCACGGCCGAGGACAACCGCTGGCATCGCTGTGACTTGAAGACGATTTCGCTCGTGGGCAACGTGCTGATGCGGCAACTGGCCGCCGATCACGACGCGATCGAGACGGTCATGTTCCGCGACGGCTTCCTCACCGAGGCCTCGGCGTCGAACGTGCTGATCGTGAAGGACGGCACCATCATCGTGCCGCCGAAGGACAACCTGATCCTGCCCGGCATCACGTTCGACGCGACGATGGAGTTCGCGCAGCAGGCGGGCATTCCGCTGCTGATGCGGCCCATCGCCAAGGCGGAAGCGCTGGCAGCCGACGAACTGTGGCTGTCGTCATCCACCAAGGAAGTGCTGGCCATCACCTCGGTGGATGGCAAGCCGTTCCGCGGCGGCAAGCCGGGGCCGGTGTTCCGCAAGATGTGGGACGTGTTCCAGGCAAAGAAGCCGCGCGCATTGGCACCGGCCACCTGACCTACTTGCTGTTGCGTCAGTCGTGCTTCATCCCGCAATACTTGCCGTAGGCAATGCCCTTGCACGCCTTGGCGAGGTCGCTCATGCACTCCGTTTCGGGCCGGCCCGACTCCTGACACTTCGCCGCCGCTTCGTGGGCTGCGGCGATCGTTCGATGGCGCTGGATATCCTCTTTCGCGTGAGCCGCGGCCTGCGCCGGGTCGACTTTGGATTTCGCCGGTTTCGTCGCGGCGGCCGTTGCGGGTTTGGCGACGGGGTCGGCTGCGTACAACACGGTGGATGGGGCTAACATCAACGCAACAATCAAGATCAGTCGGTTCATCGGACAATCTCCTCAAGGGACTTCCTAACCGCGGCGCGCCAGGGTGCTGGAAATGTCGGTCCTTGCAGCACGCCAGGTCGGCAGCAGGGCGGCCAGAAACGCCGCCAGCAGGGCCGGCAGCACCAACCACAGTTCCCGCCATGAAAATTGCAGGGCGTTGAGGCGCAGGCTGTCCTGCTCGGCAATCGCTGCCGCCATCGCGGCGACCATGACGTGCGCGAGAACAAGACCGAGCGCGCTTCCCAGGACCGCGAGGATCATTGCTTCCAGCAGCAAGGTGAGCGCAATGCTGGACGGGCGCGCGCCCAGCGTTCGCAGCACCGCGATATCGTAGGCGCGTTCGCTCAGTGCATGATAGAGCGCAATGAAGAGCGACAGCGCGGCGGTGACCAGCACGACGGCGCCAAAGGCTTTGATGACGTCCGCTCCCACACCGATCATCCGGAACAATCGTGCCGATTCGTACGCTGGTGATGCCGCCTGCATGTTGGTTTCATCGTTGATGGTGCGCGGCAGCGACACAGCAGCGAGGGGGGTGGCGTATTGCACCAGCAAGACGGTGATCTGTCGTTCCGCTTCGAGTACCTTCCTCTCGTCGGCATCCACGATGATGCCCTCATGCACCAACCACACGCTTTCGGTGTCGACGACCACCAAGCGGTCGAGCACGGTGTCGGTGCGTTTCAACACGCCCACCACTGTGTAGACCGAATCGGCGTGCGCCGGACCGCCCTCGACCAGTCCATGCGATCCGATGAATTGCCCACCCAGCACCAGCCCCGTGGTGGCGGCGACGGTGGATCCCAGCACGGCCTCCATCGGTTTCTTCCCGCCATGGCCGGCGGCAAACTGTCCACCGTAGAGATCGATATAGTCCGCGTTGGTACCAACGATGCGGAACCCACGAAAGCTGTCGCCGAGGGACAACGGAATACCTCGACGGATCAGCGGATTCCTGGACAATTCCTGCGCTGCTTGCAATGAAATATTGCCCGTCGGCGCATCGAGGTGAAAGATGCCGGCCAGGATGAGTTGCATGGCACTGCCCTTGGCACCGACGACGAGATCGATGCCGCGTGCGTCCCGATTCATGTTGGTGCCAATCTGCTTGTCCATGATCAGCACAAAGCCGATGGTGCCCACCCCCAGCGCCAGCAGCAGCACATTCAGCAGGGCTGGGAGCGGGCGGGCCCGCAGGTAGCTCCAAGCCAGTTGGAGCAAAGTCATGCCACAGCCTCGACGGCGGTTCGCGGCAGAGCAAGTTGGCGTGTAATGCGTGACTTCAAACGGCTGTCGTGGGTAGCAATCAGAAGGCAAGCACCATGATCGCTGCTGGTTTGCAGCAGCAGGTCCGTGACGATTGCACAAGCCTCGTCATCGAGGTTGGATGTGGGTTCGTCCGCGAGCAGGACACGGGGCCGATTGATCAGGGCGCGCGCGATGGCCACGCGCTGCTGCTGGCCGACAGAGAGCTGGTGCGGGCTGGCATCGAGGCGATCAGCCACGCCCAATGTCTTCAGCATGGCGCCGGCAGCCTTGCGATCGATGGGCAGCCCCGCCATGCGCTGGGCGATCAGCAGGTTTTGCAGCACCGTCAACGTGGGCAGCAAATGGAACTGTTGCAGCACGATGCCGACGGTACGACCGCGGAAGCGATCGCGGGCCGCAGGAGATAGCTGTGCCAAGTCCTGCCCGTTGACGATGACCTGGCCCGCACTGGGCAGCAGCAAACCCGCCAGCAGGTGCAGCAGGGTGGTCTTGCCGCAGCCGGAAGGCCCCGTGACCAGGACCCGCTCCCCTAATGCCACGACGAACGCATCGATCTGCAGCACATCGGCACCCCCGGCGTAGGCAAAGCGAAGGTGCTCGATACCAATCATCGGGTGCGCATTTCCCTCTTCCCGCAGTCGCGGCACCGCCCGTAGAGCGTGACCTCGTGGTGCTCGACGGAAAACCCGCGGGGTGCCAACTGCCGCAGGTTGCCGGGACATCCTGGCACATCAAAGACGCGTCGGCAGGTGGTGCATTGGAAATGGTGATGATGCGAGGTTTCGGCCAGCTCGTAGCGCGGGCTGTCTCCCGGCAACTCGATCGTCTGCAGGATGCCCTCGCCTACCAGCAGTTTCAGGTTGCGATAGACCGTGGCGATGCCCAAGGCCGCGACTGAAGTGCGCGCAGCCTCCAGCACCTCCTGTGGAGACAGGGGCCGACCCGCGGTCTTGATGACCGACTGGATGGCGTCGCGTTGGCGGGTGTTGCGTTCCATGGGGGAGGGAGGCCGTAGCGAACATTGTATCGTGTTACGATAATGATAATTCGATATTATTAAGGCTCAGGCCGCGCCGTGCCCCCTTCGTTGCCTCCTTCCGATCCGCGCAAAACCGAGGGCTTGCGATCCATCGCCCACGACGTGCCGGCGTTGCGGAGTCCACCATCGACGCTGCTTACCTTGAGCGCATGGCGGCGCGCCTTGGCGGCCGTACTGCTCATCGGCGCGCTTTGGGCGGCCGTCGCGTGGGCGCTCGGATCGGCGCCACCGTGACAACTTCGCTGGCGCAGGTGCGTAATCTTACCGTTTCCTACCGGGGCCGGCCCGCCATCTCCGCCCTGACAGGTTCGTTCACGACGGGCTCATTGACTGCGGTCTACGGACCCAATGGAGCCGGCAAGAGCACACTGCTGGCGGCGCTGGCGGGCCGCCTCGCCGCGGCGAATGGCAGCATCGAATTGCCTGCGGCGGTGCGTGCCCGTACGGCATTTCTGCCGCAACGCGCGGAGCTGGACCGTACGTTCCCGATTCGCGTCGGCGACGTCGTTGCGATGGGGCACTGGGCGCGGGCAGGGGCCTTTGGGCAAGTCAATCAGGTGCAGCGACGCGCCACCGCCGATGCCCTGCATCGTGTGGGCATATCGGGATTGGCCGACCGGCTGATCGGTGAAGTTTCGGTCGGGCAACTGCAGCGTGCGTTGTTCGCGCGCGTGATCCTCCAAGACGCACCGCTGATCCTCCTGGATGAACCGTTCGCTGCGGTCGACACCACCACCACAGCCGACCTCCTCGGTGTGATCCGCCAATGGCACGTGGAGCGGCGAACAGTCGTTGCAGTACTGCACGATGTGGCCCAAGTACGAGCGCATTTTCCGCAGACGTTGCTCCTGGCCCGCAAGATGCTGGCATGGGGTGCCACCACCGATGTCGTGACCGCCGTCAATCTGGCACAACTGCGGACCATGGCCGAAGGCTGGACGCTTGCAGGCGACGATTGGCGAGAAGCGGTTGCCGTATGAATCTGCATATGCTGTTGATCGAACCCTTTGTCGAGTTCGGCTTCATGCGGCGCGCGCTGGTTGCGTGTCTGGCGCTCGCCATCGGCTGTGGCCCCGTCGGCACACTGCTGGTGATCCGGCGCATGAGCCTCGTGGGTGACGCCATGGCCCATGCGTTGCTACCCGGTGCTGCAATCGGATTTGTACTGGGCGGCTTTTCTCTCGCCGCGATGAGCGTAGGGGCCTTTGTCGGCGGTCTGCTGGTGGCCTTGCTCGCTGGATTCGTCACCCGGGTCACGTCGCAGCGGGAAGATGCGTCCTTCGCCGCGTTCTACCTGATTGCCCTCGCGGCGGGGGTGATGATTGTTTCGCTACGGGGCAGCAGCGTCGATCTTTACCATCTGCTGTTCGGAACCATCCTAGCCGTGGACGATGCTGCGCTCATCCTCATAGCAATGGTGGCGAGTCTGACAGTGCTGGTGCTGGCACTGATTTATCGGCCACTGATTCTCGAGTGCTTCGATCCCGCATTCCTGCGGGATTCGTCGGGGCATGGCGCGTTGTATCACTTGCTGTTTCTGGGGCTGGTAGTGGTCAATCTGGTCGCCGGGTTCCAGGCGCTGGGCACCTTGATGGCCGTGGGGCTGATGATGCTCCCGGCCACGGCCGCGCGCTTCTGGGCGACGGAAATCTGGAGTCTGGCCCTGTTGGCAAGCCTTATCGCCTTGTTGTGCGGATTGGGCGGACTGTTGATTTCCTTTCACGGCAACCTGCCGTCGGGGCCGGCAATCGTGTCGTTGGCTGGGGTCGTGTTTCTGGTCTCGCTAGTGGTGGGGCCGCGCGAAGGTCTTGTCGCGCGCTGGTACCAAACGCGGCGGACCCATTCCTTGAGCACCAGATGAATTATTCCCACCTATTTTTCGCCAAGTTGATCCTCGCGTTGCTCGTGACGTGCAGCACCAACGTCACCGCCGCGCCGGACCAAGTGCGACCGTTGCGGGTCGTGGCCAGCTTTTCGATTCTTGCGGACCTCACGCGTAACATTGGTGGCGACGTGGTGGATGTCGCGGCGCTGGTCGGTCCCGATGCCGACGCCCACGTATTCGAGCCCTCTCCCGCTGATGCGCGGCGCCTGGCACAGGCCGACCTGGTGATCGTCAACGGCCTGCACTTCGAAGGCTGGCTCGCGCGACTCATCACGGCATCGGGCTATCGCGGGCCGATCGTGGTGGCGACCACCAACGTCAACGTACGACGCGGACGCGGCGTGCCGGACCCGCATGCCTGGCAGGATCTGCGCAATGGCCGCATTTATGTCGAAAACATTCGCGCGGCGCTGGTCAACGCCCGGCCGGCGCACGCGGCAAGTTTGAACGAACGGGCCGAAGCCTATGGCGCAAAGCTTGTTGCACTCGATCAAGCCACCCGCGCCAGGTTCACTGCAGTGCCGGCTTCGAGCCGGCGGGTGATTACGCTGCACGACGCTTTTGGCTACTTCGGTGCGGCCTACGGTGTCGAGTTTCTGGCACCGCAGGGTTGGTCAACGGACAGCGAAGCCTCTGCCGCCAATGTCGCGCAACTAATACGGCAGATGCGGGAACAACGGGTGCGCGCGGTTTTCCTGGAAAACATAAGCGACCCCCGGTTGATGCTGCGGCTGGTCCGTGAAGGAGGCGGCGTGATTGGCGGCACGCTTTACTCCGATGCCTTGTCGCCACCAGGCACGGCGGCCGATACCTATCTCCGGATGTTCGAGCACAACACCGCAACGATCATCAAGGCGATTGCCCCGTCTGCTGCCACGGCGCCCAGGGCCACGGCGGGCGCGCCATGATCCCCATCCTATCCGCTCCGACCATCACCGCAACACCCGGTTCGCGCTTCTGTCCGGCCGCACATCTTGGGGATCTGGTGCGCATCTTCGACGATGCCATCGACGTCTGCATGCATCCACGGCCCGCGCAACCCTTGCTCGTGCGATACCTGCGCGAAGTGGCTATGACCGGGGAACTATCGTCCGGCCTCGAGATGATCGTGGACGCTGAACCTGCGTCGTGGTCGGCGGCACTGCCCGACGGTTCGGGCCGCGAACTGCTCATCGCCGATCTCCAGCACCTGGTCCAGCTGTTTGTGGAATTGTTGGGCTGCCCGCGCGTGGGGTTACGCCTACGCGTGCTCGAGCGCGCCATGTGTCCGCGCTTTCACGTCGACCAAACTACCGTGCGGATGCTTTGTACCTATTTCGGCCCCGGGACCGAGTGGCTCGATGAGCGCGCGACGAATCGGCGAAAACTGGGCGTCGGCGCCGCTGGGCTGGCAGACACGAACTCGGGCCTTGTGCTCGAGCCGGCCGGCATCACGCGTGCGCCGACTTTTGCGCTGGTGCTGCTGAAAGGCTGTGCGTGGCCGGGCAACGCCCACCGTGGCGCCATTCACCGCTCGCCGGCGGCGGACGCCGAGGCTCCTTGGCGGGCGTTGGTCAGCCTTGATGCCGTGTGGTGAAGTACCAACGACTTACGACGGGACAGTTTCCACCAGACACGCGTCGAGGGCTCCCATAAACCATTCGCGCGGCAGCTTGCGACCGATGAATACCAGCACGCTTTCGCGTTTCTCAGTGGCATTCCAGCGGCGGCCGGGCGTGCTTGCGAACAGCATGTGCACACCCTGGAAGATGATGCGATCATCTGCGCCTTCCACGCTCAACACCCCCTTGTAGCGCAGCAGGTCGACGCCGAAACGCTCGATGATGATGCCCATGAACGCTTCGATGCGTTCAGGGTCGAAGGGCCGGTCAGAGCGAAACACAAACGACGCAATGGTGTCGTCATGCTCATGGGTCACATCGGACAGAAAGGCCGGGTCGAAGGCCAGCACTTGGGGCAGGCTGAAAGCCCGGATGTCGAGCAGCTGATCAACGGCCGCGTGTCCGAACTCGGCAACCTCGACTGGCGCGTGCGAGTTCATCGTTCGAAGCCGGGTTCGCAGCGTCAGCAGCGCCTCGGGGGACACGAGATCGGTCTTGGACAACAGGATACGATCCGCAAAGCCGACCTGCTCCTGCGCTTCGTGATGCTGATCGAGTTGCGCGTTGGCATGCTTGGCATCGACCATGGTCACAATGGCGTCGAGGTGATAGTTGGCGACCACGTCATCGTCGACGAAGAAGGTCTGCGCCACCGGTGCCGGATCGGCCAGGCCGGTGGTCTCGATGATGGCACGATCAAACTTCAAGGTGCCATCGGCTCGGCGTTGCGCCAGATCGCCTAGAATTCGCACCAGGTCGCCACGCACCGTGCAACAAATGCAGCCGTTGTTCATCTCGATGATCTGTTCATCACGATCCTGCACCAACAGTTCGTTGTCGATGCCGGCCTCACCAAATTCATTCTCGATCACGGCAATTTTTTCGCCGTGATTCTCGCTGAGAATGTGATTGAGCAGTGTGGTCTTGCCGCTGCCGAGATAGCCCGTGAGAATAGTGACCGGAATTGTGGTGGGGTTCGCAGCTTTCATGATGTCTCCGTGGTTGCATTGCCGTACACCGTGGCCGGGTCGTAGACTTTGGTCGTTTCGAGGATGCGAAGGACGCCGTCCGTTCGATGCGCGCGCCACTCAAGCTGGCGGAAGAAGCACGATCGGTAGCCCACGTGACATGACGCGCCACCTGTCAGGCGCACCTTGAACAGAAGGCAATCCTGATCGTCGTCGATCAGGATCGCCGCCACCCGTTGCGCTTGCCCCGAGCGCTCGCCCTTGCGCCAGAGCTGCCGGCGCGACCTTGACCAATAATGGGCGTATCCCGTTTCAATCGTGTGGCGCAGCGCGTGTTGATTGGTCCAACCCAGCATCAGGACCTGGGCCGTGGTGGCGTCCTGGACGATCACCGCCAGCAAGCCATCGGAATCGAATGCAGGCATCCATTGCCGTCCTTCTTCGATCTGTTCGATCGTTCCGCGCGCCGGCAGTTTGAGCGGATGCGGGAAGGACTGTTCCACCAGTGTGGCCGGCGAACGCTGGATGATTCGATATTGCGTCATTCTCGACAGCTCAATGACTGACACTGATAGCGTCCGGCTACGGTCCCGCAACCAATGTCCGGTCGGGCACTTCTGCACTGGCGTGCCACGGTGGATAAGGGTCCGGCAAGCGCTTCCAGCCGGCCGGCCCCAGCGCAAACTCGTCCGGTGTCACGAGAGCGGCGTCGAGCATCGCGGTGAGCGCAGTCTCGTCCATCCCAATGCCGATCAACACGATTTCCTGACGGCGGTCACCATACTTGGATTCGCTTTTGGCCGCGATGCGCGATCGTGCGTCGGCGTCCTCGGGCCACTCGGCCTCTGGCATGGCGTGCCACCAATAGCCCGCCGGACCGTGGCGGCAGGCGCCTCCTGCCTGCGACCAGGTGCCCGCGATACCGTGCCGCGTGGCGATCCAGAAATACCCCTTTGATCGAATCACGCCGGGCCAGTCACCTTGAATGAGTTCCCAGAAACGCTGGGGATGAAAGGGTCGCCGCGCCCGATAGACGAAACTGGTGATGCCGTATTCCTCCGACTCTGGAACCTCCTGCCCGCGCATGGTTTTGAGCCAGCCAGGAGCCTCCGAGGCCTTGTCAAAATCAAAACGCCCGGTACCGAGCACTTCGTCGAGAGGGATCTTGCCGAACGCCGAGGCGACGATTCGCGCGTCGGGATTCAACATATGCAGGATGTTGTGCAGACGATTCAGGTCCTCAACTGATACCAGGTCGGTCTTGTTGAGAACGATCACATCGCAGAACTCGACTTGATCGATGAGGAGGTCGACGACCGTACGATGGTCGTCCTCGCCGAGGGATTGACCACGGTCGGTCAGGGCGTCCGCCGCCGCGTAGTCCGCCAGAAAATTCAGCGCATCGACGACGGTGACCATCGTGTCCAGGCGGGCGATGTCCGACAGGCCTTGCCCGTCCTCGTCGCGAAATGTAAACGTCTCGGCGACGGGCAAGGGCTCCGAAATGCCGGTCGATTCGATCAGCAGATAGTCGAACCGGCCTTCCGCGGCCAATTTCCTGACTTCGATCAGCAGGTCTTCGCGAAGGGTGCAGCAAATACAGCCGTTGCTCATTTCCACCAGACGCTCGTCGGTACGCGAGAGCCTGGCGTCGCCGTCGCGCACGAGCTCGGCGTCGATGTTGACCTCGGACATGTCATTGACGATCACCGCAACTTTACGGCCTTCGCGATTGGAAAGAACGTGATTGAGCAGCGTCGTCTTGCCTGCACCGAGAAATCCCGACAGTACGGTGACGGGCAGGCGCTTGTCAGGCGAAAAGTCATTAGAAGACGCGGAAGAATTCACGGGTAGCGATCAAGAAGGTTCAATCAATAACGATAGCGCATTATCATTATTGATGCAATCGTCGGCATTGAGCGCGGCAGTTGCCTCAGATGTTGGGCAGCGGTGCCGTGGCGCCGAACTGCCCGTGCTGGAAGACCAAGCCGCGTCCGGGCGCCCGTTCGCACTTGGCCACCTCGCCGAAGAACACGATGTGGTCGCCGGCACGCTGGCGGCCATGATGGTGGCACTCGAACCAAGCGATGCAGCCATCGATCAGCGGTGCATCGGCCCAGCCCATGCGATACGGCACGCCTTCGAAGCGATCGGCGTGCGGCCGCGAGAAACGCCGCGCCAGGTCGGACTGCGCGGCGGACAGCACGTTGACCGTATAGCGCTGGCACGTTTCGAACGTCGGCAGGCTGGCCGACCGGGTCTCAAGGCTCCACAGGATGAGCGGCGGATCGAGCGACACCGAATTGAACGAATTGGCGGTAAAGCCCACGAGGCGGCCATCGCCGGCGCGTGCGCAGATCACCGTGACGCCGGTGGCGAACTGCGCGAGCGCGTCGCGGAACTGCCGGGCGTCGAACGCTTGCGGCGATGAAGTCGCGTGGCTGGGTACGGACATGGGAGCGCGGCCCCGCCGGCAACCGGGTGCAGCCGCAATGGACGAAAGAATCGTCGATGGTAGGGGGGGGCGGTGGCGGAAGTCAAAATCCGCGCCATGGACGCGATCGCCACTCCCCTTCATGAGCATGACTGCTACACTTTTCATGCGGGCGGCGCTTCAAGGGCGACGCGGGACGCCTGCTTCGAGTGAATACGCCCTCTCTGACGCTGGGGTCCCCGACCATGGCGCAAGCGTTGCAGCGGATCATCACCCACCGGTACGGTCAACGGCAGCTTCCGGTCACGCTCGTGTTGCCTGATGGTGTGCGCGTGCCGCTGTCGCCACGGCCCGCGGTGGATATCATCGCGCGCACCTGGAAGGGCATGCGGGCGCTGGCGGCTCCCGCCATGGGCTCGCTTGCGCGCGCCTATGTGCAGGGCGATCTCGATTTCTCCGGCAGCGCGCGGCGCATGCTCGACATCGCTGAAGCGATGGTGGGGTCGGTCGCGCACGGGCGCGACAGTGCGCGCACCCGCTGGAAGCTGTTGCTGCACCAGCGCCGCGCCAATCAGCGCAACATTGCGCATCACTACGATGTCTCGAACGCGTTCTACCGGATGTGGCTTGATGCACGGATGGTGTACTCGTGCGCCTACTTCCACACGACGGAGGATTCGCTCGACACGGCACAGTTGCAGAAGCTTGAGCACATCTGCCGAAAGCTGCGGCTGGCGCCGGGCGAGCGCTTTCTCGACATCGGCTGCGGCTGGGGCGCGTTGCTGTTCCATGCGGCGGAGACCTGTGGCGTCGACGCCACCGGCATCACGCTGTCGCAAAACCAGTTCGAACATGTACAGCGTGAGATTGCCGCACGCGGATTGAGCGGTCGTGTACGGGTCGAGTTGCGTGACTACGTCGATCTGCCGGACGAGCGCCGGTTCGACAAGATTGCCAGCGTGGGCATGTTCGAGCACGTGGGCGTGCGCCGTTTTCCCGCGTACTTCGGCAAGATCGAGCGGTTGCTGGCGCCTGGGGGCCTTGTGCTGAACCACGGCATCACGCACAACAGCCCCGGTGCCGACAGCCTCGGCAGCGGTATAGGCGAATTCGTCGACGACTACGTGTTCCCGGGTGGCCAGCTGACCCACGTCGCCGAGGTGATCGAGGGCATGGCGCGGCAAGGGCTCGAACCGCTCGATGCCGAGGCACTGCGCGAGCACTACGCCCGCACGCTCTGGACCTGGGTCGACCGCCTTGAAGCCCGCGAACACGATGCACGGCGCGAGATCGGTGACGAGCGTTATCGCATCTGGCGCATCTACATGGCGGGATCGGCGCATGCGTTTGATCGCGGCTGGCTTTCACTGTGGCAGATCCTGGCCGGCAAGCCGCACGCCGATGGCCGCATGCCGCATCCGCTGACGCGCGAGTACATGTACGATCCAGGATCATGACCTGCGCTGCGACGGAGTCCAGATGAGCAAACCCGAACCCTCGCCGGACACGGCTCCCGCCACGGAACCCGAATCCGCGCTGACCTTTCCGACCACCTTTCCCATCAAGGTGATGGGCCGCACGCAGGATGGCTTTGCGCAGGCGGTGGCCGAGGTGGTGCGCCGGCATGCCGCAGATTTCGATCCCGCGGCGCTCGAAATGCGCTCGTCGAAGGAGGGTAACTGGCTCTCCGTGACGGCCACGATCAACGCCACGTCGCGCGCGCAGCTCGATGATCTCTACCGCGAGCTGGTCGCGCATCCGATGGTGAAGATGGTGTTGTGACGCGGGGTCCTGGTCGAAGCACCAAGGCCCTGCGGGATGGTGTTTTCCACGGCAAGTATATCGGTGTATACTTTCCTCAGAAATGAGGAATCACGATGCGTTCCACTGCTGCAAACGCGGCGTCGCCAATCCGTAGCGCGGTGCCCGAGGCCGTGCTGACCAAAGCCGTCGTTCGCGCCGCCACGTTGCTCGGGCTCACGCAGCGCGAGCTGGCGGCCATCCTCGGCTTGTCCGAAGCCACCGTATCGCGGCTGCGCACGGACAAGTACCGGTTGTCCCCGCAACGTCCGAAGGAATGGGAACTGGCGCGACTGTTCGTCCGGCTCTTTCGCTCGCTTGACGCGCTGTGGGGACACGATGATGTGGCGCGCATCTGGTTGGCCAGTCCCAACCTCGGCCTGGCCGCACGCCCGCGCGACCTGTTGTCCTCCGTGGAAGGGCTGGTCCGTGTCGTCGGATACCTGGACGCCGCGCGCGGTCGCGTCTGAGGCCCGGCCATTTGCGGCTGAAGCGTGGCGTGCGGTCGAGGCGCAGCACATCGCCTCCACCATGGTACTGGTGGACAGCGCGGCGGAGCAGCTGCTGCTCGAGCGACTGCTCGACGAAGGCAAGCCCCCCATCCCGGAAGCCGCGCGGCATCTCGATTATTTGCTCTTCACGCCGTTTCGTTATCCGCCGCCACTCGGGGGCTCGCGGTTTCGCGGCGACCTCGATCCTGGCGTGCTGTATTGCGCGGATCAAGTCCGCACCGCGTGCGCAGAACTGGGCTACTGGCGGTGGCGGCACCTGCTTGACACGCCCGCGCTTGCGGCGATGCCCGCCCGCAGCCAGACCGTGTTTCGGGTGAAACTTGCCACCACAGCGGTGGACCTGCGCCGCGGCCCCTTTGCCGCGCAGCGCAGGCGCTGGATGGCGCCGCGCGACTATCGCCGCTGCCAGGCACTGGCGCGCGCGGCGCGCGAAGTACGGGTCGGTGCAATCCGTTATGAATCGGTACGCGACCCGAAGCATGGCGGCTGCTGTGCGGTCCTCGATCCGGCAGCGTTCGCCCGACCGAAGCCGGTCCTGCAGCAGACCTGGATGCTGTCGGTGTTCCGCGAACGCGTCGTGTGGCAACGTTCGCATGTGGTGGGTGGCGAGACTTTCGAATTCATGGCCACGGGCTGGCGGCACGCCGATGACCCCGCCTGACGTCGGCCGTGGAGCGCGTATGGTCGTGCGCGATCTCGGGCGCACCGATTACACCGGGACGTGGCGCGCAATGCAGGCGTTCACCGGGGCGCGGACGGAAGCCACGCCAGACGAGATCTGGCTCACCGAACATCCGCCCATCTACACGTTGGGCCTGGCCGGCCGCCGCGACCACCTGCTGCGCGACAACGGCATTGAGATCGTGAGGGTCGATCGCGGCGGCCAGGTGACCTATCACGGCCCGGGGCAACTGGTCGCGTATACGCTGGTGGACATGCGCCGGCAGAATTACGGCGTTCGCGAGATGGTCCGAAGGCTGGAGGCTGCAGTGGTAGAATGGCTTGATTCCATGGGCATTTTCGCCTACGGAAGGCCCTCGGCTCCCGGCGTTTATGTGGACCGCGACGGGATCGAGGCCAAGATCGCTGCATTGGGGTTGAAGGTGCGCCGCGGCTGCACGTATCACGGCGTCGCGATCAACGTGGCGATGGACCTGGCACCCTTTGCCGACATCGACCCGTGCGGCTTTCCCGGATTGGCGGTGACGCAACTGGCGGATTGCGGCGTGGTGCGTTCTGTCGAGGAAGCCGGGCGCGAGCTGGCCCCGCGACTTGCCCTACACTTGAACCTGTCATGACCATGGATACCACCTCAACTGTTCCGCCGAATGCGGCAGGCGTCAAGCATAAGGGTGACGCGAAGACCGCGCGCATCCCGATCAAGATCGTCGCCGCGGAAACGCTGAAGAAGCCGCCGTGGATTCGCGTGCGCGCGGCATCGTCGCCGCGCTTTTACGAAATCAAGAAGATCCTGCGCGAGCACAACCTGCACACGGTGTGCGAGGAAGCATCATGCCCCAATATCGGCGAGTGCTTCGGCAAGGGCACCGCCACGTTCATGATCATGGGGGACATCTGCACGCGCCGTTGTCCGTTCTGTGACGTGGGTCACGGGCGGCCGCTGGCACTCGACGCCGAGGAACCCGCCAATCTTGCCAAGACCATCGCGGCGTTGCGCCTCGGCTATGTCGTGATCACGAGCGTCGACCGCGACGACCTGCGCGATGGCGGCGCGCAACACTTCGTCGATTGCATCCGCGCCGTGCGCGAGCGTTCGCCGGCGACGCAGATCGAGGTGCTGGTGCCGGACTTCCGCGGGCGGTTGGATCGGGCGCTGGCCATCCTGGAAGCCGCGCCGCCGGACATCATGAATCACAACCTCGAAACGGTGCCGCGCCTGTACAAGCAGGCGCGACCGGGTTCCGACTACGCGCATTCGCTGCGGCTGCTGCAGGCCTTCAGGGAAAAGGTGCCCGGTGTGCCGACCAAGTCGGGGCTGATGGTGGGACTTGGCGAGACCGACGACGAGATCCTGACCACGATGCGCGACCTGCGCGCGCACGGGGTGGACATGCTGACGATCGGGCAATACCTGCAGCCGTCAGCGGGCCACCTGCCGGTGCTGCGCTATGTGCATCCCGATGGTTTTGCGATGTTCGAGCGGGAAGCCCATGCGATCGGCTTCAAGCATGCGGCGGTGGGCGCGATGGTGCGCTCCTCCTATCACGCCGACCAGCAGGCGGAAGGCGTCCTAGCCGCCGGGTAGAGGCGCGTCCTTCGGCCACAGCAACCACATGCGGCCGTCCTGCCGCATGCGTCCGGCTTCGCGGCCCGGCCCGGGTCCGAACCCCCAGAAGTAGTCGGCGCGCACGGCGCCACGAATGGCGCCACCCGTATCCTGCGCGAGCGTGAGCCGCTGCAGCGGCGTGGTAGTCAGCGGCATCGTTGTCGCGAGAAATATCGGCGCGCCCAATGGAATCACGCGCGCATCCACCGCAATGGTCCGCTGCGCAAGCAGCGGCACACCCAACGTGCCGATCGGGCCGTCGATGCGCGCGTCGAGGGTTCCCGGCGTTGGCGCTGGCACTTCGCGGAAGAACACGTAGCTTGGATTCTCGTCGAGCAGCGCGCGCAGCTTGTCCGGGTTGGCCTCGCCCCACGCCCGGATGCCCTGCATCGACGCGCGCGACAGCGGAAGATCACCGCGGTCGATCAGCACGCGGCCGATGGAGCGATAGGGGTGGCCGTTCTGGTTGGCGTAGTTGACGCGCACGATCGAGCCATCGGCCAGTTCGATGCGCCCGGAGCCCTGGATCTCGAGGAAGAACGCTTCGACCGGTTCAGCCACGTAGACCAGCGCCTTGTTCGCGAGCGGTGCGGCGCCTTTCTCGATGTCACCACGGGGCCAATAGGGGACGACCTTGCGGCCTTCCACGCGGCCACGCACGCGCTTGTCCTTCAGTTCCGGATACAGTTCCGCGAGATCGATCGTCAGCAGGTCGTCGGGCGGCGCGAACAACGGCACGCCGAACTTCGCGGTGCGTGTGCGCGAGCCGGCCAGCAACGGTTCGTAATACCCGGTGACGAGACCGACGTCGTTGCCGTCGGCAGCGGCGGTCACGCGGTATGGGCTAAAATAGGTTTCGAAAAACGTGCGCACCGATGCGGCATCCGGCACGACCGCGGCGCCCGCAGTGCACGGCGCCTGCCACACGGCCTGCGTCTTCGGCTCCGCAAGCAACGCGCGACAGCCGATGCCGAAGGCCGGCCACGCGGCATCCACTTGGTCGGTGGTCCATCCGGGCAATGCCGACCACGGCACGCGTGAAAACTCCGCGCGCGGTGGGGCAGCGGGTGTCGGTGCAGGCGCTGGTGCGGGAGATGGTGCCGGCTTCGGCGCGTCGATCGGCGCGATCGGCTGCGGTGTCTGGCACGCGGCAACGATCAGGCAGTACGCAACCACCACGGCGCGCAGGCGCCACGCGGCATGCCGCGGGAAAGGCAGTGCGATGGGATGGATCCTGTTCGAATCACTCATCGCATTAGCGATTGGCATTGGCATCGTATGGTGGACGATGAGCGCACGCCGCAAGGACACGCCGCCGGCAGCCCCCGACCGGCGCGACGACCCGCCTCAATGAAGGGTACGCGGTACGGACAGCGTGAACGGCGGGATCGACGCATCGAAGGTGTGGCCGTCCTCCGCGCGCATCTGATAGGTGCCGCGCATCGTGCCCACCGCCGTGGGGATGCTGGCACCGCTGGTGTACTCGAAGGATTCGCCGGGTTTCAGGTGCGGCTGCTTGCCCACGACACCCAGGCCGCGGACTTCCTGCACCTTGTGCTCGGCGTCGGTGATCACCCAGTGCCGGCTGACGAGTTGCACGGAAACATCGCCGGTGTTGATGATGTTGATCGTGTAGGAGAATACGAACTGGCTTTTCGCCGGATCGGACTGATCGGCGAGAAACGACGCCTTGGTTTCCACCGTGATCCCGTAGTTCTTGCCGTCTGCCATCGTTGCGATCACCCTTCGAAAACCTGCCGGATTATAGCCCGATGCCCCCTACCTACCGGATAGCACCGTCCATCCTGTCCGCCGATTTCGCGCGGTTGGGCGAGGAGGTACGCGCGGTCGAGGCCGCGGGCGCTGACTTCATCCACTTCGACGTGATGGACAACCATTATGTTCCCAACCTCACGATCGGCCCGCTGGTCTGCGCCGCGATCCGGCCACATGTGACCATCCCGATCGACGTGCACCTTATGGTGAAGCCGGTCGACCGCATCATCCCGGACTTTGCGCAGGCCGGCGCCTCGATCATCAGCTTTCACCCGGAGGCCTCCGAACACGTGGACCGCACGATCGGACTGATCCACGACGCGGGCTGCAAGGCGGGGCTGGTGTTCAATCCGGCCACGCCGCTCGACTGGCTGATGCATGTGATCGACAGGCTCGACCTCGTGCTGATCATGTCGGTCAATCCGGGCTTCGGCGGCCAATCCTTCATTCCTCATGCGCTTGAAAAGCTGAAAGCGGCGCGCAAGCTGATCGATGCGTCGCAGCAACGCACCGGCCGCGCGATCCTGCTGGAGGCGGACGGCGGCGTGAAGGTCGACAACATCGCCGCCATCGCTGCCGCCGGAGCCGATACGTTCGTTGCGGGCAGTGCGGTCTTCAGCACGCCCGACTACAAGGCCACGATCACCCGGATGCGCGAGGCGCTGGCAGCCAATGGTTAGCGCCGAGGAGGCGCACGTGTTCGAGGTGGACGCGATCGCGTTCGACCTGGACGGCACGCTTCTCGACACCATTCACGACCTGACTGCGGCCGTGAACATGCTGCTGGTCGAGGAGGGACTCGCACCGTTGCCGAAGGACACCATACGCGACCTGGTCGGCAAGGGCATGTCGAATCTGCTCGCCCGCACGCTGAAGCTTTGCAAGGCGCCGGCCCGCGATGACGCGGCCATGGCAGCGCTGTTGTTGCGCTACCAGCACCATTACGCTGCGGTACTCGGCGACGAGACGGTCGCATACGAAGGCGTTTTGGATGCGCTGGCACAACTGAGCGCTGAGGGTTACAAACTGGCGGTAGTCACCAACAAGGCCACCCGCTTCGTTCGGCCACATCTCGAGCACGCCGCCATGCAGCAGTACTTCGCCTCGGTGGTCGGTGGTGACGATGCCAGCGCCAAGAAGCCGGATGCCGCCCCGCTGCTGCTGGCGGCGCAGCAACTTGGCGTCGCGCCGGGACGGTTGCTGATGGTGGGTGACTCCGCCAACGACATCGACGCGGCGCGTGCAGCAGGGTGCCCGGCGCTGGCGGTGCCCTATGGCTACACCGAGGGCCGGCCGGTGCAAAGCTTTGCAGCCGATGGTATAGTCGATTCGCTCGCCGACCTGCCCAACTGGGTGCGTCGCGCCCGCTCATCGACATGAACACTTTCGACCTCATCGTTGCCGATTCGCCTGCCGCGCCCGCGGCGTGGCGGCGCGCGGGCGAGTGGCGCTGGCGGCGCCCCTCCTGATCCCGCGTCACGCGTCGCACGCAGCCGTTTTTTGCGACGTACCGGAAGGCAATACGTTCAAGCACGAGGTCGATTCATGATCACCGAAGTGGAGTTCCGCGCCCTGGCGGCGCAGGGCCATAACCGCATCCCGCTGGTCCTCGAGCTCTTTGCAGACCTCGACACGCCGCTGTCGCTGTATCTGAAACTCGCCAACCAGAAATTCTCGTTCCTGCTCGAATCGGTCGTGGGTGGCGAACGCTTCGGCCGCTACTCGTTCATCGGTCTTCCCGCCAAGGTGCGACTGCGCGCACATGGCAACCATGTCGATGTCGAGGATGATGGCGGCGTGCGCGAATCCTTTGACGGTGACCCGCTGGCCTTCGTCGAGACCTTCCGCGCGCGCTTTCATGCCGCGCCACTGCCGGGATTGCCGCGGTTCTGTGGTGGACTTGCCGGCTACTTCGCCTACGACATCGTGCGGCACATCGAGCACAAGCTGGCGCACACCGCCAACCCGCCCACGCCGGGCCTGGCCGACATCCCGGACTTCCTGCTGTTGCTCACCGAAGAGTTGGCGGTGGTCGACAACCTGAAGGGCAAGATCTCACTTATCGTTTACGCTGACCCGGCGTTGCCCGATGCGTATGCCGGCGCGCGCGAGCGCTTGGCGCAGCTGCGGCGGAAGTTGCGCGAGCCGGTGGCCATTCCCTACCAGACCGGCACGGCCACGGCGCACGCCACCAGCGAATTCGGCGAAGCGGGCTACAAGGCCGCCGTGGACCGGGCGCGCGAGTACATCGCCGCTGGCGACATCATGCAGGTGGTGATCTCGCAAAGGATGGCGATGCCGTTCTCGGCCTCGCCGCTGTCGCTTTATCGTGCGCTGCGCTCGATCAACCCTTCGCCGTACATGTTTTACTACGACTTCGGCGAATTCCACGTCGTTGGCGCGTCGCCGGAGATCTTGGTGCGCAAGGAAGGCAGCGCGATCACGCTGCGACCCATTGCCGGCACGCGTCCGCGTGGCGCAACGCGCGAAGCCGACGAGGCCCTTGCCGTGGAACTGGCCAACGACCCGAAGGAAATTGCCGAGCACGTGATGCTGCTCGACCTCGGGCGCAACGACGTGGGACGGGTCGCGCAGACGGGCACCGTGAAGGTGGCGGACCAAATGGTGATCGAACGGTACTCGCACGTGATGCACATCGTGTCCAACGTCGAGGGCGTGCTGAAGCCGGGGCTGACCAGCATGGACGTGCTGCGTGCGACCTTTCCCGCGGGCACGGTCAGCGGGGCGCCGAAGGTGCGCGCGATGGAGATCATCGACGAGTTGGAGCCTTCGCGCCGCGGGATCTATTCGGGCGCGGTGGGCTACATCAGCTTCCAGGACGACATGGATACCGCTATCGCGCTGCGCACGGCGGTGCTGAAGGACGGCACGCTCTACGCGCAGGCCGGAGGCGGCATCGTCCACGATTCCTCGGCCGAAGGTGAATGGCAGGAAACGCTGAACAAGTTGCGGGCGCTGATGCGGGCCGCGGAAATGGTGCAGCAGGGCCTGGACGAGGAGGCGTGAGATGAACAATCTTCGCTTGCGCCAGATTACGTCGTTTGCTGCTCTCCGTGGCGGGCGGTGATGACGACCCCCACGCTCACGTTGTTCGCTGCCCCCCGAGGGGGCGCATCATCGCCCTTCGGGCGGCCGGGCGGGCGCTGACCATGCTCCTCATGCTCGATAACTACGACAGCTTCACCTACAACCTCGTGCAGTACTTGGGCGAGCTTGGCGCGGACGTGCGCGTCCATCGCAACGACGCGATCACGCTTGAGGACGTCGAGGCCATGGCGCCCGCGCAGATCGTGGTGTCGCCGGGTCCGTGCACGCCCAGCGAGGCGGGCGTCTCGGTGCCGCTGATTCAGCGCTTCGCCGGACGTGTTCCCATCCTGGGCGTCTGCCTAGGTCACCAGGCGATCGGCCAGGCCTTCGGTGGCCGCATCGTCCGCGCGCAGCGCGTGATGCACGGCAAGACATCGCCGGTCACGCACGACGGCCATGGCGTGTTCACCGGCGTGCCCACGCCCTTTGCAGTCACGCGCTATCACTCGCTGGCCATCGAGCGCGCGACAATGCCGGACGTGCTCGAAGTCACAGCGACAGCGGATGACGGCGAGGTGATGGGCGTACGCCATCGGCAGCTTGCGGTAGAGGGCGTACAGTTTCATCCTGAGGCTATCCTCACCGAGCACGGCAAACGCCTGCTCGCGAACTTTCTCAGGGGAATCCGATGATGACGATCCGATGGTTGCTGGCGGTGGGAATGCTGTGCGGTCTTGTGGCATCGGTGGCCACCGCGGGCGCCCTCGACGAATGCACGATCAAGGGCGATCACGCCGCCGTGTCACGTTGCCTGCTCGACGCCGACCGCGAGGCGCAGGCGTCCCTCAACGCGGCCGAGGGTGCTGCGGGTACGCGCGCCCGCGAGCTCGATACCGTCACGGGCCGCCCGGGCGCCAACGCCGCGCTGGCGCGTTCGATGCGGGCCTTCGCCGACTATCGCAAGATGCAGTGCGAGTTCGTCAAGGCCATGTATGCCAGCGGCAGTGGTGCCGACCAGGGCATGCTGGCCTGCCGCATCGACCTGACGCGCCGCCGCCTGCGCGACCTCCAGCCCTGAACCCACGTCCACTGACCATGACCATCTCCGCGCAGGAAGCATTGCAACGAACGATTGAGCATCGCGAGATCTTCCACGATGAAATGCTGTCGCTGATGCGCCAGATCATGAGTGGCGAGGTCTCGCCGGTCATGATCGCCGCCTTGACCGTGGGCTTGCGCGTGAAGAAGGAAACGATCGGCGAGATCGCCGCGGCTGCGCAGGTGATGCGCGAACTGGCCACGAAGGTGGACGTGGTGGATCGCACGCACCTCGTCGATGTCGTGGGTACGGGTGGCGATGCTTCGCATACTTTCAACATTTCCACCGCGACGATGTTCGTCGCCGCCGCCGCCGGTGCACGCGTGGCGAAGCACGGCAACCGGTCCGTCTCGTCGAAGTCAGGCAGTGCCGATGTGCTCGAGGCGCTGGGCGCCAACATCATGCTGAAACCCGCACACGTGGCCGCCTGCATCGCCGAGACCGGGATCGGCTTCATGTTCGCGCCGAACCACCATGCCGCGATGAAACACGCGGCACCGGTGCGGAAGGAACTGGGCGTGCGCACGATCTTCAATATCCTGGGGCCGCTGACCAATCCGGCCGGTGCGCCGCACCAGCTGATCGGCGTGTTTCATCCGGACCTCGTCGGCATCCATGTACGCGTGCTGCAGCGGCTCGGCGCCGAGCATGCGCTGGTGGTCTACGGCAAGGACGGCATGGACGAGGTGTCGCTGGGCGCGGCCACGATGGTGGGCGAGCTGAAGAACGGCGAGATCCGCGAGTACGAGATCCATCCGGAGGATTTCGGCCTCTCGATGAAGTCGAATCGCGGCCTGAAGGTCACCAGTGCGCCCGAGTCGAAGGAGATGGTGCTGGAGGCGCTTTCCAACATCGACGGTACGCCGCGCGAAATCGTCATCCTCAACGCTGGCGCTGCGCTCTATGCGGCCAACGTGGCCGGCTCGATCGAGGATGGCATCGAGAAGGCGCGCATTGCCGTCGCCAGTGGCGCGGCGCGTGGCAAGCTCGACGCGTTCGTCGCCGCCACCCAGCGGCTGGCGGCCGCAAACTGACCCGCCGCGGCAAACTCAAACACCACCACAACGTACGGAGGCCGAGGCTTCATGCCCAGCGACATCCTGGAAAAAATCGTTTCGACCAAGGCCGAGGAAGTGATTGCGGCGCAGGTGGCGAAGCCCTATGTGGAGATCGCCCGCGAGGCCCGCGCCATGCCCCCACCGCGCGGATTTGCGCAGGCGCTGCGCACGCGCGTGACCGCGGGCCGGTCCGCCGTCATCGCCGAGATCAAGAAAGCCAGCCCGAGCAAGGGGCTGCTGCGTGAAGCCTTCGATCCGCCTGCGATTGCGCAGGCGTATGAGCGAGCCGGTGCCGCGTGCCTGTCCGTGTTGACCGACCGGCCGTTCTTCCAGGGTGCGCCCGAATACCTGGTGGCGGCGCGCGAGGCCTGTGCGTTGCCGGCGTTGCGCAAGGAATTCATCATCGACGAATATCAGGTCGCCGAGTCCCGCGCGCTGGGCGCCGATGCCATCCTGCTGATCGTCGCCGCGCTGGATGATGCCAAGATGGCGGCGCTGGAAGCCGCAGCCATCGACTTCGGCATGGACGTACTGGTGGAAATCCACGATGGCGCCGAGCTCGACCGCGCGCTGCATCTGAAGACACCGCTGCTCGGGATCAATAACCGCAACCTGCGCAACTTCAGCGTCACGCTCGACACCACGTTCAACCTGCTGCCGCGCATACCGGCGGATCGCCTCGTGGTCACGGAAAGCGGTATCCTCACGCGCCGGGACGTAACGATGATGAAGGAGCGTGGCGTGCACGCCTTCCTGGTCGGCGAGGCGTTCATGCGAGCACCGGACCCCGGCGCGGCGCTCACTGCATTGTTCGATCACTGAGGCAGGTTTTCGTGTCCGCCATCGTCGCCGACCACATCAGCAAGCACTGGACGACCGGCGAGGGCCAGGTACGCGCCGTGGATGCGATTTCCTTCGCGCTCGAACCCGGCACGCTCAATGTGCTGCTGGGGCCGTCCGGATGCGGGAAGTCGACCACGTTGCGGCTGATTGCCGGACTGGAAACGACCGACGGTGGCAGCATCGTCATCGATGACAAAGATGTCACTGCGCTGCCGCCCTCGCAACGCAACATCTCGATGGTGTTCCAGAGCTATGCGCTGTTCCCGCACCTGTCGGTGGCCGAGAACATCCTGTTCGGCCTGCGCGTGCGCAAGGTCCCCGCCGATGCGTGCGCGACAAGGCTCGCGCACGTCGCCGGGATGCTGGGCCTGACCGCGCTGCTCGACCGCAAGCCATCGCAGCTCTCCGGGGGTCAGCAGCAACGGGTGGCCCTTGGCCGCGCCATCATCAACGAAGCCCCGGTGTGCCTGATGGACGAACCACTGTCGAACCTCGATGCGCAGTTGCGTGCCGAAATGCGGCAGGAGATCCGCGCGCTGCAACGCAAGCTCGGCATCACGATGGTCTATGTGACGCACGACCAGGTGGAGGCCATGTCGATGGCCGATCGCGTCATCCTGCTCAATGGCGGCCGGATCGAACAAAACGGCCGGCCGATCGACCTGTATGAAACCCCGGCCAATGTATTTGTGGCGCGCTTCATCGGTACACCAGCGATGAACCTGCTGAAGCTCGAGCGCGGCCCGCAGGGCGCCGTGATCGCCGGTACCGAAGGCCCGGCCGTGTTCCCTGCCGAGGCGGCCGGGGGCACGCTGGGTGTGCGGCCCGAGCACATCGAACTCGCCCTTGGCACCGGTATCCGGGCCGAAGTGCGCAACGTCGAATACCTGGGCGGCGATTCGCTGGTAACGTGCGCGATCGGCGGCCAGACGCTGGCTGTCCGTACCCCCGGCAGCGTCGGCCTGGCACGCGGCGACCTCACGGGGCTTGCGTGGGCGCCCGGCGCACAGCACTATTTCGGCACCGACGGCAAACGCCGTCCGGATCACCCGCGTCACGAATCGGCAACGCAGTTCGCGTAACAAGAAGGCGGATCGCAACCGCTTGCGCCATCACGAAGGAGTCATGTTGAAAAGCACCATTCGCACCACCCTCGCTGCGGCGCTATTCCCGCTGGCCGCCCTGCTGCCGCTGGCAGCGCAGGCACAGACCGAAGTCTCGTTCTACTACCCGGTGGCGGTGGGCGGACCCATCACCAAGATCATCGACGGCTACGCCACCGAGTTCGAGAAGGAAAATCCCGGGATCAAGCTGAAGCCCATTTATTCCGGCAGCTACCAGGAGTCGATCACGAAGGCGCTCACCGCCGTCAAGAGCGGCGAGCCGCCGGTGATGTCGATCCTGCTGTCCACCGACATGTTCACGCTGATCGATGAAGACGCCATCGTGCCGTTCGACAGCTTCGTGAAGACCGCGGATGACCAGGCGTGGCTGAAGAGTTTCTATCCGGCGTTCATGGAAAACAGCCAGACCGGCGGCAAGGTGTGGGGCATTCCCTTCCAGCGCTCGACGATCGTGCTGTACTGGAACAAGGAAATGTTCAAGGACGCCGGGCTTGACCCGAATCGCCCGCCGGCCAACTGGAAAGAGACGGTCGACTACAGCCAGAAGCTCACCAAGCGCGATGCATCGGGCAAGGTCACGCAATGGGGTGTGCAGATCCCGTCATCGGGCTTTCCCTACTGGCTTTTCCAGGCGCTGGCCATCCAGAACGGTGTCAACCTGATGAATGCCGCCGGCACCGAAACCTACTACGACAAGCCGGAAGTGGTCGAGGCCTTGCAGTACTGGGTCGATCTTGCGAAGAAGTACAAGGTGCATCCAGAAGGCATCGTCGAGTGGGGTACCACGCCGAAGGACTTCTTCGAGAAGAAGATGGCGATGATGTGGACCACCACGGGCAACCTCACCAACGTCAAGAACAACGCCAAGTTCGACTTCGGCGTCGCCATGCTGCCGTCAGGCAAGGTTCGCGGCAGCCCCACGGGCGGCGGCAACTTCTATCTCTTCGCCAAGTCGACGCCGGCGCAGAAGGAAGCGGCCTTCAAGTTCATCAAGTGGGTGACCACGCCGCAACGCGCCGCGCAATGGGGCATCGATACCGGCTATGTCGCGGTGCGTGCCGATGCGTTCGAAACGCCGGTGATGAAGTCCTATACCGCCGGATTCCCCGCCGCTGCCGTGGCGCGCGACCAGTTGCCGTACGCCAAGGCGGAGCTTTCCACGCACGAAAACCAGCGCGTGACCAAGGCGCTGAACGATGGACTGCAGGCGGCGCTCACGGGCACCAAGACTGCGGACGTGGCGTTGAAGGACGCGCAACGCGAGTCCGAGCGGATTCTGCGTTCGTTCAAGAAGTAGATTCCTTGAGGCAGACGGGCGGCCCGATGCCGCCCGTTTGATCCACCCCGGGGTCAGACATGCAACAGTTTCGTGAGTGTGTACCGCATGTGGAGCCTGACGTTGGCATTGTTGCGTATCTGACCCCGAAGCCTGTCGCATGACCCGCACCTCCCAATGGATCCACGGCTGGCTGCTGCTTCTGCCGGCTTTTGTGCTGCTTGCGCTCTTCACGCACTACCCTGCCGTGGCCACGTTGTGGCACAGCTTCTTCTCGACACCGAAGGGCAGCCGCCCGGTCGTGTTCGTCGGCGCCGACAATTACCGGCAGCTGCTCGACGATCCGATCTTCTGGCAGAGCTTGTCCAACAATTTCTGGTACGCGGTGTGGACGATCCCCGTGTCGATCGTGATCGCGCTGTTGATGGCGGTGTGGGTCAACGATCGCATCGCGGGTCGCGGCTTACTGCGGCTCGCCTATTTCACGCCGACAGTGCTGCCGATGATCGCGGTGGCCAACATCTGGCTCTTCTTCTACACGCCTGAGTATGGATTGCTCGAACGCTTCACGGGCGCGCTGGGATTTGGCACGCATAACTGGCTCGGCAGCAAGAGCACCGCGTTGCCCGCGTTGATGGTAGTGACGATCTGGAAGGAAGCCGGCTTCTTCATGATCTTCTATTTGGCTGCGTTGCAGTCGATGTCGCCCAGCCTCCGCGAAGCGGGCGCTATCGAAGGCGCATCGCGCTGGTACTTCTTCCGTCGCGTGACCTTTCCGCTGCTGATGCCCACCACGCTGTTCGTACTGGTCAACGCGATCATCAACGCGTTCCGCCTGGTCGACCACGTGTTCGTGATGACGCGCGGCGGGCCCGACAATGCCACGGCGCTGCTGCTCTACTACGTTTACGAGATCGGGTTCCGCTTCTGGGATTCGGCCTACGCCGCGGCGCTCACCGTAGTGCTGCTGGTGATACTGGGGTTGGTGGCACTGGCGCAGTTCTTCTTCCTCGAGCGCAAGGTGCATTACCAATGAGTACCGCGGGGGGCAGATGACTACCGTGGCTCAACCCATTTCAGGCGTGACCCGCGTGTTCGAAACCGGCGCCGCGTGGTTGCTCGGCCTGTTGTGGGTCTTGCCGCTGCTCTATGCGTTCTGGACCGCATTCCATCCGGCCGAGTTTTCGACGCGATTCGAACTGCTGGCGCCGCTGACGCTCGACAATTTCGCCAAGGCGTGGGCCGCGGCGCCGTTTGCGCGCTATTTCTTCAATACCGTCGTGCTTGTCGCGATGGTGCTGGTGGCGCAGATGGTGCTGACCACGCTCGCCGCTTATGCGTTCGCGCGCTTCGAGTTTCCCGGCCGCAATGTGCTGTTCGCGCTGGTGCTGGTCCAGCTGATGGTGATGCCTGATGTTCTGATCGTCGAGAACTACCGGACGATGACGTTGCTGGGACTGAAGGACACGATCCTCGCGATCGGCTTGCCCTACATGGCATCCGCCTTCGGCATCTTCCTGCTGCGCCAGACCTTCAAGACCGTGCCGCGCGAGCTGGACGAGGCCGCGCGTATGGAAGGCTGCACGCCGCTGCAGGTGCTGTGGAAGGTCTACGTGCCGCTGGCGCGCCCCACGTATCTGGCCTACGCACTGGTCAGTGTCAGCTATCACTGGAATAACTTCCTGTGGCCGCTCATCATCACCAACTCGGTCGAGTCGCGGCCTGTTACCGTGGGCCTGCAGGTGTTCTCGGCCACCGACCAGGGCATCGACTGGTCGATCATCACCGCGGCCACGTTGCTGTCCACCGCGCCGCTGCTGGTGGCCTTCCTGCTGTTCCAGCGGCAGTTCGTTCAGTCGTTCATGCGCGCCGGGATCCGGTAACGGCGGGGCATGCCAGTGCACACGAGGGATCTGACGCAATGAAGCTCATCACATGGAACGTCCAGTGGTGCCGTGGCGTCGACCTGAAGGTCGATGCGGCGCGCGTGATCGCGCATGCCAGGAGCCTCGCTGATTTCGACGTGCTGTGCGTGCAGGAAGTGGCCGACAATTTTCCGCATCCGCGGCTCGCCGGCGCATCGGACGAAAACCAGTTCGCCGTGCTCGCGTCGTTGCTGCCAGGCTACGCGGCTATCCCCGGCATCGCGGTCGATCATCCGGCCGACGACGGCCGGCGCCGGCGCTTTGGTAACCTGATCCTCACGCGATTGCCCGTGCTGCAGACGTTCGCGCACCTGCTGCCCTATCCGGCGGACCAGGATGTCTCAGGCATGCCGCGCATCGCGATCGAGGCGGTGGTGCAGGCACCCATGGGGCCGGTGCGCATCGTCACGACGCATCTCGAGTACTACTCGCTGCGCAAGCGCTCGGCCCAGGTCGAGGCGTTGCGCGCGCTCTACGCCGAAGGCAGCGGCTACGCCCGTGACCGGCGCTCCACCGGCTACGATGGCGGTCCCTACGAAACGCTGCCGCGCCCGGCCGCGACGATCATCACCGGCGACTTCAACTTCGAACCGGACGATTCGCTGCATGCACGGATGGTGGCACCCTTTGCCGACGGTACGGCGCCACTTTTCGATGCGTGGGCTCTGGCGCATCCAGGCGTACCGCACCCGCCCACGATGAACATCTTCCAGAAGGTGAAGCCGGACGATCCGCTGCTGCATTGCGACTTCATCTTCGTCAGCAACGACCTGCGGCCGCGAGTGCAGGCGGTGGCCGTCGATGTCGAGACCCAGGTCTCCGACCACCAGCCGGTGACGCTGACCCTCGGTTGAAGGCAGCGTGCATCGCGCCGGTGGTGGGCGGGATACAGCGCACCAAGCCGGTACAATCGCGGGCTGACCGGCCGGCCCGTACGGCGCCCGCGGCACAATGACTCTTCCCCCGCGCCAACTTGTCCTCCGCCCCCGCCACCGCCAAGCCGCTGACCTTCACCGGTGAACGTTTTCTGCCGGAGGTGCGGGGCGCCATCTGGTATGAGCACTGGCATCGCTATGCCGTTGCCGCGCCGCTCGCGGCGGGCAAGCGCGTGCTCGACGCGGCCTCAGGTGAAGGCTATGGCAGCTTCCTGCTGGCGCGCGATGCGGCCAGCGTCGTTGGGGTCGACGTGTCGGCCGTCGCAGTGGCGCATGCGCAGCAGCGCTACACCCGACCGAACCTGCGCTTTGTCGCGGCATCGGTGGTGGCCTTGCCGTTGCCCGATGCCAGCGTCGACCTCATCGTTTCGTTCGAGACCATCGAGCATCTCGAGGCGCAAGCGCCGATGCTCGCCGAGTTCCGGCGCGTGCTGGCGCCTGATGGCGTGCTGGTGATCTCCTCGCCCAACCGTCCGGTGTACAACGAAAGCGGCGACATCGACAACCACTACCACGTGCGCGAACTCGATCGCGACGAACTGGTGGCCCTGCTGACACCCGTGTTCCCCGCGCAGGCGTGGTATGCGCAACGCGTGATCGCGCAATCGGCGCTGTGGGCCGATGGAGCGGAACCTGGCCCCAATGCTTTCGTGACGCTGGTGGAGGATGCGGCGCTAACCGTGCGCGCACCCGCACCGCCGATGTACTTCGTCGTCGTCGCCGCGGCCGCTGGCGTGCCGCTGCCGGCGCTGCCCGCGCTCTCGCTGTTCGATGACGGTCAGCAGGCGCTGTGGCACGACTACGCGCGGACGCTGCTGCACGAGCAACAGCTGGTGTGGGATGAACTCGACGCGCGAAACATCGGTCAGGAGCGGCTCGAGCAGTTGATCGATGTCACCAATGCGCTGGCCAGCGAGCGGCAGATCAGTGCCGCGCGCGCCGAACGACTCGCCGCATTGGAAGAAGCGCTGGCGTTTACGCAGTTGCGTGCCCAGCGGGCGCTGGACGAGGCCCATGCGGCGGTGGCACGCGAAGCGCAGGCACGCACGGGAAGCATGCAGGCGCATGCAGTGGAAGCGGCAGCGCACGAGGCTACGCAGGAGCGCCTCGCTTACCGTGAGTCCGCACGTGGCTGGTTGCGCTATCCCTTTGCCGCCGCGCGGCGGCGCTTTGGAGAGCCGCGCTGATGGCCACTGTCGATATCGTCATCCCGATCCATGGCGGCCTGCCCGCGCTGCGCCGCTGTATCGATAGCGTGCGTGCGGCGCACTGCCGCACGTTGCACGAGCTGGTGTTGATCGATGATGCGTCCGCGGATTCGGCCATGGACGGTTTTCTGCGCGAGCTCGAAGCAGCAGGAGCCACCGTCATCCGGCAGCCGTCGCGGCACGGCGTGGCCGCAGCCATCAACCGTGGGTTCGGCCTGCACCGTGACCGCGACGTGGTCGTGCTGCAATCGGATGCCGAGGTCGCCAACGATTGGCTCGATCGCCTGGTGCAGCATGCCGCTGCGCGCGGAGTCGGCGTGATCGGCACGTTCACCAATAGCGCCGGGGTCGCCACCTATCCGCTGCCGCGACATGCCAACCCGCTGCCGGTGGGCCAGTCGGTCGCGTCCCTCGATGCATTGTTCGCGCGCGCGAACAGCGGCGCTTCGGCGCCATTGCCGGCGGTGGACGGCCCGTGCCTCTACTTCCGCCGCGAATGTCTGAACGCCGTGGGGGCGCTCGACGGGACACCGCTCGGCAGCGATTACGGCATCGAGATTGACTTCTGCCTGCGTGCCGGCAGCGCGGGCTTCCGCCATCTGCTGGCCGGCGATGTATTTGCCGGACACGCGGGCCATGGCTCGTATGGCGCGCGCGAGGCCGAGGGCCTCGCTGATCGCACCGAACAGGCGCTGGCCAATCTTTACCCGATGTACCTGACGCAAAAGAAGGATGCGCTCGAGGCCGAACCTGCGCGTCCGTTCGCACGGCGGGTCGATATGCTGCGCCTGGCGCAGTCGGGCAAGCGCATGCTGGTGTTCGTGTCGCATCCATGGGGCGGCGGCATCCGTCGCTACATGCATGACGTGGCCGCACTGGCGGCGGCGCGCTGCGAAGTGCTGTATCTCGAGCCTGCGGCGGGCGATACCGTCAAACTCTCCTGGCCGCAGCAGGGCGAGAGCTTCGCGCTGTACTTCACGCTGCCGGGCGACCTGCCGCTACTGGCCGAGACCTTGCGCAGCATCGGCGTCGACCGCCTGCACTATCAACACGTCCACCTGCAGCCACGATCGATCCTCGAACTTCCGGCCGCCGCGGGCATTGCCTATGACTGCACGCTGCATGACTACTACGCAATCTGTCCGCAGTATCACCTGGTGACCGAAGATGGCCGCTATTGCGGCGAGCCTGGGCCGGCGGGTTGCGCCGCCTGCCTCGCCAAGCGGCCCGCGCAATGGGGGCTCGACATCACCGAATGGCGCGCAGCGTTTGGCCGCCTGCTACGGGATGCCGATCGCGTCATTGCGCCGTCGGAAGATGTCAGCACGCGCATTCATGGCTACTTTCCTGATGTGGCTATCGACGTCTGGCCGCACCCGGAAGTCGCGCCGCCGCCACCGCCGCGGGTGATCCGCGTGGCGGTCCTCGGCAATCTGTCGCCGGAAAAGGGCCTGCATGTCGTCGCTGAATGCGCGCGCGATGCGCGGCTGCGCGGCCTGCCGCTGACCTTTCGCGTGCTTGGCTCGACGACGGAACCCATCCCGCAGGCACCGGACGTGCCCTTGACCATCTATGGTCAATACGTCGACAGCGAGTTGCTGCGCCTGATCGCCGCCGAGCGGCCCGACGTACTGCTGTTTGCGGCCCAGGTGCCCGAGACCTATGCGTACACGATGTCAGTGGCGCTGCAGTCCGGCTTGCCCATCGTCGCATCGGCGCTCGGCGCATTTCCGGAGCGTCTTGAAGGCGCGCCGCGGTCCACGATCGTGCCTTGGGACGCACCACCCGCGGCATGGAACGCGGCACTGCTCGCGGCCACCGGAGCGACCGAGCGCAGCCGCAAGACGCTGTCCAGCGCGGTGCTGCGGAACTCGCCATGATGACGCCGGCGCGCTACCTGGCGCTGTATCTGGCACCGCTGCCGGAGGCCGCACGCACGCAGCCGCTGCCTTCGGCTTTGCCGGCATTGCGGGTGGGCAACTATTATCTGGAAGAGGGTCAGCAGGAAGTCCCGCCACTGTCCTTGCCGCAACTCTTCACGGCTGGTGTCGAGTGCGGGCACACCGCGGCGCGCACTGAACTGAAGCATCGCATCGGCACCGTCAACGCGCAACTTGAACACTTCCGCGCCGTACGCGATCGCGCGCAGGGCGACCGCGAGCAACTGGCAGCCGAAGTGGTGGCCACGCAGCGCAAATTCCATTTCGCCCAGATCCAGATGTCAGAGATGCAGGCGCAGGTCTCCGAGGTGCAGGTTCGCGCCAGCCAGATGCAGCATCATGCCGACCACCTCGAGTCCTCGCTGGACTCCGCGCGCGATCGCATCGACGAGCTGGAAGGCTCCACGGCCTGGCGCATGACCCGGCCGCTGCGCGATGCGGCGCATGGCGCCAAGGTTTCGCTGGCCCGGTTCCGCGCATGGCGCGCGGGCGTGCGACGGCTGCCGCAACTGTCTGCGTCGGCATGGTCGTTGCTGCGCGCCGAAGGCCCCGGTGCGGTCGCGCGGCGTGGCTGGGCCAAGGTCAATCGCGAGTCGGCCTTCACGCCCACGGCGCCGGAGCACTTCAAGCTTGAGGACACGCTCACGCCACTGGCGTTTCCGGTGGTCGAGGCGCCGCGGGTATCGATCGTGATCCCCGTCTATGGCAAGGCAATGCTGACGTTCACCTGCGTCAAGAGTGTGCAGGCCAACACCAGCGCGGGAAGCTTCGAGGTGATCGTGATCGACGATGCATCGCCGACCGCGGTCGCCGACGAACTGGCCAACGTGTCGGGGGTGCGCTTCGAGCGCAACGGCACCAATCTCGGTTTCATCGGCACGTGCAATCGTGGCGCCGAACTGGCGCGTGGCGAGATCGTCGTGTTCCTCAACAACGACACGATAGTGATGCCGGGATGGCTCGACGCGATGCTGGCGGTGTTCAAGGATCATCCGGAGGCCGGACTGGTCGGCGCCAAGCTCGTCTATCCCGATGGTCGGCTGCAGGAAGCGGGCGGCATCGTGTGGCGCGACGGCTCGGCCTGGAACTGGGGCCGCGACGACAATCCGGACAAGCCGGAATACAACTATGTGCGCGAGGTCGACTACTGCTCCGGCGCGTGCCTCGCGATACCCACGCAACTGTTCCTGGCGCTGGGCGGCTTCGATGCGCGTTATGCGCCGGCGTACTACGAGGACGCCGACCTCGCCTTTGCCGTGCGCGCGGAAGGCCGCAAGGTCTATTACCAGCCTGCCGCCGTCGTCGTGCACTTCGAAGGGCAGACCTCCGGCACCGACGAGACCACGGGCGTCAAGCGTCACCAGGTGGTGAACCGGGGCACCTTTGCCACCAAGTGGGCCACCACACTTGCCAACCACCGCGCGAACGGCATGCAGCCGGAGTTCGAGCGCGACCGCTGGGCGCAGTTGCGTGTACTGGTCGTCGACGCGTGCATGTTGACACCGGACCACGATGCCGGCTCGATGCGGATGCTGGCCATCCTCGAGATCCTCACCTCGCTCAATTGCAAGGTCACGTTCGTTGCCGACAACCTCGAGCACCGGCAGCCGTATGTCGGCGAGTTGCAGCAGCGCGGCATCGAGGTGCTGTTCCATCCGTTCGTCCGCTCGATCGCCGAGCTACTGTCCAAGCGCGGCGAGGAATTCGATATCGTCGTCATGTCGCGGCACTACATTGCCGTGAAGCACATCGACGCGGTGCGCACCTTTGCGCCGCATGCGCTCGTGGTCTTCGACACGGTGGACCTCCATTTCCTGCGCACCGAGCGCCAGGCCGAGCTGGAAGGCAGCGCGATCTCGCGCGCCTCCGCGCGGTCGAAGCGGGACGAGGAGTTGACCCTGATCCGCCGTGCCGACGTCACGCTGGTGGTGTCGCCGTTCGAGAAGACGTTGCTGGCGGAACTGGTGCCCGAGGCCCGCGTTCTGGTGCTGTCCACCATTCACGAACTGTTCCCGCCGGGGCAGCCCTTTGCGCAACGGCAGGGCCTCGTGTTCATCGGCGGTTTCCAGCATCCGCCCAAC
>Ga0105048_10000951_pt1 | contig 46444 bp, 43 predicted proteins | sample MAT05_FD_78382 | JGI IMG/M metagenome (GOLD analysis project Ga0105048, IMG submission 78382) | Freshwater microbial communities from Lake Fryxell liftoff mats and glacier meltwater in Antarctica - MAT-05 | ecosystem: Environmental > Aquatic > Freshwater > Ice > Liftoff microbial mat | place...
GCCGCCTGGACGGCGGTGATCCACGTCGGGCTTAGTTCTTCCGGCGAGGTTTCCAAAACTTCAGCGACGGGTTCCGCCGCGAGAATGGGTGCAGCCTTTTTCGGTTGCTTACGGGTTGTCTGTGCCTGCAAATACTGCTCCTATGACGATGTCGTACTACACTTAAAGTATAGTGCGGATCTGTGTATTGACGTTTGCTTCGTTCCTGGCCGCCTGCGCGTTGTGCGCCGGGGAGACGGGTGCGGTGCGGCAAGCGCGCGAACAAGTGGAGCACGTCAAGAAATTGGCGGACGAGGGCGCAGCTTCAAGGATGCAAGTCGAAGTGGCCGAAGGCGCGTTGCGTCAGTCGCAGGACGACGCGTTGATAGCCGAGACGCTGGACACTCGGGTGGAACTGGAAGACCTAACGGAAGCGCAGTCAACCGAAGCGACGAGCGCCGCCGCGCGCAGGCTGGAACGGCAGCGGGCGCAGTTGGCGCAATTGGCCCAGTTGGTGAGTGAGGGAGTCGCGCCGCGGACTGCTTTGATTCCGTTGGAAGAGGAAATCGACCGCTCGCGAAAACTGGTGGACGCGATGGAACAGCGCGCCCGAAGTCTGGCGGAAATCGTGGCGATGATTCGTGCCGAACAGGAAGTGAGCGAGCAGCAGCCCGACCAACCTTCAATCGCCGATGGCGGAATTGCGCGCATCACCCGGTTCACGGGCGAGAGCAAGTTCGGAAACGACGAGTTCAAGCAAGTGGTGTTGGAATTCGAAAAGAAATTCGACCACAAGCTCCCCGTGAGCGCGCGCGGAGATACGGCGCTGCACCGTTCGATGGGCTTCGATCACCGTGGCCGTATTGACGTGGCTGTTAACCCGGATGGAGTGGAAGGGCGCTGGCTGATGCGCTTTCTGGAACAGCAAAAGATTCCGTTCTTCGCGTTTCGCACCGCAGTAAGAGGGCAGGCTACCGCGCCCCATATCCATGTCGGCCCTCCGAGCACCCGATTCCGCACGACGGACTAAACTCAGCATGAACAATCCGCAGCTTCGCGTTCTCCTATCCGACGTCGAGATTCAAAAGCGCGTGGCCGAAATTGGCGCGCAGATCACGAAGGATTACAAAGAAGGGGATTTGATCCTCGTTGGAATACTGAAGGGCGCGTTCATCTTCGTCGCCGATCTGGCGCGCGCGATCCACCGGCCCGTACGGATGGATTTCATGGGGATTTCCAGCTACGGCAAAGGCAAGACCACTTCGGGCGAAGTGAAGGTTACCAAGGATCTGGACACGTCGATCGAGGGGGCGAATATCATCATCGTCGAAGATATTGTGGATACGGGTGTGACGCTCAGCTACCTGATCGGGCTGCTGCATAACCGGAAGCCGCGCAGTATTCGCATCGCGGCTTTGTTAGACAAGCCGGATCGCCGGTTGCGGCCGGTGCAGGTTGGCTACACCGGCTTCACGATTCCGGACGAGTTCGTCGTCGGCTACGGGTTGGATTTTGCCGAAGACTATCGCGGCTTGAAGGACATTTGCATCCTCAGCGAAGGCGAAGAGGCCTAGACCTTCGGCTTCGGCGGCGGGAGGTCGCGGGCTTCACAGGCGCTTTGGAAGCCAACACGTCCGTGCGCGCCGTCGCAGAACGGTTTATTCTCCGAGGCGCCGCAGCGGCACAGCGAGATAACTGTGCGCCCGGCGAGACCGAACTCCTTACTGGAGGGATCGTTGATTGTGAACTCCCCTTCGAGACGAAGGGGGCCATTGTTGTTAACGGTTACTTTGGTTGCCATCGAGACGATGGTAGCAGGAAGGCGGCGGGTACAATGAAACAATGCCTCGTTTGTGGGCGTGGGCTTTGATAATTCCGCTGATCGCCGGCGCGCAGGAATTGCCGCCGGAGGTGCTGCTGCTCTCCCGCATCAAACGCCACATGGAGCAGGTGCTGACGCGGCAGCCGAATTATACGTGCATGGAGACGATTGAACGGTCGCGGCGTTCGGGAAAGAGCAAGCGATTCCAGTTGATGGATGCGCTGCACCTGGAGGTGGCGGTCGTGGAGGGGAAGGAGCTATTTTCCTGGCCCGGCGAGCGGGAATTCAAAGACCGTGATTTACGGGAATTGGCGCCAACGGGCGCTATTGGCAACGGGAGTTTTGCACTCCACGCGCGTTCGGTGTTCATGTCGGGATCGCCGTTGATAACGTATCGCGGCGAGGAGTTACTCGACGGGCGGAATGTGGCGCGCTATGACTACCAGGTTCCGCAGTTTCGGAGCGGTTACCGGATACGCATTGGTGAGTTGGAGGGAATAACCGGGTACCGGGGATCGTTTTGGAACGACGTGGAGTCGCTGGACGTCGTGCGACTGGATGTGGAGACAGTAGAAATTCCGTCCCACTTGCCGTTGCGCGCGGCGACGGATTCGATGCGGTATGAGCGGGTCCCGATTGGAGAGTCGACATTCTTATTGCCAAAGTCTTCGCAGATGATTATGGAGGATCTCGAGGGTGGTCAGAGCCGGAACGCGATCCGTTTTTCGGGTTGCCGTCAGTACGCGGGGGAATCGACTTTGTCATTTGCCGAGGTTCCGGAGGGGGAAGCGGCGCCAGCGGCGCTTCCGGAGGCAATTGTGTTGCCAGCCGGTTTGCTGCTCGAAGTTGAACTTTTGACGCCGGTGCAGTTTCCCGGTAACGCGATAGGAGATGAGATCGAGGGCCGTTTGCGGCGCGACGCGAAGCGCAAGGGAATCGTGATGGCGCCGAAGGGCGCGTTGCTGAAGGGCAACGTCGCATTGCTGGAGCGGCGCAAGAATTTGCGCGGACAAGAGCGGGTTTCGGTAGCGCTCAAGTGGAGGGAAATTTCCTTTGATGGCAAAGTTGGACTATTCGAGGGACAATTAGAAGATGGCGGCGCGGTGATGTCCGCGGATGCCGGCAGTCGCGGCATTTACCAGCGGCCCGGATTCCGGGATCGGGAAGCGCTTCCGCACCGCGATGTCTTTTACGTTAGAAAGGATAGCCTTCAACTTCCGCGCGGTTTGCCGCTCATGTGGCGGACGCTAGACGCCGGAGGTTCCGGAGCAAAAAAGCCGTGATCCAGTTCACTCTTGAGACCGACAAAGCCCTGTTTGAAAAGGCCATGCGCTTCTCGCAGAAACAGGTGAAGCGCCTGATCGACAACTACCCGGGCTTCTATCCGATGTATACGCAGGAAGGCAAGTGGAAGCACGACGGGCCGACGTGGACGCGCTGGTGCGACGGATTCCTGCCAGGAATGATGTGGCTCTTCCGCCGTTTCGAAATGGAGACGGGAGGGAAGGAACCGGAGTATTGGTATAAGAAGGCGATCGACTACACGAAGCCGCTGGAGAAGCGCAAGAGCGACCGGGACGTGCACGACCTGGGCTTCGTATTTCAGCATTCCTACTATCGGTGGTTCCAGGTGGACCGCGACCCGAAACTGGAAGAGATTGTTATCGAGGCCGGCAAGACACTGGCGCTGCGATACCGCGACAAGGGCAACTACCTTCGCTCGTTTGTTGCGGAGAACTCGCTGTTCATCGATATCATGATGAACGTTGGGCTGGTGTTTTATGCGGCCCGGGCAACAGGCGACAAGAATTTGCGCGAGATTGCGACGCGCCATTCGCTTACGACGAGGCGCTTTTTGGTGCGCGGGGATGGATCGACGGCTCACGAGGGGCTGTTCGACATTGAGACCGGCGAGTTTCTACGCGAGGCCACCCAGCAGGGATACCGCGCGGATTCGTGCTGGGCGCGCGGACTGACATGGGCTATCTATGGCTTTTCGACTGCGTATGAGTATAGCCGCGATCCGCATTTTCTGGAGACCGCGGAAGACTGCGCGGACTACTACATCACTCACGCCAACGCTGACGGCATGGCGCCGTGGGACTTCAACGCGCCGTCCGATCAGCGAAAGCAGATTGACACTTCCGCGGCGGCAATCGCGGCGAGCGCGTTTCTGCGATTGGGCCGTCTATTGCACGACCCCGTGAAAGGCCATTTTTACTGGAATACCGGTGTGCGTATCTTGCGCACACTTTGCCAGAATCATTTGGCCGACAAGGATAAGGATTGGGAAGGCGTGCTGAAAGGCGGCGTCTATCACCTTCACAAAGAGCTGGGAGTGAACGAGTCCGTGATGTGGGGCGACCACTTTTTCGTCGAAGCGCTCGAGCATGCCCTGCGGCGGATTTAGCACCACATTACTGCGGCACGACGGGGGTGAGAGTGACGGTCAGCTTGCTGCCGATGATCTCGCCGGAGATAACCATTTCGACGCGCCGGTTTTTCTGCCGGTTCGCGTTTGTGTCGTTGGGAGCAATCGGCTGGGTCTTGCCGAGTCCTCGGGCGGTGACCGCGTCACCGTTGAGGCCTTGCGCCAGTAGATATTCACGGACCGCGGCGGCGCGATTTTCTGAAAGTTTTTGATTGAGTTCGTCGCTGCCGGTGGAATCAGTATGGCCTTCTACATCAAGGCGGAGGCCGGCGTGGGCAAGTACAATCCCGGAAACCTTGGCGAGCTTCTCGCGGGTTTCCGGGCGCAAGGAGTATTTTCCGATGTCAAACAGAACGTCGGACATGTTCACGATGAGACCACGGGCAGAGTCGCGGGTGTCGAGGATTAAGTTGAACTGATCCAGCAGTTGTTTCCGAAGGCCGGTTTTCTCGTCTTCAGCGCGCTGGCGGAGACGGTTGGCTTCGGCGGTGGCTTGGCGGGCATTTTCAGTTTCGGCCATCGCAGCGGCGCGAGCGGCTTCCGCTTCCGCTTTCGCCTTTTCGGCGGCCTGCCTGGCGAGGTTGGCTTCAGAAGTGAGTTTACGGGCGAGTGCGGTGGCTTCTTCCGCTTCTCGTTTCGCCTTTTCGGCAGCGGCGCGATCAGATTCAGCTTCGGCGCGGGCGCGCTCGGCCAATGCGCGGCGTTCCTGTTCCAACCGGGCCGTTTCGGCCGATTCCTTTGCCCGCTCAGCCGACTCGCGGGCCCGGCGCGCCTGCTCTTCAGCTTGGGCACGGGCGGAGGCCTCCCGCGCGGCGGCCGCCTCGCGTTCATTGTTCAGACGCTCTTCCTCACGGCGTTTCACGGTGAGAACACGCGCGTCTTCGGCAGTCTGGACGGCCTCGCGCGCGATCATCGAGACAGGTTTATTGCCAGCCTTACGGGCCTGATACCCTTCAGCCTGTGCCAACAGGTCGGCGGACTTCTTGATGGTATCCGCGGCATACTTCTCGGCGCCTGTCGCGCGTGCGATGTGCAGGGCGGAACGGGCCTCATATAGCTCGATCGGCACCTTGGGGTCGATTATTGCCTTGGGACCGGCGAGGGTTGAATACTGCCCGCGCTGGAGGAGTTCAAATTTGGCGTCGATTTCGTCGACCTTGCCGACGGTATCGGGACGTACGACATTTTCCATCACAATTACGTCGCTGGGCTGGGTGACCGCGAAGTAGGGTTCAGCCGTTACTATAAGCCCGAAGGCCTGCATTTCGGTGGTGACGTTGAGCTTCCCATTTGCGCCATTCAGCAGGATTTCGCCGAGGTTTGACGCACGTCCTTCGGGAGTGATCGCCCAAAGAACGTAGGTCAAGTACTCGGCGCCATGCATATTCGCCGGCTGCAGGTTCCGGTATTCGACTTCGATCTCGATGTAGCCCTGCTTGCTCTCGACCTTGGCCTCGCCCTTGGCCGCAGGCAAATTCGACGTTCCCTTGAAATCGATCTTTGTCGCGCCACTGCGATGGCGATAGTTGATGGCCTTCGCGGTTTTGGCGACGACGTCCACTTTGAAAACGGTCATGGGGACGTCGGGGTCCGGGCGCTGGGCTGAAAGCGCTACGATGGCGCCGATAAAGAGTAGGGCTCTACGGTGATCCACGTTTCCTCCGTTGTCGGGCGAATTCCCGATACTTTATTGTGGATGAATTTGTGATGGGAAGTGTTGCAATGCCTCGGAGAGGAGTAACATAACAAGGGTTCCCATGTGGCAGCAAAACTACACCCCTATCGGCGATAGTCTCGCCCTCTCGGCTTCCATGGCCGCTCTTCCGATCGCTGTACTCCTATTGATGCTCGGCGTTTTCCGCAAGCCAGCATGGATGGCGGCATTAGCCGGACTAGCCGCCGCGGCGGCGGTCGCTCTATTCGGATATGGCATGCCGGCGTCTACAGTGGTGGGCGCGGCGACGTACGGCGCGGCATTCGGACTGCTGCCGATCGGGTGGATCGTCTTCTCAGCGATTCTTTTGTACAGGCTGACAGTTGAGACGGGGAAGTTCGAGATCATCAAGGATTCGGTGGGGAGTTTGACGCCGGACCGCCGATTGCAGGCGCTGCTGATCGCGTTTGCTTTCGGAGCTTTTATCGAAGGCGCGGCCGGATTCGGAAGTCCCGTCGCGGTGGCGGCGGCGATGTTGACGGGGTTAGGATTTTCCCCGTTTTATGCGGCGGGGATTTGCCTGCTGGCGAATACTGCGCCGGTGGCGTTTGGTTCAATCGGAATTCCTGTGACTACCCTGGCCCTGACGACCGGTCTGCCGGTAAAGGAACTGAGCGCCACAGTAGGACGAATTTGTGCGCCGCTGTCATTTTTCGTTCCGTCGTATTTGATCATGGTGATGGGGGGGTGGAAGGCGCTGCGTGGCGTCTGGCCGGCGGCGTTGATTTGCGGAGCTTCGTTTGCGGGGCTGCAATTTTTTGTATCGAATTACGTGGGCGCGGAATTGGTGGACATTGCTAGTTCCTTGGCAGCGATCGCCTCGCTGGTGATCTTGTTCAAGCTTTGGAAGCCGAAGGACACTTTTCATTTGGAAGGTGAGTCCGCCGAAGCGCCGGTATTGAAGAGGCACAGCGGCAGCGAACTATTTTGGGCGTGGATGCCGTATCTTCTGTTAGTGGTCTTTGTTTTGATATGGGGACAGGAAGGCGTAAAGGCGAAGCTGAATACGTTCACGGTGAATATCCCTTGGCCCGGTCTTCACAATCTTGTCGAGCGCGTGCCGCCAACGGTCGGCAAGCCATCGCCCTACGGAGCGATCTACTTGTTCAGTTGGCTCTCCGCCGCAGGAACCGCCTGCGTGTTTGCGACAATTCTGGCCGCCGCGCTTTTGCGGGTTTCGCCCGGGAAGTTCATGGGAATTTTGGGGCAAACGACACAGCAACTGGCCAAACCATTGCTGACAATTGCAAGCGTGTTGGCGTTAGCCTTCCTAATGAACTACTCAGGCGCAACGGCAACGCTCGGACTGGCATTCGCTTCGACGGGATCGACATTTCCATTTTTCAGCGCTTTATTGGGGTGGCTCGGGGTGTTCTTGACGGGCAGCGATACGTCCGCGAACGCATTATTTGGGAATCTTCAAGTGGTGACGGCGAACCGGCTGGGACTTGACCCCGTGCTGATGGCTTCCGCTAATTCCGCAGGGGGAGTCATGGGTAAGATGATTAGCCTACAGAGCATCGCGGTAGCGGCTGCCGCGACAGGAATGAAATCTGAAGACGAAGCGAAGCTTTTCCGTTTCACCTTGCGGCACAGCATTTTCTTAGCGTCATTAATCGGACTGTTGACTGTTTTTTACGCCTATTGGTGACAGGCGGCCGGTGCTCCATCGGTTTCAACCAGCGTGACCCAGAACGGGCCGTCCGGGCCGACGAAGGTCATACGCTTGTTTCGGTTTGCGCCGCACACGCGCAGCGAGTACTTTGATCCTTCGACGACAGAGGGCATCGACAGGCTTACGCCTTTCGGAAGGACAGATTTCAAGTTGCCGCCTATCATGTTCGCCAGTTCTCCTAAGGCGTCAAACACATCGTCGTCAAATTGGATTGGTTTGGGGATCCGCATGAGTTGAGCCGTAAATTCGAATGCCATCGAAAGCGGGCATTCGACGAGTACGGCGCCACTCCACTCGCCGGCAAAGAAAACCGCGCAAGTCGCCGTGTCTGGTTGCACCGCGTAGCCGGTATCTCCGAGCTCCACCGCATAGGCGGTCATCGTGAAAAGTACGTCCTGGACGATACGGCGGACTTCCGTATCGTAGGCTTCCACATGTAAGATTGAATTCGTCATTATTCCCTCACGGAACTTGATAAAATGTCGCCGGCCCATGGGTGACGCGAGTGTAGGCTAGATCCAGATTGATCGTTGTTTCGGCAGCACCCAAAGCGAGTAAACCGCCGCTAGCGATTGTCGTGCGTAATTCGCCCAGAATCTTCTTCTTCGTTTCAACATCGAAGTAGATCAGAACGTTGCGGCAGAGCACGAGATCGAAGACGCCGCGAGAACGCATAGAGGAGCGGAGATCGAATCGCTGAAAAGATACCATGGAGCGTAGATTGTCGTTGATCTGCCAATCCAGTCCGGCACGAGTGAAGTGCTTAACCAGGTACTTTGCTGGCAACCCTCGGTTCACTTCAATTTGCAAGAAGCGGCCCGCAGCCGCGCGGTCAAGGATTTGCTGATTCAGATCGGTTCCAACGATCTGAATTTTCCAGCCGTGGAGGCCCATCTCATGAAGGATCATGGCAAGGCTATAGGCCTCTTGTCCGCTGGACGCCGCCGCCGACCAGATGTTTATCCGTTTGGTCTCCCGCTTGGCGGCGACGATGTTGGGGAGGATGATTTTTTGAAGAGCATCGAAAAGCGCCAGGTCACGAAAAAACAGAGTCTCATTGGTTGTCATAGACTCGACAACGCGGCTCTTCAGTGGCAACGGCGCGGTTGCCCGCAGCAGACCGCAGAGTTCATTCAAGGTTGAAAGATTTTCCTGCTTCACGATCGGCAGAAGACGCGATTCCAGTAAGTAATTTTTCCCGGCGTCGATAACGATCCCGGATTCCTGGTAGATATAACGCTGCAGGAAGGCGTAGTTATCCGCGGTGATCGATGACTGCTCGGTCTGTCTTTCAGCTAATACAGTTTGCATTTCGTTCTCCTGGGTTTGAAATTTCAATCGCCCTGCGTTTCGAATCGGCTATTTGGCCTGCTTGCATTCAGAGGTGCCGAATGATCTCCGGCGCAACGGCTTTCAAATCACAAACCGAATCTGCGTACCCCGCGCGAACGACAAACCCAGGCATTCCCCAAACAACGCTACTGGGCTCATCCTGGGCGATTACGTAAGCCCCCTGCCCATGCAGGAATTCGACTCCCCGAAGTCCGTCTTGTCCCATTCCGGTCAAAATGACTGAGATCGTGGCGCCGCCATAGACTTGGCCGACGGATCTAAATAGGACGTCGACTGCCGGCCGACAAGAATTCTCCATCGCGTCCTGATTCGTTTGCAAGATGACCCTGGTACCTCGGCGGACGACACACATGTGAAAGTCGCCTGGCGCAATATAGACACAACCCGGAGCGACCACCATGCCATCCCTGGCTTCAACGACTTCCAATTTACTTTGAGCTTGGAGCCGTTCCGCCAACAGCCGCGTAAACATGGGAGGCATGTGTTGAACGACAAATACCGGTAACGGAAAATCCGGCGGAAGTGCCGGAATAACCTCGGCCAGCGCGTTGGGGCCACCGGTCGACACTCCAATTGCAACCGCCTTCGGCCGGACAGTTTGTTTGCGAACGGCGACGGGCCGGGACACACTCCGATCAAAGCCGGGATGAACAGGATCTCTTGTATAGGGGGCGCTTCCACCGGAACGAGGGTGACGAAAAAACTGTTTGATCTTCGGGACCAGCTGATTGCGAAAGTCATTAGCGGCTTCGCCTGGACGGAAACTCTTGGCCACATAATCGTCGGCGCCCAGAGCAATTGCTTCCAGCGAAATTCCAGCACCGCGTTCGGTTAGCGTGCTGCACATGAGAACCCTCGTTCGCGGAAACTGCCGTTTGATCTCGCGAAGGGTGGCAATCCCGTCCATCTCGGGCATTTCTATATCGAGGGTTACGACATCGGGGCTTAGCTGCATGACCCTTTGGAGGCCGAGTGCGCCGTTGGATGCAGTTCCGACGACTTCGATTTCGGCATCTTCACTGAGTGCATCCGACAGAATTTTCCGCATAACGACGGAATCGTCGACGACCAGAACGCGAATGCGGGCCGGCAGGGTCGCTATCAAGGGTTGTGTGTTCAACATGGTGTTGCCATCTAAGCCGATGTGGATGAACGCCTCAATCGAGGCGCAACTGGTTATTGCAGGACTCCAAGGAGACGCAACTTGTCTGCGATGACTTCGTCGGTGAACGGCTTCATAACGTATTCGTTCGCTCCAGCCTCGAGCGCACGATACATCTGCTCGATCTCGGTTTCGGTTGTCACCATCATCAGCGGAACTTCGCTGAATTTAGGGTCCGCTCGAATCGCTTTAACGAATTCCAGGCCATTCATCTCGGGCATGTTCCAGTCAACGAGTATGAGAGATAGATCGAGGCACTGATCGTCGATCAGCTGAATCGCCTCCCGCCCGTTAGATGCTGAGCACACTTCAAACCCGAATCGATTGAGTGTGCGTCCGAGGATCATCCGGATTGCTCTAGAATCATCAATTACTAACGCTGTGCCCATGTGGTTCCTCGTTCTTTAATGGAAGTTTGCCGGACATCACATCCGTCTTGAGGTCTTATCGGCAGCGACTGCCGAGACCTGATTGGTTTTTTGAATTCACCGTAAAATTTCGGGTGAAGCCAGGGAAGCGGAGCCGAATGCGTTTTCAAGGGTCCTGTGAAGCGCAACGCGGAGATGCTTCACGACTGCGGGCTGGGTAGCACGCCAATTGGAGAGCACCTGTTCCAGAGCGGCGTACATCTCCGCCTGGATCGGCCGCAAAGGCCGCCGCACCCACCATGACTCAAATCGTGCGGCTTCTTCGACTGCGATTTTTTCGGCGAGAATCAGCGTTTCCTTTTGGAAACGAGTTCTCTCCCGCATTTGCCTGTGCAGTTGGTCGAGGAGAATGACATCGAGCCCATCCCTTTGCGCCAATTGCGGATCCAGGTTCCGTGGAACTCCAAGATCGAGTACCAGCAGTGGTTCCGAACGCGTCGCCAGTAGTGGCAATAGTACATCTGGGCTGAGCAGGGAGACTCGCCCCCGGCACGCACCTACAACGGCATCAACAGAATTGAGTAAAGTTGCCGCTTCCTTTGCAGAAAGGCTTGGAATTCCGAACTTTCCGGCGAAATTCGCGGCCCTTTTCTTATCTCGTGCCCAAAGACCTGCGATTGTAATTTCCGGGGAATTGGTTCCGAAGCGGCGCGGGACGCTCGAATGAGCACCCGAGCGGATCAGATGGGTGGCGACCTCCGCTGCCATGGCGCCAGCGCCCAGCAGCAGCACTTGACCCGTTCTTCGAGACGTCTCGATCGAGGGAAGGCGCCGCCGTAGGTTTCTGAGAACGGCGGGCCCAATGCCGGCGTTGCCGGCCGCAAGTCCTGTTTCCCGCCGGACTCGCTTCGCAGCGCGCAAAGCACCGGCTACGAGGTGCTCCAGCACCGGTCCGAGAGTCCCGCACTGCCGCGCCACTCGGGCCGCTCCAGCGACTTGTCTGGCGATCTGTGTATCACCGGGCACCTCTGACCGTAATGCGGAGGCGACCGCGAACAAATGGGGAGAAACCTCGGAGCCCACAAGGTGATATTTCAGACATGAGTCATCCATCGCGCGGGCGGATGGACGATACTGACGGAGTGGTTCCAGGGGGTACGCAACTGGATTCCCCTCCGTTACCAGATATATCTCTGTCCGATTGCAGGTGCTTATCAGCATAGCCTCACGAACCTGCCCTCCCTGTTGAGGTGGACCCCCGAGAGTCGTCAGAAACATCGGCAAGACACTGTAGAGTTCCGACTCGCTAAAGGCGAGTTCCTCACGGATGTCAATCGACGCTTGTGAGTGATCGATACCGTAAACGTGAATGGTCAGCATGGGAATTTTGTCGGGCCGGGGAATGCCCTGATGCGCATCCCCCGGGAATCCTTAGAAGAGCCTTCGATGCTTCCTAGATCTTGAACCGTGAGACCAAAGTCTGGAGTTCGTTCGCCATGCGGCTGAGCTCCATGGCTGCCTTCTGGGTGTCACTCGCGCCACTTGTTGTACTCTCGGCCGCCGTCGCCACACCGGTGATGTTTCTGGCGATTTCTCCGGTACCTTTGGCTGCCTCGTTGACGTTGCGGCCGATCTCGTTTGTCGTTGCCGTTTGCTCTTCGACAGCGGAGGCAATCGTATTGGAGATGTCGTTGATTTGGTTGATGATCGCGCTGATATCGCCGATGGCCCTAACGGCGGCCTTTGTGTCGCCTTGGATGGCTTCGATTTTCTGGCCGATTTCCTCGGTGGCCTTGGCCGTTTCCTTTGCCAGCTCCTTGACCTCGTTTGCCACAACCGCGAAACCCTTTCCGGCTTCCCCGGCCCGGGCCGCTTCGATGGTCGCATTCAACGCGAGGAGGTTGGTTTGCTGCGCAATGGAGGTGATGACCTTGATTACCTTGCCGATTTCCAGACTCGATTCCCCAAGTTTGGAGATAGTCTGGTTGGTCGATTCGGCCACCGACACGGCAGCCTTGGCAACACGAGCACTCTCGTTAGCGCTCTTGGAGATTTCACGGATAGAAGCCAGCATCTCTTCGCTTCCGGTGGCGACCACCGAGACGTTCTTCGAAACCTGTTCAGAGGCCGCCGACACAACGTTGGCCTGCGAGGCGGTTTCTTCCGCGTTGCCGGCTAACTGCTGGCTGATCGCGGTTAATTCCTCGGAGGAACTGGCGAGTGCCTGGGCGTTTCTCATCATTTCCGCCATATTGTCGCGCATGCCTTGGAGGAAGGAACCGAGTCCTTCGCCCATTTGACCGATCGGATCGGCGCCGCGAACAGAAACCGACTGCGTCAGGTCGCCTTGAGCAGCCTTCTGGACGACTTCGAGCATGGTGGAGACTTTCGCGGCGAGCTCTTCTTTCGCCGTCAGCTCACGCGCTATCGAGTCCTTTTCGCGTTGCTCGGCCTCTAACTTCTTGGTGATCACTTCCCACGTCACCATAGCACCCAAGTAGTTTCCCTGGGAGTCGTTGATGGCACTGACGAGCAGATCCAGCGTCTCCGGGCCGACTTTGATGTTGGCTCGCCGGGGGAGGTTCTTGGCGTCGCCGAGGACACTCCGCTGATGGGACGGATTCTTGTGGAAAATGTCGATACATTGCCCGATCATCGCATCGACGGAAACGGGCAAAAACTGCTGCAGTTCGCGCAGTTGCTTTGTGGAAGCCGGATTCATGTAACGGATGATCAAGTCCCGGTCGGCATAGATGACGTTGATGGGAGAGTTCTCCATCATGGACTGGACCCGGGCAGATTCTTGCGCCAGCCGCTCCTGTTCCGTGATCAAGCTCCAAGTCAGCATCGGGCCGACGTAGTTTTGGCCGGCGTCAAAAATGGGCGAGACGAGAAGGTCGAGGATCTCCGGCCCGAGTTTGATCTTCGCCCGGTGAGGGAGATTTCGCGGATCGTTCAACATCCGGCGCTGGTGGGCCGGGTTCTTGTGGAAAATATCGATCGACTGGCCGACAAGCTGGTCGGCGGCGATTGGCAGATACTCCTGCACCTTCTTCAGCGTCTCGACGGACGCCGGGTTGGCGTAAGTGATTACCAGGTCCCGGCTGGCCATGATCACATTGATCGGTGCGTTTTCAAGCATGGCAAAGGCCAGCTTTTGCACTTGGCTGTTTTTATCCTTTGTACTATTGGATGCGGACGTGGCGCCAAGGGCTTGCGGGTGGTCAAGCAAACCTACCGCCGATTCAGGCGTGGTTTTGGACACGCCGCGAGTTGAAACAGAGTTCTTCATTTATTTCTCCTAAGTTAGATCGAAGTTTGGAAGCAGGCGGGGGATTCCGCCGGGAAATGACAGCAAGGATTAGTACGCTAGTGCGCGGGTTGGTGTAGTGTCCGGTCGGTGTCGAGAACGAGCAGCAAACGACCGTCCAATTTATAGATGCCTTCAACAAATTGCTTGAGATTGGCCGGCATCGTTTCGGGGATCGGTTCGTACAATTCGGCAGCCACATGGATTACGTCACCGATCTCATCTACGAGGAGACTGACGGCGCCATCGTCCGCCCGCACAATCATGTTCATTGATTCCTCTTCGCCGGACTGCCGGGTCAGTCTCGGAGCGAGACCGAGACGCTGCCGCATGTCGATGGCGGCCACAATTTGTCCCCGTAGATTGATCAATCCGCGCAATACGGCGGGCGCAAGGGGCACGCGGGTCATCTCTTGAGCGCGCAACACTTCCTGAACCCTTTGCACCTCGATGCCGAAGTAAAGGTCGTTCATGAAGAAGGTCGCAAATTGCCGGTTTAGATCGATTGTGTTTTCCAAGTAGCTCACCGCTGTATCTCCAATCTATTCGCTGGCTGTAGTACGGGCGGGAATGTCCCATGCCCGGGTCCGGCACTGATCGCTTCAGCATCGAGCGCTTTCGCCAATTGGCTTATCGATCGAAGCATGGCTTCCCGATCAAATCGGGAAAGCGCGGCTGAGAAGCCCGGCAGGTGCGCACCGGATGAGGTGTCCATATGATTCGCCGGATGCACTGCAAAGACTGGGATCCGTGAAAGTTCCGGCTGCTTTCGAATCGTTTGCAAGAGATGGAAAGCACCCTCATCAGGGAGGTCAAGAGCCACTAAGACAGCATCGAAGCGACTACTGTTGAGTTTCGCCAGCGCATCCGCAGCGTCGGTTGCTTCAGCAACCGAGTAGCCACCCATTTCAAGAGAGCTGCGAAGCAAACCGCGTCCGAAAGAGGACGACTCCGTTATCAGGACGCGGAGTAACCGTTCCTGTTCCGCCTTTTCAAACCAGCCCGTATCCGCCGAACGGATAAGCGATTGAAGATCGAGTACATCGGTTACCTGATTCCCAATCACTGCCGATCCGAGAATCCCCGCTCTATTACTGGCACGGCGTATGTGAATCTGCTCCTCGACGATGTCGACAATTTCTTTGACGATCATTCCTATGCGGTTATCGCCATCGGCAAAAACAATCACCTGTACGGTCGCCCCGGCGTCGCCGGTGGCGTCGGCGCAGAGTTGCCCGTCGACTCCGACGAGCGGCAAGAGTTGGCCGCGGTACTGTACCACTGGACGTCCGGCGGCGAACTCGAGCCGGTCACGGGGAATCTCTTCTAGCCTCGCGACAAGTGCCAGCGGTACGGCCAAGCGGTCGAAACTGCCGGCGCGGAACAGAAGCATCGAGTTCCGATCTTGGCCCGGCATATCCTGAACGGCCTTACCGTCGCCACGACTGGAACCGCGCCCCTCCGCGAGAACGCCGGATCGCTGGGCAATGCCCATGACATCGAGGATTAATGCCACGCGGCCATCCCCCATGATTGTCGCGCCAGCATAGCAGTTTAACCCCTTCATTTGTTTACCCAACGGCTTTACGACAATTTCCTGGGTGTCGTTAACGCGGTCCACAACCAACCCAAACTGTCTATCCTCCGCTTGAAGGACCACGATATTAAGGACATCCGGCACTTCAGTAACGCCGCCGTCCAATTGCAAAACATGGTCCAAAAAGGCCAGCGGTAGCAACAGGCCGCGCCTTCGATAAAGAGGTGTGGTTCCGACCCACTCGATGAGCCGGCGGCTTTCTTCTCCTTCGATCCGAACGAGTTCGAGGAGACTGGTTTGCGGAATAACGAACCGCTCCTGCCGAACGCTGACCACCAGCCCCGGAATGATGGCCAATGTCAAAGGGATTTTTATCCGGATGGTAGTACCGAGCCCGCGTCTGCTGACAACGTCGACGGTACCACCGATCTTTTCGATGTTGGTCTTTACAACGTCCATTCCCACGCCACGTCCGGAGATACTTGTGACCTCCCGTGCCGTCGAGAAGCCTGGGAGGAAAACCAAGTTCGCCAGCTCGCGCTCGGTCATCCGCTCCGCTTGTTCCTCCCGAATCAAGCCCTGCTGGACGGCCTTCGCTTTTACCCGCTGAGCATCGATCCCGCTGCCGTCGTCGGCGATCTCGATGTTTACGTTACCGCCCTCGTGAAACGCGCGAAGCATCAATCGTCCCTGGGCGGGCTTTCCCGCCCGAATCCTGAGATCAGGCGCTTCGATCCCGTGATCGCAGGCGTTCCGCACGATATGCGTCAGCGGGTCCTTGATTGCTTCAATGATGGTCTTGTCGAGCTCTGTCCCAGCGCCATCCATTTCTAAACTGACCTGTTTGCCGCATTGAGAGGAGAGGTCGCGTACTACGCGAGGCAGCTTATTCCAAACAACACCGATTGGCTGCATCCGCGTCTTCATGACGCCTTCCTGGAGTTCAGAGGTAATCAAATTCAATCGCTGACTGGTTGCAGTCAATGAAGCGTTTTCGAGCCGAGATGTAAATTGCAGGACTTGGTTGCGCGCCAGGACCAGTTCCCCGACCAAGTTCATCAATTTGTCGAGCAGCCCGACATCGACACGAATTGTCGAGTCGGCTACAGTCGAATTCTTCACCGCCCCAGGAACTTCCGGAGAGACGGCTTCGACAGCCGGCGCAACCGCGGCGACAGCGGGCGCAACCGCGGCGACAGCCGGCGCAACCGCGGCGACGGCCGGCGCAGGCGAGAACGCCGCAGCCGCTTCCAGACGACGGACGAGCCGGTCATAGGTCGCGCCGCTCTCCTTATTCGTTCTCTCAATCGCCGCAAGCTCCGCTTTTACGACGTCCACTGTTTCGAGCACCAACGAGACAAGCTCCGGGGTTAAGTCGCGTTCCCCGGTTCTTATCTGACCCAAAATTGTTTCGGCGTGATGGGTCACCCCTTCGATGGCGGTGAAACTCAAAAACCCGCACGTCCCCTTCAAGGTATGAATTACGCGAAAAATGCTCGCTAACAGAACAGCGTCCTTTGGCCGTTGTTCCAACAACACCATCTCCTGGTCCAGTCGGCCCAGGTTTTCATTCGTCTCGATCAGGAATTCTTTGGTAAGTTCGTTATCTTCCACGTCTTCGCTCCGCGTTTTATGAACTAGCGCAGGCCGGATCCGGTCGCGGCCAAGTAACGAGCACTGGGAGTTGGGAATGGACCGCGAGGAACCATTGCGCTATATACTCTATTTCGTCCGACTCGACTCGAAGCAATAGCAATTCGCGGGTATTTGCCGCCCACAAATGGGGAGGATTATCCTTAGTTAGCGCACAGCCTAGAGCCCAGAGGGGGGGATTGACCGCATCCGGACACCAGCGCATACTGGAACCGATATGGCTGCCGAGAAGCGAAAAGCAACACGAACGGAGATCGCGAAGAAGCTTCAAGTGACCTACGTGGACGAGCAGGGACGTGAACGTTTCGAAATCGTCCAGGCGAAAGACCTGAGTTCAAGCGGTTGCCGTATCGTCCTCCAATTCAAATGCCAGGCGCGAGCCGTTGTGGCCATCAGCCTAACACCCGCCAAGTCCGGGAGCGCGACGGTTCGATACCAGAACACCACTCCGCGTGGCTATCTGACAGGACTCGAATTCCTGGGGGGACTCAGCTTGCTGGGCTCGAAAGAGGCTCAGTAAGGCAATTTGCCTAATTCACTGGCCGGTTGCGGAAGCCGGGACAGGACCCCGGTTCCCAGACTGATTGAGGCGCAGGCGCCGTTGCAAACGGGATAGTTGTGATGGATAGAACATTTTCTATTGAAAATGTTCTAGATAATTTGTACCATCGATCAAATGCACATTGAGTACTCCGTGCTGTGTTCGAATGGATTCCGTTCGCAGTGGAGTACCACTTAATTACTCCTGCCGGAGCCCGCAAACCGGGGCCGGGTTATGGAGAGAGATCTGGACGCCGCATTCGTTCCCGCGCGGTGTGCGGCGTCCAGAACTGATTCCTAACGCTTTACAGCGAGCAAGCTGTTTCGAGGATCCAAAGTTATGCGCGCCGGCGCAACCGGAAATGTCCATTCGGACGTCGTCCGATCTCCGTCGGTCCGTATCCAGCGCAGCTCCAATTTCCCGCGGCCGAGGTCGAATTCGACCGGCACGTCAACAGCGAACTCCGCTCCTACCGCGGTTTGTTCCAGATCGACGGTAACGACGACACCGGAAGCGGTGCGCCTCTGCTTTGATTGAAGACGCAGGGAGGGAATCCCGATTCCATCCAGATAGGTTGAAAAAAACTGCTCCAACGTGCGGTCGGGCGCTGCTTTCGGCTGGTACGCGGCAGCTAGCGAACGCAGGTCGGCGGTGGTAACCCGTCCGCGTAGGAATCGGGTGTGCAGTTCGCGCAACATGGCAAAGAAAGCCGCATCTCCGAGGCGGCGGCGAAGCATGTGGATGATCCAGGTCCCCTTTTCGTAGACGATGGCACGGTAGGCGTCCGGTGTCTGCGACGACTCGAGCCGGGCGCCGAGGCGAATCGGGCCGGCGGCGTCAATGGCTTGGCCGTTGACGCTCTTTTCCAACAGATGATCGCGATACTTCCCCAGCACCTCCTCCAGTGCCCGAACTCCCTTTTTTCGCTCCAGGAACAGCAATGCGGAGTAATTTGCGAGCGCTTCCATCATCCATTCATCGCGGTACCCGGCTGTGGTGATGGTGTTGCCCCACCACTGATGGGCTACCTCATGAGCGACGAGAATATCCGAGAAGAATGTCTGATTCAGGTCCTGATGGGCGAAGCGCGGCCGGTCTCGAGGCTGGAGATAAGCCAGCGTCGAGAGGTAGATTAAACCGGGGAATCCTTGCCCGAAGGTTCCGGGTATTGGCGATACGGCGAGGGTCTTCAACGGCGGCGGTCCGAAGCGCGCCGCTAAAAACTCAAACGCTTCGGCTACTTCGGCCGCAAGAAGTTCAATCTGGGCGGCGGGGTCCGGCGGCACCGAAGGCGGCAGGGAAGCGGGCAGGTTAGGAATGCGCGGTTGGCGTCCGGGCGGAGGAAGCGGGGGCGGCATTGGCAGGTCGCGCCGCGGGGTGAGGCCGGCTTCAATGGCCTTGTTGGCATAGACATCGACATGCAAGCCGCCTCGCGAGGCGCTTGACCGCTTGTATTCCCCGAGGTTAAATCCGGCGATCCGCAAAGGAACCGCGCTGCGCCGGTGTGTCACACGAAAATCGCCTTCGACACGCTCTTCAATCAAGTCGCCGGTGGCGATTAAGCTCAACTGCTTGGGAGCGCGGAACGTCAGCTCATACGTGGCGAATTGCAGGCCGTGGTGGGGATACCACGTTCCGCGGGCATTGACGAAAAAGACACCGTTCCCGGCGGGCATGATAACTTCCCCGTCCTGCTGAAAAACGACGGTATGCTCCCCAGGCTGCAGTCCATTTTGCACCGTCACGAGAAACACTTCGTTGTCATTTCCGCGCAGCAAGGTGGATCGAAGATTTTCCCGCTGGAGAACCTGGGCGGGGACACCGTCGACGCTTGCCAAGGGCACGCGCACGCGACGCGAAATGTCGAATGCGAGTGAATTTCGGACATGGCGGAGTCCGTCGAACTCCGGTACGCGGATGCGCAGTGTGGTTGTCGCCGTAAGCCGGAGATCGGCGCCAATACTGGCATCAATCTTCACCTGCTCGATCTTGAATTCGCGAATCGGGGGCTCAAACGCTGGGTCTTTGCGTACACGGCGCGACGGGAAACTGGTCCAAATGTTGTAATAGGTCCGGTTGTCCCGCGACTGAAGCTGCGCGACGACGATCTGGTCGGTGGCCTGCGGATCGTGCAGAACGTCGAAGTTCCCGTGCGCCGTACCACCGAGTGCGGCGAAAAACAGACCAAATTCGGGGCGAACCTTTCCCGACACATCCTGCACGAGGCGGGCTTCGAAACTGGAAGTCAAGTTGCGCAGTGTGGGACTGAATTGCTCCGCCAGCAGCGCTCCCATTTCCGGTGCGGGCTTGGCGGCGCTCTCTTTGAGAAACGCCGCGATCTCGAGGGCCGTACCGTCGGTAAAAATGAGAACCGCTGACTTGAAATGCTCGTTCAGATTGGGCGATTCCGTGAAGCGGACGAGCGACTGACGCTCCCCGGCGGAGGGCGGCAGAACGATAATCTCGCCATCCCCGCCCTCGACTTCAGCCCAGAACAGAGCGGCTATCGGGCGCCCGTCCAGAGGTTTTGAAAGCAGGACAAATCCGTCGGTAAGATATAACTTGATATCTTCCCGCGTTAAGGCGAGATCGCGAACGCGCCAGCACTGCGCGGGATCGAAGGCAATCTCCTTCAACGCCGCCGCCACCGTGGCGGCGGGAGTCGTCGGAACGGCTAGCTGAGCGCCCGCCAGAGGCAGGCTAAATAAACATCTCCTCGTCAGTTGTGACCTGTGCGACATTCGCCGGAGCGCCCTTCAATAAATGGCCGACCGCAGCCTTCACTCCGGCCGCGACGCCGGTGATTTCGCGGATCGGCCGCAAAATAGTTCCATGCACGGAGTTAACCGTGTCGTTGACGCGAGTCAGCGTGTTTTCCAGTACCGTTTCCGCCCGGTCCATTTGGATTTTCGCCCGGGCGGAGGCATCGGCGACCAGATCGTCGACCCGGATCAACTGAGTCTGCGTCAGCGTCAGAATTTCATGGGCCTTGCCGGTGATCTCGGCAATCTGGACGCGACTCTCGGCGATGGTCGACTCGGCTGTCTGAATGAGTTTTTCAGCCTTGGGAAGGAAGGTATCGACACGCTCCTTCATCTCCTTGGCCGTCTTGGCAAGCCGCATCATGGCCACCGCTTGCGCGGCAAACGAAATGGCCGTCATGGCCACAAAAAATGTCAGGAGAATGAGTGTCGTATCCGGATTCATTCCTCAGCCTTTCCTCACAAAAACGTCTATGCCCCGGCTTCGTTGCCGCCGTCGGCAACGACGGATTCCTTGTAAGCCTGGCGGCCAGCGTCGACCGCCGCGGCTAACTGTTCCTTTTGGCGTTGCAGTGCCAGTTTGCCTTTATCGGCAAGGTCAACCGCGGATTCCTTGATCTCTTCGGTCTTCCGCTTTACATAATCCTTGCTATCGTCGGCTTTGGAGCGCAGCAACTGACGCGTTTCCTCACCGGACTTCGGCGCGAACAAAATTCCTACTGCCACACCGATGCCCATACCCAGGCAAAAATACGAGATTCTCTTATCTTCTTGCATTCTCAGTTACCTCATTTCTAGTGTACATCGCAATGGATGTTACACCCCTTAGATGTTGCCAGGGCCGCCAAGCGTTGCCACAATTAGTAAATGCCTCCGCGTGTCCCGCCCAAATTGAACAACGACGCGTTGTGGAACTACGCCGCGAGACTGCTGAGCGGCCGCGCCCTGACGATTGGCGAGTTGCAGAAAAAGCTCTCGGGGCGGGCAGAAATCGCGGCGGACGTCGACGATGTGCTTTCGCGTCTGAAACAACTCCACGTTTTGAACGACCGTACGTTCGCCGATTCGTATTCCGCGGTTCGGCGCGATGGCGCCGGCTTTGGGAAGGGCCGGGTTCTGCGGGAACTCGCTAACCGTAAGGTTCCCAAGCTGGTGGCGGAAGCGGCGGTGACCCAGGCGTATAGTGAGGTGGACGAGGTGGATCACGCCGTGGCCTTCCTGCGTCGAAAATTGCGAATCGCCGATCCGGCGGAGTACTTCCGCGATCCGAAGCATTTGCAATCGGCCTTCCGGAAATTACGCTATAACGGCTTTTCAACGGGTGCGACGGTGAAGGCGTTGCGGCAGTGGTCCAGCGCGGCCGATGGGTTAGAGGACGCGCCAGAGGAGTAATGGTTTAGCGGCGAGTGCCGCCGAAGCCGCTCTGCTGTCCGCCGATCCCCCCCGGCGGCTGGCCGAAGCCGGTTCCCTGCCCTTGAACTTGACCGGGCACTTGTCCAGGGATTTGGCCTGGCACTTGTCCCTGACCGCCCTTCTGTTCTTTGGAAGGATCATATACGAACTCCCACTCTTTGTAGTTCGTTTTCTCCTTATAGACTTTGATGCCTTCGGCGTCATACTTGCTGGCGACACCGGCAATACCGCCACCGAGCCCCTGCACACCGGCGCCGCCCTGGAGATTCGCGAGGCCCTGCGGATTCGGGCGCGTGAGGATGTTCTGAATCAACTGGGTGGCGGGGTTGACGGCGATTCCGCCGGGAGGGCCGCCTGGTACTGGCTGACCAGGAATCGGGCTACCGAAACTATTCGAACCGCCGCCCGGGCGGAAGCCTCCGGGCACGGGCCCACCGGGCTGGTAGCCGGGCACTTGCTGCGGTCCGGGAGGTGGTGGCGGAGAGGAGCCGGTGCCGCCGTAACCGCTGCCAAAAGAAGAGCCACCGTTATTTGCGGTGGAATTGGCGCCGCCGCCGGTCTGCGAGTTAGCCGCTTGCGTTGGATATTGCCCGAACTGACCCGGCAATCCGGGAACGCGCTGAATCGGCTGGCCATTGGGCCCCATGATCGGCACCATCGATTGTTGCTGCTGCATTTGCTGTTGCTGCAACTGCTGCTGCTGGAGCGGATCGTTGTACGTACTGATGCCGGACGGATTCTGCGCTCCGGGCAGCGGCGGAGCGCCAGCGGCGCCGGGCTGTTCACTGGCACGGCGGTTCAACGCCTGGGCAACGCGGCCGGAATTCGGATCTCCGGCGGAACCGAAGCTCGCGCCTTCGCTCACGAAAGTGTTGGCGGCCTTCTCTCCGACCTGGGACGGATCTGTCTGTCCGGGCACGGCCGCCTTTTGAACGAGGGAGTCGGTGAGACGGCCGGAGGAATCGGCGTGAATCAAGCGCCATTCGTCTTTTCCGGTCATGGGGTCGAGGTAGCGCCGCCGCAGGAATCGAACGCCGTTGGCGCCCTCCAGTTCCTCGATCGTCTGCGGGTACTTCTTCATTTTTTTAGTAAACACTTTGATGGCGCGAACGTACTGCTCGCCACGCTGAATCAATTGCTCCTCGCGGTTCCGCTGCATCTCCAAAGCCAGTCGCGGCATTTCCAGGTAGAGCATCATCGCCATCATCGCCGACATGGCGAAGACAAAGATCAAAGCATAGCCCTGTTCTGATTTGCGGCGTATCGGCTTCATTGGGTTTGCTCTGTCAGCGGCAGCGTCTGTTGCGCTTTATACTCCGTGTCTTCCATCACCACAGAGTTCATGTTGATGCGGACCACCTTGTAGCGTTTCTTCACGATGTCCCCTTCGTTGGCCACGAACACATCTTCATTCTCAAGGAAAAACGCGCGCCTCGCACCCGCACGGGCCGATGTGAAGCCATAAAATTTCAAGGGGATCGGCGGAGCCTGGGGCTTCACCGGCGCTGTCGATAACGGCGGGGCCGAAGGCGTCACGGGTACAATTTTCGACATAGTGACGGGCTTGGTTGGCACAATCTTCCCCGGATCCGGCGCCTTCGGAGGCGGCGCGGAGCCGAATTCGAAGAGCGGCCGGGAGCCGCCTTGAATGGGAACATTACCGAGGCGCGCGAGCAGATCGGTGCGGAGGGTGGGGTCAATGGTCGCAGGATCAATGCGGTCTTCCACCCGGCGCGGCCGCAATACCGGCTTGAACTCTTGCGAGGTTCGGCGGTTGCTATTCGGGCGTACAAAAGTGCTCTTGGCCGCCGCCGGCGTGACGGCGACGCGCGGACCGGCGGATCCGGATATCGGGGCCGTCACTGGGGCGGGAGGGGTCTTCCCGGTGTCGGACTGGGGACGGTCATCGCCACCGCTGAAATAGCCCCATGCGGCCAGCAGCAACAGTACCGCCAGAAATGCGACTTGTTTCGGCTCGGCTCCCAGTTTCATTGTGCGCCTCCCGATGCCGGAGTCAGCGCGGCGACTTGCGGCAATGGCGTTTCGCGAATAAAAGAATTCAATCGAAGGGAGATGTTCAAGACGCCCGAGCCCTGCTGCGGGGACGCGGCCAGGCTTTCAATGATTACCAGCCGGTTGGCCTTGTCTAATTCGCGCAAAAAGTGAAGCAGGTCGGCGTAACTGCCCTCGTAGCCCGCGGTGATGCTCACCATCCCCAATTCGTCGGAGCCTTCGACTTCTTCTTCGTTGAACGACTGTTCCTTGGGGCGGACACCGGCAGTTTTTGCGAGTTGATTCAGTTCACCCAAAAGGGTTGAGTAGGTTGTCGGACGGCTCAGGAAATACTTGCTCAGAAACTCATCCCCCTGGACGCGGCCCTTGTCCACCTTGGCGGCCAATTGCTTACTGCGGATCAACACGGCCTGTTTCTGCGCTACCTGCCGGCGCAAATCACTCAACCGGGTTTCCATCTCGCCGGCGGAACCGCCGAGCGGGCTATAGACAAACCAGGCGCCGAGTATATTGAGCGCCAGCAATACGCCGAGTCCGACTCGCGCCGTGGTTCGCGAGTCGTTTTTCTTCAGGCCGAGTTGGCCCAGAATGGCGAAAATGTTAAAGTTTCTGAGCATAGTTCACACTCACGCGGCACCGGATGAGCGGTTCGCTTTGAGACGGCGGCAAACAGTTATTGGCGCTCGGCACGCTGAAAATTCCCGAGGCTTCCATGCGCTTCAACAGGTCGACCACCGGCTCCATTGATTGTGAGCCGACGGTCATTTCCAATTGAATACCATTCTTGTGATCGGCTTGCGGCCGAACGGCAACCAAGCGCACGTTGTGCGGCATCACGTTTTCCAGGTCGCCGAAAAGCCTGGTCCAACTGATGCCCTTGCGCGCAATCAGCGTATTCAGGAAGACGCTTCGTTCCAATACGTCGGCGTTTTCCGATTTGCGCATGGATGCTTCCAGGGCGGTCTGTTCGGTAGCCAGTTTCGCCAGTTGCGCCTCGGCTTGGGCGGTGGCTTCGCGCACGTCCCGTTTCTGGCCGCGCTCGTTCACGATCAGCACAATCAATAATCCCAACGTCAGCACGAGCAGTCCCGCGAGGACGGAGGAAGCCACGACCATCGCGCGGTCGCGGCGGAACGGCTCACTCGCCAGGTTAATTGGAACTCTCATAGGCGCCCCCCGCCCGCGAGCCAGCCCAACAACCCCGCGTTATGTGCTTGCGCGGCGCCAAACGGCCCGTTCAGCACTTCGGCTGACAATTCCGGCAGGAGCCATTGGGGATCAAATCCGACGGCATAGATATTTTTCGGCTGGCGGCCCCACTCGTCCTCAATATAAGTAAGGGTGGGCATTAGATGTTCGGCAATCGCCTCCGGCGTCGCTTCCGGCAGCTCGATCGTTCGCAACAGCCGGAGCGCACCGCCGTCGGTGACCGCCAGTGCCAGTATGGCGCCATTCAATTTCACCACCACTTGGCAGCCCGCATCCGGAACCGCGTGCAGCGCCGCCAGTATCGAAGGCGTGACGAAACCCACATGGAGGCCGGCGGCGCGGAAAGGCGCCTCATAACGCGCTAGTGTTTCCAAGGACATCGAACTGGCGACAACGTCGATTTTCTTCGAAGCGGTCCGCGGCTGCGCGAAGTAGCTTACCGATGCCGAATCGATATCAAACGGCACAGCCTTGCGGAGGCGGAACTTGACGAGCGTCTCTTGCTCTTCGACTTTGGCCGGAAAGGAGTCGAAGTCCAGGACCGTCGTCCGGCCGGCGTAATCCGGGAGAATTACGGCCGCCGCACGGCGCTTGCGGCCGTTGGCTTCACCGGTTACTTCGCGCACGGCCCGCGCCATCGATTCGGGCCGCAGAACATTCTCGTCGCTGGGCGAAACGCGCAGTGTATTCGGATCGAATGCCGTAAAGCCTTTGCCCGCGGGAGATGACCAGGCGAGCCCCGCCTCGGTAACTTCGAAACCGAATTCCGGCGGCGGGTCCGCCAGCAGGCCGTTGATGGAGTCTACGAATGACATGGGTTATTCGATGAAAGTCACTTTGTTGATTTCCCGGAGCGTCGTTACCCCGGCTCGCACGCGTTCCTGCGCCGATTCACGCAGCGTCGTCATGCCTTCTTCACGGGCCACCCGCTTGATCTCGGAGGCCGGACGTTTCTCCAGGATAAGCTCGCGCATGCGTTCCGAAAGGTCCAACAACTCATGGATCGCCGAGCGGCCGTGATAGCCGGTGCCGCCGCATTCAAAACAGCCGGCGCCCTCATAGAATGTGACGTTTTTCCACTCGTCCGGGTTTAGGCGGCTATCAATAATTTCCTGCTCCTCCACATGGACCGGGCGCTTGCAATGATCGCAAATAACGCGAACCAGCCGTTGCGCCAGTATGCAGTTCATGGCGGCCACGAAGTTGTAGGGTTCGACACCCATGTTCAAAAAGCGGCCCATCACGTCGAGGACGTTGTTGGCGTGAACGGTGGTGAAAACCAAGTGGCCGGTGAGGGCGGCGTTGATCGCGATCTGCGCGGTCTCCTGGTCGCGAATTTCGCCGACGAGAATCTTGTCCGGATCGTGCCGCAAAATGGAGCGCAATCCGCGCGCGAAGGTCAGCCCTTTTTTCTCGTTTACGGGAATTTGCGTGATGCCTTTGAGCTGATATTCCACCGGGTCTTCGATGGTGACGATTTTGTCTTCGTCGTTCTTGATCTCGCTGAGCGCGGCGTAGAGCGTGGTGGTCTTGCCGGAGCCAGTCGGCCCGGTGACCAACACCATGCCGTAGGGCTCTTTGATGTAGCGGCGGAAGCGCGTGACATCATGGTCTGAAAAGCCCACGACGTCGAGCGTTAATTTCGCGAACTTCTCCGACATCGACTCTTTATCGAGCACCCGAAGAACCGAGTCTTCGCCATGCACGGTGGGCATGATGGAGACGCGAAAGTCGATCAAACGGCCTTTGTAGCGGACGCGGAAACGGCCGTCCTGCGGGACGCGGCGCTCGGCAATATCGAGCTCACTCATGACTTTGATGCGCGAGATGATCATCGAATGCCAGTCCTTGGCGATAGGCGGCATGGCGTAATGCAGCACGCCGTCGATACGGTATTTGATGACTACTTCGCCATCCCGCGTTTCGATGTGAATATCGGAGGCGCGCCGTTCGAGAGCGTTGAAAATCGTCGTGTCAACGAGCTTGATAACCGGCGCGATTTCATCCTGGTCGGCCGACAGACGGTCAATGGAAAGCGTCTCATCGGGATTCTCATCGTCCCCGCCGACGACGTCAAGCGCGAAGCCCTCGGTGACGGACTCCAGGACACGTTGCGACTGCTCGGTCTTCTTCAGGAGTTCCGTGATCTGATGAAGCGCCGCTACTTTCACCCGCAAGCGCTTTTTCAAGAGCACTGACAGCTCATCGATCAACTGCAAATTGCGTGGATCGGCGACGGCGATTTCAAGCGTTTCCGCGCCCCCAGGCCGTTTTTCCAGCGTGACGGGCACGAAGTTGTAGCGGAACATCATGTCCACCGGCACGAGCCGCAACAACTCCAGATCGACCTTGCCTTCTTTCAAATCAATGAACCCGGCGCGGTAGCGGGCGGCCAGAGCCTTGGCGTTCGTAATCTCGATCTGCGGGTCGATGATACTGGTTCGTTCAGTGGCCATGTTAACGGCTCCCTCCAATGGAATCCGACAACGAGAAGATTGGCAAGTAGAGCGCCACCAATACAAATGCCACGAAAATTCCCATGCAGATCATGATGGCCGGCTCGATCAGCGAAAGGGCGGCGGCCATGCGCGTTTGCACATCGTCTTCATAAAACTCGGCCACGCTGCCGAGCATGGCCGGTAGCGCGCCCGTGGATTCGCCCACTTCGATCATGTCGATCGAGAGTTCCGGGAAAATCTTCGTATCGGCCAGCGAACCGGAAAGTGAATTCCCTTCCCGTACGGATTGGCGAACTTTCGCCAAGGACTTCTCTAATAGCTTGGTTCCGACGCTTTGCGCGGCGGTTTCCAGCGCCTGAACGAGCGGAATACCGCCCAGCAGCAGCGTCGACAACACGCGTGAAAACTGAGCGACCTGGTATTTCACCCAGATTTCGCCGGCGATCGGCGTTCGCATCTTGATCTTGTCGATCGTCTCTTGGGCGGACTCCGTCTTGCTCCAGAAATAGAATCCGGAGCCGCCGCCGAAGATGATCGCGATGAGCAGGAGAATATAGTCGCGGACGGTGGTTCCGATCGCGATGAGATAGACCGTCAAGGCGGGCAGTTTCGCGTCCATGGAGGAATAAAGTTCGGCGAACTGCGGCACCACGTAGGCGACGAGGAACCCGACCAGAGCGACTACCAGGACAACCAACAAGACGGGGTAGATCAGCGCGCCGATCAGCTTTTTCTTCACCGCCAGGTTGCGGCGCTGATACGTGACGTAGCGGTCAAGAACATCTACCAGCGAACCCGATTTTTCGCCAGCCAGGATACTCGAAATATAGATGGGTGGGAAGACGTTCTGCTTGGCGAAGGCATCGCTGAGCGACGTTCCGATTCGAACTTCGTCCCGAACGGCGGTGACGAATGGGCTCAGCTTCTCGTCGGTCAGGCGGGTGGCAAGGAGGTCGAGTGACTTCAGAATCGGCAGCCCGGCGCGAATCAGGGTCACGAACTGCTGATTGAAGATCAGGAATTTTTCCAGGTCGATTTTTTTGGCGCGCGATTTGCCAGCGCCGGTCGTTAGGGCGTCGAACTTACCCTTAGGTTTGATCGAGTAAACCAGAAAGCCCTGAGACGCAAAGCGGTCGCGGATCTCATTCTCGGTGTTGCCGTTGACCACTTCCTGCTTGATCTGGCCGCGCGAATCCGCGTATTTCAGTAGGAATTCGCTCATTGCTCTTTGCCGGGCATGACGACCTCGACCCCTTCCGGCGGTACAAAGACGTAAAGCGAGTCCTTCTGAGCGGGGTTTCGCGTCTCGTTGCGGAAGCGAAAATCCATGGTGGAGGCGTCCTGCCCCCGAACCGTGAGTTGCTCAATCCGCGCGTCGGGTGCGGCGAGAAAGGAGACTTCCCGGTACGGCGCCTTGTCCGGATTCCTGGGCTGCGCGGTTATTCGCACCAGTTCCCCCTCCTGCTTCACGACAAACCGGTCAAAATCCCGCTGGAAATCCAACTTGCCGATCAGGAACGCCATGGGAGCCTGCATGTCCTCAGCGTCCTTCAGCTTCATTTTCTCAGCCTGCCGCGATAGGGGCGAGTAATACCAATAGTCAGTGCCGTTTGAAACGTAAAGCTTCCCCGCAGGTTTGGCGTATTCCCACCGCATGCGTCCCGGCTTACGCAGGTGCAACTTGCCCGATTCGGTCCGTCGCGCCTTATTTGGAGCGATATAGGTCTGCTCAAAATCCATTTCCAGGGTTTTGACGCTGTTGTAGCGCTTTTCCACCAGCTTCAATATACGCGCCAGATCGACGTCGGCGCCGAAAGCGCTCACCGCCAATAGGGACACGACTGCCGCAGGGATATTCACACTAGGATTGACGCGGCGGCGGCCCGAATCGTGGAAATCTATTTTGGCGAGAGGGTTACAAGGGTAGCGCCCCAGCCGCCGGCGCCCTCCGGCGCGGTCTGGAACGATTTCACCACCGGCATTCGTCCAAGGACTCGCCGCACCGTCTCGCGCTGCACACCAATTCCCTTCCCGTGAATGATGCGTAAATGCACAAAGCCGCGGTCGAGGGCGGCTTCGACGTACGCCTCCACCACGGCTTCCACGTCGCGAGGCGGGACAGTGTGAAGATCGAAGACATCGGTGATCGGGAGTTCCACAACCTCTTCTTCGTCAGAATCCATTTGGATACAACTATCGCACCGATTCGCCTGCTATTCGCCCATGTTCGTAAAGGTTGGTTAAGACTAAGGCAACCGAGAAACCTTCCGGCGCGTTTGGGTACCCTACCTATGTGCGAACACAAATCTTAACTCTCACCCTTGTCGCTTGCGGAGTCGCCTGGGCACAGCCGCCGGGTGGGGGCCGTGGCCGAATGATGCGACCCAACCCGGTGATGACGGCGCTTGACACCGACCGCGACGGGGCCATTTCCGCCGATGAAATGGCGGCCGCGCCGAAAGCCCTGAAGACCCTGGACAAGAATGGGGACGGTATCCTGGCGGCAGCCGAAGTGCGTCCGGGAATGCCAATGGGAGCCGGACGACCGTCAGAGATGGTCGATACGCTGTTTTCCTTCGACGTGAACAAGGACGGGAAACTTTCCAAAGAAGAGGTTCCGGAGCGGATGCAGGGGATTTTTGCGCGGGCGGACGCCGATAACGATGGAATCTTGACACGCGAGGAACTGACGAAAGCGACGGCGACGCAAGAACGGCGCGGGGAAAGGGGTGATGGGCCGCCACCGGATCTGATTTTTCGCGCCCTGGATGCGAATCAGGACGGCGCCCTTTCGGAGGCCGAGATCGCGGGGTCGTTGGCGGCATTACGAACACTGGATAAGAACGGTGATGGGACATTGGCGAGCGAGGAGATCCGGCCGCCGATGCGCGGCGGCATGAACATGGATCGGATGTTCGAGGAATATGATGCGGACAAGGACGGGAAACTCTCAAAGACAGAGATGCCGGGGCGGATGGCGGAAATGTTCGACCGTGCGGATGCCAATAAGGATGGGTTTGTCTCGAAGGATGAGTTGAGGAGCGTGATCGGGCGACCAAGGTGATTCGGCGTCGGGACTTTTGGGGAATTGCGGCAGCGCCATTGGCACGTCCGCGACCGCAAGAGAGCATTCGCCAGTTTGAAAACGTTCTGGGAACGTCAATGGAGTTGCGGCTCGATTCGTTGACACCAAATCTGGCGGAAACGGCAGCGTTGGTGGAGATCGATCGGTTGGCCGGGATCCTGAGCTCTTACGAACCCTCCAGCGAATTCAGCCGGTGGACACGCACGATGGACGAACCGGTGCGGGTGTCGCAGGAATTGTTGGAAGTGTTGGGACTGTATGATGAGTGGCGAGAGCGAACGGGTGGGGCCGTTAGTGCGGCGTTCGCCGGAACGAATGGCGGCAGGAATTGGCGGCTGGATCGCGCGAACGGCACGGCTACTCATTTGTCGGCCGCGCCCCTGGTGTTGAACAGTTTCACGAAAAGCTACGTGATCAACAAGGCCGCGGACGCGGCGATGCGGCACGCGAGTGGCGTGGTACTGAATCTCGGCGGAGACCTTGTGGTTAAGGGGAGGTCGACAGAACGAGTTCAAATTGCAAACCCACTCGATGACACGGAAAACTCCCCTCCCATCGCAAGCATTCAAGTGAAAGGGATGGCGGTGGCGACGTCCGGCAATTCGCGGCGCGGCGCGCATATTGTCGACCCGCGAACGGGCGCGAGGCCGTCGCATATCGCAAGTGCGACAGTTGCCGCCCCGAAGGCGACTGATGCAGGAGCTTTGGCAACGGCGTTTACGATTTTGTCCGTAGAGGAGTCACGGGCCTTGGCGGCGAAAGTGCCGGGCGTGGAGTTCATGCTGGCCGGAAGGGCTGGTGGCATTATCAGCACGCCGGGCTTCCTGCTGGCGCCGCTGGCGCAGGTTGCCGGACCCTTGGAAGTAGTCGTCAATTTGGAACCGGCGCGGATCGAGGGACAGCGTTACCGGCGGCCATACGTGGCCGTTTGGGTGGAGGATAAGGATCGCTTCCCGGTGCGGACTGTTGCGCTGTGGCACCAAAAGGACCGATGGTTGCCGGATTTGAAAGGTTGGTATCGCGGCGACCGCTTACGCCTGCTGGCGGAAGGGAACGAAATCGCGTCGACAGTGTCTAGCGCCACTCGACCGGCAGGCAAGTATACGATGAAGTGGGATGGCAAAGACAACAAAGGCGTACCCGTGAAACCGGGTAAATATACAGTGTTTGTCGAGGCGTCGCGCGAGCACGGCTCTTACGATTTGTTGCGTCAGGAAATTGATTTGACAGCCGGGCCAAAGCAGTTTCCATTGGCGGGCGGGACCGAGATTGCCAGTGCCGGTATTGACGTCAAAAGAATAGCCGGACATTAGCGCGCCGCGACGAGTGCCCAAGTGGAAACGGCAGCTGGCGGCGTTATCCCGATGGCTGCACATCTACCTTTCGATGTTCAGTTTCGGCGTATTGTTTTTCTTTGCCGTTACTGGACTCACCTTAAATCACGCCGAATGGTTCTCGTCGGCGCAACGGACGGTGCAGGCGAAGGGGACCGTGAATATTGCGTGGGTGCAGGGTTCGGTGGCTAAGCTGGAAATTGTTGAACACTTGCGGCGCACGCATCGGGTCTCGGGCGCTCTAACCGATTTTCGAATCGACGATGGGCAGTGCTCGGTTTCGTTCAAGGGTCCGGCCTATACGGCGGACATTTTCGTGGATCGGGCCACTGGGGCATACGACCTGACGGAAACGCGCATGGGGTTTGCGGCGCTCTTGAACGATCTGCACAAAGGCCGCGACACCGGGCGGGCGTGGGTTTGGGTGATTGATATTTCGGCGGTATTGATGACACTGGTTTCCTCGTCCGGACTCGTTCTGCTCTTCTATTTGCAGAAGCGCCTGGTGACCGGATTGGCAACGCTGGCCGCCGGGGCGTTGGCTTGCTATTTGGCGTATTTGCTTTGGGTTCCCTAGCTTGCGGGATTGGGCACATATGTGCTGAGCCTTTCCGTGGATGAACAAGCTCGATTTGCGGTTGCTGCGACGCTTCGGCGATTTGGCGAAGCCCTTTTGGATCTCAGAGGAAAGATGGAAGGCCCGAGGACTGTTAGCGCTTTTGATTTTGTTGTTGGTTGGCGACACTCAGTTCAACGTCTTTTTCAATGATCTATCGGGCGAGTTCACTTCGGCATTAGCCGCCGGCGATGCCCCGCGCTTTTGGCTCTCGATCCGCAAGTTCGCGATTTGGCTGGTCGTCGCAGTGCCGATCTACGCCTACTACTACTACGTGCGCGACGTGCTGGCGCTACGCTGGCGGCGGTGGATGACCGGGGGACTGCTCGACCGCTATTTCAAGAACCGCGCGTTCTATCATTTGTTAAAGAACCCTGAAATTGACAATCCGGACCAGCGGATCTCCGACGACGTCAACTTATTCACGCAGCAGTCGCTGACGTTCCTCCTCCTCTTTACCGGCGCGGCGTTTCAACTGATCGCTTTCAGCCGTGTTCTTTGGTTGATCGCCCATTCCCTCGCGCTGATACTGGTTCTCTACGCCGGGGTAGTGACGTTCGTCACCTTTCGCGTCTTCAGCCACAAGATGGTCATTCTCCATTTTCGGAGACTCACGCGAGAAGCCGATTTCCGGTTCGGGCTGGTTCGTGTCCGCGAGAACGCGGAATCGATTGCGCTTTATCACGGTGAGGGTCAGGAGCGAGCCCAGGTGCAGAGCCGATTTGGGTCGGTGGTCACGATCGTCGATATGTTGATTCGCTGGAGCTTGCGTCTGAACTTCTTTCAGTATTCCTTCAGCCTGATTTCGATGGTGCTGCCTGTTTTGGTCATCGCGCCCCGTGTTCTATCGGGGGAGTTGGAGGTTGGACGCGTGGTGCAGGCGGCCGGTGCGTTCGCGGCGGTGCTGGCGGCGCTGACCATCCTCGCCGATAACATGGAGAGCTTGAGCCGGTTCGCCGCGAGTGTGAGCCGGTTAGAGGTACTCGATCAGAACTTTTCACCGGCGCCCGCCGCCGCGGATCCGCCGGTCAGCAAGATTACGGCCCGCGAGGGAGAGGAACTTCGGTTCGAAGAAATTACCCTGCAAACGCCGAACTATGAACGAACCTTGGTGACGGGCCTCACCGCGGCTGTGCCGGCTGGCAAAAGCCTCTTAATTGTCGGCCCGAGCGGCTGCGGCAAGAGCTCTTTACTGCGGATGATGGCGGGGCTTTGGGACTCGGGACAAGGGACCATCGAGCGTCCGGCCGCTGATGAGATGCTGTTCCTGCCGCAGCACGCCTACATGATTCTTGGCAATCTCCGGCAACAGCTTTGCTATCCGAATCTGCAACGTGATGTCTCCGATGAGGAACTGACCGAAGTACTAAACAAAGTGAATCTCCCGCATTTGGCTAAGCAGTGCGGCGGTTTTGAGCGGGATCTTGATTTTGAGAAGGTCCTGTCGGTCGGGGAGCGCCAACGGCTCGCCTTTGCGAGAGTACTTCTGAACCGGCCGCGCTACGTGTTGCTGGATGAAGCGACCAGCGCGCTCGATTCCAGGAACGAAGCCGCGCTCTACGGTCATTTGGCGGAGATGTCCACGACCCTGGTGAGTGTGAGCCATCATCCATCCCTTCTGAAATACCACGAACAAGTCCTGGAATTGACTCCCGATGGCGGCTGGACCATTCACGCGGCCGGCGAGTTTCAATTCACGGAGGAGTTGGTTTAAGGGGTTTCACGCTTGAAGAAGCAAATGCCTTCAAAAAGACCAGAGCGATCGCCAGCGATGCGGCAATCCAGCGTGTTGGGCCTTGGGGGAAAACGATGGCGCCATTGATGAAAATGAAAGCCAAGTAGGCGTGCATGCCGATGTCGAGCCAGGGCGGTCTGGACTTCCGGGACCGTGGGGCGATCATCCACCAAACGGCGTCGGCAGTCCAGATGGCGGTAAACGCATAGTTGAACCAGACACCGCCGCCCCAATTGAGGCCGAAGAGTTCCTGCGTTTGGCGGGCGGTTTCCAGTACAGCGGTGGCGTGGCTCCAGCCGTATGCGAAATGGAATGCCGCCGCAACGTGAGCAACATAAAACGCGCATCCCAGGATCCAAAACGTGCGACCCGATTGCCGACGAATCATTTGCGCAAGCGCGATGAAGTAGAAGATTCCGGCGAGGCGGATGGTCCACAGGATCATGAAGTACGTGTGACCGGTCTCACCAGATCGGAATAGGCCCGCTGCCAGCCACCGTTTGCCGGGGATTCTCCGAATCCGGCCGCGGGGTGATTCCAAGTAAAACAGTAGTTTCGGCTTCAGATAAGAAGCCCCTCATCAGCGACAGAAACTCATCTTTGGCGCCAGCCTTGGCAATGCGCTCCAACAACGGCCGGACAGGACCAACCCCTGCTTTCTCGATGGTTGCCTGGTCCATGCAGGCCGCATAGAAATCCGCAACCTTGCGTTCCTCCGAACCCGCGCGTAAATCCCTTCGCGCCGACAGTCCGTTGCGTATCGATTGCAAAACCTCCTTGTTTCCATCCGCGGCCGCCCATCGCTTCCCCCATCGTTCCTTGCAGGCGGGAATCGGATTTCGCGCGTGCCAGCCGCCGATTGCATACTGATAGAAGTCGTCGCAAGCTTTGCAATTGGTGTCGATCGCGTCCTTGTCAATCGTGGTAATGATGAGTCCGGAGGGCGTTTGCGCGCTAAGTCCAGCAGCGACCGGGAGTAGAAGCGGCAGATGCCAGAGTTTCATACAGGCAATCGTACCCCAACGGCACAGGCCGGTTTTGCCGCTTGGGGCGGATTTCATTATGGATGGGTGAATTTGGTTTTAGCCGCGCTGGCGATGGTGGCGACTTTACCCGGTCGAACCCAGGGGTTGGGATTAGTAACGGAGCCATTGCTTGCCGATTGGGGCATGAGCCGAGTGCTATTCGCGACCGTGAACCTATGGGCAACGCTGTTTGGAGCGGTGCTCTGCTTACCGGTGGGACGGCTAACGGATCGCTTGGGCCCACGAGCGGTAATTACTTTCATTACGTTGGCGCTGGGGGCTGCGGTGATAACAATGAGCCGCACTTCATCGCTACCCGTGCTGTTTGTGATGTTGACGCTAACGCGGGCGCTGGGGCAGAGCGCGCTGTCAGTAGTGAGTTTGGCGTTGGTGGGAAAGTGGTTCGCGCGACGTCTGCATTTAGCGATGGGGATATTCGCGGTGCTGGTGGCGATGGGCTTCATCGCGGCCTTTCCAGCCGTGGGGGCGGCAGTTCTTTCCAACGGATGGCGCTCCGCGTGGTTTGCGGTGGGAATTGGCGTCGCTATGTTAGGCCCGGTGGCGTGGTTCCTGGTGCGAGACAAGCCGGCCGGGAATGACGTCGAGGCCCTGGCATCGCAACCGTCGGACCTGACTCTCGGACAGACGCTGCGGACTCCGGCGTTCTGGCTTTTCTCGTTGGCAAGTTCGGCGTTCGGACTGGTCTATTCGGGAATTGCGTTGTTCAACCAATCGATACTTGAGCTGCGCGGATTTCCGGCGGAGACCTATCACCGGACACTGGTTGTGAGCACGATAGTCGGGTTGGTCTGTAATTTCGGCGCGGGTTGGCTAGGACAGATTTGGGCGATGCAGAGGTTGATTGGGATTGGCATGGCGGTACTGGCCGTGTCGCTGATTGGGCTGCCAATGGTGAGAACGCCGCTGCATGTCGACTTATATGCGGCAGCGATGGGCGCGGCGGGGGGAATTGTGACGGTCGTATTCTTCTCGGTTTGGGGACAGGTGTTCGGAAGAACCCATTTGGGAAGAATTCAGGGATGCGCGCAAGCGACCACCGTCGTGGCGTCGGCCGTCGGACCATTGCTACTCGCCGAGACGCTGGAACGGACCGGATCATACGACCTGTTGTTTTTCGGACTGGCGGCGGTGGTAGCCATACTGGGAATTGCTTCATGGCTGGTACCAACTCCGAAACGGGACGGCCTGTTATCCTGAGGGTTCTATGTCGAAAATGTTGGAAGAGATTCGGCAGCAGCCGGCGGCGCTGGAACGCACATTTCGCTCCGAAATAAAGGGCATTGAGAAGTTGCGCGTGCTTTTCGCGAAGAACCGTCCGAAGTTTATTGTTTTAGCGGCGCGGGGCACATCCGACAACGCAGCGCAGTTCGGCCGGTATCTGCTGGAGATTGCGACGGGCATTCCGGTATCGCTGGCGGCGCCGTCGATCTTCACGCTATATGGCGCGCGCGTGGACTACAAGGACGCTCTGGTCGTGGCGATTTCGCAATCGGGCGAATCGACCGACACAAATCTCGTCTTGGAACGTGCGCGCGAATGTGGAGCGTTCACAATCGGCATTACGAACGAGGCTTCCAGCACACTGGCCAAGCTGGCCGAGCATGTCATTCTCGTCCGTGCGGGACGTGAAAAGAGTGTCGCGGCGACAAAAACATACACCGGGCAACTGATGGCCGTGAACATGTTGGCGTACGCATTGGGCGCGCCGGTTTCGTTGGACGAGTTGCGGGCACTTCCGGACTCAGTCGCAGGGGCTTTAAAACTCGAAGCCGAGATCCGCGAAAAGTCCGGCCGTTACCGGTATATGGAAAATGCGGTCGTCGTGGGCCGCGGCCTCAACTATGCCAACGCCTATGAATGGGCGTTGAAGTTGATGGAGACGTGCTATGTCGTGGCGGAGCGGTTCTCATCGGCCGACTTCTTGCACGGGCCAATTGCGATGGTCGAACAATCCTTCCCGGTATTCCTGTTCGCTCCGGCCGGCGTGACGTGGCCTTCGATTCGCGAGATGATCGCCCGCGTGCATGGACTAGGCGCGGAAACATTGATTATTACGGATCAGAGCAACAAGGAAGCGGCTTCGATGAAGGGGACGCGCGCGATTGTTCTGCCGTCTTCGTTGCATCGGAAGTCGGCGGTGCCGGAGGAGCTTTACACGCCGCTGCCGTACATTGTGCCTGCGCAGATTCTGGCGGCTTGCTTGGCGGAAGAGAAGGGGTTAAACCCGGATCAACCGCGGGCGTTGGAAAAGGTCACGCGGACGATGTAGGCAGAGCCCGGCGAGCGGCGCCGGACTCCATCGCCTTCAAAGGCGATCTACCGCTGTTCTATTCGACCATTGGCGGGGATCACTAGCCCGACGTCGTCAGCCTCATCCGCTCCGCCCATTGAAGGAAGCGATAAAGTTCCCGCCGCCGCGCCCAAACGAAGCCCCAGAACTCTGAAAATCCAATATTCTCAGCATGAAGGCCCCAGTAAGTTTCTATTCGCCAGCGCAAGTACGGACTGCGCCAAGGGGTAAGCCGGTAGCCCCTACCAGCGGACCAAAGAAACCCGATCATAGCGACGAGCGCTTATCGTCACCCTTTGCGTAGTATCCGCTGCGAGTGCGAACCGTCAAACCGCTGCCCTTCACCGTGACTTTAAGCTGCCGATACGCGCCATCGTCCGGCTTCGTGGGTGAATAGGCGATGATGTACTGGCTCCGAATCTCCTTCGCGATCTGAAGCGCGACCTCTTCGACGCTTTCAACGTCCTTCGGGAAGTGAGCGATCCCCCCCGACTGTTTCGTCAACAACTCCATCGCTCGCTGAGCCTTCTTCGCCGAGCGCCGGTCCTCCTCGTTCAAAATGCCAATTGCAAAAATAAGGACCTCGCTTCGTTGCGCTTTAGCCAGTAGCTTTTCGAGCGTATTTGAATCGCTGGAAGCCGTGTCGTCACCATCGGTGACCAGCAGCAGCACCTTCTTCGCCCTCTTACCTTTGGCCAGCAAATAATCCATCGAAAGCGTGACCGCGTCGCGCATCGCGGTGCCGCCCTTCGCATCGATGCGGGATAGCCCCTCTTCCAATTTCTTAACGTCACTCGTCAGGTCCGCGTCGCGATAGGGAACATCATTGAAATTGACGATAAAGATCTCGTCCTGCCGATTCGATGCTTTCACCAGTGCAACGGCCGAATCCTCGACCTTTTTACGCTTGCGCCGCATCGAGCCGCTGTTGTCGACGATCAGCCCCATCGACACCGGAACATCTTCCCGGCGAAAAACTCTTATCTTCTGTTCGACGCCGTCCTCAATAATCTTGAAAGCATCGCGGGGAAGATCGGTAACAAAAGCCCCTGTCCGGTCGACAACCGTAGCGTGCAGCAGGACTTCGCGGGTATCGGATCGAAAGGTGAGTCCGGTTTCCGAATTGTCCTGGGCGAGCGCGGAACCGGCGAAAGCCAGTCCAAACGCCCGTCTACTGAGCAGGGGCATAATATCCTTGACGCCAAAACGGACGAAGCGGCGGCAGCCCTCGCGGCTGATTAATCTTTACTTGAACGCGCCGGTACTTGCCGTCCCGGTTCCCGTTATTGGGCACATATCCTATGACGTACTGATTGCGCAATTCGATTCCAATTTTGGCCGCGACGTCGGGAAGATCGTTCAGATTTTCAACCGGAAAATGGCGTCCGCCGGTTTGCTCGGCGATGTCGTTCAAAAGCCCCGGACCGGCAAGCTCCTCTGCGGACCGCGAGCGGGCCGATGCGGGCTCAAAGATACCGATGGCGTAGATCTGTACATCGGCCTCGCGGACGAGATTTTTGATTTCGCTCTCCGTGTAGCGGCTGGAGTTGTCGCCGCCATCCGATAGGACAAGAATCGCCTTGCGCGTATTTCGCGCCTTTTTCATGTGATTCAACGCCATGTAAATACCGTCGAGCAGCGCGGTTCGCCCCTTCGCCTGGGTAAAGGTGAGCCGATTCTGAATCTCTTCCGTATTCGTCGTAAACGGATGAGTCATCTCCGGCTTATCATTGAACTGAACGAGGAAGAACTCGTCGTCCGGATTGGCGGTTTTGAAGAACTGCGCGGCGGCCAGGCGAGCTTTCTGTAGCTTTGCGCCCATGGAACCGGAGGCATCGAAAACGAGACCGACGGAGAGCGGGGCATCCTCGCTGGCGAATGTGGCAATCCGCTGCTCCACCTTTTCTTCCAGGAGCTTGAAATGTTCCGCTTCCAGGCCCGTAACAAAACGGTTGAGCGGATCGGTGACAGTAACATTAATAAGGACGAGATTTGTGTCTACCCGGATACTGGCGGGCCGGCCGGCGGCTTCGTCCGGTTCTTCGGCTGCTGCTTTGCGCCGGGGCGCTACCGTGGTGGTGCCCTTGGTGCTCGGCCCCTGCGCCGAAGCCGCGCCTTTTGCCTCTCCCGGAGGTGGCAGCGGCACTTTTTCGTTTCCCGCCAATGCCACCGCTACGAGCAGCAGTCCGGCGCCGGCAAGAAGCCAAATTTTTCTCATGGCCAGAGTTGACCTCGCTCGCCCAAATTCTACTTGGATGATATCACGTATATGAATTTTCATAGCGTATTTTGCCTCTATCCGGGATGATGTAACACCCCTCTCGTGGTACCATCAAACGTGCCAACGCAAGTTCTCGGAGTGATTCCGGCACGCCTCGCCTCCACCCGTTTTCCCGCCAAAGCACTCGCTCCTTTACACGGCAAACCCATCCTCCAGCATGTTTGGGAACGGGCGAGTCAGGCGAGGTATCTGCAACACCTTCTGATAGCTACAGATGACGATACGATCGCAACTGTTGCTAGGAAATTTGGAGCGCAAGTCCGAATGACTTCGCCGCACCATCAATCGGGCACGGACCGCGTTGCAGAGGCCGCTTCGGCGTATTCTCATTCGCTGGTTGTGAACATCCAGGGCGATGAACCGCTGATCGATCCGGCCGCGATTGATTCCGCGGTACTCACGCTGCTGGACGACGACGATGCCCTGATGGCTACTCTCGCGAAAAGGATCGAAGACTTTTCGGAGATCATGAATCCGAATGTCGTGAAGGTTGTGATGGGCCGGGACGGGCGCGCACTCTATTTCTCGCGATCCCCGATTCCCTACGACCGGGGCGGCGCCGCCGTCTACTTCAAACACATCGGCCTGTATGTCTATCGCCGGGAGTTCCTGTTGGAGTACTCATCGCTACCGGTGGGGCCGTTGGAACAGGTGGAAAAACTCGAGCAGCTTCGCGCGCTCGAGAACGGGTACAAAATCAAGGTCGCAGAGACCGAGTATGAATCCTGGGGCGTGGATACGCCGGAAGACCTTGTGCGGGTCGAACAGCTTTTTGGAACCAGAGGGGTATGGCCAAGTACATCTTCGTGACCGGCGGTGTGGTGAGTTCGTTGGGCAAGGGCATTGCGGCGGCTTCGATCGGGTGCCTGCTCGAAAGCCGCGGACTACGGGTGACGCTGCAGAAGTTCGATCCCTATCTGAATGTGGATCCCGGGACGATGAGTCCGTTCCAACACGGCGAAGTTTTCGTGACCGATGACGGAGCGGAGACCGATCTGGACCTCGGCCACTATGAGCGTTTTACGTACGCGCACTTGACCCAGAGCAACAACGTCACCAGTGGCCGGATTTACGAGACAATCATTTCCCGCGAACGGCGCGGGGACTATCTTGGCAAAACCGTGCAAGTCATCCCGCACGTTACCAACGAGATCAAGGCAAATATCGAGAAGGTTTCGAGCGGTGTGGATGTCGTGTTAGTGGAAATCGGCGGCACCGTGGGCGACATTGAAAGCCTGCCATTTCTGGAAGCCATTCGGCAGGTTCGGCACGAAAAAGGCCGGGAAAACTGCATCTTCGTGCACGTGACGCTCGTTCCCTGGATTGCGGCGGCGGGCGAATTGAAGACCAAGCCGACGCAGCACAGCGTAAAGGAATTGCGGGCAATTGGCATCCAGCCGGACATGTTGATCTGCCGCTGCGAAAAGCCCCTGTCCGGCGACATTAAAGAAAAGATCGCCCTGTTTTGCGACGTTCGCGCCGATGCCGTGATTGAGGCCTGTGACGCCAAGAGCGTTTACGAAGTCCCGCTCGGCTTTGCTTCCCAGAAAGTCGACGACATTATATTGCAGCAGTTCAAAATCGAGGCGGCTCCTCGAAATCTGACCCGCTGGGAAGAGATGTTGGACCGGCTTCACAATCCGGTCGACGAAGTGGATATCGCGCTGGTCGGCAAGTATGTTGAGTTCGAAGACTCCTACAAAAGCCTGAAGGAAGCCCTTCTGCATGGCGGCTTTGCGCACCGTTTGAAAGTCAACACCCACTGGATTGAAGCGCAGGATTTGCATTGGCCCGAGTGCGCCCAGCAACTGTCCCAATTCGACGGAATCCTGGTGCCCGGCGGGTTCGGCAAACGGGGTGTCGACGGCATGCTGCAGGCCATTCGCTATTCGCGGGAGAACAAGGTCCCCTACTTCGGCATTTGCCTCGGGATGCAGACGATGGTCATAGAGTATGCCCGTAACGTGTGCGGAATGGCGCAAGCCGATTCGACCGAGTTCGACAACACCACATCGCAGCGTGTGATCTACAAGTTGCGGGAACTCAAGGGTGTGGATGAGTTGGGCGGGACGATGCGTCTGGGCGCGTACCCCTGCAATTTGACTGAGGGCTCAACGGCCCGGGCCGCCTACGGGAAACCGTCCATCAGCGAGCGGCACCGCCACCGGTTTGAGTTCAACCGCGACTATGAAAAGGTGTTGACCGATGGCGGGCTCCGTCTCACCGGCCAAACGCCCGACGGCAAATACGTCGAGATCTGCGAGATTGAGGACCACCCCTGGTATCTCGGTTGCCAGTTTCATCCGGAGTTCAAATCGAAACCGCTGGAACCGCACCCGCTTTTCGCGGCGTTCGTAGGCGCTACCTACCAGGAACGGCTGCGAAGGACAGGCACTTCGGCCGAACTCCTAAGCCATGCTACCTAATAAGCCGCTGGCGTTGATTGCCGGGCCCTGCGTGATTGAAAGCGAAGAGCATATTCACTTTTTGGCGCGCAGAATTCGGGATATAGTCGGTCTCGACTTCGTCTTTAAGGCCTCTTTCGACAAGGCGAACCGCTCCAGCGGAACCTCGTATCGCGGGCCGGGGATTCGCGAAGGCGTGCGAATTCTGGAAGGGTTGAAGGCGGAGGGCTACCGGGTCCTGACAGACATTCACGAGCCCTGGCAAGCCGATATTGCCGCACAGGCCTGCGATATTTTGCAAATTCCCGCGTTCCTCTGCCGGCAGACGGATCTGTTGGTGGCGGCCGCTCAAACGGGGCGTGTCGTGAACATAAAAAAAGGGCAGTTCGTCTCGCCCTGGGACATTCGCCATGCGGCCGACAAGGTGGCCGCGGCAGGAAACCCCAACATCTTCCTCACCGAGCGCGGGACGTCTTTCGGCTACAACAATCTCGTTGTCGATATGCGGTCGCTGGCGATTATGCGGAGCTTTGGCTGGCCGGTCGTGTTCGACGCAACGCACAGTGTGCAAATGCCCGGCGCAGGCGGCGCCCATAGCGGTGGGCAGCCGCAATTCATTGAGCCGTTGGCCCGTGCAGCCGTGGCGGTTGGTGTTGACGCCCTGTTTGTGGAAGTACACGAAAACCCGGCCGAAGCGCTGTCGGACGGAGCGAATGCCTTACCGCTGACAGAACTGGCCGGGCTTTGGGGACGGTTGCTGGAAATCGATGCCGTCACCCGACGGCACCAGTAATCGTTACTGAACCTGAATACCGCGATCATCGAGCAGATCTCCGGTACTGCGGAGCAAGTTGATGATGTTGCGGCGGTACTGGATGGTGGTGTTAACCAACTGGGCTTCCGCGTTGACCAGACGCGTCTGAGCATCAAGGACGAAGAAGATGACGGACGTTCCCAAGTCGTACTTCTTCTGCTCGGCGTCAAGCTGCTTCTGAGCGAGATCGCGGGCGACGGCAGCTAGTTTAACGGAGGCCTTGGAGGACTCCACTTGGCTCGCGGCATTCAGCACCTGTTGCCGAATGGTCTGCTCCAGGCTGCGCTTGGACAGAACGTCCTGGCGCTTCACAAGAACGGCATCGGCGTAATCGGCGGCGGCGCGGCGGTCCCGCACGGGCAGTCGCATCGTCAGGCCGACCTGATAGACGGGGAAGCCGAAACCGAAAACCTGGCCGAGCGCGTCGTTGAACCCGCCGCGGACAACGGGGAGGACGGTGTTGCCCTCACGCCCGAAAAAATCGCCGCCGCGGCCGGTGGACGTATAGCCGCCGCGGAGACCGATATCCGGCAGAAGCGCATTCGATGTTTGTCTCAGAATGTAGTCATCGGTTTGGATTCGCTCGACGTTGGCGCGAAGGTCCGGACGAAGCCGAATGGCCTTGGAAACGGCGCCTTCACGGTCGATTTCTTTGTCATCGTTGGGCGGGAGGGGGGTTTCCGTCAGCACAATCGGCATGTTTCGGTACTTCGCATCAAGGTCGGCTCCCATTTGTCGGCGGAGCGAATCTTCAAACTGCTGAAGGCGATAGCGGGCTTGCAGAACCTGAATCTCCGATGAGGCGTAGTTGGCCTCCGGCTGGTAGATATCGAGCGGACTGATAGCACCCAGCTCTAGTTCCTTTTTTGAACGTTTCAAGGCTTCGGCGGAGAGCTCCAGGGCCTTTTCCTGGACACGGAGAGTTTCGCGGCCTCCGAGGAGATCCCAGTAAGCGTTTTCAGCGTTCGATATCAGCGTTAGCAGCGTATTGAGGAAGTTCTCGTTGCTTATTTTCAAGCGGCTGCGGGCAATAGTGATGGGCAGACGGTTGATTTCACGACCGCGATTGCGGAGGAGAGGCATGACGATGGAACCCGCCACCTGCGCGTTGAGAGCGGGGTTAAAGAAACTGAACGAGTTATTGGTGGACGTCCTGTTGGCGTTGAATCCGGCGGTATACTGCAAGCCGTTATCCAGGGTTTGGACGTACGAGAAGTTACTCGGCTGTACCAGCTGGTTGAGCGTAGTGGCGCCCTCGAGCGCACTGGTCGTCTGACTCTTCGTGTTCGTTGAAGTGAAGTTGCCAATGAAAAAAGGGTCAAACGGAGCGTAGGCGCGCGTGATGGAATTGCGGGTGATCTCCACGTTCAGGCGTTGGATGTCAATGTCGACGTTGTTTGCCAGGACGAGTTGCAGGAAGCTGCGGAGAGACAGTTCCAGCTTCCCATCGGCGACGAAATCCTCAAACTTGGATACGCCGCGCATTTCCACCGAAGGCATCGGTTCAGAGAAGTGGCGCTTGAACCAGTTCTTCCTCGGGAAGAACGGAGCATCCAGGACGTCGGGGTCCTTTTTATTTGTATGCTCGAAGACTCCGACGGGGGCCGGGATCACTCCGATAATGGCGCCCGCAGGCTGCTGCCACGCGAATGCGGACTGGCAGATGAGCAGAGACAGGACTAGAGAAAGCAGTTGGCGATTCGATTTCATTGTGGAGATTCTTCTCGTAGTTATTCGTAGCGGATCGCTTCGATGGGGTCGAGACGGGCGGCTTGCATGGCCGGATAAATTCCGAAAACCAGGCCAATGCCGCAGGAGACGCCGAAGGCAACGGCAATCGACCCTGTGGTCACGACGGTGGACCAGCCGGCTGCCGAAGCGATGATATGAGCAAGGGAGACGCCGAAGATGATCCCTAGCAGTCCGCCCATGATCGAGATCAGAACAGCTTCAGTGAGGAACTGACGGATGATGTCTTTCTGTTTGGCGCCGATGGCGCGCCGGATCCCGATCTCGCGGGTGCGCTCCAATACGGTCGCCAACATAATGTTCATGATTCCGATGCCGCCGACGAGCAGGGAGATGCCGGCGATACAAATCATGACGATGTTAAAGATGAAGCCGGTGCGCCGCTTCTGTTCCAGCAGGCCCGCGGGAACCGTGATGGCGAAGTCGCCCGCATCCTTATGAGTCGCGGTGAGAATTGCGTTAATGATGTTCGACGTTTCAATGGAATCAGTTCCACTCTTCACCCGGATGTACATCCCGTCGATTTCGTCTTTAAGGTAGCTGTTGGAATCCTCAAAACGTCGCATGACGGTGTTGAGGGGCGCTATTACCAGATTGTTACCGCTCGATACTTCGAGGCCTTCCACGGAATCGGCAGTGGCCTGCGAAGCCAGCACGCCCACTACCTGGAGCCACGTGTCATTAATTTTGACGAACTTCCCGACAGCGGGATCGAAGCCAAGAAGATTGATCTTCGCCGCTTCACCCAGCACGCAAACCGGTGTGGATCGATCGTTATCCTCGTCGTTAAAGAACCGGCCCTCCACTAATCGAAGGCTGTTAATAGCCATGTAGTTCGGCAGGACTCCGATCAAAATCGGCGGTTCAGCGCCCGTCTTTGGAAGTACTTTCTGCGGCTTGAAGCGTTTCCGCGGGGTCAGGTACTCAATGCCTGGAACGTTTTCGGTTATCGAGCGGAAATCGCGAAATGACATCCCCGGGGAGATTGCCCGGCGGGCTTGCAATTCGTTGCGGTCAACCGCCTCTTTCGCCTCAACGATGATGTTGTTGACGCCGAGAAGGTCAATGTAACTCATCATTTCTTTCTGCGCGCCCTCCGTGATGGACAACATCGCCACCACGGCGCCCACGCCGAAGATCATCCCCAGCATGGTTAACAAACTGCGCAGCTTGTGAACTAACAAGCTGGACAGGCCCATTTTTATTTCGGGCACTATGTCGGCGAACATCGACATTCGATTCAGGCTCCTAGAATTTCGGTAAAACTACGACTTCCCGCCAGGCAGGGCGTTCATTGGGCCGCCCTTATCTTCGGATTTCTGCTTGGTTCCGGGCTTGGCTTCGGGATTGGCCATGGCGATCGTCTCACCGGGCTTGAGTCCGTCGGCGACAACCAGCGTGGACTCACTTCGTTTGGCAATCTTGATCTGCCGCGGGACGAACTTAGTGCCTTCCTTCACGTAGACGACGAGCTTGCCTTCTTTTTCGAAAACCGCCTGCGCAGGAATGTGGATCGCGTTAGGTATTTTTTCGACGATAATCTCGACGTCAGCCAATAGACCGGGGCGCAGAAGTACGTCAATGTTGGAATTCTGATCCGGCGGAGGAGGAAGCTTCGCATTTTTCAAGTCTTCCGCCGTGAAACGTCCTGAGCCGCCTGGATTCGGGCCGCCCATCCCTGGGAAGCC
>Ga0105048_10000953_pt1 | contig 46402 bp, 35 predicted proteins | sample MAT05_FD_78382 | JGI IMG/M metagenome (GOLD analysis project Ga0105048, IMG submission 78382) | Freshwater microbial communities from Lake Fryxell liftoff mats and glacier meltwater in Antarctica - MAT-05 | ecosystem: Environmental > Aquatic > Freshwater > Ice > Liftoff microbial mat | place...
CACCTCCCCCGCCAGCACCGCCTGCGCCGCACTATCGTCGAACTCCCCTTCCCAGCGCGCCATCACCACCGTCGCGAGGCAGTTGCCCACCAGGTTCACACTGGTGCGCGCCATGTCCATCACCGCGTCCACACCGAGAATGAGCGCGACGCCTTCCAGCGGCAGCCCGAACTGCGTCAATGCGCCAGACAGGATCACCAGCGACGCGCGCGGTACCGCCGCGACACCCTTCGAGGTGAGCATCAGCGTGAGCATCATCAGCAGCTGCGTGCCGAGCGGCATGTCGATGTTCGCGGCCTGCGCCACGAAGATGCTGGCCACCGCCAGATAGAGCGTACTGCCATCGAGATTGAAGCTGTAGCCCGTCGGCATCACGAACGCGACGATCCGCTTCGGCACCCCCAGCTTCTCCATCGCCTGCATCGCACCAGGCAGCGCCGCCTCGGAGCTGGACGTGGAGAAGGCGAGCAGTGCGGACGACTTGACCTGCTTCCAGAACGCGCCCAGTGGGACCCTGGTCATCAGCGCGACCGGGACGAGCACCAGCACGATGAACACGGCCAGCGCGCCGTACAGCGTCAGCACCAGCTTCAGCAGCGTGAGCAACACCGGCAGCCCGGAGCGGCCCACGGTCGCCGCGATGGCGCCCGCGATGCCGATCGGCGCGAATGCCATCACGATCGCGACGAACTTGAACATCACCTCACTCAGCGACTCGCAAAAGTCGAGCATCACCTGCCGCGGCCTCCCCGGCACGCGGGCCAGCGCAATTCCGAACAGCACGCTGAAGAAGACGATCTGCAGTACCTCGTTCTTTGCCGCCGCCTCGAAGAAACTCTGCGGAACCGTATGCTCCAGAACACTGGCGAGCGTGGGCGTGGTGGTGGTGAACTCCTTGGCGTCTGCCGCGCTTGCGGCAGCGAGTGACACACCCGCCCCCGGCTTGATCAGGTTGACGGCGATCAGGCCGACGGCCAGCGCCAGCGTCGTCACGAGCTCGAAATACAGAATGGAGCGCAGCGCAAGGCGGCCCACCTTCTTCATGTCGTCGCCGTGCCCCGCAATCCCGATCACGAGCGTGCTGAAGAGCAGTGGCACGATCACGGACTTGATCATGCGCAGGAAGATCGTGGACAGCAGCTTGAGGCTCTGGCCGAACTCGGGGAACAGCCATCCGATCAGTGTGCCGAGGATCATGGCGACGATGATCCACTGCGTGATGGAGAGCTTCTTCAGGAAGGACATGCGGGCGAGGTGGGGGAGGTCAGTGGCCAGGGCCGTCGAGTTCCGGCGCAGGCGGCAGGGACCGGCCGGTGCGCAGCACCGAATTGCGATACCCATACGCGAAGTACAACACGAGCCCGATGATCAGCCAGATGCCGAAGGCCTGCCATGCGCTGGGCGGCAGTCCACGCATGACGTAGAGACACGCCAGCGCACCACCGCCGGCCACCGGCCAGACGAACGGCACCCGGAACGGGCGGTGACGCTCCGGCTCACGGACGCGGAGCACGAGCACGCCGATGCAGACGAGCATGAACGCGGCCAGCGTGCCGATGTTCGTCAGGTCGTAGGTGGCCGCATCATCCGCGAGCAGGCCGCCGATTGCCACGCAGACACCGGTGATGATGGTCGTGATGTGCGGCGTGCGGTACTTGGGGTGGAGCTTGGCCGCAAACGGCGGCAGCAGGCCATCGCGCGCCATCGCATAGAAAATGCGTGGCTGGCCGTACTGGAACACGAGCAGCACCGCCGACATCGACACCACCGCGCCGGCCGACACGATCCAGCTCACCGTCTCCAGGCCCGCCAGTTGCAACGCCTTCGCGAGGGGATCGGCGCCGAGGAGCTGCGTGTAGGGCACCATGCCGGTGGCAACCGCACCCACGATGACGTAGATCAGCGTGCAGATGCCGAGGCCGATCAGGATGCCGCGTGGCAGCGTCCGCTGCGGATTGATCGTCTCCTCGCCAGCAGTGCTGACGGCGTCGAAGCCGATGTAGGCGAAGAAGACGATGGCCGCGCCCTGATGAATGCCACGCCAGCCATTCGGTGCGAACGGGTGATAATTGGCAGGGTCGATGTGCATGGCCCCGACAACGACGAACAGGGTCAGCACGAGCAGCTTGATGCCCACCATGACGGCGTTGACCCGAGCGCTCTCCTTCGCGCCGCGGCAGAGCAACCAGGTGATCGCGGCGACGATCAGGAACGCCGGCATGTTGAGCAGGACCGGAATACCCGCAACGCGCGGCGCGTTCTCGATGATCGCGAGCACCGCCGGATCGCTGCTCTTCATCGCCTGGAAATATCCGTGCGTCAGCCATCCCGGCAGCTGCACGTCGAATCCGCTCAACAGCGAGTTGAAGTAGCCGCTCCACGCGATCGCGACCGCGACGTTGCCGACCGCGTACTCCAGGATCAGGTCCCAGCCGATGATCCACGCGACCAGTTCGCCGAGGGTGGCGTACGAATACGCATAGGCACTGCCGGCCGTCGGGATCATCGCCGCCAGCTCGGCGTAGCAGAGCGCCGCCAGCCCACAGACGACACCGAGCAGAACGAAGCTGACGATGAGCGCCGGGCCGGCGCCGTACCGGACGATCGTGCCATCCTTGAGCGTCTCCCCGGCCGCCGCCGTGCCCAGCGAGGCGAAGATGCCGGCACCGATCACCGCCCCGATCGAGAGGAGGACGAGGTCACTGACGCCGAGTGTGCGATGCATCCCCGAACTCTCCGAGGAACTCGCAATCGGCTTCCGCTGCATCAAGGACATTGGTATCCGGGGTAGTGGAGAGCGCCGGTGCGCCACGGAGGCACACCGGTCGAATCGGACGTCGATCGATGCTCAGATGAAGAGTGGCGCCATCACCAGTGTGATCGTGCTGAGCAGCTTGATCAGCACATGGAGTGACGGCCCGGCGGTGTCCTTGAACGGGTCGCCCACCGTGTCGCCCACGACCGAGGCCTTGTGGGCATCGCTCTTCTTGCCGCCATAGACGCCGGTCTCGATGTACTTCTTGGCGTTGTCCCAGGCCCCACCGGCATTGTTGAGGAAGCCGGCCATGAGGACACCAACCACGGTGGAGATCATCAGAAATCCAGCCACCGCCTCTGCGCCGAGCCGCTCGCCCGGTGCACCGAGGTGCTTGAACAGCACGCCCACGATGATCGGAAAGCTCACGACCAGGGCGCCAGGCAGCACCATCGCGCGCAGTGCGCCCTTGGTCACGATATCGACGCAGGCAGCGTAGTCTGGCTTCTCGGTATAGAGCATGATCCCCGGGCGCTCGCGGAACTGGCGGCGTACCTCTTCGATCACCGATTGCGCGGCCGTCGACACGGCCTTCATCGCCAGCGAGGAAAACCAGAACACGAGCATGCCGCCGAGCAGCGCGGCCACGAACACCTGCGGCTTGGACAGGTCCACCGTCAGCGGCGAGCCGGTCATGTTCTTGACCTCGTCGAGGTACGCCGAGAACAGCAGAAACGCTGCCAGTGCCGCCGACCCGATCGCGTAGCCCTTCGTGAGCGCCTTGGTCGTGTTGCCGACGGCGTCGAGCCGGTCGGTCTTGTTGCGGATCGACTCCGGCTGCTGCGACATCTCGACGATGCCACCGGCGTTGTCGGTGATCGGGCCGAACACGTCCATCGCCAGGATGTACCCGGCGGTGCCAAGCATGCCCATGGTGGCAACAGCGGTGCCGAACAGACCACCCACGGGGACACCGTTTTCCATGAGCCCACTTCCCTGCCCGATCATGAAGCTCGCCAGCAGCGCGATGCCGATCGTGATCACCGGCAGGACCGTCGACTCCATGCCCACGGCGATGCCCATGATGATGTTCGTGGCCGGGCCGGTCTGGCTGGCATCGGCGATGGAGAGCACGGGCCGGTAGCGGTATTCGGTGTAGTACTGCGTGATGAAGACGAAGGCGATCGACGTCACGATCCCGACCATCCCGCACCAGAAGAAACTCATCCAGGCGTCGGGGGCCTCGGGCGTCGCCAGCAGCAGCTTGCAGGCGAAGTAGAACATCACGGCGACGAGCGCGGCGGTCACGTAGTAGCCGCGGTTGAGGGCGGCCATGGGATCGGCATCCTCCTTCGTGCTGACCGTCATCACGCCGACGATCGAAGCCAGCAGGCCGAGCGCCCCGATCACGAGCGGAAAGAGGATGCCCGCAATCCCAAAGAACCTGAACAGTGCCACGCCGAGGATCATCGCACCGATGTTCTCGGCCGCCGTGCTCTCGAACAGGTCGGCGCCGCGGCCGGCGCAGTCACCGACGTTATCACCGACGAGGTCCGCGATCACGGCCGGATTGCGCGGATCATCCTCGGGAATGCCCGCCTCGACCTTGCCCACCAGATCGGCGCCGACGTCGGCCGCCTTGGTGTAGATCCCACCGCCAAGCTGCGCGAAGAGCGCGACGAAACTGGCCCCGAAGCCGTAGCCGACGATCAGGAACGGAATCTTGGGTGCCCACGTGTTCGCGTCCATGCCCTCAGGCGCGAGCAGGGTGATGATGGCGAACAGGCCGCCCACGCCGAGCAGCGACATCGACACCGTGAAGAGGCCCGACACGGCGCCGCCGCGCAGGGCCGTCTGCAGCGCGGCGTTCAGGGACTCCATCGCCGCACTGGCGACGCGGATGTTGGTGCGGATCGAGACCCACATGCCCATGTAGCCGGCGATGCCGGAGCTGAGGGCCCCAAGGGAGAACGACAGCGTCACGAACAGCGCCAGCACCTTCGGGTCGGACACCGGATCGCTGGCAGTCGTCTCACGCAGGAGCCCGTAGCCGACGTACAGCAGCGTCGCGACGACCACGGCGAGCACGCCGATGGTCTTGTTCTGTCGCGCGAGGTAGGCTTCCGCTCCCTCCTGAATCGCATCCGAGATCGCCCGCATGGCCTCGGTGCCGGTGCCTCGCGCGAGCACCCACCTGGCAAGAACCCCCGCGAACACCAGGGCAATGACGCTGCCGCCGATGATGATGCCGAGTAAGGACGACTGCGAAGCGCTCATGTCGGAGCTCGAGGTCTGGGGAGGGAGTCAGGCGTCCGCCACTGGCGCGCGCCGCATGTTCGGGTACACGGGAAGACCGAGCCGTTCCGGTACGCACCCCATTGGCCAGGAGACGCGCACACCGCCATCAGCACCTTCACCGCACCATCGCGGACCTCTCGCTCGCTCGTGCCCTCGCACCGACAGCTGTCGCCGACAGCCGACAGCCGACAGCCGACAGTCGTCGCCGACAACCGCAGGCACGAGTGTTCATCACGGCCGGCAACGGCGCATCGACATCACTGCGGGCACACCCGCTCTGGGCCCTCTGCGAGAGTGACTTCTCCGCACCACGGCAGTGGTACGGTCGTCACAATGCGGCAACCTACGCACGGGATCGGCGCCGAACCAGTTGCAACCGACCGACGATGCCGTGACGGGCCCACGCCATCACCGAATCGCCCTGTCGCGCAAAAAAAGGGCGGACCGCCTGGTCCACCCTAGAGGAGAATCTCGTACCGGTACGTGAATTTGACCGGCTGTCCGTTGGCGCGCACCGCGGGTCGAAATCGCTGCTCGCGCAGGCTGGCGATGAATTGGTCGTCGTACCCGCCATCGCCCGACCGTGGTGAAAACTCTGCGGTCAGTACCTTGCCGGTCTCATCGACCTCGAGCTCGATCACGATGGTCTTGCCGCGGAGGCGGCGCGGTGTGCCGCTGGGCGGTACGAACAGTGCCCGCGGCGTCGGCGGATAGATCGTGGCGTTGCCACCACCAGTGCCAGGACCACTCCCCGTACCGGTGCCGGTGCCAGCACCCGTGCCCGTGCCGCCGCCGGTGCCCGCGCCAGTCCCGGGCCCCGGATCGTTGCCGCTGCCCGCGCCCGCACCAGCCCCAGGCGCCGCCGCGGCAGGAGCGGCGGGCGCTTCCGGCGCCGGAGTGGTGCTTGGCGCCGTCGGGGTAGGCGTCTGGACCTTCGGCTGCTCCGGCGGCGGCGGCTTGACCTCCGGCACCGTGACGAGCGGTGGCAAGATGCTCGGCGTTGCGGGCCTGGCCGGAGCGGCCGGCATCTGATAGAGCTGGATACGCTCTGGGATGATCGGCGATCCGCCGCGCCCGCCACCGCCGCCACCTGCGGGCCCCGGGCCGCCGGCACCTTCCGTCAGCGCCTCCGTGATCTCCCGGTGAAAGAACGCCGGCAGGACCAGCAGCAGGATGATGAGCAGGTGCGACATGACCGAGACCACCACACCGCGGCGCCGGTTCTCCTTCAGCGGACCCTCAGGGACGCCGACGAGCGGTCGAAGCTTCGGCCGTTCCCCGGTCAGGCGTGGGGTGACGTCGGCGTTTTCAGGAAGGCTGCTGTCGTGCATCGGCTCGGCGCAAAAGTGTCGTGACCAGCAATTGTACGCGCAATACGGAGGGAAAGGTTCGTGGACGCCTTACAAAATGGGCGACTGGGCACATGCCCAGTCGCCCACCTGCCACGACCCTGTCCATGACGGCTTTGTGCCGGTGACGCCTTACTGCACGCTTTTCGGCATGTGGCCGATGACCTTCACGCCGGCGCCGCGTGCGACGTCCATGGCGAAAATCACGTCCTGGTACACTGCCGCCGAGTCACCCTTGATGAAGATCAACTTGTCGGGACGGCCCTCGTAGACCTCCTTCAAACGCGCCGGGAGCCCAGCCTTCGTCTGCTCCTCGGTGTTGATCTTGAACACTCCACCCGGCATGATCGTGAGCACGATGTTCTCGGGCGGCGGACCAGGCGGGGTAGGCTGCGGCGTCGGATCGGGCAGCTGCACATCGATCGTCTTCCGGGCCATCGGCACGATGACCATGAAGATGATCAGGAGCACGAGGAGCACGTCGATCATCGGCGTAACGTTGATGTCGTTCGTGAGCCCACCTGCGGAATCTCCAGCGCTCATCGCCATTATTTCTTTCCTCCGCTGAGGTCGAGCGGATTGGCAGCGTTTTTCGGCGCATCGCCCGCGACGGTGGATTCAGTGCCCGGCGTCTGGTCGGTGATCAGACCAGAGACGCGCACCCCGGCCTTCGAGATGACGTCGAGCGCATCCTGCACCTTGTAGAACGAAAGCGTCGCGTCCGCCTTGACGTACATGATCTTGTCGACCGTCCGCGCCGCGTAGATCTGCGTGACCAGCGTCTCGAGATCCTCGTTCTTGATCGGCTTCTTGTTCAGGTAGTAATTGCCATCCCGGTCAATGCCGAGCACCTGATCGGTGTTCTCATCCTCGGGGTGCTGCTTGATGTTCTGGCCCTTCGGCGGGGACGCCTTGAAGCCAGCGGCAATCTGCGGCACCACGATCATGAAGATGATCAGGAGCACGAGCATGACGTCGATCATCGGGGTGACGTTGGGTTCGGCCTTGACCGACCCCCCGCCGCCTGCAGACATCCCCATGGTGACGCTCCTCGTTAGCGGTGAGTCAGGCTCAGGTCATCGGCATCTGGCCGCCCGCCGTCGTATTGAACTCGCGCGTGAAGCGCGAGCGGCCGAATTCGCCCGACACACCCTTGATGAGATAGTCGATCATCTCCTTCGAGGTGTACGTCATCTCTGCGGTGAGGTTGTCGATCTTGGTCTGGAAGTAGTTGTACGCCCACACAGCCGGGATGGCCACGATCAACCCGAAGGCTGTCGTGATGAGGGCCTCGGCGACACCGGCCGAGATCGAGGCGATACCACCTGACCCAGAAGCGGCCATGCCCGTGAAGGCGTTCACGATCCCCATCGTGGTGCCGAGCAGACCGACGAACGGTGCGGTCGCACCCACCGTCGCGAGAACGGCATTGCCGCGCTTCAGGCCGACGACCGTCATCAGCATCTCGCGCTCCACGGCACGCTCGGCCGTGTTGATGTCCGACACCGTCACCGAGCCATCCTGGATCAACGGGCGAATTTCACCCAGCGCGCCGCCGAGCACACGGGCGACATGCGACTTCTTGTACGTCTCGGCCAGCTTGATCGCCTCGCCGAGGTTGTCCTCCTCGAGGAACTGCGAAAATTCCGGGGCGAACTTGATCGTCTCGGCCTTCGCCGCGCGGAGCGACCACCACTTCGAGAACATCACGGTCAGCGACCACATCGACATCGCAAGGAGCGTGAAGACGATGCTCTTGGCGAACAGGCCCATCGAATTGAACATCTCCGTCATTGACAGATCCATCGGAACCCCCCAGTGCTAGTAAGGTGAAAGGCGAATCAGGCGAAGCCGGGCACTATCGGTTGAGCGCGAACCCGAACGGCTGCTGCACGAGCATGCGGACCTTGCGACCGCCGATTTCCGCCGGGAGGAAGCGCATGCGCGGGAGCGCAGACCTCACGGCCTGACCGAATGCGTCATGTGACGCACGGAGCACCTTGAACGATCCCAGCTCGGCACGACCCGTCGTGTCGATGATGAACTGCACGAGGGCATCGCCCTCGACACCCGACGACTTGAGCATCTCCGGGTATGCCGGGTTTCCAGTCCCAGGGATCGAGGCGGCTACCCTCTCGACCTGGAAGTCGAAGTACGGCTGGTCGCTGACCACCGGACCCGTGCCACCCTCGACACCCTTTGCGATACCGCCTTGCACACCCTTGCCGCTGAAGTCAGCCTCATCGGTCGCCTTGCGGCTCAGGTCGACATCCGGAATGACATCGGGGATCGTGATGGGCGGCGTCAGCACCTGAAACCCCTTCGGCGGGGCCACCTGCGCCACCACCTCCTGCTGCTTCGGCTGCTCCTTCGGCTTCTCCGGCTCCGGCTCCTTCTTGTTCTCGACGATCGTGACCTTCTCTTCCTTTGGCTTCTCGAGTGCATCCAAGTTCTTCTTGGTCAGGATGACCGCCGCCACCACCAGCGCCGAGTGCACGATGATCGAAATCACCGTACCGCCTGGGCTGCGCTGCTTCTTCGCCTTCGTTTCGAGCAGTTGGTCGAACATCCACCCTCTCCCTTGATCCGGATGATGGTCGAACGGGACCTCGGAATAGTCGTCAGTGTGCAACGAGCACGCGACCGATAGAGCATTACGATTCGCTTAAGCGTCCGTGAATGCGCCGATATTTTCAGGGGCCGACCGGCAATTGGTGCCGGTTGCGCGGCGCAGTCGATCGCGCTACGACGGGTCAGCCAACCCGCGTTGGTTCCGCGCCGGAGGCGGCGCCGGCGTCATGACGCACGCCCCCCGGCAACGTGAGCGTGAACGTACTGCCGCGGCCCAGCCGGCTCTGCGCCGTGAGTGTGCCACCGTGCGCCTGCGCAATGTAGGCGCTGATCGCGAGTCCGAGTCCGGTGCCGCCGCGCCCACTCGTCCGGGACCGCGCCCGGTCGGCGCGCCAGAACCGTTCGAAGATGAACGGCAGGTCGGCTGCTGCGATCCCCATGCCGGTGTCTTTCACCGTCAGCACGGCCGAGCTGCCGTCCACCGACAGCGACAGCTCGACGGTGCCGCCGACTGGCGTGTACTTGATGGCGTTCTCGACGAGATTCAGCAGCAACTGTCGCAAACGTGGCGCATCGCCTTCCACCGTCAGCGGGTCACACTCCGACACACGGACGGCGATGCCATTGGGCTCGCCGAGGATCGCTGCCGTCTCGGCGATGTCGCGCAGCATCGCGTCGAGAAGCACCACATCCCGCACGAGATCGAAGCGTCCCTCGTCGGCGCGGGCGAGGCTCAGCAGATTGTTGACGAGGTCCGCCATCCGCGTGACCTCGTTCAGCGCCTGCTCCAGATACTCCATCTGCTCGTTGGAGCCGCGTCGCGCCATCATCGCCCGCTCGATGCTCGCGCGCAGGACGGTCAGGGGCGTCTTCAGCTCATGGCTCGCGTCGGCCGTGAACCGCCGCAAGCCGCCGAAGCTGTTCTCGAGGCGACCGATCATCGCGTTGAGCGTGCTCGTCAGACGTGCCAGCTCGTCGCCCTGCACGTCGGCGCCGCCAAGGCGACGGTGCAGCGAGCGCCCGTCGGTGATGGCTTCCAACTCGCTGATGATGCCGGTGATGGGCCGCACCGCCACGCCGCCGATGATGTACGCCGCCGTGCCGCCGATCACCATGACCACCGGCATCAGCATCAGCATCGAGCGGAGCAGGTCGCGCCAGAGCGCCTCGGTGGCGCTGGTCGAACTGCCGGCGACGATGCGCTCGATCGGTGTCCGGGCATCGAGTTCGTCCCGCGCCGAGAGAAAAATCTGGTCAGAGCGCAAGGTGAGCAGCGTGGCACGCGTCGAGTCGGCCTCGATGTCGAGCGAGCGCTCGAGCAGCACCAGCAGTTCGTCCTGCGGTAACGCGCGCGCCTTCTCCGAGACGTAGACCGCGCGGCCCTTGTTGTCGAGCACGAGCAGGTAGTCCGGGATCACCTCCATTGCGCTCGCCAGTTCGGGCGTGAGCTGCTCCCCGATGAGCGGATCGCGCAACACGGTCGCCGGCCCGCGCAGCTCCGCCTGCGTGATGATGCGGATTGCCAGCTCGGCCTGCGACTGCACGTAGCGCTGCAGCTCCCGGTAATACGCCGAATCCTTGCGCCAGAACCAGATGCTGGCAGCGAAGACGAACATCGACAGGAGCAGCGCCAGCCCGAACAGCAACGTCACGCGGGCGCGAATCGAGCGGATCACCTCTTCACTCCTTGATCACGTAGCCCACGCCACGCACCGTGCCGATCAGCTTCCGTTCGTGCGCCGCATCCACCTTCTTGCGGAGGTGCGTGATGACCACGTCCACGATGTTGGTCCCGGGATCGAAATGATACCCCCACGCATACTCGGTGATCAGCGTGCGGCTCATCACGCGCCCGGGATGGCGCATGAGATACTCGAGCACCTTGAATTCCTTCGGCGTGAGCTCGATGCGTACGCCGGCGCGGGCGACCTCGCGTGTGTCGAGGTCCACCAGCAGGTCGGCCACTTCCAACCGTGGCGACGAGAGTTGCCGCGGCCGGCGCGAGAGGGCCTCGATGCGCGCCAGCAGCTCCTCGAACGCGAACGGCTTGGTCACGTAATCGTCCGCACCGGAGCGCAGTGTCTGCACTTTCGCGTCCACCGCATCCTGCGCGGTGAGCACCAGCACCGGGCGCTGAAAACCGCGCGAGCGCAGCGTGCGCAGGACCGCGAGGCCGTCCTTCCCCGGCAGACGCATGTCGAGAATGATGAGGTCGTACGCGTCGCCCTGTTCTGCGGCACGCTCACCCGACTCGCCGTCGGCCTCGAGATCCACCGTCCACTGCTGCTCTTCGAGGCCACGTTTGACGAACTGGCCGACGATGGGATCGTCTTCGATGACGAGGATGCGCATCAGCGGGGGGCGGACAGGGTGTGGGAGTTCATGTGCGAAAGGTGTGCGGATGCGACCGCCGCAGGGAGGCCCAGCGGACGGCCGCCGAGCGGGACTGGTGGCCACGCCAGGTGCGCCGGGAGGCGGACCTCCACGTCGGCCGGCGCGTGGCGGGACGCGATCACCCGGCGCTCGCTGCCGTGCGCCGCCGTCAGCCAACGCGCCAGCGCGGCCGCCTGCCCCGGACGGTGCGCGCGGAGCACCACGGTCGAGCGCGCATCCACCGTCGCGCGGACGAGCGTCGTAAACACGGCGTGAACGGCAGCAGGAGCGATGTGCATGCCGCACATCGTACACCAGATCCGACGCGACACCGTGCCCGACTCATGCCACCAGTACCGCCGTCACGCCACCGCCAACCGGGGTCAGCCGGCGATGGCCGCGAGAATCTCGGTGTTGGTGCGGCTCGTCCCGGGCGTGTCCTCGACGTGCACCCACCGTACGATGCCGTTCGTGTCGATCAGGACGTAGGCTCGGGTGGAAAAAAACAGCTCCTCCAGCAAGGTGCCGTACGCGCGGCTCGCCTCGCGCTTGAAGTCGCTCAGGAGGTCCACCGCGATGCTGTGACTGGCCTTGAATTCCTTGAGCGTCGGGACGCTGTCGACGCTGATCGGCAGCACCGTCACGCCCGCCGCCACAAAGCTCGCATAGTCGTCCGTGAAGGCACACATTTCCGCCGTACAGACGCTGGTGAACGCCAGCGGAAAGAACGCGAGCAGCACGCGACCCTGTCCACGGAACTGCGACAGGGTGACGGGCGTGCCGCCGGTCGAGTCGAGCGTGAAATCGGGGGCGGCAGTTCCGACAGTGGGTACAGGCATCGGGGGCTCCGGAACGGGACGATGGACAGGGCGGAACAGTGCACGCCAGCATGCCGGCTCGACAGTGAGCGCCAAAGATGCGACGTCGCGGTCGAAACGGGAGGCCTTCCCCTGCCCGCCAGCACCTGAGCGGGGTACACTGCCACTGCAATGACCACACCGGCTCCATTCACGGGCGACGTCCCACCGGCCGCACCGCCGTCCGGAAGCGGCGAGGCCGTCGGTTTCATCCTCAGGCTTGGCCGCGCGCTGCACAACGCCGGTTTCTCGGCCCACCGGCTCGAGGCGACCCTGTCCGACGTCTCCCGCACGCTCGGACTCGAGGCGCAGTTCTTTTCCACGCCGACATCGATCATGGCGGCCTTCGGCCCGCCGGCTGCGCAGCGTACCCATCTGATCCGCGCCGAGCCTGGCTCGACGAACCTGAGTCATCTGGCGGGGCTGGATCGCATTGCGCGCGATGTGGTGTACGGCAGCGTCGGCGCGGTGGAAGGCTCGAACCGCATCGAGCGTCTGCTCAACGAGCCGGACCGGTGGGGCCAGCGGCCGGTGCTGGCCGCCTTCGTTCTCGTGTCGGTCGCAGTTGCGAGCTTCCTGAAGGTCGGGATCGCCGACCTGTTTGGCGCTGCGCTGCTCGGGCTCATCTGCGGCGGGATCGTGATGCGCTCGCGCCGGCACACCGAGTGGCTCGACATCGAAGAACCCGTGAGCGCATTCGCCGTCGCGACGGTGGCGCAGCTGTTCGCCGCGCTCATCGACAGCGGCGCCGGCTATGCCATCACCGTTGCCGGGCTGGTGGTGCTCCTGCCCGGCATGAGCTTCACGAACGGGCTGATCGAACTTTCGACACGCCACCTGGCGAGCGGCACGGCGCGACTGAGCGGTGCGCTCGTCACCTTCCTCGGCCTCGGCTTTGGCGTGGCGCTCGGAACGAAGCTCGGCGTCTGGATCGGTGACATGATGACCGTGCAGCACGCCGTGCTTCTCGTGGCCAATCCGGCCCTGCCGTGGTGGGGCGTATGGCTCGGCGTCCTGGTCGCTCCGCTCTGCTTCACCGTCCTGCTGCAGGCGGACGGCAAGCAGGCGCCGTGGATCGTGCTGGCGGCGGCAGCGGCATTCCTGACGTCCCGCTTCGCGGGTCGGGCGCTTGGTGAGGAACTCGGCGCCTTCCTCGGCGCGCTGGTGGTGAGCGCCGGAAGCACGTTCCTCGCACGACGGCGCGACACCACGCCGATCGTGACGATCGTTCCAGGGTTGCTGATTCTCGTGCCCGGCAGCATCGGGCTGCGCAGCGTGACGAGCTTTTCGCAGCAGAAGGTCGTGACGGGTATCGAGACGGCGTTTCAGGTCGCGCTGATCGGCGTATCGCTGGCCGCCGGCGTGCTGGCGGGACGCGCGATGACGAACGCGCTGCGGCGGCGGAGAAAACTCGTCACGGGCGAAGAAGTCACCCGCACCTCCGAGTGGACGGTGTCGCGCGACTGGCGTTGACGGGAGCGTTCACGCCATGGGGCGGATGGAGATCCGGCACCGTGTCGAGGGCGAGCGTAAAGGTGGTACAGGACCGCTTGCGCCCGTTTGCCGGAGAGGCCTACGACGACGGCCCCGATTGCTCGGGGCCGTCATTCGATCATGGAGGTCCGGGGACTCGAACCCCGCACCTATTGCTTGCAAAGCAATTGCTCTACCAGATGAGCTAGACCCCCAGCATTGCTCGACCACAGGAGCAATAGAGTAGCCGGAATCGGCATCTCCTTCAAGCCCCCACGAGCGCACTGGTGACGGCGAGACGCTGCCGACACCAGCACGCACCGTGGTCTCTACTCGTGCGCCGGCAACGGCTCCATCGTGCGCACATCGACGGGGATCTGCACCTCGTCGCGGTACCTGGATGTCATCCAGCTCAGTCGCAGTCGCGGGAATGCCTCGAAGAACTGGGTGTAGCACGTGATCCAGAGACCCAGGTACATCGCCAGCATGCCCAGCTCCTGCCAGCCGAACGGCACGTCGCTCGGCACGCCGTACAAGGAGGGATAGACCTCGATGTAGCGTTGCAGGTATAAGCCGGTCAGCGAGACGACCGCGAACAGGATGTTCGTGGGGATGAACATCTTCGCGGCCTTCGAAATCAAGCCCGGAAACGGTGCCACGAAGACCAGCATCAGCACGCCGAACGTCACCGGCAGCCACGGGTCGATCAGGCGAAGACGGAAGAAGTGCGTCTCCTCACCGATGTTGCCGTACCAGATGATGAGCAGCTGCGCGAAGGTGGTGTAGCCCCAGAACGCCGTCCACGCAAATCGCAGCTTGCCGAGATCGTGGATCTGCTGGTCGCCAAGGATCTCGTCGATGACGGCGTTGCTGAAGTGTTTACGCCACATGAAGAAGATCAGGCTGAAGCTCATCAGGAATCCGAGGATCCCGGACATGAAGCTCCACCAGCCCCACAGCGTCGAGAAGAAGAACACATCCAGCGCCATCGACAGATCGTAGTGCAGCATCATCCAGCCGAAGCCGAAGATGATGGCCATGGCGACGGCGATCTTGCCCTGCTGCGAGTGCTGGTTGTGCAGCTCACGGCGCTCCTCGCCCCAGCCGGCACGCATGCGGGCGCGCAGACCCGAGGCCCAGCCGGCCCCGCCTTCCGGCAGCTGCGCAACATCGATGCGCAGCGAGTTGTAGACGAACCAGATCTGCAGCGCGTACAACGCCGTCAGGATCCCGATCTCGCGGAGGGCGAAGAAGGTGTGACTGCCGAGCCAGAACACGCGCTCGCTGTTCGGGAGCGAGTTCGGGTCGGCCACCCACGGGAAGATGTGGTTACCGCCGACCGTGACGCTGAGCACGAGGAACAGCCACGAGAAGGGCAGGAAGGCTACGTAGCCTTCCATCATCCGGGCGATCGATCGGGACCAGCGGGCGGTGACGATGCGGAAGATCGCGACGAACATCACCGCGCCGGAGCTGATGGCGCTGAAGTACAACCAGTGGTAATGGAACGCCCGCCAGATCCGATCGGGCGACGTGAAGATGCCGGCGGCGAACGCCAGCACTCCGACCACGAAGGACACCAGCGCCGCGGTCTTGATCCAGCCGGCGATCGGCTTGGACGACGCTGCGATCAGGTCGGCCTTCGGCGGATACGTCGGATTGTGAATGCTCACTTGGGTGTCCCCTGCTCCGTGGGCCTGGCGGTCGTCAGTTCACCGGCCGGTCTCGGGGTGACCGGTGCGGTGGAGCTGGGACGGTACATCGGCGCCGGTCGGGTCGGCGCGGTGCGGGTGTACGTCGGGATGGTAAAGCCAGACTGCCCAGGGTGCCCGAGCGGTCCGGTGGCCACCGTGCGTCCCAGGCTACCCTGCAGGCCACGCACGTAGTTGACCACGTCCCAGCGATCCGGCTCCTCGATGCGATTGTAGCTCGGCATCGAGCCGCGACCATTGCGCAGCATACCGTAAATATAGCCGTCGGCGCGGGCCTTGCTCATGTCGGTCATCAGATTGATGCCCGGCACGCCGTACTTGGTGGCCGGTCCATTGCCCATGCCGCCATCGCCGTGGCACACGGCGCAATTGACCTGGTAGTAGCGACGGCCGTTGGCGAGCGACGAATCCAGTTCTGCCGCCGTCATCGCCGACGGCGACTTCGGGTTCGGCACGACCGAGAACGAGTCGATGACGTTCGGCAGCGCGGCGTAGCTGAACGTGTAACCCGGCGTCTGCAGGCCGGTCACCGGCACCGAGTTCACCGGCTGACCGCGCGGGGCGACCGTGTCGGCGACCGAGTCCCAGGGCTGGATCGCGGGCTGATCCCGGAAATCGGTGAACCAGGAACAGGCGCCGAACGCGAACGGCATGAGCGCGGTCACTGCCGCGCGTGAGTACTTAGCGTTCACCACGAACCTCCACGGCCCCGTGGGCCTTCAGCGTGCTCTCGAGCTCCGCGAACTTGTCGGGCGTCGTCTCGATCCAGATCCCGTAGTCGCCGTGCGAGAATCGCTTGTCGTAGCCGAAATTCGTGACGAGCCGCGGGATCCTGGCGTTGATGAACATGCCGGCCACCGTGCTCAGGCAGCCGACCATGACGAACATCTCGAAGCCCATGATCGTGTACGGAATCCAGCTCGAGATCGCCTTGCCGCCGACCTGCAGCGACCAGTACTGCGAGCACCAGATCGAGATCCAGTAGCCGAACGTCACACCACAGGTGGCGCCGATCAGCGTGAAGACCCGCACCACACTGGTGGGCGCATCGATCGCGTCGTCGATCTCGTGCTGAATCGTCGGCGAGTACACCGTGACCTTCGGGACGCGCTTCGACTTCAGGTCACGGATCGCGTCGCACAACGCATCGATCTGCGGAAAAACTGCCAGAACGCCCTGCATCAGTGGTGCCCTCCATGATCGTTCTTGACCTTCGGCGGGACGATTTCCTTGACTTCGGCAATGGCGATCACGGGCATCTGCTTGATGAAGAGCAGGAACCACATGAAGAACCAGCCGAAGGACCCCACCAGGAAGCACATGTCGATCCAGCTCGGCATGTAGCTCGTCCACTGCCAGGGCTCGAACTCATGGCTCAGCGACGGCACCACGATGACGAAGCGCTCGTACCACATGCCGATGTTGATGATGATCGACAGGATCCACAGCCAGGTCGGATTGCGGCGGAGCTTCTGCGAGAACAGCGAGAGCGGGAAGATCATGTTGCAGAGCAGCAGGATCCAGGCGCTCCACCACCACTGCCCGAAGACGCGGTTCCAGAAGTACTCCTGCTCCGGCGCGACGCCCGAGAACCAGGCGATGAAGAACTCGGAGAGGTAGCCGCAGCCCACCATGATCGACGTGAACAGCACGACCTTGGCCGTGGCGTCGAGGTGGTTGAGGGTGACGTAGTGCTCGAGGTTCCACCACTTCCGGATCGGGATCAGGATGGTCCACACCATCGCGAACCCGGAGAAGATCGCGCCGCCCACGAAGTACGGCGGGAAAATCGTCGTGTGCCAGCCCGGCGTCAGCGCCATCGCGAAGTCGAACGACACGACCGAGTGCACCGAAAGCACCAGCGGCGTGCTGAACGCGGCGAGGAACATGTACATCTTGGCGAAATGCCGCCACTCGCGATCGGTGTTCTTCCAGCCGAGCGACAGGATCGCGAAAATGCGCTTCCGGACCGGGTTGGTCTCCTTGTCGCGCATGACCGCGAAGTCAGGAATGAGACCGAGGTACAGGAACGTCGTCGAAATCGTCAGATACGTGGAAATGGCGAACACATCCCACAGCAGCGGACTCTTGAACTGCGGGAAGAGCAGGCGCCAGTTGGGATACGGGATCAGCCAGAAGAACTTCCACGGCCGGCCGATGTGGATGATCGGGAACAGACCTGCCGTCATCACCGCGAACACCGTCATCGCTTCCGACGCCCGATAAATCGTCGTGCGGAACCCGGCCCGGAACAGGTACAGAATGGCCGAGATGAGCGTGCCGGCGTGCCCGATACCGACCCAGAACACGAACGTGATGATGTACACGCCCCACATGACCGGCGGCACGTATCCGGCGTTGCCGAGGCCCCAGTAGATCTGATACGTCCAGGCCGAGGCGCCCACGAGCATCGCGAGGATCGCGAGCCCGAGACCGATGAACCACTTCGGGCTCGGCTTGAGGGTCGCGAGAATCTCGTCGTCGACCTGCTCGAAGGTGGTCACCGCGGGAACCTGAATTCCCGCCGCTGGAATGTTCGGGCGCTTGATCTTGCCCACTACGGGCTTCGCAATCGTCGCCATGCGGGTCAGGCCTCGACCGTGTGGTTGATCTTCTTCAGGTAGACCACGGCCGTGTAGGTGTTGAGCACCTCAAAGACATGGTACGCTCGCTCGTCCTCGACCTGCCGTGCCACCGTCCAGGCCGGATCTGCCGCGTCGCCGAACACGATGGCCCGCGACGGGCAGGCCTGCGCACAGGCCGTGGTGAACTCATCGCCCTGGAGCGGTCGGTGCTCGAGGTCCGCCCGCGTCTCCGCCTCGCGGATGCGCTGCACGCAGAACGTGCACTTCTCCATCACGCCCTTGCCGCGCACGGTCACGTCGGGGTTGAGCTGCATCTGCATCGGCTCGGGGAACGCGTACTGACGCCGGCCCGGCTCACCATACCCGAACCAGTTGTAGTAGCGGACCTTGTACGGGCAGTTGTTGCTGCAGTACCGCGTGCCCACGCAGCGGTTGTAGACCTGCACGTTGAGGCCGTCCGGCGAGTGATACGTCGCGTACACCGGGCACACCGGCTCGCACGGCGCATTACCGCAGTGCTGGCACATCATCGGCACGAAGCGGGTGTCGAAGCCGGGGTCGAACACGTTCTCGGAATCGTCAGCGCCCTCGAAATACCGCTCGAGGCGAATCCACGCCATCTCGCGACCCTTGAGGATGTTCGCGCCCGGACGCGTGTCCCAGACCGTCGGTGACAACGCACGACCCTGCCAGCTGGCACCGACCGTCGGAATGTTGTTCTCGGCGTAGCAGGCCGTCACGCAGGCCGAGCAGCCAGTGCAGCGGCTCAGGTCCACCGTCATGGCCCACCGACGCTTGGCCATGCCACTCCAGTGCTTCGTGGAGTACATCTGCTTGTCCTTCGAGTCCTGATCGCCCAGGTCACCCTGTGCATCGTTGGCGACCGGGCTCTTCAGGCCGGGCAGGAACGCGGTCGGCGCGCCGCCGACGAATTCGTGCTCGTTACCGCCCCACTCCTTCGGACCATGTCCGCCAGCGCCATGCTCGCCACCCTCGGCCGCGACATCGGCGTTGTGCTCGGTCGTACCGCCAGCCGCTGCGCCGTGGCCAGCCTCCTTCTGCGACCGTCCGGCGACGAGAGCGGCCAGCGTGGTGGCCTGACCGATGCCACGGGAGTGCTGACGCGCCGATCCTTCGGTGGTGACGAGGTCGATGTTGTCGCCCGTCTTCGTCACCTTCGCCTTCATGCTGCTGTAGGCAATGGAGCCGGCGACCGCGTCGGTATCGCCCGAGACGAGATCGACGGCGTTGATGCCGACGCCTTCCGCGTACCGGCCGTAGCCCGTGTAGTACGGCACCTTCCGGTCACCGTCGGTATCGAACTTCTTGCCGGTCTGGCTGCGGTGCCCATACCCCAGCGACACGGCGATGGTATCGGGGCGGATGCCGAGGTAATTGTATACCGGCAGCGTCACCTTGCCCGCCGCCGTCTCGATGGTGACGAGGTCTCCGCGCACGACGCCGAGCCGCTTGCACGCCATCGGGTGCATCTCGACCCACGACTGCCACGCGATCTTGGAAACAGGATCGGGCAGCTCCATCAGCCACGGCTTGTTCGCGCCGGCACCAGTACCGAGCGTGGGTGACGGGTTGATGATCAGGTGGAAGTCGCCCGCGCCAGCAAATCCCGCGACGGGCATCCGACCGAGGTCGCCAGCAGTGCGCTCGACTGCGCGCAGCGACGAGCCGGCGGCAACTCCCTTTGCGAGCGCCACGGTATGGGCCGCCTGCCCGCCCGGGAATCGGCTCGCCAGCCAGCTCCGGTAATCCGTGGATGCGAACCGCGATGCCAGCGTCGCGTCCGTCTTCGCGACTGCGAGCAGCACGTCGGCCGTGGCCCGGCTCTGGAAGACCGGCTCCATCGCGGGCTGCTGCAGATGTAGCGTGTTCGCCGTCGGTTCCGCGTCGCCCCAGCTCTCGAGGCTGTGGTGATCGGGGAGGATGAGGTCGGCCAGCTCGGTCGTCTCATCGGGCACGTTCGTGAACGACACCTTGAAGCCGACCTTCGTCAGACCATCGGCAAACTTCACCGACTTCGGCAGGGTGTGCACCGGGTTCGCCCCGCGCACGAACAGCACGGGAACGGCACCCGCGTTCATGCGGTCGGCCACGTTGTAGACGGCCGCGGTCACATCGAGGCGCTGGTACGCGCCGAGTGGCTGCGCCGGCTTGACGGTGATCCCGACGTTGCCGAGCGCCTTGTTGTACTCGCCGACTTCGACCGCGACCTGCGTCGAGTCGGCGGCGTTCCCACCGGCGAGAATCAGTGAGCGACGGGTGCCGCTGATTTCGGCCTTGAGCGCCTCGAGCGTCGCAACGCTGACGTCCGACGCGGCGGCGGCATCGGCGACCGCGCGGCTGCCGCGCAGGAACTGCACGATCGCCAGTTCGGAGCCCGGCTTGCATGCGATCCACGAGTCGGCATTGAGGCCGGTCAGCGACCGGCGTGCACCGATGTAGATGGCACGCGGTGCTCCCTCGATCTTGGCGCGGGCGTCGGCCCAGGCGAGCTGCAGCGGGACCGTGGGGCCCCAGCCATCGAGGAAATCAGCGCCGACGCTGACGATCAGCGACGCGGCGTCAAAATCGAAGGTCGGCCAGGACACACCGTACGCCGCCTTGTGCGCGGCAATGGCCGAGGCCGGCGCGTCAGCGTCGTAGCTGATGTGCGGCGGCATGCCGTAGGCGGCAAGCCAGGTGTCGAGGAAGGCGGGGAAGCTGCCGATCTCGTGCTGGTTGATGAAGACGGCATTGCCGGCTCCACCCTTGCTGCGCACCTCACCGAGCCTGGTCGCGAGCGTCTGCAACGCCTCGTCCCACGTGACCGCGACCAGCTGGCCGTTCTTGCGGGCCATCGGGGTGCGGAAGCGATCGGGATTGTAGAGGCCCTGCATCGCAGACTGGCCCTTGGCGCAGAGGGCGCCACGGTTCAGTTCCGCGTTGGGGTTGCCCTCGACCTTGATCGCGCGACCGTCACGCGTCTCGACCAGAATGCCGCACGCCGACGCGCACTCGCGGCAGGTACTGGCGAAATAGTTCGAGACACCCGGGACGGTATTGTCCGGGCTGGCCACATACGGGATCAGCTTCCGCACATGATCCGTGTTGCACCCCGTCACGGCCGTCGCCGCGGTGGTGACACCCAGGACCTTGAGGAAGTCGCGGCGCTTGACGCCAGTCGCTCCCGACTCAGTGCTCATGCAGTAGTCCTCAATCGTGAAACACGACATGGCGTGATGCGCGCTGGCATCACGCCGAGAGCAATGCGACTAGTAGTGGCAGGTGCTGCAGTCATACCGGGCCTTGCGCTCGATGTGACAGTTCACGCACCAGCCCATGTTCAGCGAGGAGTACTGGAAGACCTGCGTCATCTTCTGAACTTCGCCATGGCAGGTCTGGCAGGTCACGCCGGCATTGGAGTGGCGGGAGTGGGGGAAGTGCACGTACTCCGGCACCTTGTGCATCCTTTCCCACGGCACCGGCTGCCCCTTGGCGTAGTACGCCGCCAGCTTCTTGATCTCCGGCTTGCCGGTGGCGACGAGGGTGTGGCAGCCCATGCAGCTGCTGACCGAGGGGAGCCCCGGGTCCTGCGCCTTGCCTGCCGAGTAGTGGCAGTAGGTGCAGTTCATGCCGAGCTTCTGCACATGCTGCGGGTGCGGAAACTTGACCGGCTGCTCGGGGGAGTAGTTCTGCGGGGAGCTCGCCCCCGAGTACGCCCACGGGCCTTTGGCCGCGTCGAGCCTGAGGCCGGAATCGCCCGTGATCTTGGGCAGCGCCTGCGCCTCGGTGTTGTTCCGAACCCCGTCGAGGTTCGTGCCGCTCAAGCCCGTGAAGGTGGGGTACGCCAGCGGGCTGGCGGCGGCAGGCGCCTGTGCGGCGCTTGCCTGTCGAGCCGTGGCCCCGCTCCAGGCGGAGAGCCCGGCTGCGATGGCGCCGACTGCGAAGAACCCCGGAATCACTGCCCACTTCTTCCGCTGCGTCATTCGGTGAGACCCGTTGAAGTCCAACACCCTGCAGAACGGCCCGCTCTTGTGAAAGTTTTCACAAGGTTCGGGCGTACACGATTGCAAAGAAAGCCATCCCATGAAAGACACGCAAGTCGTTGCGGCATCACACGGAAGGCCCTTCCCGGCGGTCCAAACGCAACTCCGCCTGTCACAGCAACCTCCGACACGCCGGTCCGGTTTCCTGCGGACACGGCCCACATCCCCTTACGCCGTATGCGAGCGCGCCGCTGCCAGAATGGCGCCGGCGGACCGGGTCGTGACTGGAGGCAACTTTTCCGGCAGCAACGACAAACAGGCGCCGCTCGCCTGTATCAAACGCAGCGGCCAGAAGCCGCCGAAGACGAACCGCGACGCTCCGACCGTCCGGAACAGCTGCCCGAGGTGATCCTCCGGCGGTCCCCAGACCCACGCCCAGTCCCAGTGACAGCGCCCCTGCTCGTCCGGCGTGAGGGACCAGTGCACCTCCTCGATGAGGTCGCGACCCGCCCCGCTCACGATCACCTGCACCCGCGGGTCGGCGCGCACGATCGTCCGGACATGCGCGGCCGTCAGGTCGCCGGCAGTATCCAGCGGGTGCCGCTGTCGCAGATCCTCGAAACGCACGGTCAGTTGCACGACCAGACCGCGATCGGCGCATGCGGTCGCCAGCGCGCTCAGGCAGGGCGCTGCCGCGCCGATGCCAAGCTGCATGGGATAGACCCGTACCGACGGCGCCTCACGCGATACCGCATCATCCAGCTCGCGCTCCCAGCCGGGCCAGTCGGGCCGGACGGTCGGCGATGGAAGGAGCACGCCGGCGTGCGGTGCGAGCTGCGCATACAGCCAGCTGTTGGCCGGCGCCGGATCGCGATGCCATGCCGCTGGCAGCGCACCGACCCACGCCGTGCCGATGCGTTCGCGCTCGAGCACCTGCCTCAGTACCTCGGGATCAGGATGCGGCAGCTGGCGGAAGGGATACGCGCCGATCCAGGCGCTGACGTCGGCATCGAAGCGGAAGGCGCTCATGCGAGTCCCAGGCTGCCGGTGGGAAAGATGCGCACCGCATTGCGCCAGCAGATGTCGTCGAGGGCGTCCTGCGGCAGGCCGATCACCTCGAGTGCCTGCAGCTTGGCGAGCCCGGTGCAGAGCGTCAGATCGGCGGCCCAGAGCAACCGCTGCGGGCCGACTGCCTCGAGATACGCCTCGAGCATCCCGCGATCCACGCCACTCCCGCTCGTGTCGGGGAAGACATTGGGCACGTCGCGGATGACGTTGATGCTGTGCGCCCAGTCGCCGCCACCACCAATGTGCGCGAGGATGAAGTTCGTGCGCGGATGCCGCTGCGCGAGGCGCGTGAGCTCCACGGCATCACTGGCTTCCTGCATCGCCCAGTCGCGTTGCCGGTGTTGCCAGACGTGATGCAGCACCGGCAGCCCGCGCCGGCCGGCCTCGTCGGCAATGGGATCGATCAGCGGATCGTCCGCACGCCGGCTGGCGCTCAGCTTCACACCGATCGCGCCGGCCTCGACGCCACGCGCGATCTCAGACAGCGCATGCGCGGTGTGATTCGGGTTCACGTGGACGAACGCTCGCACACGCGCGGGGTCCGCGCGGGCGATCGCGTACATCGCATCGTTGCCGGCGGTGATGTCCGCTGGCGACGCGAAGTACGTCGGCGATGTGCGGCCCCAGGTGCCAAGGATCGAGGCCACATGGACCTCGATGCCCATGGCATCGCCGGCGTGCAGCCGCGAGGCGTTGTAGCGCGCCCAGTCCTCGCGGCTGCCGCTCCAGTGGAAGTGCGCGTGCGGGTCGACGAGATGGCGAGGGGCCATGGTCACGAGGCGAGAGCGGAGTGGAAGGCAGCGCCGACCAGTGCCACATCATCGGCGGTCATGGCGCAGGTGGGAAACTGGTACGGTCCCCGCTTCGCGAGCACACCGTGGCTGCGGAGCGCCGCCAGGGTGTGGTCCTGGGTGCGCTCATCGGGCCAGTGGATGATGAACATGGTATCGTGTCCGCTGGTCCCGAGTGGTGTGCCGGCGGCGAGTGACGCCTCGCTGATCGCGCGCCGCAAGGCAGCGCCGGTGCGCGCCAGTTGCCCGCAGACGTCGTGCGCCTCGTGCACATCGAGCACGGCGTGCGCGGCCGCGATGGCGGTGAGTTCGGTGGCGAGGGTGCTCGAGATCCAGGTGCGCTGCGTGGCCGCCATCACGTCGGCATGCCCCGTGACCGCGGCGAGCGGATAGCCGTTGGCGATCGCCTTGCCGAGCGTGGTGAGGTCCGGCGTGATCCCGAGCAGCGCTTGCGCGCCGCCGCGGTGGAGCCGGAACCCGCTCTTCACTTCGTCGAAGATGAGCACGGCGCCGGTCCGGTCGCAGAATGCCCGCAGGTCGCGCAGCCACTCGATGTCCGCCAGCCGTTCGACGAGGGGTTCGATGATGATCGCCGCCACGGTGTCGCCGGCCGCATCGAGCGCCTCGCGCCATCCCGCGCGATCATTGAACGGCAGATGTGCATAATCGGCGTGCGCGCCGCGCGGGACACCGGGGGCGTCGGTCCACCAGTCGAGCCAGCCGAAGTAGCCGCTGCCGAGCACGCGGCTGCGTGCCGTGTAGGTGCGCGCGATCCGCACCGCGGCGGCGCAGGCCTCTGCGCCACTCTTGAGAAATCGCGTGGACTGCGCCGACGGCACGAACGTGGTGAGCCGCTCCGCCAGCGTGACCTCGTCGGTGAACGGCAGCCCGGCGACCGGCCCCCGCGCGATGGCCGCCTGCACCGCTGCGGTGACGCCCGGATGCACGTAGCCCAGCGAGACCGCGCCGAGCGCCGCAGTCAGGTCGATCAGCGTGGCGCCGTCGGCGGTGGTGACACGACACCCCTGCGCCGACGTGATGTGTGTGGGGCCGCTGCGATCGCGACCGAACAGGGCATCGGGGCGTTTGCTGCCAGTGGAGGTGCCGCCCGGGATCACGGCCGCGGCACGCGCTCGCCAGTCGGTGCTCATTCCGCCGCGAGCAGGCTGGCGTCATGGGCTGCGTCGTCGGCGGCGCCGCGCGTGTCGAGCCCGGGGGGGATCGCGGGCACGTCCGATGCCGGTGGCTCGTACAGGTCGCCGCGCAACGCCGCCTTGAACGTGCTGCGCGTCTCGCGTTCGAGGGTACGCTCCACTTCGATCGCCATCGACTTGACGAGGTCCATCTCCCGCGTGGCCGGTTCGGCGCGCGACACCAGCGACCGCACCGCGCGCATCACGTGTGCGGGATTGCGTGTCTTGAAGAATTGCAGCAGGTCGAGCGCGCGGTGGATGCGCTGGATCGTCAACTCGCGATTCTCCACCGTGGACGCGGGCCCTTCCTTGCGGCGCTGCGGCGGAAGGCGTGTCGCGTCACCCACGGCCAGGTGCAGTTCATAGGCGCCGACGAGAATCGCCTGCGCCAGGTTGAGCGACATGTGCTCGGTGGTCGGAATGCAGACCACGGCGGTGCTCTGGTCGAGCGCCTCGTTGGGCAGGCCGTGATCCTCGCGGCCGAAGAGCAGCGCGACGGGCCCCTCCGGCGCACGCTCGAGCGCCAGCGACGCCATCTCGCGCGGCGTGATCACCGGCCAGCGCACGGCCCGGTGCTTGCCGGCGAACGCGTACACCGCCACACAGTCTGCCAGCGCGTCGGAGAGTTCGTCCACATGGCGAATGCGACCGGCCAGGTCGCGGGTGTTGTGGGCGATGCGCTCCAGCTTCTCGGGGTCGTAGCGCATCGGCCGCACCAGCACGAGATCATCCAGTCCCATGTTCTTCATCACCCGCACCGTCCCGCCGATGTTGACGGGGTCCTGCGGCTCATGAAGGACGACGCGGATGTTGCGAAGCAGACTCACGGCTGTGCTTGGTCGAAGGCGACGTGCAGGGCGCGCGCGGCGTCCTGCCGTGCTCCCCGAAGATAGGCGGATTCTCCGTGTGCGCCGCTCAGCACCAGCTGGCCGCGACGCCGTTCGCGACCGGTGGGCCGCTCGTTCACGCAGCAGTCGCACTCCAGCACCCGGCGTGGATCGGGCCAGGGGAGAGTGAACACTACCTGGAAGCCGTCGACTTCGACCGCGCACTCCGCCGTCAGCCCCTCCAGACTGCCCGCACTGACCGTCAGTCGCACCCGTCCGTCCTGCGGGACGGCAAGGACGCCGTTCCAGGCGCCATCGACGCCGCGCCAATGGAGTTGCACACCGTCGCTGTTCACGTCGGCGAGTTCGTTGTCGAGCGGATTCTCGGCGCAGCCCCCCGCGAAGACCGGGGCGCGGCCCAGTCTCACCCCGACCGTCACCCTCCGGATGTCACCGGCACGGTCGTCGAACCCGATCTCCGCCGTCGGCGCCCCCGCCTCGCGCCAGGACGCTTCGGTTCCGCGATAGTGAGCCTCGCCTAGCTGCGCGACGGCCCGACTCGAGGTGGGCACGAGCATGACGCGCGCGATGTCTGGCGCCGCAGCCAGCGTGGACGGCATCGCCGGCGGCGGGCGGAGGCCCCGCAGGGTGTGGGAGCGACCGTCCGGCTCCCGCACGTCCCAGCCGTTGGCCACGCGGCGGTGCACCGTGGCGCCGCCGCCGGCATCCGTCACGATCATCGTGGCCGCGTCCACCTGCAGCGCCAGCCCGGCATCGCACGCGGCGATCAGCCGGACGCTCTGACCGCGCACCCCGTGCTGGCGCAGCGACAGCATGGCATGCGGCGCGCCTGCCGGCGGCCCGACGGTCCCGGCGCGCCAGAGGATGCCGGCCGTGTCGCTCCAGCACTGGACGCCAAAGCGTGACGCGATCGTACCGGCGGCCAACCGGTGGTCGGCGAGCGTCGGCGACGGCAGGCCGGTGCAGGTGAGGCTCATCACTGCGCCGGCCGCGACGGCGCAGGCGAGCGGCGACGCAAGCCACTCGTCATGCATCGACCCGACCGTGAGCGCCTGCCATGCGTCTGGGGCAGATGCGGCGACGTGCGTGAGTGCGGCGTGCATGGGCAGATCGACCTGCACTGCGTGGTCGCTCTCCCACGTCAGCTCGTCCAGCAGGTGATCGCGCATCACGACGATCGTGCGACGGAACTGCACGCCACTGACCGGCTCGCGGAAGGCGGCGCTGACCCAGCCGGCATCACCCTGCTCATCGTGGGCGAGCAGCATTCCCGCCGCGGCGCCCTGATCGTGGCCATCGACCAGTGGCGCGTTGTGCGCCAGCGAGCTGCGATACCACGCGAGCGTCGGCGACGTGTAACTGCCCGTGCCGACATCGTCCAGCCAGCGGGCGTCACGTGTGGCGATGCAGAGGTTGAGTCGATCCGGGTGCCCGTGCCCCTCGCCCGGATCGCCGTAGTCGAGCGCGACCCAGAGCCGCCCCTCGTTGCGCCGGAAGACGGCAAGTCCCTGCCCTTCCAGCAGCTCGGACCGCGGTGGGGCATCGGCGAGCGGCGGCAGCGCCGGTGTGGCGAGCAGCAGCGCACGCCAGCCGCAGTCGGCACGTGTCAATCGCACGCTGGGTTGGTTGCGTTCCGCGTCGGCAGTGGACGAGCAGCGCCCCGTCTCACCCCGCGCAGGCCACGTGGCGTACATCATGGCCAAGGCCGAGCGCAGAGCCGGCGTGTCGTGTCGTGCGAGTCCGCACTCGAGCCAGTCGGCCGTGCGATACTGACGCAGCGCGCTCCCGTACTGGCTGTCGCGGCGCGCCGGGAAGGTGCCATCGGGGAGCATGGTCCGGAACGGCACGGCGAAGCCGGCGTCGAAGCGCTGCACGAGTGCGGGCGGCAGTTCGGCGCCGCTCCGCTCCGCCAGAGTCACGGCAGTGAGCAGGCCACGATGGGCGAACAGGTGATAATTTTCGCCTTCGTACCAGCTGCCGTCGGTGTGCAACCCCTCGCGCAACAGGAACGTGAGCGATCGGGTGGCGCGGTCGCGCATCGCGCGGTCGTCCAAAACTCCCGCGGCCGCGAGCAGCGCCGCGCAGTGCCACGCCTGCCGGTTGCTGCGCCCCTCATCGAAGGTGGCGACCAGCCGCGCCGATGGTTCGATCAGACGATCCCGTATCCGCGCGACGTCGGCGTCGCCTGCCGTGCCACCGTCGCGCGGCGCAGCCTCGCGCAAGTCGAGTGCGGTGGCGAGATGCAGGAGCCAGATCGACTCGAGGTAGGTGCTGAAGAACGGGCGGGTGGGACCAAGCGCGTTGTCGCGGTTGGGCCACTGGAGGTAGCGATCGGCGTACGTCGCGAGGATGTCGTCGGCGCGCCGCGCGGCGAGATCATCATCCACCAGCGTCGCGAGCGCGGCTGCGCGTGTCGCCTGCTCCGCCGTCCAGAGGTGTCCGTTCATCAGCCACCACTCGTGGTGCACCTGGTCGTGGTACACGGTGGCGCACTGCGGACACCTCTGTGACCGTGGCGATCGCGGATCGAAGGTGAGCAGCACCGTGCAGCGCGGGCAACGCCCGCCGGTGCGTGTGAGCCGCGACTTCCCTGCCGGGACCGGGACCTCGAGCGCGGCGTGCAACTCCCGCTGCAGCGAAACCGCCAGACCACCGAGTGCGGCAGGGTCGCGCAGCAACCCGCGACGCGCGGCGAGCGCGGCTGCGGTGAGGAAGAGCGTCATGGAGCCACCGGATCGAGTGTCCAGCGTGCCGCGGAGAACAACTCGCCCCGCAGGTCGATCGTCACGTGCTGGAGCCGTCGGGAGAGGCCTTGCACCCCCCGGGAATGGAAGATGGGCGTCGCCGGCATGCTGTCGGCGAGCAGCCTGACGACCTCGCGCCAGGCCAGCGTCCGCGCCGCCGTGTCGGTGGTCGCGCGAAGGTGCGCGAAGATCGGTGCGAGATTCGGCGGTCGGATGGCACCAAGGTCGAGCGCGCCGCCGGCCGCGGCGGGATCGAACAGCGCGGCGAGCTGGCTGCGTGACGGATCACCGGCGACTCCGGTGTAGACCGCGCAATGCCCGGGACCGCGGCTGCGAGCACTGGCGAGCAGGGCGCCCATGTCGCGGGTGGCGATGCGCAGGTCGATGCCACGCGCGCGCAGGTCAGCCTGCAACAACTGTTCGACAGGGTTGTCGCCGGTGCCGACGGTCAGCATCTCGATCACCAGTCGCTGGCCTGACCGCTGGCGCCAGTCGCCAGGGCTGCGACGCCAGCCGGCGGCGTCGAGCAGCGCATCGGCGCCGGCGGTGTCGGCGGCGGTGGTGTCGCGCGCCAGGTCGGCGCTTGGCGCGGTGCTCGGCACGCCGAAGCCGCCCACGCCGGCATCGACGATCCGACGGCGGTCGATCGCGATCGCGATCGCGCGGCGCACGCGCACGTCGCGCACCGCATCACAGGTTGGATTGAACGCCAGCCAGTTGGTGAAGAACGTCGGGTAGCTCAGTACCCGCAATGTCGGATCGCGCTGCACCAGCGCCGCAGTGGCCGGGTTCACCCCGGCGATGTCGAGCGCGCGGCTGACGAGGCCGGCGACCTTGGTGGTCGCCTCGTCGATGACGGCGATGACGAGTGTGCGTGTCGCGGCCACGCCGCCCATGCGCGTGGGAAACGCCGCCGTCCGTTGCAGAATCCACCGTTGCCCCGGCTCGCGTCGCACCACGCGATACGGCCCCGAGCCCACCGGCGCCATGGTGAAGGCGTTGGCGCGAAGCGCGGCTGCCGGCACACCGCGAAGCCGATGCGCGGGCACGAGCGGCAACTCGGCCAGCACCAGTGGCACGGCCGGCTGCGCCTGCGAGAACGTGAGCCGGAGCGTGTCGGCGCCATGCACGTCGACCGTGCGCACTCCCGCGAGATCGGCACGTTTCGGATACCCGGTGGCAGGATCGGCGGCCAACGCCAGCGTAAAGCGCGCGTCCTCCGCCGTGACGGGCGCGCCGTCGTGCCAGCGCAGTGTGGTGTCGACCAGCATGGTGAGCACGGCGCGGTCGGCGCTCCACGTCCAGCCGCGCGCCGCCCACGGCTCGGCCACGAGATCGGCCGACAGGCGCGCCAGCGGCGTGAACACGAGATAGCGCTGCACCTGCCGCGACAGCGGATGCACCGTCACCAAGGGCTGCATCCCTTCGAGATCGGTGCCCGACGCGATCACGATCGTGTCGGGTGTTCGCGCGGCGCCTGCGCACCCGGCCACGAGCGCCAGCGCGACGACGCGGTTGGCGAGGACGCGCACCCGGGCCATCATTGGGGCGTGGCCCACCTGCTCCGCCGCCTCGGCACCGCGATCGTCCTGCTCTGGCTTGTCTGCACGCTGACGTTTGCGCTGGTGCACTCGGCTCCGGGAGATGCGGCGTTGCTGCTGCTGCCGCCCGAGGCGGATGCGGCCACGCTCACTCGACTGCGCGCCGAGCTTGGCCTCGATGCCCCCCTCGGGCCGCAGTACCTGCGGTGGCTCGGGAATATCGCGCAGGGCGATCTCGGAACCAGCCTCGCGACGGCTCGGCCGGTGTCGGAGCGGGTGCGGGAAGCGTTGCCGGTCTCGGTCGGGCTGGGTCTCGCGTCGCTGACGCTGACGGCGCTGCTCGGCCTGCTGGTCGGCAGCGCGCAGGCTCGGCGCGCCGGCAGCGGCACCGACACCCTGCTCACGATGCTGAGCACCACGCTCTACGCGGCGCCGACCTTCTGGCTGTCACTGGCGTTCGTGGCAGCGGTGACCGTCGGCGCAGCGGCCCTTGGGATTCCGCCCGCGTGGCGCCTGCCGGCGTTTGCGCTGCGCGACCCAGGTGTGCTGGATGCCGCTGCAGCCCCGCTCGACGTCATGCGCCATGCGGTGCTGCCCGTGCTGGTGCTGACGCTGACTGGCGCGGCCGGCGTGGCGCGCTTCGCCCGGTCGGCCATCATCGAGGCGAGACGTGGTGAGTTCCGCCGCACCGCCATCGCCAAGGGGTTGACGGCGACGGATGCCTGGCGGCGGCATGTGGTCCGCGTGGCGCTGCCGTCGATCGTCGCACTGCTGGCACTGTCGGTGCCGGGGATCGTCGCGGGCTCGGTGTTCGTCGAAGGGGTGTTCGCGTGGCCTGGCATTGGACGGTTGCTGCTGGCGGCCGTCGCGCAGCGTGACCACCCGGTGATCCTCGCGGTCACGCTGCTCTATGCGACGGCGGTGATCGTCACGAATCTCGCGACCGATCTGCTGCTGCCGACGCTGGACCCGCGTCGGGGGCGCGACACATGACGGGCACGATGCCGCTCCGCGTGCGGATCGCGGCGGCAACGCTCGCGGTGCTCCTGCTGGCCTGCGCGATCGGCCCATCACTCGCCCAACGCGACCCGAGCGCCATCGGCGACGTACTGGCCCAGCGCTTCCACCCGCCCTTGTCCGGAGACGGCGCCGGCTGGCACCTGTTCGGCACCGACGCGTTCGGCCGCGATGTGCTGGCGCGACTGCTGGTGGCAGGGCGGCTCTCGCTCGCGGTGGGTGTCGCGGGTGCGCTGCTGAGCGGCGTGACCGGGGCGCTGCTCGGTGCAGTGGCGGGCTGGCGTCGCGGGTGGGTCGATACGGCGATCACCGCTGCCGCCGACACGCTCCAGTCGATTCCGAGGCTGGTGTTGCTGCTGGCGTGCGCGGCGCTCTGGAGCCCGGGCATTCCGACGGTGCTCACCGTGCTGGCGTTGACGGGATGGATGGGGGTCGCGCGCCTGGTGCGCGTGGAGGTGCTCGGCCTCCGCGAGCGCGATTTCGTGTCGGCGGCCCTCGTGCTGGGCGCGTCGTCGCGCCGCACCCTGCTGCGACATGTCATTCCGAACGCCGTCGCCCCCGCGCTCGTCGCCACCACGCTCGGTATCGGCAGCGCGATCCTGCTGGAAAGCGGCCTCAGTTTCCTCGGGCTCGGCGTGCAGCCGCCTGCACCGAGCTGGGGCAACATGATCGCCGGTGGCCGCGAACACCTCGTCACGGCTCCCTGGGTGGCCCTGGCGCCCGGTCTGGCCGTGGTGGTGACGGTGACGGCCGCGACCCTGATCGGCGACTGGTTGCAGGAACGCGCGGCGGGACGCCGGGAGGTGTAGCCACCGCCACCCGTGCGCGTGAGATCAGCGCACGAGAAGCGTCACGATGGCATGCGGCGGCGCTTCGAACCGGATGCGGCTACCGGTGCCGGTGAGGGCAAGACCGGGGGTCTCGTCGAGTCGCGAGAGTCGCACCTCGGCGGCTGATCGCGGCAGGTGCCAGACTCCCCGGACGGCACACGCGCGCTGGTTGATGCAGCGCAGCACCAGCCACTGCCCGTCGTCGCTGCGCCGGGCCGAACTGAACTCCAGCCCCGCTCCCTCGAGCGTCAGCCCCGTGAACGATTGCAATGCCGTCCCGACGCCGCGGAGCGTGTCGCCCGTCACCGGAAGCAGAACGTCGTCGGCGAGCTGCGCGATGGCCATCAGCGCCTCGTCGCGGTCCGCTGGCAGCACCGCCACGGCGATGTGCGCCTCGAACGGGCCGAGGCACTGCGCGGCAGGGGTGGCCTGCGGCCAGCCGGCGTGGCCGGGCCGCTCGGGGATGTCGCGGCGCGACAGTTCACCCACCGCGCGCAGCAGCGTGATCGCGAGGTGACCGCTGGCGAGCAGCTCGTACTCGGCCAGTCCATCACTGACGATGCCGATGCTGTAGGCCTCACCGCTGAGCACCAGCCATCGGTGCAGCGGCGCGGTGGACAGGCGCTGCTCGGCGGTCCACGGCTTGAGCGCCGGCGATGCCACGCGGCGCTCCACGGCACCGAATGCAGCGTCGGCGTGGAGGGCGTCGGTGTGGATGCTTTTCGGCAGTGGGAGGATCCAGCGGAGGCGGTGGTCGCCCGACTGGTTGTCACCGGTGATTCGGATGTCCACCCAGTCGGCGCCTGCCTGCAGCGCGACGGCGGCCGTGGCGGTGACACCGGTCGTTTCGCGCGTCGGCACCTCGCGCGCCGATGGTTCGACGGCGGCCGCGACCACTGCACGGGGACGGTGGACCGTGGTCGTGAGCTCCCACCCGCTGCGGAGCGGGCCGCGCAGCTGGAGCCTGGGCGGTGACCAGTGCGCAACGATCGGCTGGCCACGCAACGACGGCGTGTACGTGTCACCGGCGTCGGTCATGCTCTCCAGCCACCCGATCACATTGATGCGCGCGCTGCTGGCGAGGTGTGTGGCCATCACGCCTTGCATGGTCGAGCTGATGCGCCAGGTCGGACCATTGAGCTCCGTCTCCGTGCCGCGCACCCGCTCACGCGCTGGTGCCGACTTCGCCACCGCCGCGAGGTCGCCGAGTGCGACCGGATGCACGCCGTATCCCGGGATCGGGGCGATCCAGGCCAGCACGTGGCTCTCCCGGACGACTGCGTTGCGCGGGTAGTGCAGCGGTGACTCGACGCGATCGAACGTGCGAATCCGCTTGATGAGCTGCAGGTGCTCATCCCCGCTCCACTCCACGCCGGCTGCCACCTGGCTGACGCGCGCGCCCGAGCGCGCGGCGCTGCCGAGACCCACCGGATCCGGGATCGAGGCATCGACGAGACGCAGTTGTGCCACACCGCCGCGGGACCGCGCGGCAGGATTGCGGAGCAGCAGCGTCGGACGCCAGAGCGGCTCGAGCTCGCGCTGCGCGGCGGCATCGTAACCGACGAGCGCGTGCAGCGCGTCTTCGCGCGCGGCCGTGGCGTGCGCCTCGGCTTCGGCCCACCGGACATCTGCGGCGGTGGCGATATCGTCCATCGCGCAGCCGCAGAGGGTGTCGTGCGGATGGCAGGCCAGCAGTGTGCGCCACGCGCCGCGGACGCCACCCCGCATCCACGCACGCGTGAACCACGCGAGGCCTGCCCACGGCTCGGTGTCGCGCACGAGCAGCCGCTCGACGTGTGCGTTCCGGCGCTTCTGGTGCGCGCGGGTCGCAAAGGTGCCCTGCAGCGACCAGGTGTACCCACTCGAATCGCGGAATTCGCCGCTGACCACCGGCAGGTCGACACCGGTCGCGGCGTGCCGGAGTCGCTGCCCGAACGCGGCGAGCGACTCGGCGACCACCTCGTGCGGTTCCGCGGCGCGACCAAGGGCGTTGACGGCGCCGCGACGGTCGGCCTGCCGTCCGTGGTGGTCGGCGCCGTTCGGCAGCAGGACGATCTGCAGCGGGTTGTCGGCCAGGAGCGCGTCGCGCATGCCGCGCCAGCGGTGCCCCGCCACCGCGTCGGACACCGGCAGCGAAGCCCCGGCCTCGTACCCGGCCCGCGGCATGTGGTACACCACCACACCGGTGCCGCTCTGGTGCGCCCACCAGACGATCGTGCTCTGCGGATGCGCTGGCCCGCCGAAGCCGCGCCAGATGACGGCCGTCTCGAGGCCGAAGCCGACGGCGAGCACCGGTCCGGCGGCGCTGTGCCCAAAGGCATCGGGGGAATACAGCACGCGCGGAGGCTCGCCCCCGAGTTCGCGCACCGTCCGGATGCCTTCGAGCAGGTTGCGGACGAGTGCCTCGCCCGATGGGATCAACTGGTCGGCGAGGACGTACCACGGTCCGGCCTCGATCTCGCCGGTACGGAGTGCCGCGCGAAGCCGCTCGCGCCGTTCCGGTCGGATCGTCAGGTAGTCGTCGAGCACGATCGCCTGTCCGTCGAGCAGGAACGGCAGCCCGTCGGGCTCGTCGAGGAGCGTGTCGACGAGCGCCGCGAGCCGGTAACGCATCACGCCGACCGGATGGTACCACTCCCGGTCCCAGTGCGTGTGCGAGACGACGACGATCGTATGTGGCGCGGGCGAGTCCATGCCGTACGGTGGAGGTGGGCTGAACCGCCAAGTGTCGGCAGCAGAGCGGAGTGTACTCAGGCGGCGTTGTGCGGACAGGCCGGCGGGGTGATTTTACGCAGCGCACTCACGCCTGGCGTTGCTTCCGCCGCCACTCCGACGCGACACGACCCGGGACCATCCGGGGGCCGGCGCGTTCGTCACATCGGACCCATTCATGGAATTCCTTCAGGACCTGTTCAGCCGACTCCGCGACCTGCCCGAACTCGTGCGCTGGGCAGGCACCGTCGGCATGATGCTCATCATCTTCTGCGAAACCGGCCTCCTGGTCGGGATGTTCCTGCCGGGCGACTCCCTGCTGGTGACGGCAGGACTGTTGGGCGCCACCCGCCCGGAATTCGGGATCAACGTCTGGTCGCTGGGATTTCTGCTCGTGGCGGCGGCGATCGTCGGCGACAGCACCGGATATCAGATCGGGCGCTTCACTGGCCCCAAGCTGTTCACGCGGCAGGACGGGCTGATCTTCAAGCGAAAATACCTGCAGCGCGCGCAGGAGTTCTACGAGAAGCACGGCGGGAAGACGGTCATGATCGCGCGGTTCGTGCCCATCGTCCGCACCTTCGCTCCGGTGCTGGCCGGCGTGGGGAGCATGCCCTATGCGCGCTTTGCCGCCTTCAGCATCTCGGGAAGCATTCTCTGGATCTGGAGCATGCTGTTGATCGGATACGGACTCGGCCGCACGGTGCCTGGAGTGGCGCAGCATGTCGAGAAGGTGATCCTCGGCGTCATTCTGCTGTCAGTGATGCCGGGTGTGATCAGCGTCCTGCGCGAGCGCATCAAGGCACGTCGCGCGCAGGTCTGACGGTGGCGCGGCCGGGGCCGGTGGGTGACTGCGTCGTGCAGACGGTGGCTTAGTTTTTCCAGTCTGCACCCGTCACCACCCTGACCGACACATCCGGAGATCCGATGGCATTCGCCCTGCCCGCACTGCCCTACGCGCCCGAGGCTCTCGAGCCGAACATCGATGCCACCACGATGACGATCCATCATGGCAAGCATCATCAGGCGTACGTGACGAACCTGAACACCGCGCTGGAGAAGGCACCGGAAATGGCCGATGCCTCGATCGAGCAGATCCTCGGCAACCTCGCCGGCGTGCCCGAGGCGGTTCGCGCCGCGGTCCGCAACAACGGCGGCGGCCACTGGAATCACTCGCTGTTCTGGGAGATCATGGCACCGTCGGCCGGCGGCGAGCCGACGGGCGAGCTGTCCGCATTGCTGACCTCGACCTTCGGCAGCTACAGCGACTTCCGCGACAAGCTGAAGGCCGCCGGCGTGGGCCGCTTCGGCAGCGGATGGGCGTGGCTGGTGCACAGCGACGGTGCGCTCTCGATCACCAGCTCACCGAATCAGGACAACCCGATCATGGATGGCGGCCGTGCGGCTGACATCCTGCTCGGCGTGGACGTGTGGGAGCACGCGTACTACCTCAAATACCAGAACCGTCGTCCGGACTATCTGGATGCGTGGTTCAACACGATCCATTGGGGCAAGGTCGGCGAGCGGTTCACGGCGGCGAAGGGCTGACCCCACCAGCTGGCAACGCACGAACGCCCTCCGCGAGCCGATGCTCGCGGGGGGCGTTCTGCGTGGACGATGGCCCACCTCGTCCGCGGCACCTCAGCGGAAGAGCGCCATCCCGATGAGTCCGACGACGATCGCGAGCACGGCGGCCTTCTCTTTCTCCATGCCGCCGATGATCCAGGCACCCATGCCGACGAGGACGAGGCCCCAGACGACGAAGGGATCCGCGAGGGCACCGAGCTTCAGCATCCAGTTGCCGGCGTCACCGCTCATGAATCGTGCGGCGTTGAGGCTGAACGAGTACTTGTGCGCGACGGCGGACGTATCGAGGAAGAGCGACTGGACGCCGATGAAGACGCGTCCGAGCAGCTCGGGCAGCGAGGCCAGAACGGCAATCGCCGTGGCCTGACCGTATTGCAGCTTGCCACCCATGAAGCGGGCCAGCAGCCAGATGATGAAGCCGTTCACCCACGCGCCGATCGCGACCAGCACCGGCAGGAGAAACGGCAAGAACGTGCGGAGCTTGTCCGTGAGGGGCTTGCCCTGCTCGACCTGCGCGGCGGTGAGCTGACCGGTGCGGATCAGGCGAGCCATCTCACCTTCCTGTACCGCGTCGTTGAGCTGCTGCGCCAGGAAGTACGCCAGTCCGCTGCCGATTCCGAGCACCAGTAACGCCACCCAGTACTTGCCATCGCGGCGCCGCTCGAACACCGCGCGCGGCGCGTAAAAGATGTCCAGCACGTCCTCCCAGGCCGACGTCGTCGGGCGGGGGGCCGTCGGATACGGATCGGTGGACATCGGTGCGCTCATCGTGCCGCCTCTCCCTCGAGGTAGGTGTAGCCTTCCAGGCCGGCGACGTAATCGGCGATGAAGGCGTTCGCCTCACTGCGGGTGATCCCGCTGGCGTTCTGGACCTTGCGGCGGAACGTCGCGAGCAGATTCGGGGCGTGGAACTGGACGTAGTTGAGCACCTCGGTGACCGTGTCGCCGTGCACGATGTCGCTCACGATGTAGCGCCCATCCTCATCCAGCTTCACGTGCACCGCGTTGGTGTCGCCGAAGAGGTTGTGCAGGTCGCCGAGAATCTCCTGATATGCGCCGGTGAGGAAGATCCCGAGGATGTAGTCCTCGTCCTGTCGTGGCACATGCATTTCGAGACTGGGGCGACCGGTGCGATCACCCACGAAGCGATCGATCTTGCCATCGGAATCGCAGGTCACGTCCTGCAGGGTGCCCATGCGATCCGGGCGCTCGTCGAGGCGATGCACCGGCATCACCGGAAACAGCTGGTCGATGGCCCAATGGTCCGGCAACGACTGAAAGAGCGAGAAGTTGCAGAAGTAGCGGTCGGTGAGCGCCGCCTCGACTTCGGCGACGATGTCCTCGAACTCGTCTGCATCGGCACGCACGATGCGCTGCAGCCCGTTCATGATGCCGAGGTGCAGCTGTTCGGCGATGGCCAGCGAGCGCAGGTCGAGCGCATCGGCGCTGAAGTACTGGCGCGCACGCTCCTTGTCGAAGCTCGCGTCATGTGCGATTTCACGGACCTTGCGCGGCTTGAGCGGCTCGCCCGCGTGGACGATGACCCAGTCCTCGAGCATTTCGTGCAGCAGCGTGTGATCGTCGTCGGTGAGCGCCGGGAGCATGGGCACGGTGTTGGTCTCGACGTCGATGACCTTCACCAGCAGCATGGCGTGATGCGCCGTGAGGGCACGTCCGCTTTCGCTGATGAGATTCGGCATCGGCAGCTCGTGCTCCCGGCAGGCTTCGGCCATCGTGTACACGACGTCGTTGGCATACTCCTGCGGCGTGTAGTTCACACTCGCCTCGGCCGTCGAGTTCGTGCCATCGTAGTCCACGCCGAGTCCTCCGCCGACGTCCACATAGGTGACGTCGACGCCCATGCGGCGCAGCTCCGTGTAGAAGCGCGCGACCTCCTGCAACCCCGCCTTGATGTAGCGGATGTCGGGGATCTGGCTGCCGAGGTGGAAGTGGATCAGCTTGAGGATGTCGAGTCGGCCGAGGGCCTTCAGCTTGTCGATCAGCTTGACCAGCTGCGCGACGTTGAGACCGAACTTGCTCTTTTCGCCGCCACTCTGCGCCCAGCGGCCGAAGCCGGCGGAGGCCAGCTTGATGCGGACGCCGGCGGTCGGGACGACACCCAGTTCATCCGCGACCTCCAGCAGCACGTCCAGTTCGGAGAGCTGCTCGAGCACGATGAACACGCGGTGCCCCAGCTTCTGGCCGATGAGCGCCAATCGCATGAACTCGTGGTCCTTGTAGCCGTTGCAGACGATCAGGTGGTCGGTCTTTTCGGTGAGCGCGATGACGGCCTGCAGCTCCGGCTTGGAGCCACACTCGAGGCCTACACCATACGGCTGGCCGAACTCGTGGATCTCCTCGACCACGTGCCGCTGCTGGTTGACCTTGATCGGGAACACCGTCGTGTACTTGCCGGTGTAGCCGTACTCCTTGATGGCCGCCTCGAACTCCTCGCTGAGCTGATGCACACGTGAGCGAAGCAGGTCGGAGAACCGAAGCAGCACCGGCATCGCGACGCCCTGCGCCTCGAGATCCTGTGCCAGCTCGAACAGGTCGACCTCGCGCGACGGATGGTCGCGGTCGGGGCGCACCACGACGTGGCCCTTGGCATTGATGTCGAAGTACCCGCCGCCCCACCCCTCGAGGTTGTAGAGGGCACGAGCGTCATCGATCGACCAGGGGATGGCGGCGCCGGAAACCGGACGCGGCGAAAGCGGCAGGGTTGTCATGTGCGGAATTCTACGGCAATCGGGGGGGTGGGGGTATGCTCGCGCCCGCGCGGGTCAGGCGCCGGCGGAGCGAAGCAGCGCGCGCTGGCGTGTGAGGTACCGCTCGTCGATCCAGCTTTTGAGCCGCTGCGCCCACGCTGATTCGAGCGACAGTCCGCGCCAGTTGAGCAGCGCGCGACCGTCCCCGGTGCTGAGAAGCGCGAGATAGCCGGCCTGCGGCGTGTAGTGGCGGCGCGGGACCGCTCCGGTCATCACGGCGAGCACGTTCGCGGCCAGCACCGGGGCCATGCGCACCGCATACACGCCGGCCTTTGCCGTATGCGGCGCATCGCACAGCGTCACCGTGTCACCGGCGCCGAAGATGGTCGCATCGGTGTTGAGCGCGAGGGTGGGCGCGGCAAGCGGAAATCCGCGCGAATCGCAGCGGAGTCCGCTGGACGCGAGCCAGGGGTGCGCTGCGGCGCCGGTGACCCACACGGTGGTGTCTGACCTGAGGCGCTCCTGCAGCTCGCTGGCGGCTGGAATGACGCACACCGCATCGGACTCCACTGCGGTGACCTCCGCCGCCATGACACGAATGCCACGATCAGCCAAAGCGCGCAATGCGCGACGGCGCTGGCGCAGGGCAAAGCCGGCGAGGGGCAGTCCATCATCGCTCGCCGCTGACACGATCGTGACCTGGGGGTGACAGCCCGCGCTGGCGAGCCTGGCCCGCACGGCAAACGCCACTTCGACACCGGCCGCACCGCCGCCCACGATCACGACGTGCAACTCGGCACCGCGACCACCCGCCGCCGCGTGCGCATCGAGCCGCGACAGCAGCGTCAGCGCAAGCGCGAACGGCCGCACCGCAATGGCATGTTCACGCACGCCAGGCAGACGTCCCGCCGCGACGATGCTGCCGACGTCGAGCGACAGCAGGTCGCAGTCGAGTGTCCGGCCGTCGTGCAGCGTGACGGAGCGCGCCCCCGCATCGAGGGCCGTGACGCTGGCCCGCGTGACCTCGATCCCTGCCGCCGCGGCGATCCGTGCCACCGGAATGTCCGCGGCGCCGGGCTCTTCGAGACCGGCAATGATGGCGGGAAGCATGCCGCTGTAATGGAAGTCCGGCTGCGGGGTGACGAGTGTCACCCTCCAGCCCGCCGGGATGCCCCGTCCCAAGGCTGCGAGCAGGTCCATGTGGGCATGCCCGCAGCCGGCAAGGAGGAGGTGTCGCCCGCTCACGAGTGGGATCGTCCGGACGGCGCGGCGCAGCGGAGGGGCATGGGCCAGTGTACCCGCATCCCCACCCGTGCCGCGAGGGGAGGCGGCCATGCCACATTTGTGTCACGCGGCCATCGTGATGAAACCACTGGCTGGCGCGTCCCGTCCTGAGGGCACCACATGTCGATGCAGTCAGCGAAGGTCCAGTCCGAGGCACTCATCCCCGACGCGGTTCGTGCCGCGTTCGAGATCGTGCGCCCGCTGGGTCAGGGCGGAATGGGGGCGGTCTGGCTGGCGCGGGACACGGTGCTCGACCGCCTCGTCGCGATCAAGGTGCTCCTCACCGGAGCCGCCAGCGACGACACGCGCGAGCGTTTCCTGCGCGAGGCGCGCACGGCAGCGAAGCTGAGCCATCCGAACATCGTGCCGGTGCATCGCGCCGAAGAGTCGAACGGCCAGGTCTGGTACAGCATGGGGTTCGTGGACGGCGAGTCGCTCGGCGACCGGATCCGCGAGCGCGGCGCGTTGCCGCTGACCGACGTGGTGCGGGTCATGCGCGAGGCGGCCTGGGCACTGGCATACGCGCATGCGCGCGGCGTGATCCACCGCGACATCAAGCCGGACAACCTCATGCTCGATCGCGAGAGCGGCCGCACGCTGGTGACGGATTTCGGCATCGCGCGCGACCTGCGCTCCACCGATGCGCGGCTCACCGCCGATGGCAGCGTGCTGGGCAGCGTGCACTACATGAGCCCGGAACAGGCGGCCGACGATCCGCTCGACGCCCGGAGCGACGTCTACTCGCTCGGCGTGGTCGGCTTCCATGCGCTCAGCAACCGGCTGCCCTTCGACGGCACCCCGAACGCGGTGCTGATCAGCCACGTGACCAAGCCGGCACCGGCGCTGCGCAGCGTCGCACCGAACGTTCCGGCGCCGATCGCCGCGGTCATCGACCGCTGTCTCGCCAAAGCGCCGGCGGATCGCTGGGAGAGTGCCGAGACGCTGGCCGACGCGCTCGGGGAGGCGCTCGACGACATGATCATCGCCGACCGGCACGCCGTGCAGCGCTCCTCCGGGGGCGTGATCAGCGAACGTGACGCGATCGCCGTCTGGCAGCGCGCGGCCCAGTTGCAGGCCGAGGCGGCGCATCGCATGGAGCGCAGCATCACCCTTACGCCGTCACCGGCGGGGGTGGCGGACGCGCCGGTGCCCACGGATGCGTTTCGGTTGAGCGACGTCGAGGCGGCGGCCGTCGAGGCGGGCATCTCGCGGCAGTTCGTGGCGCTGGCCCTGGCCGAGCGAACGGAGTCGCCACACGGCAGCGATGCGGCGGTCGTGCCGTTCGATCCCAGTCTCGATCGTCGCATCACCACCATGCTCGGCACCACCCAGCGCGGCATCAGCGCCTCGCGCGTGATCCGGGCCTCGCCGAAGGTCACGCTGCAGCTCATCGGTCGGGTGTTCACCGCGCAGCCGTACCTGCTGACCGTGCGCGAGACGGTGAACGGCCATCCACTGGACGGCGGCATCCTGCGCTTCGAGATCCCGAACATGTACGAGGCGATATCGAGCGGGAAGGTGGGCACGATGATCGGGAAGACGCACGGCCTGATCTACCAATGCAGCGGCGTACTGGACCTGACGCTGTTGAACGTGACGCTGAAGGCGCGCGGCACGCCGGCCCAGCCGGAGTGCGAGGTGGTCGTCAGCGGCGACCTCCGCGACGGCCAGCGAAAGAATCTGCGGGTGTCGTACTGGACCGCAGGTGGTACGGCGGCCGGCGTCGGCGGCGGGGCTTTGGCGATCGCCACCAAGGTGCTCGGCGGCATCGCCCTCGCCACCCCGGTCGGCGCCGGCGTCGCGGTGCTCGCCGCCGCGGGCACCGCCGTTGCGTACCGCGCCTCGTTCCGTCGGGCCCTCCGCAAGGCGCGTGAGGAGCTCGACACGATGCTGCTGGCACTGCAGCAGCACCTCGACCGGCAGGCGCTCTTCGGCGATCAGCCCCCGCCGGATGTGCCGATCCACGTCAACTCCAACGACGACGCGGCGTTACTGTCGATGATCTCGGCAGCGTCGTAGGCTCGACGCGTCACAGTGCCGACTGGGCCGCACTCGATGCCAGCCATGTCGTGCGCCCACCCCGGAACGGTGCGGCGCACGATACGGCGGGCGCCTCAGGCTACGGTTCGCGCGGCGCACCGGCACCGGGCGTCCCCGCGCCGATAATTCCGCCGGCCGCTGCGGCTCGGGGCAGCTGGTCACGCCCCTTCTGCAGGAACGGCACACCGGTGCGCATCCAGTCGGGCATCGGATCTTTTTTGAGGTGATGCCCGAAGAACTCCTGCATCCGCCGGTCCACGTCCTTCTGGTTGGCGCGCTTGCGCGGGTTGTGCCCGTCGCTGTTGTAGTTGAGCAGGTACGCCTCCTTGCCGAAGCGCCGCAGCGCCACGAACCACTCGATGCCCTGATACCACGGCACGGCACCGTCGGCGTCGTTGGACATGATCAGCACCGGGGTCTGGATGCGGTCGGTGAAGAAGAGCGGGCTGTTCTCGATGAAGCGCAGCGGATATTCCCAGAGCGACCCGCCGATGCGGCTCTGCCCTCCCTCGTACTGGAACGCGCGGGCCACGCCGCTCTCCCAGCGGATACCGCCGTAGGCGCTGGTCATGTTCGCGACCGGCGCGCCAGCGAAGGCGGCGGCGAAGATGTTCGTCTGGGTGATCATGTACGCCGTCTGATACCCACCCCAGCTCTGTCCGGCGGTGCCGATGCGCCTTGGATCGACGTAGCCCCGGGCGATCAGCATCTGCAGCCCCGGCACGATCGACTTGAGCGCGCTCTGGCCCGGGTACCCTTCCTGATAGGCGATGTCGGGGAAGAACACGAGATAGCCGAGCGAGGTGTACATCGTCGGGTTGATCGTGTTGCGGCCCCCTGGCGCCACGTACGAGTGCAGTCCGTCACTGAGTGACTCGTAGAAGTACGTCACCATCGGGTACTTCTTCGTCGGGTCGAAGCCCTCGGGCTTGAAGAGGATGCCCTGCAGCGGCTGACCGTCCATCGCCGTCCATTCGACCAGCTCGTTCGTGCCCCAGGTCACTTCCTTCTGTTGCGGGTTCACGTCCGAGATGCGCGTCGTCTGCGTGACGGTCGTGCCGACGCGCAGGTCGGGGAACTCGCGGTAGGTGCTGCGGGTGAGCAGCAGCTCGTCGGCGCGACGCGCCTTGCCGAGGATGCGCCACGAGGCATCCTCCATCAGCAGCACCTCGGGCGGGGTCGGCGCACCCAGGCGCTCGCGCATGAAGCCACTCTGTTTGGTGCGCTCGTCGAAGGCCGTGAGGAGCAGTGGCTGCGTCGGATCGACGAATCGATCCTCGGGATCGAGATCGACGATCCGCAGCACGGTGGCGTTTCGCACACCGCTGGAGTCGGTCACGACCTTCGCCGCACGCACACCACTGGGATCCACCTCCCAGACGTCATAGCGCGAGTAGAGCAGCAGCGAGCGGTCGTTGGTGGTCCAGCCCGCGACGCCCCATGGCGCCGGCGTGGACGGCGTGTCCCACGTCTCCTGATCGAAGTGCACGGCGCCGAGGGCGGCGGTGACGTCGGCGGTCTTCTGGCTGCGCAGATCATGCGTGAGCCAGTGTCCCTTGTCGAACCAGGTGACATACCGGCCGGTGGGCGAGAGCTGTGCGCCGAACTCGACCTTTTCGGCAAGCCGTCGCACCGCGCCGGTTGCGGCGTCGATCACCGACACGTCGCTGCCGTCGTCTCCCCAGAGGCGGGCCAGTGCGTAGCGCGTGTCGCTCAGTGCCAGCACGACGCTGCCATCGTCGGCGAGCGTCGTTCGGGTGAGCGTGTCACTGCCCACGAGGCGCGTCGTGCCGCTCGCGATGCGGTGAATGGCCAGCCAGGTGCGATTGCGCTCGCGGCCGGCCTCGAGCCGCTGCTGCGGCTGCAGCTTCGGCTCGAGATAGTGCCAGAGGTCCACCTGTGCGCGGTCGGCGAGTGAGTCGGCAGGGATGCTGTCCGGCAATACGGGGGCCGCGCCGAGGACGAGCGTGCCGCCGTCTCGCGAAAAGCCGAGCTGCCGATCCGAGATGGTCGCGACCGGCGCAAAGGCATCGGCAGCGACCACGCGGCGCGCCGCGGCACCCTTGCCGACTGGCGCGTGATAGACGGCATACCGTGCCTTCGTGGCCGTGAACTCATCCCGGTCGGAGACGAAGGCGAGCTGGCGTCCGGCGCGGTCGAAGCCGATGGCCTTGTAGTTGCCCGTGCCCTGCGCCAGCACGGTCACGGCGCCGCCCGCGACGGCACGGAGCATCGCGCCATCCGTGTCCGGCGTGCGCGAGACGACCGTGTAGGCGAGCCAGGTGCCGCTGGGATCGATGGCGTACGAGTTGACGTCGGCAATGCGCTCCTCGGCGCCGGTCGAGACGGTGCGGATGACGAGCGTGGTCCCGAACTCGCGGACGCGCGGACGTCGAGCCGCTGAATCCGGCGGGGTGCGCCGTGCGGCAGTGTCCACGGACGGGCGCGCGGCGGCGCTGTCCGCTTCGATGGAGTAGACGATCACGGCGCCGGCATCGCGCGGCACGCGCACGCTGCGGACACGAGGGATCGTGACCGGCTGCAGCGCCGCCGGCCCGGTCAGCGGCACGAGCACCAGCGCCGAGCGTGGCGTCGGCAACGGGCGGGGCTTCGCGAGTCGCGCACGCTCGAAGTCGGCCATCGGGGCGTACGTCACCGCAACCAGCAGCGCGCCGTCGGGGGTGAACTGCGGCGGCGGCGCGACGAAGGGTGAGTCGGTGGCGGCCGCGAGATTGACCACCGGACGGCCCATGAAGCCACGCGGAATGCGGACCTCGCGCGTGCCACGGGTCTCGCGGACGAGCAGTTCGCCGTTGCCGACCTGCGGGACTTCAGTCCACGCCGCCCACGCACCGGTCGGTGCAATGACGGGCGCCTGCGCCACCCGCCAGCGGTCGTAGTCGTCCTGCGTGATGGCGCGCCGCCCCTGCGCCGCGAGCGGGCCGGCGGCGAGGAGGAGGGCAAGGGCGATCGGACGGGGGGATCGGCGCATGGCGTCGTCGGTCTCGAGGTGGGAAGCAGGCGACCATCGACTGCCCGGCGGAAAAATACGAGCACGACCGACCGGATGTCGACGGGCGGCGCCGGAGTGCTTCGGGGTACGGTAACTTGCCCACGCTCACACGCCGCAGGGCGTCCCGTCTCCCGTCTCTCCCGCATGCGTCGTCTCGCCGGCTACTTCCTCCGCGGACTCGTGATCATGGCGCCTCTCGCGCTCACGGTCTATGTCTGCATCTCGATCGTCACGGCCATCGACGGCTGGATCCCGGTGGACATCCCGGGCGTCGGCTTCGCCATCACGATCGGGCTGATCACGCTGGTGGGGGCGCTGGGCTCGAACGTCATCACCACGGGCCTGGTGACCCTGCTCGACGGCCTGCTCGAGCGGCTGCCGTTCGTGCGGCTGCTGTACGGCACGGCGAAGGACTTCTTCGAGGCGTTCGTCGGGGAGAAGAAGCGGTTCGACACGGCCGTGATGCTCACCCTCTATCCGGGGGCCGAGGCGAAGGCGCTCGGCTTCATGACGCGGCGCGACGTGGACATGTTCGGGCTGACGGATCATGTCGCCGTCTACCTGCCGCACAGCTATGCGTTCACCGGGCAACTGGTGCTGGTGCCACGCGAGAACGTGACACTGATCCAGGCCGGGAGTGCGGAGCTGATGTCCTTCATCGTGTCCGGCGGTGTGACGGAGAAGTCGGCTACATCGATGCAGACGCCCACCGTGAGCGCGGCTCTGCTCGGCGCCGAGCCGCCGGCGGACGTCGATCGGGTGCGCTGAAAACCAGCGGTGCACCGGCGCACGACGGCACGGGTGATTGCTGGCGGGCACGCTTGGCGCGCACACCTCGCGCACACCTCGCGCACACCTCGCGCACACCTCGCGGGCACGGCGCGGGGAGTGGTCGCCGTCACCCGGCGCGCGTGCCGCCGAGTTCGACACTCCCGCAGGGGTGACGCGCTCGACTCAGCGCGCCGCGACCAACGCGTGCTGTGCCTCGATCCAGCTGCGATGGTACTCCGGGTCCTCGATGGGCGCGATTGCCTTGGCGACCTTCAGCGGGCGGAACGAGTCCATCATCA
>Ga0105048_10000954_pt1 | contig 46393 bp, 41 predicted proteins | sample MAT05_FD_78382 | JGI IMG/M metagenome (GOLD analysis project Ga0105048, IMG submission 78382) | Freshwater microbial communities from Lake Fryxell liftoff mats and glacier meltwater in Antarctica - MAT-05 | ecosystem: Environmental > Aquatic > Freshwater > Ice > Liftoff microbial mat | place...
CGCCTTCCCAGCAACCGGATTATCCGGGCCGGCAAACCGTGCCCAAGGGCCGGTAAAACTACGTCGGGTTGACCTCCAAACGTTCCCTGGCCTCACCTCAACCCACCATTTCGGCGCATCGTGTGACCCCGCCAGCACCCTGGTTGCCCCGGTCCTGGCGGCTTTCCATTCGTTAACTGGACTTTGTCAATCGCCCTGGAGGGTGTCCCGGACGGGTTCGGAAGAGCATCCGGAGTTTCGCTGGTCGGCAACCAGATTAGTGTCCACCTGCGGCACGGTTCGCTGGGGCACGTTGGCCGGATGTCGACGGCTGAAATCACGGACGGCTTTCAGAAGAGATGCGCCAGCCGGAAGGGCGCTCCGGGCCTCCACCTATTCGTTCACGGCCACGTTCACCTTCACGGCAAAGGGGCGGAGGCTTTCCACCGCAGCGCCGAAGAGAGCCGCATCCCCGTCCGTCATGGAAACCGATGCGGCCTGTCCCTGGGTAAGAGCCGCAGCCACACGCCCGGATTCGAGACGGGCTTTCGCGGCATTGGAAAACGGCCGGCGTAAACGACCGGCGTAAACGACCGCCGTATGCGTCGGCGGTCCGTGGCGAAGTGGGCCGTGACGAATTCCTCGTAGGCGCGGCCATCCTTGACGCGGGAGTTCTTGTAAACGGCGACCTCGTCCGAGCCAGCCTTGACCGTGAAAAAGGCCTAAATATGGCGGAGAGGGGGGGATTTGAACCCCCGGTGGGGTATAAGCCCACTCACGCTTTCCAGGCGTGCGCCTTAAACCACTCAGCCACCTCTCCACCGAAAGCGGACGGCGATGGTGAACGTCCTGGGGGGTTGTGCAAAGCGCTTTTTGTGACGAACTCAGCTCTGGATGAAGTAGCTGAGGTTCTCGAGCTCAATGGCGAGGTTGACGTTGTTCACCATGACGTCCTCGGGCGCGTGGATGACGATTGGCGCAAAGTTCAGGATGCCGCCGATTCCAGCGGCGAACAGCCGGTTGGCGATCTCCTGGGCCACGGCGGCGGGAACGCAGAGGATGGCCATGCGCACGGACCGTTCGCGGATCTCGTTTTCCAGGCGGTCCATGGGAAAGACTTCCACCGAACTCCGGGCCCGTTGGCGGGCGGGTTCAGCGTCGAAGGCGGCCACGATTTCGAAGCCTTCCTGGGCGAATCCGCCGTAGGTGAGCAGGGCGGTGCCGAGATTGCCGGCGCCGATGAGCACCACCGGTTGGAGGGTCTGGTTGCCGAGGACGTCCGAGATCATCCGGGCCAGTTGGGAGACGTCGTACCCAAGGCCGCGGGTTCCGAACTGGCCAAAATGCGCGAGATCCTTGCGAAGCTGAGTGGGTTTGACGCCGGCGCCGCGGGCGAGGGCTTCACTGGAAACGGTGTCGATGCCGTTGTTCTTGAGGCGCTGAAGGCAGCGAAAATAGACCGAGAGACGGTAGATGGTCTTTCGCGGAATCGTGGTCCGGACGACGCGCCGACGGGGCATGGGACGGCTCGGGCGCGTCGGATGGGAGGTTTTCGCCAAGCGTGCCTAAGGTGATGCCGGGATGGGCGCTTCCGCAAGTCGACTCACCAGTCCCTCCAGAGCGTCGCGGCCGGACGGAGCCGGGGGTTCGCATGCCGGGGGAGCATAGGCATTGAGGAAAGCGGAGAACACCAGGCGTTGTCCCGTCGTGTTGGTGAGAAATCCCGAAAGGGTGTGGACATACCGCAAGCCGCCCGTCTTGGCGCGGAGGTTTCCCTCAAGATGCGTCCCTTGGAAGCGTTGGCGGAGCGAGCCGTCCCTGCCGGCGACGGGAAGGGAGTTCAGGAACGCTTCGCGGTGCGGATGTGCGTCCATGAAGCGAAGGAGCGCCACGATGGCGGCGGGAGTGACCAGGCTGCTGCGGGACAGCCCGGAGCCGTCGTCGAGTTGAACTTCGTCCCGGGGAATGCCCGCATGATCGAGGAAGGATCGGAGGGCGGCGATGCCTGCCTCTTCGGTGGAGGGACTCTCGGAGGAGCCTCTTCGCGCACCCACTTGGAGCAGGAGCAGTTGGGCGTAGAGATTCTGCGAGGGCTTCATCATCGCCGTGACCAGCGTCGCCAGGGGAGGTGACGGAATCGAGAGAGGTTGCGGAAGGGGTTCAAGGTTGCGAGCGGATCGCAATCGAGGCCGCGGATTGTTGGCTGCGGCGCGGTCGGGCGGGACTCCGGCCGCCATGGCGAGCCGTTGTCGGGCGCCGGGATCATGACGCGCGGAGCCGCGGACCTTGATTCCGGCGGCGATGAGTTCCTCGCGTAGAAGGTGCACGAAGTAGAGTGCGGGTTGGGGAATGGTAATCGCGTCTTTCCACGGCGCGGAGGCGATCGGGAGCGAGCCGGTGACATGAACCATGCGGCTGCCGGCATCGCGGCGGATACGGAGTTGACGGGGGCTGGATTGCGCCGTGGTGACCGCGTCGCGGGTGTTGAACTCAAAATAGGAAGCTCCGTGGCTGGTCTTCAGGAAGACGGGATCGTTGGTGGTGGCGCCGGGGGAAAATTCCAGCTCGAGGACGTTGTCGTCGAGCGACAGAGCCGAGACTTCAGCGCCATAGGTGTGTTGGAGGTCGTCCCAGGTCCAACCGTTGCCGAAGGGGGTGCCGGTGAAGAGGGAATCGTCGGCGACCAGATCGCCATTCACGCGTCGTAGACCGGCGTTCCGGAGGGTTGAGACGATGGATTGGAGGGTTTGGCTGGGTTTGCCCGGATGAAAACGGGCTGAGAACGAAAAATCGCCACTGCCGTAGACGACGAGGTTGCCCTTCAGAATTCCGCGCTGGGAGATGGGCCCGTCGGGGATGAAGTCGGTGGCTAGGCGGGTTTCCGATCCGAGGGCATGGAGGGCGAGGGCGCCGGTGAAGAGCTTGGCATTGGAGGCCGGCTTGAGAAGTCGGTGATGATTTGTTTCGAAGAGGAGAATGCCGGTGGCGGCATCCTGAACTTCAACGCCCCAGGTGGCGTGCCGGAAGGCGGGATTGCCGAGGTACTGTTCTAGGGCGTCGGAAAGAGATCCCGCGTGGGCGCGCTGGGGAAGGATGGCGTCTAGCGCAGGGGCGGCCAGGGCAAAAGTGAGCCAGACCCAGACTGTGCGCTGGAGGCGTGGGATCACGGTTCAACGGTGATCTTACGCCAATCGAGGCCACTCCATTCGGCGTAGGCGGCGAAGAAACGTTCGTTCTGAATGAGCACGGCGCGAACGACGCTGGAATCGTCGGCTCGGCCGGTGTTGGGGATGATGTCGGGGATGATATCGACCTTTTTATGGGCGTAGGTGAGGGCGAAGACGGCCTGGGCGGCGGCGTAGAGGGGCAATTCCCGGTAGGCGCCTTCAGCGAAGTCCTCGACGGCGTCGGCGAGGAATTCGAGTTGATCGACGAGGTGAGGGAAATTGGGGGCGGCGATCTGGGTGAATTCCAATTTCCATGAGGGCAATTGGCGGGCGACCCGGACCACCATGGCCGGGGTGACTTTGGCGGCGCCGTGATTCACGTAAGCAGCGAACTCAGACATGCGGGGAGGATAGGAATCCGAAGGCGGAACTGCCAGTGCCAAACCGTGGAGTGGGGAGAATGGGATGGCTGCAACGAAAGAGGCTGGCCCCGCGTGAGCGGTGGCCAGCCCCGTTTAAAATGCCGATAGGAGGCTACTTCTTCTTCTTGGCTGCCTTCTTAACTGCCTTCTTTTTCGCTGGCATGAATTTCACCTCCAATCTCGGTTGGGGCCAATGGCCCGGGCCGTCCCTGATGATGATTACTTCGATAAGCCCCGCGGCACGTCGTGCTGGCGCAACCTTTGCACCAGTGATCGAACGCGCACGCATGTCATCGGGCCGGTGTCGCGCTTGGGTTCGGGCTCTGACGATGGTTTAGCCTGTAGGCCGTGGTGATTTCACGACATTTTTTCGTTCGCGCAGCATTTTCATCCGATTAACGTCCCGAAACCGTGGCGGAACCCGTGCAGTTATCACCGATGATGGCGCAGTACCGGCGCATCAAGGACAGCCTTCCGAAGGATGCTCTCTTGTTGTTCCGGCTGGGCGATTTCTATGAATTCTTTTTCGAAGACGCGCAGCGAGGGGCTTCGATTCTGAATCTTGTGCTGACCCGCCGGCAGGAGGTTCCCATGTGTGGTCTGCCCTATCATGCGGCCCAGGGTTACATCGCGCGCCTGCTCAAGGCCGGCCACAAAGTCGCAATCTGCGATCAGACGGAAGAAGCGCGCCCCGGGAAGCTGGTGAACCGGGAAGTGACCCAGATTCTCAGCCCCGGCACGCATTTCGACGAGCGGATGCTCGCCGCGGAGCAGAACAATTACCTCGCCGCCGTGTTTCGCGATGGCCGCCGGTTTGGCCTGGCCCTGGTGGATCTCACCACCGGGTCGTTTCGGGTGACGGAAATGGACGGGGAAGCCGCGATGCTCGCTGAGTTGGATCGGGTACGGCCCGCCGAACTGATTTTTCCCCAGGGAGACTCGACGCTGGCGGAACGCTTGGAAGGCTTGATCCGGGCGTTACACGGACATGAAGACTGGGCTTTCGACGCGTCGGCGGCCGAGCCCGCGTTGCTTGAACATTTCGGCGTCGCAACCCTGGATGGCTTTGGCATGGCGGGGCGACGGGTGGCGACCGGTGCGGCGGGCGGGGTCATCCACTACTTAAAAGAGCATCTTCGGCGTGACTTGGTGCACATCACCGCGCTGGCCTTCTATGAAACGCGCCGCTTTTTGCATGTGGATGCCGCGTCGCTTCGCAATCTCGAGGTTCTTGAGCCGCTCCATCGCGACACACCGGGTGCCCGTTCGTTGTTGTCGGCATGGCAAAGGACGGTGACTCCGATGGGCGCGCGGTTGTTGCGGGATTGGCTGAGTCAGCCGCTGACCGAGCGTGAGGCGATCGAACGTCGACAGGATGCTGTGGCGGATGCGCTGTCGCGTCCCACGGAGTTGGAAGCCATCCGGGTTTCCTTGCGGGAGGTGCGGGATCTCGAGCGGACCTTGGGACGGCTGAGTTCCGGATCGGGGAGCGGGCGCGACCTGGTGGCGCTGCGGTTGGGATTGGAGCAGGTGCCTTGTTTGGTGGAGCGGGTGCTTTCGATCCATGGTGCGGGTCGGGTCGATGGGGAACGGGTCGGGACGGGTCCGTCGCTAGTTCAGGAATTGGCAGCGATGCTGTCCCCGGAGCCGGAACTGGTGGAGGTCATTGCGCGGGCGATCGTGGACGAACCGCCGGCCTTGGTGAAGGAAGGCGGCATGATTCGCGAAGGTTATTCCGCGGAACTCGACGCGCTTCGGTCGGCCCGGCGCGACGGGCAGGACTGGATAGCGAAGCTGCAACAGGAGGAGATTGAGAGGACTGGCATTCCGTCGCTCAAGATCCGGTTCAATTCCGTATTCGGATATTATATCGAAGTCACCAAATCGAACCTGGACCGGGTGCCGCCGGAGTACGTGCGGAAGCAGACCGTGGCGGGTGGCGAACGTTTCATCACGCCGGCGTTGAAGGAGATGGAGGGACGCATCCTGGGTGCGGAGGAGCGGTCGGAGAAACTGGAGTACGCCCTGTTCCAGGAAGTGCGGGAGCGTGTGCTGCTTCGCTTGAAGTCGATTCAGTCGACGGCGTCGGGGATCGCGCAGTTGGACGTGCTGGGGTCCTTTGCGGAAGGAGCCCGGCATGGGGGGTATATTCGACCCGAGTTGACGGAGGACGGCACCCTGATGATCGAGGAAGGGCGGCATCCGGTCCTGGATGGAACTCCGGGGATGGATGCGTTCGTTCCGAACGACACGGATCTGGACGTGGCGGGGGCTCAGATCGCCCTGATCACGGGGCCCAACATGGCGGGCAAAAGCACCTACATTCGGCAGGTGGCGTTGTTGGCACTGCTGGCGCACACCGGTTCCTACCTGCCGGCAAAACGGGCGCGGATCGGCGTAGTGGACCGTTTGTTCACCCGAATTGGGGCGAGCGACAACCTGGCGCGTGGCCAGTCGACCTTCATGGTCGAGATGAGCGAGACCGCCAACATCTTGAACCACGCAACCCGCCGGAGCCTGGTGATCCTGGACGAGATCGGGCGGGGCACGAGCACGTTCGATGGGCTAAGCCTGGCGTGGTCGATCGTGGAGCATCTGCACAACGGGATCGGATCGCGGACGTTATTTGCGACTCACTATCACGAACTGACGGAACTGGCCGCGCGACTGCCTCGGGTTCGCAATTTCAACGTGGCGGTCCGCGAGTGGAACGACCAGATCGTGTTCCTCCGCAAGATCGTGGCGGGAGGTTCTGACAAGAGTTATGGCATTCAGGTCGCCCGGTTGGCGGGTGTGCCCCGACCGGTGATCGATCGGGCGAAGTACATTCTGCGGGTGCTCGAAGAAGCGGAACTTGATCTGCAGCGTCTGGAAGGGGGCAAGGAAGACGCCGAGGCTACCCCGGAGTCCGTGGTAGATGCCGGGGTGTCCGGTGCGGCGAAGTCCAAGGCCAAGGGACCGCGACAAAGAGCGGAACGGGAGAAGCTGCGGGGATTGGATCCCAGCCAGCAGTTGGACTTGTTTCGGTAGCAGGCACCGCACGTCGGGATTCGAGCGTCCCTTGCACTTCGTCGTCGTCCTGCTCCACTCCCTTCGTGAAGAAGCTCGATGCCGCGGAATTGAGGACGGCTCTTGGCACGGTCCCCGAGTGGAAACGTAAGAAGTCCATCATCACCCGTACCTACCCGTTCGCCGACTTTCCAGCCGCCCTGAAGTACGTGAACGCCGTGGGCCGGGCCGCCGAAAAGGCAGGGCATCACCCCGATATCGACATCCGCTGGAACAAGGTGACCCTCTCTCTAACCACCCATGACGCCGGTGGGCTAACCGAGAAGGATTTTTCACTCGCCGCCCGCTTCGATCGGCTGGCCTAAGAGTCTGATTTTTCAGACAGGCTCTAAGGCAGCGGGGGCGGAGAATGGAGGGAAGGCAGCGAAGGCGGGGTCTTCCGGAGTTCGAGGAACATTTGCAGGCTGGTGACCCCGGCCCAGACCCAGGCGATGCCGAACAGGATCAAGGTTCGATTCCATGCATCCATTGGGAATTCGGGGTTGATACCGCCGTCCAGAGAGGTTCGGATCGATTCAGCGACCAGTGCGATGCAGCGGACGAGAAAGTAGAGGAATCCCGAAACACTGAAGGCCAGCTGCCCTGCGCCCGCAACCCGGTGCCCGACGATCCACGAGCCGAGACCCGGGGTGCCCAGTTGGTTGATGACGATCGCGATCTGAAGTCGATCCCGACGCTTATGCGGAAGGCGCATAGCGGGGGCCAAAGAACTCGTCGTGCGTTCGGGATCGAGCGCCCAGGACCCACGGAACGGTGACCAGAAGACCGATGCCACCGAGGAGCAGGCCGATGAGCAGGAGGATGGCGCACGCTGCGGCGAACAGCAGGCTCTTGATGGGATGCAGCGACGTGATTCGCCGGCTGAGGTGGAAGGCTTCCTTGGGGCAAAGTCCGCGTTCGAGAATGAGGGTGGGTGCGAATCCCCACAGCGCGAACGGCAACAAGCCGAGGCCAACCGTGAGCAACGCACCGGCAAAGATCAGCGCGGCCGCGAGGGGGGTCAGGTCTTGCGTCCGTGTGCCCGCATCGATCCCCGCGGCGATCAGTCCGAGGCCAGGCAGGAGAGCCAGCAGGGTCGGTAGAATGAGGAAGGCGGAAGCCCGAACAAGCGGACCGAGGGGCAGTCGGAATCCGACGAACAGGTCGACGATCCGGACGGCTTGGCCACGCCACGCACGAAGGGAAAGGAAGCAGAGCCCTCCCCAAAGGGGGCTGGCGATGACCAGCGCGGTCGGTAAGATGACGATGGCCGCGTACGGGATGAAACTAAGGCCGATCAGGACCAGAACGATGAACGCGGCCAGCAGGAACGAGCCCGCGAGCGCGATCGGTCGGCGGAAGGCGAGCTTGAATCCGTCGGCGAAGGCATCGAGGACGTGGAATCGGATCGGGCGGTCCCACAATTCCTCGATCGTCGGGAGCGGGTCGGAAGCCCGGTTTCCGGGAGTCAGGCGTCCTTTCGGATGCGCGGGAGGGAGGGCTGCGACAAATTCGGGTTGTGTTTCGAGGCGGCCCCAGGCGTGGGAATTCTCGGCGCGGATAGGGGTGAGGTGATCCGCCTTTCCGGACCGGATCCATTCCAGGATCTGGTCGGCGGTGGCGGGGCCGTACTCGGCGCGGTCGCCTCCGCGGATTCGGAACAGGGAGGGCATGAGAGGATGGGCCGGACCGAGGCGGCCACGGTCCGGTTCAGCGCGGCTTCAAGGTATTGAGCACGACGAACCAAGCGTTGTAGTCCTTGTCATCACCGGCGATGATGACGGTTTCCCCGGGCAGGATGCGCTGGCGTTTCTTGACGACGAGTTTGCCTTTGCCGAAGAGCTGGATCTCGACCTCACCGCCGGACTGCTGGGCGATTTCGATGCGGCATTCTCGGCTCATGTCCACCTGGGAGGGTTTGGTCGGTGAGACGACGAAATTGGTTTGGATGACCTCGAAATAATTTTGCCACTTGAAGATACGCCGCAGGCGCTTGTCGAGGTCCGGGGGGATTGGCTTGAGTGACTTGTCGGAAGCCTTGTCGGAGTCGGTGCCCCAGATCAGTTGGGCGTGGAGGTGAAGATCCGCGGCATCGGCGGCGAGGGTTTGGCTGCCGAGCAGCAGGGCATGGAATCCGACGCTGGTGAGGAGCGCGAGGGTGAGCAATCGCGTGGTCATGGTGGCGGTTCAGAGGATATCGGCGGGCCCCACCCAGACAACGGTCATTGCGTCATTGGAGGAATAAAAAGTGAGTGTGCTCACCTCGTTGAGCGGGCTTTCAACGACATGCTCGACGAGGACAGGGGACTGGGATTGCCGAGTGGGGATGGGGGTGGAATCGGGGCGAAGGACGAAAATGGCGGCACCCGCCACGATGGCGGAGGGGACGAACCAGGCCAGCCAGCGTGTTGCGAAGCGGGTGGCGTTGGGAGTTGGACGGGTTGGGCTCGGGGTCTCGGCCGACTCAATGCCCTGGCGGATGCGCGACCAGTAGAAATCACGGGACGCGTCGATCACGCGTTCGGGGGGGTGACTGCGAATGAGATCCCGGAAACCGCGGAGGTTGTTGGCGAGGGCCTGGGCGGTGGGATTGGACTGGGTGAGGTCGGCGATGCGACGGGCTTCCGACGCGTCGAGTTCCCCGTCGACCCAGGCCTGGATTTTGTCCTGAAGTTCGCGGTTCATGATGGTTTCTCCTCGTCGTGGATGCCGGCGAGCAAGGTGGCCATTCGCCGGCGGGCGTAAAACAGGCGGGACATGACGGTGCCGATGGAAATGCCGATATTTTTGGCAATTTCTTTGTAGCCCATGTCCTCGAATTCATGGAGGACCAGGACGGTTCGGTGGGCGTCGGACAGTTTGGCGAGTGCGGCGTCGATGCGCTGGCGGAGTTCGGAGCGCTCGAGTCGTTCGGTGGGGTTGGTCCAGACCGGGGGCAGGAATCGGTCGATGCCGGTGCCCTCATCCGAGGCATCAGGCAGCGGTTCGACCCGATACCGCTGGTGACGGCGGAGATGGTCGAGACAAAGATTGATGGTGATGCGCGTCATCCACGTTGCGAAACTGGATTCGCCCTCGAACTGGCCAATACGTTGCCAGCCTTTGATCCAAGCTTCCTGAGACAGATCCATGGCCTCTTCCTCTTGATGAACGATCCGGTAGGCTCGGGCGAACATCTTGTCGCGGTGCCGGGCGACGAGTTCTTCAAACGCCGCCATGTCGCCGCGCTTGCACGCCTGCACCAGTTCATCATCGGTCAGGCTGGCCATGTCGCTGGAAGCCGGCATTAGGTGGACGGGACAGTTTGGGCAGCTATTCACCCGGCATCAAAGTTTTCCTTTGGTGCTGGGAATCTGGCCGGCAATGCGCGGATCGGCTTGGCAGGCAAAATCCACCGCCCGGGCAAAGGCTTTGAAAAGGGCCTCAACCACATGGTGAGGTTCCTCCCCATAAAGGAGTTCCAGGTGAAGGGCGCAACGGGCTTCGTTGGTGAAACCCTGGAAAAACTCCCGGGCCAGTCCGAAGCGGAACGCCGACGACATGTCCTGGCTCTTGTCGGCAGGCGTCACGCGTCTCGGGGAGAGGTCCTTCATGCCCCGCCACGCCAGGGCCGGTCGGCCGCAGAAATCAATCACCGCGCGCGCGAGCGTTTCGTCCATGGGCACGAAGGCCTCCCCGGTGAAGGGGTTCCGGGGGTCGAATCCAGCCCCATAGCGTCGAATGCCCCGCTTCTCGCCGAGGGCTTGCAGGAACGCCTGGCCAAGCGCGATGCCGCAATCCTCCACCGTGTGATGGGCGTCGACTTCGAGATCGCCGCGGCAGCGAAGCTTGAGGTCGACGACAGCATGCTTCGCCAAGAGCGTCAGCATGTGGTCGAAGAACGGAATTCCCGTCTGGATGGTCGAGCGACCGCGTCCGTCGAGGTCGAGATCGAGGGTGATGCGGGTTTCCTGGGTGTCGCGTCGAATGCGGGCGCGACGCGGATGCATGGGAACTCCGTTCACGCGTGGAGGGCGGCGAGGTGGCGTTCGCAGTCGATGGCGGCGGCGCACCCTTCGCCGGCCGCGGTGATGGCCTGCCGGTAGACGGAATCGTGGCAATCGCCGGCGACGAACACGCCCGGGATGTTGGTTTCCGTACCCCGGCGGGTGCGGACATACCCGCCGTCGTCCATTTCGACCTGGCCTTTGAAGACCTGGGTGTTGGGGATGTGACCGATGGCGACGAAGACGCCAACGCAGGCGATTTCGGATTCGGCATTGGTCTTCAGGTTCTTGATCCGAACTCCGGTGACCTTGTTCTGGCTGACGTCATGGATGTCGGTGACGACCGAATCCCAGATCGGCTTGATCTTGGGATTGGCGAGCACGCGGTCGGCCATGATCTTGGACGCGCGCAGGGTGTCACGGCGGTGGATCAGGTAAACGATCGAGCCGAACCGGGTCAGGTAGGTGGCTTCTTCGCAGGCGGAATCGCCGCCGCCGACCACGACCAGCGGCTGGTTGCGGAACATGGGTAGGGCGCCGTCGCAGGTGGCGCAGTAGGTCACGCCACGGGTTTCGAGTTTTTGTTCGCTCTCCAGGCCCAGATGTCGGTGGCCGGCGCCGCTGGCGATGATGAGGGTTTGCGTTTCGACTTTCTCGCCGTCGACGGTGAGAACGAGCGGGCTGACGGAGAGGTCGGCGGCATCGACGGTGCCGTACTTCACTCGGGCGCCGAACCGTTCGGACTGTTTCTGCATGCGCGTCATCAGTTCGTAGCCGTCAATGCCCTCGGGGAATCCCGGATAATTCTCGACGATGCTGGTGGTGGTGAGCAGGCCACCCGGCATGGGGCCGGAGAGGACCAGGGGTGCGAGGTTGGCGCGCGCGGTGTAAACCGCGGCAGTGAGCCCGGCGCAGCCGGTTCCGATGATGACGACCTTCTCCATAGCTTGGGCCGAGCAAGCTAGCGTGGGTGCGTGGCGAGGCAAGCTCCGGGGTTCGGAAGCGGCCCCGAAGTGTGTCGATGAACTTGGCGTCCGGGGCCTGAAGGACTAAGACCGAGCGAAGGTGCCTCGTCGGCGCTGGAAGGCGACCGCTCCGGTCAGCCCACCCAATAGCAGGATCGCGGTCGAGCCTTGATCGGGAATACCCGTCGACCTGCCGTTGATGTCGAGGATCGAGCTGAGATAGACGCTCACATCGCTGTCGGGGTCCGTGTGCTTGAGGAACAACGACGTGTTGGGTTCGATGTGACCGATCATCAAGGTTTGCCCTCGCCAGCCGTTTCGCGGTGACCACACTCATCGCAAATGGCAGACGCAACCTTTCGCGTATTTGGCCTGGACCGGAACGTCTATGGGCCCGTTTCGGCATCGACCCTGGTGGAGTGGGCTCAGGCGGGGCGTGTTTTGCCTGGGACGTGGATTCATGCCGAGAACGGTGATTCATGGAAGCGTGCCGACGATGTCCCGGAGTTGGAGTCCATTTTTGAACCTGCGGCATCTGCGCCGGGTGCTCCTGGCAACACGGACGGTCCGGCCGAATCGAAGTCGGGAGTCGCGCCCAAGGTGCTGACTCGTTTGAAGGTGTTCTCAGAGATGAGCACGGAGGATCTGGCGCCGTTCGCCGGGGAAATGATGGAGCAGTCCTTCCGTCCCTTCACCTACATCGTCCAACAGGGAAGCCACGGAGATGCCATGTACTTCGTGATCCAGGGCAAGGTCGGGGTCAGCACCCGGGGGCAGGTGACGGAGTCCTTCCTGGTGGCCATGAATATTGGCGAGACGTTCGGGGAAATGTCTCTGTTCGATCCAGGTCCGCGTTCCGCCGATGTCCGCGCGGAGAACGACGTGGTTGTCTTGAAGTTGACCGCCGATGCTCTCGCGAAGGTTTGCCGTGAAGCTCCGGCGGCGGGGAACAAGTTCCTGTGGAACGTGGCGCGGTTCCTGTCGGCACGAATTCGATCCATGGACAAGCGGGCGGCATCGGCGAAGGACATGGATGCGACGGGCAAAGCGATCCGTTAGCGGACGTGGCGGCCTGACAACCGGCGCTCCGGGGTCATTTCAGCAGGCGGGTTCGAGTTCGTGATTTCCGGTTGCCGAGCAACGCCTTACTCGAAAAGGGATTTCCCACGGGCCAAAGTGAGACGATTCGATGAAAAGAATTCGGCGCGTTTCGGGATCGGAAGGCGCTCGTACGGTCAGTCACCGGTTGTCGAGTCGGTTTCTGCCATACCTCCTGCCAGGGTTTCGGTTTTAAAAAAGCGCGAACAACATATAGGCGTTCAAGAGCTTGGACGTGTTTTGGTTCCAGCAGATTTACCGGCGAAGTTCAGTGGCCAAGCGGGCGGTAAAGCTGGCGACGCCTTGGGCGTTCAAATGGGTGGCTGTGGCGAACTCGGAATCGGGGAGGACTGCGGGAAGTCCGTGGGTCGGAATGGAACGGTTCACAGATTCCGAACCTGGGAGGACGCCGCCTGATGGGACGCCGGCTGCCACGGACGTGGAGCTCAAAGGAAGCACTTGGTCGGGTCGAAGCCATGGGGTCCAGGAGTCGAGCACGGCTTGAATGCGGGCGGAGTGATCCGATAAGGCGAGCGACGCGGGAACAGGGGTCAGTCCCACACAAAACCGTGTACCCGGCGGAATGGCGGCTTTGAGTTCCCGGCTGGCCGTTTCCAAGCGCGGATTGAGGTGGAACTCGTAGCGACCCTGGTGCGCTTCGGTGTCGAACCGGGTCGGATCAAGCAGGGTTCCAGACCGTCGATTGAGAAGGCGCTGGACCTGCCAGGTGGTGCCATAGGCCCTGGCGAATTCACCCCGCAGCACGCACGGAATCCAGGGTTGTAGAATCTGTTCCCGAACGATGACGCCGCCCAGTAGCGCTTCCGCCCCATGGCGGGCAAACGACCGTGAACCCATTGAATCACCGGCGAGGCGGGCCCGCAAAAATTGATCCAAGGCCGGGAGGCTGGAACTGCGGAGCAACGAACCGGGGTGGAGCAGCAGCACGACATCCCGCGGCGGGGCGGGGAGATGTTGGAGGGCGTGCCGCAGCAACGCCGTGTGGGCGGCGAGGTCGAGGTAGCTCAATGTTCCAAGGTTCAGGACGGATCGATCCAGGCGCCGCGCAAGTTCCGGCGTGTCGACGTCCATCATGCAGGACGAATCGCCGAGGAGTATCACGGACACCGGCTGAGTCCGGGAGGCGAGTTCTGTCTTGGCGGCAAGCACCGTGCGGTCGAGGTCGGAGGGGACGGGTAAAGGCAGGGCCCGCAACCGCGAAGTGACTTGAAGCGCGGCTGCCAGGAGCACCACGCCGAGCACGGGGCTGACGAGGCGGCGGAGGAATTCGCCGGCGCGGAATTCGTAGGTGTGGCTCGGGGTGGGCACGGGGTGGTGTCAGAATTGAAAGTACAGGAAGGGAACGGCATCGCGTTCCCAGTAGGCGGCAATGGCGAGCACAAGGAAGCCCGCCAGAGCGCCGCGAGCCGCATGGGGAAGGCGGACGAGGGAGGTCGGCGACGGCTTCGAGCCAGGCCAGAACTCGAGCACCATCAAAGGCAACAGCCACGGTAGGATTCCGAGGGCGACGTCGGCGAGCCAGGGGGGGGCGGTCCAGGTCAGGAGTGAGGTGTGGGTGCGGGCGAGGCTTCCCGGGGTGGCGGCGCGGAAGAGCAGCCATCCGTAGCCGACGGTCGCCATGGTGAGAAGCCAGGCGAGGGGCCGGGGGAGCAACCACGGTGAACGACGGGACCACTGTCGTTGGATGATGAGCCCGAGTCCATGCCAGGCGCCCCAGAGGACGAAATTCCAGGCGGCACCGTGCCACAGCCCGGCGATGAGAAAGGTCAACAGCAGATTGGCGGCGGTGCGCACCTCGGAGCCCCGGTTTCCGCCGAGGGGCACGTACAGGTAGTCGCGCATCCAGGTGGAAAGGCTCACGTGCCAGCGCCGCCAGAAATCGCGAAGGCTGGTGGCGGCGTAGGGTTGGTCGAAGTTCCGCATCAGTTCGAAGCCCAGGAGGCTGGCGACACCGCGGGCGATGTCGGAGTAGCCCGAGAAATCGCCGTAAATCTGTCCGGCGAAGGCGAACGTACCGAGCAGGAGGATTGGCGCGGAACGAATGTCGTGCTCGAAGGCGAGCTCGGCGAAGGGAGCCAGTTGATCGGCGATCACGACCTTCTTGAACAGCCCCCAGAGGATAAGCCAGGCACCATTCTCGAGGTCATCGAGCCGGATGCGGCGGCAGTGTTGGAACTGCGGAAGCAGGTGGGAGGCGCGTTCGATCGGGCCAGCCACCAGTTGGGGGAAGAAGGAGACGAACGCGAGGAAGCTAACCAGGTCGCGGGCCGGTTCGACCTTCCCACGGTAGACGTCGAGGGTGTAACCCAGAGACTGGAAAGTGTAAAAGGAGATACCGACGGGGAGCACGATCTGCCAGGTCCAGGAGGCGTGCTGGACACCCACGGAATCCAGGAGCGCGTGGAAGGAATCGAGGAAGAAGCCGAAGTATTTGAAGGTACCGAGGAGACCGAGATTGAAGAGCAATGTGAGACCGAGCCAGGCGCGGCGCTGTCGGTCTGTGGCGGCGCGGGCAAGGCCGAGTCCGACCTTGAAATCCACGACACTGGAAAGCACGAGCAGTCCGAGAAATCGCCAATCCCACCAGCCGTAGAACAGATAACTGGCGGCGACGATGAGGAGGTTGCGGAGTCGGAGGTGGGCTCGAACGAGGACGTAGAGCAGCACGAAGGCCGCCAGGAACAGGAGGAACTCGGTGGAATTGAACAGCATGAGCCTTGGCGCAAGGGCAGGGGCAGGGTTGGCCGGCCATGGAACCGGACGCAAACTGGAATTCAGGGGGGATCAAAGTCTCCAGATGCCGTGCTTTGGGTCGTGTGATAGTCTGATCGCGCTTGGAGCGTTTGTCCCTTTCGTCGATACGAGCGAAGTCACGGGTTCACCCGGGATTTACCTTGATCGAGCTGCTGGTGGTCATCGCGATCATCGGTTTGCTCGCAAGCCTGTTGATGCCCGCGCTCGGAAAAGCCCGCGAGAAAGCGCGGGCGACGGAGTGTCGTGGCAATCTCCGGCAGGTGGGGTTGGCATCCTTGATGTACGCCGATGAACTCGGCGGAATCCTTCCGATCGATTCACCCCTTCAGAAAGGAATGACCTGGGGGGCGATGATCGCTTCGAACACCGGGGTCCGGCCGTTCCAGGTGTTCGTCTGCCCGTCGTATCGACCCTTCCGATTCACGAACTGGATTCGGATTTACGGGGTGCGCATGGATCCTCCGACCAACGCCGTGCGAGGTGCGCTTCGGGAACGGTTGGCGGTGGATGCGGTGGAGCGACCTTCGGAATACCTGCACCTCGCCGACACCACCAGCCGGGGACGCGAAGGCCTGGGAGCGCAGCAGTTTTATTTCTTCCGGGCGGCAAGTGAGAAGGAGGTCCATGGGCGGCATGGCCGGGTGGCGAATGGGTTTCTGCTGGATGGGCACGTGGAAGGAATGAATGCGCCTCGTCTGGAACGGCTGGGGATTCTGGGGCTGTTCGAGGCGGACACCGTCCCGGGGTATTTTCCATGAAGACCGGTAGGTTCCCCAGGAGGCCGAGGGTGTGGGCCTTGATTTGGGTGGTTGTTCAGGGCGGGGTGGGGTGTTCGCCGCCGGAGCAGCGGCAGGCGCTGTCCCGGCGGGAATTGGTTCTGGCGGAGTTGACCCAGGCGGCGATACGGGCCGTGCCGAGAGCCGGCGTCCTGGTGATAGGCAATCCATTCGTGCAGGCATCGGGAGCCGATCCAGGTTTGCGCGCAGTCGAAGAGGCCTCGGTGCGTGGGGTGGAACGGGGGATTGGCACGTCGGGGGCGCGCTTCCTGGGTGTGGTCCAGCCCGCCCTGCGCGAAGAAGCCATGCGTGATCCGACGTCGGTGCTGATTCCACCGGGTGCGACCACGCCGTTGAGTTTTCTGACGGAGAAGGGGTCGTGGGACGGGATTCGGGCGGGGAACCACGGGGCCAACCTGTGGATCAGCCTGGTGGGAGTTCCTACCGACTTGACGGAGACGAAGGCCTGGAGAGATCCGGAGGGACCCCGGTTGGCTCTGTTCCTTCCGGACCTGAGGTTGATGGGCGGCCGGGACGCGGTGCGATCGGCGATGCAGAGCGGCCGGTTGGTGGCGCTGGTGTTGGGTCGGCCGGGAGCGCCGCCGGAGTCTGAGCCGATCCAGGCGAATCACCGTGAGGAGTTCGAACGCCGTTACCTCTTGGTGACCCGGGAGACGTGGGCGTCGGTGGTCGAGGCGTGGCCCATGCTGATCCCGTGAACCGCCGTTCGCAGCGCTGGCTTCCAGCCGGTGGGGCTGGGATCGACCTGCAGCCGGCCGATGGGCAGTCGGCGCCACGACAGACTGGCAGTCGGTGCCATGGACCGGGCATCCTCCGGGACGTGATCGGGAGCGCGACATCCACCTGGCAAGGGATCGACCGGCATTCGGGCTCGGAACACGGGGGCAGTGGTCGGAGGAGCCTCGCATGAGTGCGTTGGTGATCTTCCTGGGGAGTGGTTTGGGAGGGTTGGCGCGTTGGTGGCTGGCGGCTTGGATAGGGTCGAAGGCGGGGCACACCTTTCCGTGGGGGACGCTGGTGGTGAATGTCTCGGGTTCGTTCCTGATCGGTGTTTTTGCGACGTTGACCGGGCCGGAGGGGCGGTGGGTGGCGCCCTTGATGTTGCGCCAGTTCTTCATGTTGGGGATCTGCGGCGGTTACACGACGTTCTCGTCCTTCAGCCTCCAGACCCTCCAGTTGTTCGAAGCAGGACAGTGGATGCGGGCGGGGGCCAACACGATGCTGTCGGTGGTGCTCTGCCTGGCCGCCGTCGGGTGGGGCCACGTCCTGGCCCTGGGGTTGAATTCCTCCAAGTCACCGTGACGTTTCTGCCGATTGTGGTGCGGGAGCTTCAGGTGGCGGCCCGAAGACGTTCCACGTTCCAGCTGCGTTTTTTGAGTGCGACCGGTGCGACCCTGTTGGGAGGGTTTTTCCTGATGGCGTCGCTCTTACCCGGTGCCTTGGCGGCGACGGGTCGTGGATTGTTTGTGGCGTTGACGGCGGTCTCGTTGGGCATGGCCCTGATCTCAGGAGCGATTCTCACGGCGGATTGCCTAAGCCGGGAGAAGCGCGAGGGCACGCTGGGTTTGCTGTTTCTCACGGATTTAAACGGATGGGATGTGGTGGCTGGGAAGTTCGTCGCGTTGGCGCTGGTACCGTTCCAGGCGTTGCTGGCGGTTTTTCCCGTGGTGGCGATGTCGGTGTTTCTGGGAGGTGTGACGTTCGCGGAGTTCTGGCGGGTATTGCTGGTGGTGGTGTTTGCGTTGTTCGTGTCACTGGCAGCGGGGATGTGGGTGTCCAGTCGGGTCACCGATGATCGGCACGCGGTGGGAGCCAGTCTCCTGTGGATGGCGGGATTGGTGGCGGTGCCGTACCTCATCGGGAACGTGCCGGAGCTGATTTCCCAGAACGCAGCGTGGTCGGTGGTGCGTGCGGCGGGTCCGATCGGCTTGTATGCGCAGGCGATGGAAGCGCGACGCGCGACAGGGTGGGATCCGTTTTGGGCGGGAGCGTCGATTCAGTTGTTGATGGGGGTTGGCTTTCTGGGGATGGCCAACTGGCGGGTGACGCGAGCGTGGCGGGTGGTGGAAGAGACCGGAGCATCGGAAGCCCGGGCAACGGCTCGCTGGGTGCCGGGGTTTTGGCGGAGGTTGATGGAACGTCAGCGGGCGCGGCTGCGAGGAGAGGGGAATCTGGCGTGGTTAGGTTGGCAGGGTATCGGTATGCGGAAGGCGGCGTGGTGGACCGTCGGGGCGACGGGGGTTGCGGCGGTCGGGTCGTTTGCCATGGCCATGAGTCGACAACCGTTCGCAGGAGAGAGCCTGGTGGGAACCAGCATTACAACCGGGTTTTGGGTGCTGAAGCTGCTGGTAGCCGTGCACGTGGTGTATTTTTTGCACGAGATCCGCCGGAACGGCATGCTGGAACTTCTGTTGGTGACGCCGGTCTCGGGGAACCGGATGTGGAGCGGTCACATCGCCGCGGCGCGGGGGATCTTTCTCTGGCCTTTTGTGGTGCTGGCCTTGTTGGAGTTGGGATTTGGGATGGGTGTCAAACTGGCGAAGGGTGGCGACTGGCCTTCGATGGCGATGATGGTGTTTGCGGGGGGGCTGCCCGCGGTGATCTCGGTGGCTGTGAACGGTCTGGATTGCTTCGCGATCGCCTATCATGCCAGTCGATGGGCGCTCCACTATGATCGGCCGGGCAAGGCGCTCCTTCGGACGGTGCTGTGGGTGGTGGTGCTGCCCGTCTTGCTCTGCAGTTACGGGAGATTCCTGATCGACCTCCTGGTAATTGCCCGTGTGTCGGGCGACCTGACTCGATTTCGTGACCTGGCGCGAAGTTCGTTTCTGCCGAAACCGACCGAGGTTCCGCGGCGCCCGCCTCGACTGGGCCGGTGACGTCTAATTCAACTTTCGAAGCAGTTCCTGTTCCTCAGGTAGGAGGGCCTCCGGCCGGATGGACCGGGCGATCTCGCGGGCGGTGGCCGTCTGGCCGTTGGCATCGAGAATCGACGCATGAACCAGACGGAACTGGGGGGAACTGCCCGGATCCATGCGGGCGCGATCCAGACGTTGGAGGGCGGCCTGCAGTTGGTCCTGGCGCCATTCGATGAAGGCGAGGATGGAACGGTAGGCGGCGCGGGCGGGGAATTTCTCGACCAGCGGAAGCATCCGAGCGTGGGCGTCATCGAGGTTGCGCCGGACGAGGGCGCAGAGGTAGGCGTAACGGGCGGTGGGAGCCGGGTCGGCCGGCGCGTTGGCGGCCCATTCGCGCATGAGAATCCGAAGTCGCTCGGTATCGCGCGCTTCTTCATGGACGCGGGCTAGGCGGCGATAACCGGCGGTTCGGTGGAGGTCGTCGTTGGCGAGCAGGTTGTAGGCTTCGACAGCGCGCTCTCGGTTGCCGAGTCGGAGCGCGATGTCTCCCATGGCCAGAATGCGGGCCGGATCGCGACGGGCGGAATCCATGGCCCGGCGCCAGTGTTCCTGGGCGAGCGAATCCTCTTTGAGCCGTGCTGCGGCGGAGCTGCGATAGGTCGCGAGAATCCAGGGGTCGATGGGCAATGGATGATTGGCCGCCTGCTGAAGTCCCTCCCAACGTTCCGCCTGTCCAAGAGCGTCGAGGTAAGTCGGAAGGATTGGCGGCAAGGCAGTCGCCTCCGCGAGCGTATACCGGTCCAGCAGGCGGTTATGTTCACGAATCCGAACGAGCCAGCGACCTAGTGCCACTTGATCCTCGGGTGAACCCTGGCGCAAAGAATGAATGGCGGCTTCGATCCACGGCTCGCGTTTCTTCAGATCCGGAGCCAGTCGCAGGCGCAGATCCGTTTGTGCCAGGAGATCGACGGCCGACGGAGACGGAAGCGGGGGAAGGTTGTCGAGGAAGGTCGAGGTCTCGGGCTCGGGCAGGGAAGCGGCGGCGTCCAACGCCTGAAACACGGACAACCGATCTAGGGCGGACAACGGGGGAATCGAGGCGAGCCGGCGAAACCCGTCGCGCTGTGGGTCCGCGACGGGCATGGCGAGGAGGAATCGGGCCACCCGAATCGGGTGAGCGCCATTGCCGGGCTCCTTGCGGGCGATCTCCTCAGCGAAATCGAGGGCGCGGCGGGTGTTGCCCTGGCGATGGAAGAATTCGGCGGCGACGACCAGGGTGGCCACCGGGAGGTTGGTGCTGGCGAGAAGTCGGGCGAGTTCCGCTTCGGCGAGATCGAAGCGTTGTGCCTTGATGGTGAACCGGATGAAGTCGAGGGTATCGCGCTCCGACGCGCTGGGCTGGGCCAGGAGAGCGCGCCACGCGGGGACGGCCGCCGGTTTTTCGAACACGGAATAGATCTCCGCCAATCCGCGAAGCGCGTCCGTCTGTCGTGGGTCGAGTCTCAGGGCCGTTTGATAGCGGGCGATGGCGTCGGCGTAGAGGTGTTGGACGGTGAGTTCGGCGGCCTGACTTACCAGGGTCGACGCGCGCCAAGCTTCCAGTTGGCGGTAGAGCGGGCGGGCGAATGCCAAGGCGACCACTGCCAGCACGCCGGCAACAACCCATCCGGCGCTGAGCCGCGACGAGGGGCGTGGTGATCGTAAACGCCCGGGGGATTTCCTGGGGCCCAGGTCGGAGCGTGTTGTGGGCTCGGACGGCTCGGACGACATCAGGTCGAGACTAGTAGGTCTTGGGTGGCGGGGACAACCGGCAACTCGGGTTTGCGACCGGGACTATGAAGATTCCGCCGTGCAAGAGGCCGGCTGCCACCTCAATGGCCCGCGGCGGGCGCGAGCTTGCCGGCGAGAGCGACGGAGCTGGCGCTGAAAACTTCCTCGTGGAGGGAGCGTCCGTGGGCGTCGATGGTGACGACGGCGGGAAAATTTTCGACCTCCAGTTCCCAGATCGCTTCGGGTGATCCGAATTTCTCAAGGAAATAGACGTTCCGGACGCGTTTGACGCACTCAGCCAGGACCTGGGCGGCCCCACCCACGGCGTGGAGGTAGACGCATCCATGTTCCTTACAGGCCATCTGGGTCTTCGGGCCCATGCCGCCTTTGCCGATGACGCCGCGGAGGCCGTGGTCCCGGATGATCTGCCATTGGTAAGGCTCTTCCCGGGTGCTGGTGGTGGGGCCCGCCGCGACGACCTTCCAGTCGCCGGCGGCGTCTTTGATCACGACCGGGCCGCAATGGTAGATGATACCTCCGGCCAGGTTGACGCCTTCCGGAAGCGCGCCGCCTTCGTGGAGGTATTTATGCACGGCATCGCGGCCGGTGCAGACGATGCCGGAAATGAAGACTTCATCGCCGACCTTGAGGTTGCGGACGGCTTCTTCGGTGAGGGGCGTGGTCAGAGAGATCATGAGCGTCGAGAGATCGAGGGAGGGGTGGCGGGTTTCCGTTGATTCAATACAGCCAGCCTTGGATGGCGCCGGATGGGTCGAGGGTGATCCCCTGGCGACGGTAGGCCCAACACATGTAGCTGACACTGACGAAGTACGAGGCGGGAACACGGTTGGCGGTGACGATCTTGCACCCGAGAAGCGTGGTCTTGCCGCCAAACCCCATGGGACCGATGCCGAGGTCATTCGACGTCTTGACGATTTCCTGCTCCAGCGCAGCGAGTTCGGGCACGGGATTCACGTCGTCCAAGCGGCGAAGGAACTGGGTCTTGGACCACTCGTAGCCGGTGGCGCGATCGCCGCCGATGCAAATGCCGAGGATGCCGGGACCGCATCCCTTGCCCTGGGCCTGGAGGACGGCGTCCAGGATGACGCGCCGGCAGCCGTTGAGATCACGATTCGCTCCGGTGGCCTCGTCGGGGAGCGAGTACTGGGCTCCGACATTTTCACAGCCGCCGCCTTTGAGGACGAGGCGGACCTGGATGTCCGGCGATCGATGCTGGTGAAAATGGAGGGTGGGCGCGCCGGGGCCGCAATTGGTGCCGTCGTTCTTCCCGGTGAGGGAGTCGACGGAGTTCTGCCGGAGGTACCCCTTTTTGGTGGCTAGTTGGACGGCTTCGCGCGCGGTTTCGGCGAAGGCGATCTGGTCCAGGTCGATGGGAGCATCAATGTAAAACAGCACGCTGCCAGTGTCCTGGCAGAGGGGTTGGGACTTGCGTTTGGCGAGGTCGATGTTGCGTTCGATGATCTTCAGGGCCGACTCGGCGATGGTGCCCTTTTTTTCGTTCTCAAGAGAACCGACAATGGCGCGGTGGACGTCGTCGGGTACTTCGGCGGAAGAGCGTCGGACGAGTTCGATCAGGGACTCCAGCAGCGAATGCATGGCGAAAACGCTAAGGCGGGGCGGGGGTGTGTCAACTCAGGCGAGAGGAAACGATGACGTGGACATCGTAGATGGGTGAGGGGAGGCTCGGGTATGGGACGTAAGCAAGCCGTGAAGCCCGAGTTCGACGTCGTGGTGCTGGGAGGCGGAAGCGCCGGGTATGCCGCAGCGCGGACGACCGTCGCGGCCGGGTTGAAGACAGCGGTGATCGATGGGGCGCACGAACTGGGTGGGCTGTGCATCCTGCGTGGCTGCATGCCGACCAAAGCGTTGATGCAGTCCGCGGAAGTGCGGCACCTCGCGGAACGGGCCGGTGAATTCGGGGTGAAGACCGGCAAAGTGGGGCATGATTTCGCCCAGGTGATGGCGCGGAAGGCCCGTCTGATCAGTGAGTTCGCCGAGTATCGCCGGGGGCAACTCTCGGATGGCCGATTCGAGCTGATCCACGCGCAGGGTCGTTTTCTGGACCCGCAGACGGTGGTGGTGGAGGGCGCCGAGGGGCGGCGGTTGACCGCGCGGCACTTCGTGGTGGCGACCGGTTCGCAGGCGGTGGCACCACCGGTTCCTGGGCTGACGGAGGTGGGGTACTGGACGAGCGACGACGCTGTCGGGTTGAGTCGCCTGCCAAAAGCGATCGTGGTTCTCGGGGGCGGAGCGGTGGCGGTGGAGTTCGCCCAGTTCTTCGCGAGGATGGGGACCCGGGTGACCATGATCCAGCGCAGTGAACAGATCCTTCGGGAAGCCGACGCCGACGCAGCGAAGGTGCTGGAGGGAGTCTTGGTGAAGGAGGGCATCGAACTCTTCACCGGCACCCGAATGCTCTCGGTGGAGCGCTCCGGGCCGAAGAAAGTGGTTCATTTCGAGCACACCGGCGCCAAGCGGCGGGTCATGGCGGACGAGATCCTGGTCGCCTTGGGGCGGGCTCCAAACACGGGGTCCCTCGGACTGGACCGGGCGGGGGTGACCGTGGAGAAAGGCCGAATCGTGACGGACGCCGGCATGCGCACGAGCGCGCCCCACATCTACGCGGGCGGTGACTGCACCAGCCCTCATGAAATCGTCCATCTGGCGGTGCTCCAGGGCGAAGTGGCCGGGCACAACATTGCCTTCCCCAGGCGGCGGCGGGAGATGGACGACCGGCTCCTGATCTCCGTGGTGTTCACCGAGCCTCAGGTGGCGACGGTCGGATGGACCGAGAAGGCGGCGGCCGCGCGGAAGATTCCGTTCCTGGCGGCACACTACCCGTTTAAAGATCACGGGAAATCGCTGATCCTGGGGGCGACAGACGGCTTTGTGAAACTGCTGGCTGACCCTCGGTCGGGTGAGATTCTGGGAGGCAGTTGCGTGGGTCCGATGGGGGGCGAACTGATCCACGAAATCGTCGCGGGGATGGTCAAGCGGATGACCGTTGCAGAGCTGGCGTCGATGCCGCACTACCATCCTACCCTGGCGGAAATCTGGACGTATCCAGCGGAGGAATTGGCGGAACGGGTCGCGGCGCGCGGTCGGCGGGGAGGAAAGCGAAGCGGCGGCGGATGAGTCGACGAAGCGGTTCTTCGTAGAACTGGAAAACCAAGGATGCGCTGCCCACGACGAGGACAAGGTACGCGGCGAAGGCGGCGGGGGATGCGGTCCATTGGGCGCGGTGAGCCAGGTGTTGGAAGCAGGTGAACAAGGGCATGTGCAGCAGGTAGACCGAATAACTGGCACCGCCGAGAAAACGAAACGGGGCCCACGAGAGGAACTGCGTCAGCGGGTTGGTGGAAACCGTGAGGCAAACGATCAGAAGTCCATAGAACGGCAGCAGCAGCCCGTGATGCCGGCCGAGGAACGGGAGGGTGTAGCGATTCGAGAGCAGAAGAATGGCGGCGATCGCTGTGAACGAGAATCCGGCAACGACGAGGCGGGGAACGGACCGTGACGATTCGGTAGCGGCAAAAAGGCGTCCGAGCAGGAGACCGAAGGCAAATTCAAAGATCCGCAGGGGTGGGAAGACTTCGGCAAACGGTATCCAGACGTTCGGAGCAAGTCCGGCGGCGTCGATGGCGAGGCGGGGAAGCGCCCTGCCCAGAGATGCGGCGACGAGCATCAGAGCCAGGCCGGCGAGGGATTGGGCGAGGGTCAGGCGGGCGAACCGCGTGAGGAGCAGAGGACAGAGCAGGTAGAAGAAGGCTTCGGTGGACACCGACCAACCGGGCGAATTCCATGCCGCGGCGAGGCGTGGTACCCAGGTTTGGGTCAGGGTCAGGTAGGCGGTGCCGGAGATCGAGGCTTTGACGAGGGCGGTGCCTGGATCGTAGGTCGCCAGGAAATGTCCCATCCCCCGCGGGACGTCGACGAGGAAGCACAAGACGTAGACTGGGTAGATGCGGGCAACCCGGTGGACGAAGTAATTGCGGTGTTCCCCGGGCTTGGACCAGTCGGTTCGTTGGTAGGTATAATGAAGGATGAAACCGGAGAGGACGAAGAAGAGCGGGACGGCGTGGTGGCCGCCGGAAGCGAGTTGGCCCAGCCAGACCGGCTGTTTGGCACCCATCAGGGCATGGGTGTGAAACAGAACGACATGGAGAGCCGCGAAGAACCGGAGACTGGTGAGCGCGCGAAGTTCGACGCGGTCGCCGGCCAGGAGTTTGGGGAGGGAAGTAGGCATGGCCCCTGCCGGCGGAAGGGGGCGGTTGTCGCCTGGAAGGTTCAGCTTCCGAGCTTGCGGGCGAGGATCTCGCCGATCACGGCCGGGTTGGCCTTGCCCTTGCTCAGTTTCATGACCTGACCCTTCAGGAAGTTCAGCGCGGCAACCTTGCCGTTGCGGAAATCCAGGGCGGTCCCTGGATTGGCTGCGATGGCCTCATCACAGAACGTCTCGATGGCGCCGGTGTCGCTGACCTGGTCGAGGCCTTTCCTCTCGACGATCGCGGCGGGGGAGTCGCCGGAGGCGAACATGTCGGCGAAGACCTCCTGGGCAGTCTTCGAATTGAGTTTGCCGGAGTCGATGAGGTCGGTGAGTTCGCGCAGGGCGGCAGGACCGAATTTTACGGCGCCAAGCGGGGTGCCGGATTCATTGAGCTTGGCAGCGAGGTTATTGATGACCCAATTGCCGACGGCTTTGGGATTGCGGGCGCCGGTGGCGGCCACCTCAAAAAACGCGCCGAGTCCGAGATTGGATTTGAGGACGGTGGCATCGCCGGCGGGAAGGCCGTAGTCGCGCATGAAGCGCTGCTTGCGAGCCAGAGGCAGTTCGACGACGCGCTGTCGGATCTCGCCGAGCCAGGCATCGGTGGGCTCGAACGGCAGAAGGTCGGGATCGGGCAGGTAACGGTAATCGTGGGCGTGTTCCTTGGACCGCATGGGCTCGGTGATCCCGGCATCGTCGTCCCAGCGCCGGGTTTCCTGACGGAGGGATTCACCGCGTTTTACCGCCTCGATCTGGCGGGGGATTTCATAATCGAGGGCGCGGCGGATGCCGGAGAACGTGTTCATGTTCTTGATCTCGATTTTGGCGCCGAGCTTGTCGGACCCCTTGGGACGGATGCTGACGTTGACGTCGCAGCGAAGCATTCCTTTCTCCATGTCACAATCGCTGATGCTACCGTGGACGAGGATTTCTACCAGGGCGTTCAGGTAGGCGTGGGCCATGTCGGCGCTCCAGATGTCAGGTTCGGAGACGATTTCGAGAAGGGGGGTTCCGGCGCGATTGAAATCGACACCGCTTTCCCGCGCAAAATGGAAGTTCTTCGCGACGTCCTCCTCGAGGTGGGCCCGGGTGATTAGGACATGTTCGAGTCGGCCCTCAAACTCGAACTCGACGATGCCGTTGCGGGTGGAGGGTTGGTCGTACTGGGTGATCTGGTAGTTCTTGGCGACGTCCGGATAGAAATAGTTCTTTCGATCGAACTTGGCGTGGCGGGGGATTTCGCAGCCGAGCAGAAGCCCGGTAAGCACGGTCAGACGGAGGGCCTCCTCGTTGGCGACGGGCAGTACGCCAGGGAGCCCCAGGCAAACCGGGCAGACCTGGGTATTGGGGTCGGCTCCGAATCCATTCGGACAACCGCACCACATCTTTGAATGGGTCTTGAGCTGGACGTGGGTCTCCAGGCCGATGACGGCTTCGTATTCCATGTTGCGCGGGGGAAGTTTGAACGAGTGAGGGGCGCGGGGGAACTCGGATTTCTGACGAGGTTGCCCGGGCAATGGTCCAGTTGACGCAGTTTTAAGCCAGGCACGGCTAACCCCGTGAAATTGAGCGATATTCTCGATCACCTGCACAAAATGCCCTTTCGCCCAATGCTGGTTCGATTGTCCAGCGGCCGCCACCACCGGGTGGATCATCCGAATTACCTTTTGTGCCTCCAGTAGGGGACAGTTTTCTGATTGTCAGCAAGGAGGGGAACTTCCATCAGATCGACGCGAATCAGGTCGAGGAGATCGAAGTAACGAAGGGTCGGAGGAAGGCGGAGGACGGAGGGCGGAGGGCGGAAGGCGGTGGGCGGAGGACGGAGGGCGGAAGGCGGAAGGCGGAGGACGGAGGACGGTGGGCGGAAGGCGGTGGGCGGAGGACGGAGGGCGGGAGGCGGAAGGCGGAGGACGGAGGACGGTGGGCGGAAGGCGGTGGGCGGAGGGCGGAAGGCGGGGGGTTGTCCGGCACGTTGACGATGGAGGGTCGGCGGGTAGGCTGGCGGTCTCATGCGACGCATCTTGGTGACGGGAGGCGCTGGATTCATCGGTTCGAATCTCACGCTGGCCTTGCAAGAATGCTTTTCCGAGGCGGCCCTGACGGTGGTGGATGATTTTCGATCCGGGGATTTTCGGAATCTGAACGGGTTTCGCGCTGATTTCGTCACCGCGGATCTTTCCCGCATCGATGGGCATGCCCTGTTCCGGGATAACGTGTTCGATGGGATCTTTCACGAAGCGTCGATCACCGACACGACCATCCACGACCCGTTCCTGCAGGCCCACGACAACATCGAAGGCTTTCGAAGGCTGCTCGAGTGCGCGTCGGCGAACCAGACACCGACTGTATATGCATCGTCGTCGGCGACCTACTATGGTCCGCGGGAAGGCCACAAGCAGGCGGCGGCGATCATGATCTACCAGCTTTACCTGCAGATGAAGGCGGGTAAGCGTCCCCGGGTGTTTCGGACCGGGGAACGCAAGCGTGACTTTGTCTATGTGAAGGATGTTGTGGCGATGACGATGGCGGCTTTGAATGCGCCTCGGAGCGGGGTGTTCAACTGCGGTTGTGGAGAACCCTTTTCTTTCAACGACGTGATTACGGAACTGAATCGGGCCCTGGGAACCTCCCTGGAACCGGAGTACATCGAGAAACCCTATTCGTTCTATCAGCCCCATACGGAAGCGGATATGACACGTGCCCAACCGGAGCTAGGTTTTGCGCCGAAGTTCCCGCCGGCGCGGGGAATTCCCGATTATGTGGCGTTCCCGGAGGGGAAGGGCATTTGAAGCGCGGGGATATATTCCTTTTTTGATCTGATTTTATGAAAAAACTTCTCGTTTTCTTAGGCATTGTGGCGGTGCTGGCGGTGGTCACGTTTTTTGTGGTGACGAGTTCGGGGTTCCTCAAGTCCTTTGTCCTGCCGAAGGTCGGAGCCGCCCTGAATGCTAAGGTGGACGCGGAGAGCATCGCCCTCCGCCCGTTCTCGTCGGTCGAGATCCGCAAGCTGAGCGTCACCCCGAACGGCGCCGAGACCTTGGCGACCGCGGAGGTGGCCCGGGTCCGGTACAACCTTTTCGCCATTCTGGGGGGGCGGATGGAGGTGGAGGAAATCTTCGTCGGGACCCCGGTCGTGTCACTGGTCCAGAAGGCGGACGGGACGAGCAATCTCGACCCCATTTTGAAAAAGCTGTCAGAAGCGGGCCCGGCGCCAGCACCGGGGAAGCCTCCCGCCGCGGGAAAGCCCATCCAAGTCGACCTTCGTTCGCTAGCGGTGGAAAACGCGTCCTTCAGCTACCGGGCCACGGCCGCCGACGGAGCAAAAACCTCCGCTGACGTGACCGCGATCACGCTAAAAGTCACCGGGATCAAGAATGGTGGGAAAGGGCAAATCGAGGTGGGTTCCGGTTTTGGATTTGTTCAGGTACCCGCCGGCGCGGGAGAGGTGGAGAACCGGATCCAGGGCACCCAGAAGGGAAGCTTCGATTTGGAACTGACGCCGGAATTGGCGCCAGGCGGGATGTCCGGGAAACTGGAGGCGGGATTGCAGCAGGGCACGGGCAACTTCAGGGACTTTCAGGGCTTTGTAGCCACGCTTTCGGCAGACATGACCGTGGGTGAACTGCGGCGTTTGGCTTTGGAATTCACCAAGCAGGGCGCGGCGTTAGGTTCGATCTCGGCCCAGGGTCCGCTCGATCTGGCCAAGAAAGAAGCGAACCTCCGGGTCGATGTAACCGCCATCGACCGAAACGTCCTGAACCTGGTGGGCGCGGGCATGGGCATGGATTTCCTGACGACGCGCTTCGACAGCTCGAACCAGGTGACCATGGCTTCCGGTGGGAATGCGATTTCGGTGGTGGGCGGCGTGACGGGCAGTCGGGTCTCGGTGAAGTCCGGGGAGATGGTGGTGCCGGCGTTGGACCTGAAGAAAACCTACGATCTGGCGGTGGATCTGGCGGCCCAGACGGCCACCTTGAAGAGCTTCGGACTGACGACGACCCAAGGAGGTCGGGAGATCCTGCGCGGATCGCTGTCGCAGCCCATGCAGATCAGTTGGGCACCCAACGCAGGGGCGTTGCCGGACGCCCGCATGGATGTGGCGGTGACCGATTTTCGGCTCCAGGACTGGAGCGCGCTGGCGGGAACGCCCTTGCAGGGAGCGGTCAATGCCAAGGCGAATTTCGGAGTGCAGGGCGGCGGTAAGGATCTGGGATTCGCAGTGACCGCGGGTCTCACCGGGATGTCGGGCACCTTCGGGAGCAACGTGGTGCGCAACCTGGGATTGCAGGCGGCCTTGGACGGTTCCTTGTCGTCATTTGCGGACGCCGCCAAACGCCGTCTGGTCATGAACGCGAAAGTGACCGATCTCACCGGGGACGCGGCGGTGGTGAAGTTCGACCGCTATGGCATTGAGGCGAAGACGGATCTGAGCCTGCCGGAAGGTTCGGTGACGATGAACGACATCCAGGTGCGCTTGCGCGAAGGATCGGCCGAGGGTGGTCAAGTGGGACTGAAAGGCATTTGGAATCTGGTGTCGGGCGGCGGTGACCTCAACCTCACGGCCAAGGGTGTCAATGAAGCCGGATTGCGGCCGTTCCTGCAGGCGGCCCTCGGCGACAAGCAACTTCGGAGCGTTCACCTTTCGGCCGACCTCGCGACCCGGATCGATCCGAAGGGCGAGTCGACGGTGAAAGCGACTGCGGTGATGACCAACCTCGTGGTCCGGGACCCTTCGGGCACGGTTCCCGAGTCACCCCTGGCGGCCGAAGTCAGCCTGGATGGTTCAGGGACCCAGCAGAAGCTGATGCTGCGTCAGGCGGGTCTGAAGCTGTCCCCGACGGCGCGGGCCAAGAACGAAGTGACCCTTTCGGGCGATTTGGATTTCTCGAAAACGGACGCGCTCAAGGGCGCCTTCAAGCTGGCTTCGGAGTCGCTGGACGTTACGCCTTTGGTGGACCTGTTTGCGGGCGGCAAGCCCGCGGCCGCTCCCGCCACTACCCCAACGCCGACGCCGGACGGGCCCCAAAAGGAACCGGATCCGATTCGTCTGCCGGTCGAATTGCTGACTTTCGAAGCGCAGGTCGGGAAGTTTTTCCTGCGCGAAGTGGCGGCGGAGAATTTCGTGGCGAGTGTGCGGATCGAGGCCACGAGAATCGAGATTCAGCCGTTGCAACTGAGTCTGAACGGGGCGCCCATCAAGGCGGGCCTCAAGCTCAACCTCGGTGTGACAGGCTACGAATATGACATGAATTTTACGGCAGGCGGCGTGCCTGTGAAGCCACTGGCCAACTCGTTCGTTCCGATGCTGAAGGACCGCATCGAGGGTTCGATCGTGGCAGGTGCCCAGATCAAGGGGGCGGGGGTCACCGGAGCGAGTCTGAAGCGAACTCTTCAAGGCGCCATGAACCTCGCCGTGACAAACGCCAATCTGAAGCTGACGTCCGCGGCCAATCAGAAACCGGGCATCCTGAGCATTCTCACGAGCCTGCTGGCGACCGCCCTGAACATCCGCGAGTTGAAGGATCGGCCGATCATGGAGATCCAGGCCGGCGCCAAGATGGGCGATGGCAAGATCGAATTGGTCAATACCCGCGCGCGCAGTGCGTCCCTGGAAATCACCACCGCTGGTTCCATTCCGATCGCCGATGATCTGATGCAGTCGCCGTTGGGCTTCCCGGTGAATGTCGCCTTGAGCCGTGAACTGGCGGAGCGGGCCAACATGGTCACGGCCGAAACGCCCACCAATGCGCTCTATGTCTCGATTCCCACCATCGCGTCCATGAAAGGAACTCTCGGCGCGCCGTCGCCTGAGGTGGACAAGGTAAAAGCCGGCCTTCTGGCTGCCCGCGGCATCGCGGGATTGGTGAGCGGGCAGGTTGGCGGCACGATAGGTGGCGTTGCGGATCTCGTGGGTGAGGCGGCAAAGGGAGGAACCAATGCCGTCGGCAATCTGATTCAAGGCCTGGGCAATCTCCTGGGCGGAAAGAGTCCGACCAACGCGGGCGCCGCTTCGGGTGCGGGCACGACCAACACGACTCGAGCCGCTGGCAGCGTCACGAACGCCCCGTCGAACCCGGTGGGGAACCTACTGAAAGGGCTCTTCCCCAGGAAATAGCCGGAGCCGCGCGATCGACACAGAAGGCGGGAACCTGCCCCAGCCGCGCTTGAGAACGTGGCCGGGTACCTGAGGTCCCCGTGCTGTCGTACCTGGAATTCCTCGAATGACCGCTATCGAACTGTACCTGACCGAGCACCGCGACCGCTTCGTGCGCGAGTTGTGCGAGTACCTCCGTTTCCCCTCCGTTTCGGCACAGCCGAAGCACGCCGGGGATCTTCGAAACTGCGCCGATTGGATTGCCGCCCATTGCCGCAGCATCGGGTTGGAAGCGGAGGTGAACCCGACGGGAGGATCTCCGATCGTGCTCGCGCGGACGCCACGCCAGCCGGGGGCGCATCAGCCGCATTTCCTCGTTTACGGGCATTACGACGTGCAGCCCCCTGAGCCACTGGAGCTGTGGAATTCGCCACCGTTCGAACCGAAGATCGTGGGCGACTCCCTATTTGCTCGGGGATCGAGCGACAACAAGGGCCAGCATTTCGCCCATATCAAGGCGGTTGAGGCCTACTTCCGGACGGGAACCGAGCTGCCCTGCGACCTGACCTTCCTGATTGAGGGCGAAGAAGAGGTGGGCTGCACCCATCTGGGACCATTCCTGAAGGCGCGACGCAAGGACCTCCGTTGCGACGCCATCGTGATTTCGGACACCGGCATCCCAAGCCCGAAACATCCGGCGCTCACGTACGCCCTGCGGGGCATCGTGGCGATGGAGGTCACGCTCCGGGGGCCGAATCGTGATCTGCATTCCGGCATCTTCGGGGGCAGCGTCGACAATCCGGCGATGGTTCTCTGCCAGATGCTGGCGCAGTTGCGGAATGCTAAGGGAAAGATCCTGATTCCGGGATTCTACGACGACGTGCTCAAACTGAGCGCTTTCGAGCGCAAGCAAATGGCCCTGTTGCCGTTTGATGAGCGGGCCGAGCGCCGCTTCCTGGGCGTGCCGGCGCTGTTCGGCGAGAGCGGGTACAGCTGTGCCGAGCAGCGAAGTGCCCGACCGACCTGCGAAATCAACGGGCTCACCAGCGGCTACCAGGGCGACGGTAGCAAGACGATCATCCCGTCGTGGGCCCGGGCCAAGTTGACGTTCCGGTTGGTGGCCAACCAGGACCCCGCGAAGGTGGTCCGCCAAGTGACGGCGCGGCTGAAGGCGCTGTGTCCGCCGACGGTGAAGATGGGGATCGAACCGGGCCACGGCGGGGCCCCGTACCAGATCGAGCCGACCGGTCCCCTGGCGCAGGCTTCCTTGAGGGCATTGAAGAAAGCTTTCGGCCGCGAGCCCGTCCTGCTGCGCGAAGGCGGTTCGATTCCCATCGTTAACGAGTTCCGCCGCCTGCTGGGCGTCGATTCGTTCCTGTTGGGATTGGCTCTCCCCGACGCCAATGCGCACTCGCCCAACGAGAAGATGAGCCTGTCGATTTTTGAAAAGGGCATGCGCATGTCGGCCTTGCTCTGGCCGGAATTGAGCGCGGCGGTGGTGTGAACTCGCCGGACGGTTCTCTCGGAAAACGAACGGAGGGATTTCAATCCCTCCGGAGATTATGGCCGGGATTCGGCGGCGGGCGATGGGCTGGTTTTTACAGTGCCGTATTCCATCCGCCGCCGAGAGCTTTGATGAGTTGGACGATGGATGGCTGGCGCTGACCCACGAGGCGGGCCCGATCGAGATCCACGCTGAGCAGTGTTCGCTGGGATTCGAGCAGGGTTTTGACCACCGCTTGAATCGAGCTTCGAACGAAGACCGTCGGGTCCTAGACCTCCGCGTAGTCGAGGCCATCCGGGAAATTCGTCTTCAGCTCGTCCATGGTCCGACGGACATCTTCGGAGGGTGGCAGCGCGTGGGTGATAGTTATCTATCTCACTGGTTCGACCCATGGTTATCGTGAAGCGCGGGCTCCTTCGTTCAAATTGACTGTTGGGTCCAATGTTTAGCCGGAGGTTACGGGAAGTTGGGGGAGGTGCGAGGCGCGACGCCCAATCTTTTCCTGCTTACCGATCGACACCACGGGGCCGTTTCGGGAGCTTGATTCCACATTCGGTGTGTGTTGCCTTCGTTTCTCCTGGGACGCCTTGTCGGGGTCCTTCGAGAGCATTGTCTCCCGCCAAACATTGTTCCCATGCGCTTCATCCCATTTGCCTCAACGGGTTGGCTGTTGGTCCTTTCAATCCTCGCCCCTTGTTCGGAGCGGGCGCATGCCCAACCGGCCGTGCCGCACCGTGCCGTCACGGATGCGGGGGGGGGCACGTTGCGTGGGATTACGGGGTTCGAGCTGTTCCGTGACGGAATCTATTGGTGGAAGAGCGGGGCGGTGTCTTCCGATGTGGGGCGGCGGGAAGGCACGCTCGCGGTGAACGCTTCGCTGGGCATCCGGGCTCCCTCCGTGCTGTATGGGCCGGTGTCGCGTTATGTCGGACAAGGCTACAACTTTTCGATCGACGGTGCGGTTCGCGATGACCTGTTCGTGTACTACGCCGCCAACGGGTACCTGCGCCAGAAGCCGCTGGCGTCCTCGTTCACCGACGCCCTGGCCGACTCCACGCGGATCACCGTGGACCAATTCTCAGGCAATCCACCCCGGATCGAGTTGGTGCCGGTAGCGGCCAACGGCGCAGTGATGGTGTGGCGTGGGAACGTCTGGGGTTCCTATGCCAGTGGAGGGACGTTCTACATCGAACGCCCGAGCGGATTGGCTGGGCTGCGGACATTGTCCGCAGCCGGGGCCGCTGTGAAGCGAATGCAGGCGGTGGAAGTCCTTCAAAGCAACGGCTCCCGCCTCAAGGAGTCGCTGCTGGTCCTGACGCAGGACCAGTTGCTCTACCAATTCGACCTGGATCCATTCAACGGAACGCCCGTCCTCCTCGCCCGGAACGTCTGGGACTTCGCGGTCCGCAACGAATCGACCCGGGGCGGCGGAGGCGGAGGCGGGATCATTATCACGCGCAACTACACGACCGCGATTTATGCTGCGGTGGGCAATATCGCTTCCACCCGGGTGAGCGGTCGGTTGCTGAGAATCTCGGCGCGCGACCGAAGCACGACGGTCGAGTACGACACGCAGAATGTGGACCAGCAGGTGCGCGGTGTGGCCGTCAACGGCGACCACATCTATCTGACGGTGACGCCGCTCCGTTGCGGCGGGTTGTTCGGGTGCTCTTACGATACGCCCAATTCACAAATCCTGAGCCGACTCGCCGGGGCCCACAGCGACTTTGTCTTCGGACCATTCGGGACCATCGCCGACAAGCTCACGGCAGGAGGTTCGCTCGAGGGATTCAACCTGCGTTCAGACCGGCGCTGGCTGTACTGGATCACCGGCGATTCGGTCTGGCGGATCCCGGCGGATGCTAAGCCCATTGCCCGCGACTTCGAGGTGCTCGGGCTGGAGGTGGTCCAAACGACGCAGGACTTCGACAACTCCACGCGCCTGGTCGCGAATAAGCCCACGGTGGCGCGTGCATATGCCCGTCTATCCCAGGACACCACGGGGGTGGGGCGCTACGCGGTCAATGGGCTTTTGCATGGTTATTCCGGGGATACCGCCCTTCCCGGGTCGCCGCTCTCACCGGTCAACAACCCCACGATTACTGCACAGGGCAACCTGGCGACCTTGAGGTTGGGGTTGGATAATGGGTTTCTTTTCGAACTTCCTAAGGAGTGGATTCGGAAAAGCCGGTTTCGGGTGGAGTTCACCGTCAATCCGGCGATGGGTGTGCCGGAAACCGGACAGAACCCGCTTCGCAACAACGTGCTGCCTTCGGGCGAGATCGAAGTGGTCCAGACCGGTTCGCCGTGTCTGGTGCTGGTCCCGATTCACACCTCGGCCCCCAACTATGATCCCCGCGACCCGGCCTCGGGCTTCGGCGATATCCTGGTCCGAGCCCAGTCCCTTTTGCCCGTGGATCACTTCCGATTCGTGTTTAAGGGCGATCGCATCAGCCGGCCCGTGCCGAAGATCAAGATTTCGAAGTTCTTCATCCCGTACCCTGCCATTGATTACGAACCGTTCGATGTGTCGGACGGATTCGACGACGCGCTGTCCTGGCTGGCGGTTTACTCGACGTTCGAGAGCAACCCGCGCAACTGCGGCGACACCCACTATGTCGGTACGGTCCACTGGATGGCCAACACGACGTCTGGTGGTTCGACGTCCCTGGGATTGGCAACCCGTCCGGAATCAGGCGTGGCGGAGGACCTCGTGGTCAAAATGGAACCTCCCGGAGCGGTACCCGGGCTTCAGGCGTGGAACAACCCGCGCGGTGGGGAAACACTGGCGCACGAACTCGGTCACAACTACCGCCTGCGGCACATCGATCAATCCATGTCCCCGTTGGCCTGCGGCGGGGGTCGGCCGCTTCGAGCAGGGTCCTATCCGCTGGACTCCTGCACGATCGGGATTGAGAATGCGGCGACCGTCACCGCCGAAATGGCGAGCCGAACGACCCAGTTCGGCTTTGATCCGCTGACTTGGAACGTCATCGGTCCGACTAACGCGGCCGACCTGATGAGCTACCGATCCTCGACGTGGCTGTCGCGGCCGTCCCTGGATGCGCTTCTGTCCAACATTCCGGGTTTCGAAGCCCCTCCGGCGGCCGGGCATCGGGCGGTGCACGGCGCGGCGCCACCCGCAATGGTCGTGCTGGTCCATGGAATTCTGAATCTGCAACTGAACACCGCCGTGTTGAGGCCCTGCTACCGGCTCCCATCAGAGACCTTCGACCCGGCGAAACTCGAGGCTTCGCTCAACCCTCCGCCGGTGGCGCATGATTGGACGATCCGTTGGGCGAATGCGGCCGGAGTGATGCTCAGCGAGTCGCCCCTCCTTTGGAATCGGTCCGAGGATGGGGACGGTGTGATGGCCGGGTTCGTCCAGTTTATCCCGGATCAGCCGGGTGCCACCCGATTGCAGATCCTCAAGGGCACCGTGGTGGTGGCGGAATGCCAGCCGTCGGTGGGTGTTCCAACCGTCCGCTTGAGGGAACCGGTCTACGACGCCGCGAATCATCGATTGACGATGGAATGGGCGGCGTCGGATCCGGAACAGGATCCCCTTGTCTACACGCTTCAGTTCAGCTGCGACGAGGGTGCCACGTGGGAGACGCTGCAGGTGAACTACCCCGACGAAAGCTTCGCCACCAACACCCGGCTGCTGCCGGGCGGACCCCTGTGCCGCCTGCGGATCATCGCCTCGGACGGCTTCAATGCGGGTGTCGCCGAGTCCGAATCCTTCCCGCTGCCGCGGCACGTTCCCGAGGTGGTCGTCAGCGGCCTTCGTGACGGATTCCGGTTCCCGTTTGGCGCAACACCAGATGTGACGGCGTTGGCCTACGATGCCGAAGACGGCAGTCTCGAACCGGGCGGGCTTCAGTGGAAGCTGAGTGGTCCGTTGAGCGTCACCCAATCCGGAGCCCGATTCTCCCTTCGCGATCTCCCCCCCGGCGCGTACACGCTGACGGTGACCGGAACCGATTCTGACCAGGAGACCGGGGATGCGACGGTGGGTTTCGAGATCGAAGCGATCGATATTCCCACCGCGTCGGCGCCGACGTTGGATGGCGATTGCGGCGATGCCGCGTATGCCAACGCGAGCCTGATCCGTCTCGCCCTCGCCGACGGTCGTTTCGTCAACGGCCGGATGATCCACGCGGATGGCGCCCTGCATGCCTGCGTCTCGGACCTTCAATTCAGCGGAACGGCGTCCGCGCCCGCTATTGTGGGGCTGCGCGTGGATCGGCGCGCCTCCAGGGAGGTCCCGCCTCAACCCTCGGATCTTCCCGGCTTTTTTGTCGATGAATTCGGAATCCCCTCCCAACAACTGGGCGCCGCCGAGGCGTATCCCGAGACAGGTTTCGTCGCGGTGGTGAGTCGTGGCGACGCGAGTTGGAGCGCCGAATGGCTGATTCCTGACGCGCTGCTGGGAGGCTGGGACCGTCAAAGCCCGACCCTGCTCGTCCACGCCCAACCGGCGACCCCGGCCAACACTCGGGTTTGGCCGCCGGGTGCGATCGAATCTGATCCGTCCGGTTGGGCGCCAGCGGCGCTCGGTTCGGTGCCGCCCGCCGTCAATCGCGCGCCGGTTGCCGTGGCCACGCCGGTGGTCAGTGAGGTGGTTGCAGCAGGCGACCGGGTTTATCTCAATGGCTCCGGGAGCTTTGATCCGGACGGTGATGCGATCGAGTTTGAATGGAGTCAGGTGGGTGGACCCTCGGTCATTCTTGAGAACGCCTCGGGCCCTGCGCCTTCCTTTGTCGTGGAGGAGGGCGCCTTCGGGTTGGAGCATCAGTTCCGTCTCGTCGTTCGGGATTCGAACCTCGCGAGCACCCCAATGGAGATCACGGTGACCTTGATACCGGCGATGCCCGCGCCGGAACCCGACCCCGGCCTCACGGGTGGGCCGAACGATTCCCTGGATGGCGGACCAAACTTCACCCTGCTTTGGCCCGGAGCGGCCGGCGACCGTTGTGTGATCGAGGCAAGCACCGATCTGCTGGTCTGGACGGAAGTGGGGCGATCCACCGCCGACTACCTTGCGCGCATCCGGTTTTTCGGGGAGCCCGTGGATCAATTCCTGCATCGCTTCTACCGGGCCGTGGCGGCGCCGCCGGTGACGCTGGGAGACCCGATGGGAGCCATCCTGTTCGACGGAGTGGATGATTCGGTGGATGTCGCCCACCAGCCGGCACTGAACACTTATCCCCTGACGCTCGCCGCGTGGATCCGAACCTCGCGAAGCGGGCCCGTCGTCGACGGTGTGATCAGCAAATACGCGGACGGCTCGTTCAACGGATACGGAATGTTCGTCTATTTCGGCCGGATCCGTGCGTTTTACTTCGGTCCTCCAGGAAGTTCCGTTTGGGGAAGTGGACAGGGGTTGGATGGAGGCCTGGTGGCGGATGGCGAATGGCACCACGTGGCGTTCGTGGTCGACGCGGCGGGTGGCCGGTTGCTCGTGGACGGCGTGCAAACCGCCGCGCTTCCCTGGGTCGGACCTCCGCGCGCACCCACGACCACCGAGCCGCTGCGGATGGGGCGCTATCATACCTATCCCAACGCGTTCCTGGGTGAACTGGATGAGATCGGGGTTTGGAACGTGGCACTGACGACGACGGAGATCGTCTCACTGCGTGGCCTGCGATGGAATGCCTCGGAGGATCCCCGAGTGCTGGGCCTCTGGCATTTCGATGAACAGGAAGGCGTCTCCACCTTGGATGCTTCGACCCAGGCGAACGTCGGGATTCTCCAAGGGGGAGCCGGTTGGACGACGTCCCCGGTGCCCCGATGACACGCACGCCTAAGAAGGAACATGATCGAACCGATTCTGCTGACCGCAGCCCGGGTATGCACCTTTCAGGAGCAACGGTCGCTGACCAACGCTAGTGGCTTCTTCTTCGAACGCGATGACCGCCTGTACCTGGTCACGAGCCGGCATGTGATGATCGCCAACCGCACCCGGCACTTCCCGGACCGGTTGGAGATCGAACTGCACATCGATTCGGAGAATCTGGCCCATTCGACGGGATTCTCGATTCCGCTCTATCGGAACGGGATCAACCTGTGGCGGCAGGGACGTGACGTGGCGGGCGAGATCGACGTGGCGGTGATCGAAATCGATCGGTCGGCTCTTCCACCCGGCACGGTCTACCGGGCCTTCTCACCCAGGCATCTACCCGGGCATCAGGACGAGATTGAAGTCGGCAGTTCTCTGCTCGTGGTGGGCTTTCCGTTGGGATTCCACGACACATTGCACCACATGCCGGTGGTACGGCAGGCGGTGGTGGCGTCGTCGTTTGGTCTTCGGTTTCAGGGGGAGGGCTTCTTCCTCACCGATGCCCGCACCCACCGGGGCACAAGCGGCGCGCCGGTCGTCATGCGGGTGGCGGACCCGACCGGAAGGCTTGGCGACTTGCCGTGGAGGCTTCTCGGGGTTCACTCGGCCCGGATCGATGTGGGAACGCGGGATGGCCGGGTGGACGAGGCGCTGGGTCTGAACTGTGCCTGGTACGCTGACATCCTGATGACCCTGACGCAGAGCGCGGCTTGACAGGCCGCGAGCAGGTGTACTATGCGTAGCAAGGTAGCTTGTTTCGCAGTGTTCGTGGACTGAACGAGCGTCGCAGCTGCCTGACTGCGGATGGGAGATTTTTTCGACAACTGGACGGTGCAGGTCCGGAAAGGGCTCATTGAGCTCTGCGTGCTCAACGCGCTCGCCGAGCGTGAACGTTACGGCTACGAGTTGGTCAAAATGCTCGTGGAAATTCCGGGACTGGGCATCACCGAGGGAACTTTGTACCCGCTCCTATCCCGACTTCGACTTCAAGGCCTGGTGGACACCCGGCTCGAAGAATCCCCGGAAGGGCCCGCCCGCAAGTACTACACCTTGTCGGACGATGGGCGGACGCTCCGGACGCAGATGCTGGAGTATCTCGATCAACTGAACCGCGGTGCGGGGATCCTGCGCCGTCGAGGAGGCAATGCATGACGACCTGGACCGTGACGGCTCAACGTGAACTGGAAGTGCATCTGGCGGGTCTTCGCCTTTCCCTGGCGGGATCGGGGGCAGATCCGGATGAAGTCCTGGAGGACGTGCGCAGGCACGTTGCGGAGGAGGCGACCGCCGCGCGGCTGCCGGTGGTGACCGAAGCGGATGTCCGCCGGTTTCTGAGCCGGGTGGCGCCGTTGGCACCGCTTGCTTCATTCCGGACAGGGGAGCCAAGCCGCTCTGAGCCTTCGGCGGCGCCGCGTCCGGAACTTCCGAACAACCCCGCGGATCCGCCGCCGCCGCCGCGGATGCCATGGTGGCAGCGCCTGCTGATTCTCTTTTTCGGTGTCGTGGTGCCGGTCGTTGCGTTGGTCTTCGAGGCGATGAAGCGGGCGTGTGCGCAGGAGTTTTTCGATCCGCTGCCGACATTCTGGCACGGGTTGCTGGTGGGGCTGGTGCCGGTGGCGAATGCGTTGGGGTTGGTGTCGCCGGCGGCGATCGGCGCGAACGGGCGACGGGTCCGATGGCTGCTGAACAGCGCAGCCATCGGGGTGGCGGCGGTGTACGCGGTGCCTTTTCTGCCGTTGATGCCCATCGCCCTCTTGGGGGCGATTTTCGGATTCGGGTTGCTTCCCCTGGCGCCGCTTGTCGGTCTGACCTGCGCGTTGAACCTCCGACGGCGCATGGCCCGGGAAGAACCGGCCATGACACCAAGGCTTCGGCGCCAAGGTTGGGCGGCGCTGGTGGCGCCGGTGTTGCTGCTCATCGGATTTGTGGTGCCGACCGCCTGGACCCGACACCAGGCCGGGATCGCTGTTCTCGGAGATTCGACCCGTTCGGATAACGCGGTGAAATGGCTTCGCCGATGGGGCAATCACGACGTCCTGCTCCGGGAATGCTACGGATACCGGCCCGGCCTGTGGAACGATCTCATGCCGGTCCACCTGCCGGCCGAGTTGGCCCAGCAGTTGTACTTTCGGGTGACCGGCCAGCCCTTCAACGCCGTGACACCGCCGACCACGGCGTGGAGCCGTAGGAACCGGGGCTGGGTCAACGAGATGGAGGTAGGGGGTGTGGAGTGGGACTCCGCACTGGGCAGCGAGGCGGTGGCGGGAAGGGTTCGCGGGTTGTCGATGGTGTCGTCGAGGCTCGACGCGATGGCGGATGCGGGAGCGGTGTGGTCGTACGTCGAGTGGACGCTCGAGTTCCGGAATGATCACGAATGGTCCCAGCGGGAGGCGCGGGCGCAGATACAACTGCCGCCAGGGGGGGTGGTGTCGCGGCTCACGCTGTGGGTGAACGGCGAGGAGCGGGAGGCGGCCTTCGCGGGACGAAGCCAGGTGCGGGAGGCGTATCAGCAGATCGCGGTGCAGGAGAGGCGCGATCCGGTGTTGGTCACTACTTCGGGACCGGATCGGGTTCTCATGCAGTGCTTTCCGGTGCCGCCGCGGGGCGGAACGATGAAGGTCCGCCTGGGAATCACCTCACCGTTGGCTCTCCAAGGCAACGGCGAGGCGGCGATGGTCTGGCCCAGCTTCTTGGAGCGGAATTTTGGGCAAAGCCGTTCTCTGACCCACGGCGTTTGGCTCGACGCAGCCCAGGAGGTCGCAGGATCGCCGGAAGGATTGTCGGCGGTTCGCGACGACCGCGATCGAGTCGGTTGGCACGGGCAATGGACGGATGCGGCTTTAGGTGAACCGGGGCGCGCGATCGTGCTGAAGCGGGACCCTTCTTCGATCGAACACTGGGCGCCCGACCGCCGGGGATCGGGTGGCGGTCACGTGCGCCAACGGATCGTGTCACAGGCGTCACCTCCGGTACGCCGCGTGGCGGTGGTCGTGGAGGCGTCGCTGGGGATGGAGGGCTTCCTGGGGGAGATTGCCGGTGCTCTTGAACGCCTGCCGGCCGGTCCTGAGATCGGAGTTTTCGTGGTTCATGACGGCGTTATCCGGCTGCCCGGCGATGGTCGTGGGACGGATGCGGTCTCGGCGCTGCGTCAGGTCCGATGCGATGGGGGACAGGATTCCGTGCCCGGCTTGGAAACCGCCTGGGATTGGGCGGCGGGTGGGGCTGGCAGCGCGGTGATCTGGATTCACGGATCGAACCCGGTGCTCTTGCGACCGATGGAATCCCTGCGCCAGCGGTTCGAGCGCCAGCGTGGCGCCTCAACTCCGAGGTTGTGGGATCTCCCCATCCGGCACGGACCGAATCGGGTGATCGAGAAACTCGACGGGTTGGATGCCATCGCGTCGATTCCTCGCTTGGGGAGCCTGGCCAGCGACCTGGAACGTTGGATGCGGGTGATCGACGGCCGGGAACCGCGCTGGGATCTGGTGCGGGAACGGGTCGAGGGTCATTCTCCAGACTCCTCCGCCGAGTCGATGGCGTCGACCCACGTGACGCGGCTGTGGGCGTTGGGTGAGGTCCGGCGGTTGGGCCAGGCAAGGAATCTTGCGGCCGCCACAGCATTGGCGGCCACGCACCAACTGGTAACGCCCTACAGCGGGGCGGTGGTCCTGGAGACGAAGCAGCAATACCAGCAGACAGGCCTCCAACCGGTGGATCCGGGCACGGTGCCGGTGGTGCCGGAGCCGGGCGTGGGCTGGCTCCTCCTGGTTGGCGTTCTGGCGCTCTTGGTGCGACGTCGTGCTCAGTACGTGGCACGACCTCCCGAGAGATCGTAGATCGCGCCGGTGCTGAAGGAACAGTCGTCGGAACAAAGCCAGGCAACCAGGGCGGCGGCCTCCTCCTTTCGGCCGAAGCGATTCATCGGGATCTTGGATCGCATGTAGTCGACGTGCTGCGACGACATCTGCTGGAGCAGTTCGGTTTCGATGACCGCCGGGGCGATGGCGTTGACGAGGATGCCGGAGGTGGCGAGTTCCTTGCCAAGGGACTTGGTGAGGGCAATGACGCCGGCCTTGGCGGCGCTGTAGTGGGAGGCGTTAGGGTTGCCTTCCTTTCCGGCGATGGACGCGACATTGACGACACGCCCCCAACCGCGCTCGCGCATGCCGGGGACCACGGCGCGGCAGCAGAGGAACACACCGACGAGATCGATCTGGAGGACTTCCTGCCATTCGGCGGGCGTCAGTTCCCACGTGGGTTTCGACGCTCCGGCGATTCCGGCATTGTTCACCAGAATGTCGATCCGGCCAAAGTGCCCGACAGTGGACCGGGTGGCTTCTTGAACCGAATCGTCCTGGGTGACGTCGACGGTGGCGGTGTGGATCCGGGCGTTGGCTGGGAGAGAAGTCACCGTGGCCCTGAGTGCGGCGGCGTCGCGGTCCCAAAGACTGCACGAGGCTCCGGATGCGAGGAGGCGTTGGGCGATGGCGAGGCCGATGCCGCGGGCGCCGCCGGTGACGACGGCGATCTTGGATTGGAGGTCGATCTGGTTCACAGGGACGGGCGGGGTGGAACGATTGGGAAACCCTGTCACCGGAAGCCCTTGGCCGGCAAGCCACGCTCAAGCCTCGGGTGGCCGGTTCGAAGGAGATGGGGACAATCTCCATCCAAGACCCCGAGGCGCCAAGGGATTGGAATTCCCTTGAAACGCCCAATACCGCCTGAGCCGACCTCCCGCACCCTTGGGCAACAGCTCCCCGCCCCGGCTCAAGCTCCTTCCACACCGCGTCTCTCTTTGCGTCTCAGCGCGATCCCGATCGGAATCGCTTCGGCTTAGGCGACGTCGTGGGCGACGGGTTTGGCGGTCGTCCGGCGTCGGGCCCAGACGCCGAGGCTGACGACGGCGACGACGAGCATGGCGGTGGTGGAACCGGCATCGGGAACACCCACGTTAGCGCTGCTGTAGGCGACGTTGTCGAATTCGAAGGCGTAGCTGTCGCTCGTGAAGATCACGGAGTTGAAGGGAAGGTCGCTGTTGATGTTCACGTACCGCGTGCCGTTCAGACCCTGGTCACCACCGTTGCCACCGGCGAACGCCGAATCCCGGCCGCTGACGACGCCGAGCGGGTTCGCGTCCATGTAGAACGAGATGTAGTTGTAGGTGTCGACCGAGCCCCACAGCAGACCAAGGTACTTCTGCGCGTTGTCGAACGAGAGGGTGATGATGCCGCGGCCCGCGCCCTCGGTTCTGCCGGTGGAGAGATAGGGGGTCAGGTCGAGGCCATTCGGCTGATCACTGCCGCCGCTCCCGAAACCGTCGCCATTGTCGCTGGAAAGGTAGGGTGCCGCGTAGACGCCCCTCGCGCTGCCTTGAGCCACTTGGGCACCGGGCAGTAGACTGAGCGACACTACACCGTTGGGGCCGATCCTCGTGAAAAGGCCCGAACTGCCGGGTTTCAGGTCATCGAAGTTCATTCGGTTCACACCGGTGGGCGAACCCCCGATGTTCGCCACCACTTCCAGGGCGTGTGCCGTCGTGGATAACGAAAAGGCTGCGGCGAGGCCGACGCTGAATCCGGTGAGTTTGCTTAGGGAAATCATGATAGGTTAATTTGAGTTGAGTTAGGTTGAGATAAGTTAAGTTAATTCGAAATTTGGCGGTCGGGTTTCAGCGGCAATCCGCGTGACACTGAAGCAATAGCAGGTGGCGTGCCGGTATGATCGAGACGGGAAGCCGATGAGGGTCAGGTCTGCGAAAGGGCTGAGTTCGACCATGGAAGTCCTCGTGAGAGCGCTGGTGCGCTAAATAGCCGCCTCGAAGCATCATCTCTGTCCATCGGATCCTAGAGCCCGGAGCGTGAGCGTGGAGTACGCGCGATTGTGCCGACGAGCGTTCGCAATGCGTTTGCACGCCCATCCTGCGACTGCAGGATGCGCTTGGCGTTGGAGTGAGCCTGGGCGCAGAGACTTAGGGTAACAGGTACGGAATTCGCAACATGACGTAGGCAACCCAGCATGTTGTGTGCCGCTGAGTGTGGCGGCTCTTAGAGCCTGCCTAAAAAGTCAGTGGGGTCCTGTTTTCGAGGAAAGGGCCGCATGGCGAGGCGCGAGGCGCGTGGAGGGAGGATACCGGCCAATGATCTCTGACCGACGAGCCACGAAGCCAGACGGCCCGTTCCTCGAAAACCCTTCGGGCGGCGGTTCTTTCAAGCTCGCCCTTCGTTGGACAGTCGGGCATTGCGCACCGCCTGGCGGTAGGCGGCTGCTTCGGCGAGAATATCGGGATGCTCGGGAATGCTAGGGAATCCTATCGGTGAGCAGGACCCTATCGTTCTCGAGCAGGCTCAAGGGGCTGCCCTTGACGGTGGCGAACCGGAGGGTTCCGAACGATTTGCCTTCGTTGCCGGTGTAGTAAATGAGGCTGCGGTTGTCCTGGATGACCGAAGGTGCGGGAAAGGTTTGGGCACGGAGGACTTGCCGGAATTCGCACGCCCGTTCATTTCTGCCCCATGCACACGCGTTGGATGGAATGGATGCCACCGCGTAGGTTGGGAGTTGGTTCCCTGGTGGTGTTGCTTCTCTCGGCAGCCCGTGGCGCTGAAGCGGCTGACGGGTTGGTGAAGGCGAATCGAGAACACATGGACACACCCGCGCTCGACGACGCTCCGGATGTCTCTTACATGTGGCGCTGCCGTTTCGGTCGGCCGCAACGGCCTTCCGACGCGTCGATCCCGCGGGGTGGGCCGAGATCAGAGATTTGGCTGCGGCGTGTAGCGCAGGTAGGGTCGCACCTTGCGCGACCCTTTCGGAAACAGGGTCGGGATTTCCTCGTCCTTAACCGCCAGGGTGACGATGCAGTCCTGTCCGTTTTGCCAGTCAGCCGGCGTGGCGACCTTGTGCTTGGAGGTGAGCTGAAGCGAATCGAGGACGCGCAGGATCTCCGTGAAATTGCGCCCGCACGACATCGGGTAGGTGAGGGTGAGTTTGATCTTCTTGTCCGGCCCGATGACGAAGACCGATCGAACGGTCGCCTTGTCGTCCAGGTTCGGATGAATCATGTCGTACAGATTGGCGATGTTGCGGTCGGGATCGGCGATGATCGGGAAGTTCACCGTGGTGCGCTGGGTCTCGTTGATGTCGGCGATCCAGCTGCGGTGAGCCTCGATGGGGTCCACCGAGATGGCGGCACACTTCACACCCCGCCGGTCAAACTCCGGCTTGAGTTTCGCCGCGGCACCCAATTCGGTGGTGCAGACGGGCGTGTAATCGGCCGGATGTGAGAAAAGAACTCCCCAGCTGGTTCCGAGCCACTCGTGGAAGTGGATCTTTCCCTCGGTGGTGTCGGCGGTGAAGTCAGGGGCGATGTCGCCAAGGCGCAAGGACATGTGGTATGGTTTGTGGTTATCGGTCGGATTACGGCGAATCGTCGGATCGGTCTCGAATGGAGTCAAGGTTGCGAGAGGCAATTGGGGGATGGCCGCTCCACGGCACGACCCCAAGGTCCAGTCCCGCCATCGAAGCCAATCCGGGATCAGCGTCACTTGCCCACGACGGTGACAATGTGATCGCCAATATCGTCGGTCGCGTCTCGCCGGCTAAGGTCGTCAAGATTGCCACGCACTTTGACAGTAACCGTTCACGGGAGAACCGGGACGGGAGGTCGGATGAATGCGCCCAGAGCCAGAGCCGGGTCACGGAGGTAAACCCCGAGGGGAGTTGCACGGGTGCCGGCCGTCAGGAGGAATCGGGGATCAAAGAAGGAGCCGGCTCACCGTTGAAGTAGGCGGTGATCGCCCGGGA
>Ga0105048_10000955_pt1 | contig 46387 bp, 40 predicted proteins | sample MAT05_FD_78382 | JGI IMG/M metagenome (GOLD analysis project Ga0105048, IMG submission 78382) | Freshwater microbial communities from Lake Fryxell liftoff mats and glacier meltwater in Antarctica - MAT-05 | ecosystem: Environmental > Aquatic > Freshwater > Ice > Liftoff microbial mat | place...
CAGAAACAACTGTACTGCGACAGCCGATACTCTCGCTGCGGCTGGCGGCCTCGTCACTCCGCTCCTCAGCCTGCAAGAGCAGGCTTCCGGTGCTCGTTCCTCAGGCGCCAGCCTCGCTTCGGTTTCGGCTGCCTCGCTACCAGTTGTTTCTGAACAGGCCCTTAGCTGTGGCCTGAAGCGCTACAGGCTTCGGCCAGAGCCAGAGCCCAGATGGGCGATGTTGCTTGCCTCTTTCTCGCTCTGTTTCTGGCTGCCTCTTTCTCGCTCTCGTTCTGGCCGATGCCTGTGGCCTGAAGCCTGAAGCCTTTCGCGCTGCAGCTGGTGACAGCCCCGTCGAGATCATGCTCGCCTATTTAGGGCGACACGGTCAGCTCGGCGCTCCACTCGGAGTCGCCCTCTTTGCCGACCAGCGCCATGCTGCCGAGGGCGATGTCCCAATTCAGCACTGGATCGCCTTCTTGCAGGTTGTCATGAAATGCGCTGGGCTTGCCATCGACGACGTCGCACGCGCTGAAGCCATTGGTGCCGACGCCATAGAGCACCCGGTCAGCGCAGCTGCCCGAACGCACCCTCGTACGGTGCGCTGAGCTCGGGGATTTCGATCTCGACTCGATAGGCTGGCAAGGTCTCACGCCATGCTGCCGCCACGCGCGCTTGACTGTTGACTGAAGCTTGTGCGCGGGCGCCGCTGCGCGCACCAATGTCATTCCAACCCAAAGCGGCACGGGCACTGCCTTGTTTGGGCGCGGGTGACTCTTCTACGCCGACCGACATTTGCGCCATGCCTTCGAGCGCGTCGGTGGAGCGATAAAGCACCTGATCGCCGCAGCTGATGCTGATGTCGTGCTTCTGGGTCGAGCGCAGCACGGCGTCGACGGTGCACGGTGAGCCGACTTTGATCGGCATGCCGGTCACCGTCTTGGCCTTGCCTGCCCATTGTGCCTTCACCTCCACCACAGGCGCGCGTGCCGTTTGGTGCAGCACGACCGGCGTGGGCATCGGGGGCCGAGGCTCCCGGGAGCGGGTGAGCGCTAGCATTCCGCCAACGCCCACAGCGACCAGCGCCACCAGGAGGACGGCCGCCCGGCGCCCCGAGCTCGCGGCTGGCTTGGGTAGCTGAGCCTCGATGCGCGTCAGCATGGCGCGCGCTTCAGCCAGCTCGGCCTCGAGCTTTTGTACGCGCTCGGTCTCGCTTCGCTGGGCGTCGAGCTTGCTCTCAGCCGCTCTGAGATCGCGCTCGAGATCGAGCGCCTTCTGTTTCAGAATTTCACGGTCGTCACGAAATGCCACAAGAGCCTCCCTCTCGATCATAGCCCAAGACGCTGGCGTTTTCTCCGGCAGCTGAGCTTCGCGCTCAGGGCGCGTCGCGGACCAAGCCGCGCTCGCGCGCGAGCTCGGAGAGCTTCGCAGCCACTGCACGCAAGCCGAACGGCTTCTCGAAGAATGCGCGGACTCCGAGATCCAAGATGGCCTGGGCGTCCTCGTTCAAGGCGTGGCCGGTCATCAGCACAGCGCGCACATCCGGGTCGATGCGCTTGAGGGCCTCGAACGTCGCGCGCCCGTTCATGCGCGGCATGCTCATGTCCATCAGCACGACGTCGATCGATCCGTGCTGCGTCGCAAAAAGCTCGCTCGCCTCTTGCCCATCGTTCGCGGTCGTCACCACGAAGCCGAGATCGGTGAGGCCTCGGCGCAGGGCGCTGCGCACGAGGGCGTCGTCTTCGACCACCAAGACGCGCGCGGGGCTTTGAGGTACATCTTCGGCCGGGGCGGGCTTGTCGCTGGGGACGAGGCGCATCATGCCAGAGCCCACCGGGAAGGCGACGCGCACGATGGTGCCTTTCGGCTCGCCGTCGAGTAGCTCGATCGTCCCGCCGTGGGCTTCGACGATGCCATAGACGGTGGCGAGCCCGAGGCCAGCACCTGGCTGGGTCATCGCCTGCTTGGTGGTGAAGTACGGCTCGAACACGCGGTGCCGAATGGCCGGGTCGATGCCTGTGCCGCTGTCTTCGACCTCCAAGATCAGCCACTTGCCGCGCGGCAACCATTTGCCGCCACGCGGTCGCGGGGCGTCGGGTTCGAGATCGTAGGTGCGAATCGCCAGTACACCGCCCTCGGGCATCGCGTCGCGGCCGTTGACCACCAGATTCAGTACGACCTGTTCGATTTGCGTCGGGTCCCCCACGACGAATTGACGGGAGGTGGCTTCCTTTTGCACGCTCACGCGCGGGTCGACGGTGCGGGCGAAGAGCGCTGCCACGCGCAGAACGATCTCCGTCAGGGAGACTGGACGTCGAAGATTTCTTCCCTGGCCGGCGAAGCCCAAGAGAGAGCGCGTCAGCGCCGCTGCGCTGTCGGTCGTCTGCTCGATCTGTTCCAGCGCAGTCCGGCGCGACGGATCTGTCTCGGTTCGTTTGAGGCTGGACGCCAGGATGCCGATCGCCGCGAGCAAGTTGTTGAAGTCGTGCGCCACGCCGCCTGCGAGCCGGCCAATCGACTCCATCCGTTGCGCCTGTCGCAGGCGCTCCTCCGACTCGGCGCGCGCGAGCTCGGCTTCGGCTTCGCGGGTGATGTCGATGAACGCGACGATCACCTGCACGATAGTGCCGGCTTCGTTCAACACCGGACGCGCTTGAGCGCGGATGTGGACACGCGTGCCATCCGGCCGGTGCACCACGATGTCGTCGATCACGACTGGCTTTCGTTCGCGTAGCACGCGCGGAAAGGGCAGCTCGTCTTCCGGGTACCGCTGCCCGTCTTTTCCAAAGATGCCGTACGGCTGCGAGTACTCGCCTGCAGCGACGTCGGAGAGCGCCGCCTGGCCCATGATCTCGGCGAACATCTGGTTCGCGTACAAGAACTCGCCGCTGGGCGCGTGGGCCACCCAGATGCCAACGGGCAGCGCGTCCGCGATGCCGCGACCGAGATCGTCTCCGTCGATCGGTTTCAACGAGGTGCCAGACACGGCAGCGTGATGCTAACGCGGGTGACCTCTAGGGTGCGCCAATAAAGTGGCGAAGATCTGACGCTTACGGCCTAGCAGAGAAAACTTCGTTAACGGTTCAATCCTGATTGGCGTCTTCACAATGGAGGCCACAGGCCACAGGCCACAGGCTTCGGCCAGAGCCAGAGCCAGGGCCAGAGCCCAGATGAGCGATGTTTGCCGGCCTCTTTCTCGCTCTCTTTCCGGCTGCCTACTTCTCGCTCTCTTTCTGGCTGAAGCCTGTGGCCTGAAGCCTGACGCCTTTCGCGCTGCAGCTGGTGACACCCCGTCGAGAATCATGCTCGCTCATTTAGACTCCGCCTCGTGAACGCGCCTGGGGCCACCGTCGGAGAGCTCGTCCTTCGCGCGCGTGCCGGCCACCGTGACGCGTTCGATGCGCTTTACCGGCGATTCGCGGGCGCCGCTCACGCTATCGCGCTGTCGAGCGCGCCCGCCTCGGAGGCTCACGACATCGTGCAGGACGCTTTCGTGAGCGGCTGGTCCCACCTCGACGAGCTGCGCGAGCCCGACGCCTTTGGCGGTTGGATCCTGGGGATCGCACGCAGGCGTGCAGTCGACTTCCGGCGCCGTCAGAAGCGCAGAGGTGGCCCGACCGACGAGCTCCGCGAGAGCAGCGCCATCGCCGCGCCCATCCCTACGCCGGAGGCGAAGGAGGCGCTGTCCGCGATCTTGGCGCTCTCCGAGACCTACCGCGAGACCCTGTTGATGCGCCTGATGGAAGGCATGAGCGGGCCCGAGATTGCCGACGTCACGGGCATGACGCCCGAGTCTGTGCGAGTAAACCTGTGCAGAGGCATGAAGCTGTTGCGCGAACGGCTCGATGGAGGCGCGCGATGAACGAATCAAAGAACGACTCGGACGACGTCACGCCCTACCTTTGGGATCGCACCGGCGAAGTCGAGCCGGACATCGAGCAGATCGAAGATTTGTTGGCGCCGATGCGCCTCTCCGGTGGGGTCGACTGGCAGCGCGTCGACGACGCCGCTGTGGTCGTACGAGCGGCCAAGAAGCCTCGCTCGGTCGTCGTGCCGCTCTTCGCCGCGACGCTGGCGATTGCTGCAGCCTTCGCTAGCTACCTCGTCGCTCGCGAGCCGACGCAGGTCGCCGAGACGCCGCCAGCAACGCCGAGCTCCGAGCGGTCCGCTGAGGCGTTGGTGGTGAAGAGCGCTGTCCCCGACAATGGGGTCGCGCCGGAGCGGCTGACCTGCGCCGCCCTTGGCTCGGACAGTCAGTGGCCTGCGCAACCTGCGCCCGCCGGCATGCGCTTCCGTGCCGCGAGCGGCACGCCGATGTGCGACGGCGGCACGGCAGGCAAAGACGGGCTGGTCCCGAAGGGGGTTTGGCTCGAGACCGACGCCGCCACCAGTGTCACGCTCGATGTGGCGGACATCGGTCATGTCGATGTCGCTCCGGGGTCTCGCGTCCGCGTCGTGGAGACGAACGACAAGGAGCACCGGCTCGAGCTGGGTCGCGGGCGCTTGCACGCGAAGATCGACGCGCCCCCGCGCCTGTTTTTCGTCGACACCAAAGCCGCGACAGCCATCGATCTCGGCTGCGAATACGAAATGGAAGTCGATGCGGAGGGCGCCGGCGTGTTGAAGGTGAAGCTCGGCTACGTCGAGCTCGAGCCACCCACGGCGGCATCGCCTGAAGAGCGGCGCCCACCAAGGCTGGTTCCGCGCGGCGCTGAGTGCATCATCGACCCGACACACGGCCCCGGGACGCCCGTATGGTCGCGCTCCCCCGAGTCGTTGCGCGCCGACCTCGCGCGTTTCGATCGCGCGGGAGATGCGGTCGCGCTCGCGCGGGTGATCGACGCACTCGGTCCCAAAGACACGCTGACCCTGTTCTACATCGTGGCCTCGCGCGCCCCCGAGGCGGAGCGAGCCGCTGCCCTCGGCAAGCTTTTGGCCGTCCAGAAGGCGCCAGCAGGCGCCAGTCGAGCGCGGACCCTCGCGCTGGAACGAAAGGCGATTCAAGCCTGGCGTGAGGCGCTCGAGCCGCGCTGGTTCCCGAAAGAGAAGCCGTGACCGAGTTTTTCGCGCAAGTCCCCGGCGGCGGTGGTCGCATGGCTGCCACCCTGGGCGCAGGCCTCGCTGTGACTGCGCTCATCACAAGTGCCGCGTGGCTGGCCGGCGCGCCCGAGTCGGTGTTGGGCGGCATCGCGTTCGTCGGAGTGATCGGCACGCAGGTGCTGGTGATGCTGGCGCTGAGGATGCACAAGGCGACTCTGCGCTTCGACGGCGCGACCTTGAGGCTCTGCGTCGGCTCCTCCGAGCGCGCCATTTCGGTCGCGGCAGTCGGCTTGGCCAAGCTCTCGATGCCGCAAGTCGGTGCAATGGGCAGCGTGATGTGCTTCTCGGGCGCCGGCCCTCCGATCACGGTCGGCGCCATGGGCCGTACGCTCGCGCAAGAGGTCTACTCGCTCGAATCGATCGCCAAGCCCGACTGCTACGTCGAGCTCGACGTGTTCGACCGGTTGATGACCCTATTTGCGGCGGCCCGTCAGGCGCGGCCTGCCAGCACCTCGCCACGATTCGAAGTCTTCGCCAACAAGAGCTCCATGCTCAATGTGTTCAAAGCGCTGGGCTTCTTCTGGCTGATTGTGATGCCTCTGACAGCCGGGGCTGCTTACCTCGTCGAGCAGCTCGTGCCGCGGATTTCGGCCGCTCCGCCGATCGCAGCGGTGCTGGTGCTCGCGCTCGCGGCAGGCCTCGGCGTGCGCCTCTTGCTGCGGAAGCGGACGCGGTCGGCGTCGGTCGAACGCGGGGTGTTCACCCTGACGGAAGGAGGGCGCACGCTGTTCTCGGTGCCGGTCAATGCCCTCCAAATTCAGCGCATCCAGCACGATATTCGGGCGCGTACGCTTCGCTACCGACTGCCTGGGTTGTCGCTGCGCCTGCCGGACGGGCAGACCTTTGCCGTGGGCGCGAGGCATATGGGCGGCTGGGGCGCTGTGGAGGCGAAGAGAAGCGGCGAGCCCGACTGGCTGATGGGGCCCGCCGAGCTGCCGCTGTTTGCTGCACAACTGGGCGTACGCGACGCGCTCACGCAAGACTGGTGAACGCCTGGTGACTAAATGAGCGAGCATGATCTCGACGGGGCTGTCACCAGCTGCAGCGCGAAAGGCGTCAGGCTTCAGGCCACAGGCTTCGGCCAGAAAGAGAGCGAGAAGAGGCAGCCAGAAGGAGAGCGAGAAAGAGGCCGGCAACATCGCTCATCTGGGGTCCGGCTCTGGCTCTGGCTCTGGCTCTGGCCGAAGCCTGTGGCCTGAGGCCTGTGGCCTTCTTTGGCCGAGCATCACGCTCCCTGATTTAGACGCTCTTTTTCACCACATCGACGATGCCCTGCACGCTGGCAGCGCTCTTCGCCAACATGGCCTTCTCGTCGGCGGTGAGATCGAGCTCGATGATCTTCTCGACGCCATTGCCACCGATGACGACCGGGACGCCGATGTACATGTCCTTGTAGCCGTATTGGCCCGTGAGCAGCGCGGCGCAGGGCAGCACGCGCTTCTGGTCGAACAGGTAGGCCTTGGCCATGCTGACGGCGGCCGACGCCGGCGCGTAGTAGGCGCTGGTGCCCATCAGCTTGACGATCTCGCCGCCGCCCCCGCGGGTGCGCGCGATGATGGCGTCGAGCTTGTCCTTGGCGACGAAGCTCGTGAGCGGCAGACCATTGACCGTGGTGGCCGACAGAATGGGGACCATGTCGTCGCCGTGGCCGCCGAGCACCATCGCGCGGATGTCCTTGATGTTGAAGCCAGTCTCACGTGCGAGGAACAGCGAGTAGCGAGCGCTGTCGAGCACGCCGGCCATGCCGACGACCTTTTCGGCTTTGAAGCCGGTGCGGCGCTGCAGCTCGTACACCATTGCGTCGAGCGGGTTGGAGATCACCACCACGAACGCGTTGGGACAGTGCTCTTTGGCGCCGTCTGAGACGGAGCGGATGATCGGCAGGTTGGTCGCCACCAAGTCGTCGCGGCTCTGGCCGGGCTTGCGCGGCACACCAGCGGTCACGATGATGACGTCGGCTCCGGCGCAGTCTTTCCAGTCGCCGGAGCCGGTGATCTTGACGTCGTAGCCGAGGACTGCGCCGTTCTGCTCGAGGTCGAGCGCTTTGCCTTTGGCGTATTCGGCTTTGGCCGGGATGTCGAAGAGGACGACATCACCCAGCTCTTGCTGTGCGCAGAGGTTGGCGAGCTCGCCGCCGATGTTGCCGGCTCCGATGATTGCGATCTTCTTGCGGGTGGTCATGCGCGCGCTCTACCACCTTTTCGTGGGCGAATCAGCAGGGGGCGTTGATCGTTGATCGCCGCCCGCTTCGATGCGAAGACAGCACCGTGAAAGCCACAGTGCTGGTGCGGCTGAAGGGCGAAGTGCTCGACCCTCAAGGAGACGCCGTGCGTCGGGCCCTCGGCACCCTCGGGTTCGAGGGTGTAAAAGACGTGCGAATCGGCAAGCTCGTCGAGATCGAGATCGAAGGCGGCGCCGGCGATGACGCCCTGAAGGCGCGCCTCGCCGAGATGGCCGACGCCATTCTGGCGAACCCGGTGATCGAAGACTTCGAAGTTCGCGTCGGCTAAATCAGGGAGCGTGATGCTCGGCCAAAGAAGGCCACAGGCTTCGGCCAGAGCCAGAGCCAGAGCCAGAGCCAGAGCCAGAGCCAGAGCCAGGGCCCAGATGAGCGATGTTGCCGGCCTCTTTTTCCTCGCTCTGTTTCTGGCTGCCTCTTTCTCGCTCTCTTTTTCTGGCTGAAGCCTGTGGCCTGAAGCCTGAAGCCTTTCGCGCTGCAGCTGCTGACAGCCCCCTCGAGATCATGCTCGCTCACTCAGTTGCGGGGCTGCGTTGGCGCGGCCGCGAACGGTTGTGTTACAATGAGCAGCACAATGAAGGCACGGGCTGGCAAGACTGCCACGTTCTCGATATCCGTCGATGAAGAGACGCAACGCATCTTGAAGGTCGAAGCCAAACGTAGCTACGGGGGGAACGTGTCCGCCCTGGTCACGGCAATCGCACGAGAGGCCAAGCGACAGGCGGCACTCGATTGGCTGCTGCAGAGATCTGGGCACGCGGCGATGACTGACGCCGAGCGAGATGCGCTGCTCGCCGCGATCGATGGCGAGCCAGCACCCAAGAAGCGCCGGGCGAAGTCTGCGTGATCCGCGGTATCACCCTCGACGCTGGGGCACTGGTTGCGATCGAAGGTCAGAAGCAGCGGGGGACACAGCTGCTCGCGCTCGCAAAGCAACGGCTCGCCGTCCTCGCGGTTCCGATGCCGGTGATCGCAGAGTGGTGGCGCGGGAGAAGCGACGTGCGGGACCGGATGCTCGATGTGCTGAATGTCGAACCGGTCTCGCTTGCCGTCGCCAAAGCTGCAGGAGAGGTGCAAGCAAAGGTTCCCAGGTCGACGGCAGTCGATGCGATGGTCATGGCCTTCGCAGCCAGCCGTGGCGATGTCGTGTTCACCGGAGACGTGGCGGACCTCGAGCGGCTTCGGCGGTTCTTTCCTACCGTGCGCGTGCTCGGGTGCGGCGGAGAAACGTAGTCCAGGGAGTGCCGATGCTCGAACCTGAACGATTCCAACGCGCCGTACAGGCGTTCGCCGCGCTCCACGCAGAAGACGGCTCGGGACACGCGCAGCGCTACCACGAGACGCTGGCTCGCTTCGTCAGCGAGCTCGCGCCAGCGGCGAGTGAAGCGCTGCGGCTGGCCGCTCATTGTCAACACCTGCGCCGCGATCAGCTGCCTCGCAGCGAGTACCCGCAGGGTGTGCTGGGCTACAAGCGCTGGCGCAGCGAGCTCGCGCGGCGTCACGCAGACGAAGCCAAAAAAATCTTGATCGCGGTTGGCTACACGCCGGAGCTCGGCGAGCGCGTCGGCGACCTCTTGCAAAAGAAGCGGTTGAAGAGCGACCCGGAGGTGCAGGTGTTCGAAGACGCCATCTGTCTCACCTTCTTGGCGCTCGAGCTGAGCGCCTTCGCACTCAAACACCCGGATGAGAAGGTGATCGATATCTTGCGAAAAACCTGGGCCAAAATGAGCGAAGCAGGTCACATCGCAGCGCTCACGCTGGCCGCGTCGCTGCCGCCACGCGAGCTCGGCCTGGTGCAGCGCGCGCTTCAGTGATCGCCGCGCTTCAGTGATCGCGGCGCGCGACCGTGCGCGAAGTATGCGGCATCGTCAGCGCTTCGTCGAGGCGAACCGGGTCGAAGTCGAAGCTCTTCAAGCGAAGCGTCCGCACCGGTGCGATCACTCGAAGCTCGACGTGAGCTGGCACGGTGGGCTGCTCGAGCGCGCGGAAGAGGCCGGGGTACACATCGCCGCTGGGGTGTGGAGTGATGACGGTGATGTGCGTGGCACCGCGGGCGATCAACGCGTCGAACAACAGATTGTCGGCCGCGCCGCCGTCGATGTGGATCTCGCCGTCGATGCGAGGGAGCCGCGCGTAGAACGGTGGAAAGGTGCAGCTCGCGAGGATGAGGTCGTGCAGATCCGCTCGCTCTCGGCTCGAGTGGATCACCAGCGAACCTTGCCCCGGCGATCGGCTTCGCGCGATGTTGCTCGCCAACGGCGCGAGGCGCGTCGTCGAAATCAGGAGCTCGACCTTGCTGTCGGCGATGCTGCGCTCCGGGATGTGTCGTGCCAACGCTTCGCGCACGATGCGGCTCATTCCGAAGGGGCTCTTCTCCGACCACAGCCAGCGGGGCGAGATGACGCGCGTGCGCGCCAGCGAGCGATACACGGCGGGGCCCTCCAGGCTCTTGCCCGCCACGTAGGCCGCACCCGCGATCGAACCGCTGGATGCGCCCCCGACCAGATCGAAGCGCTCACCCGCTGCGGCCAGGCGCGACAGCACGCCGAACTGAAACGCGCCCCGACAGCCACACCCGGGCAGTGACAGGGCGCGCACAGTGTCTTCAGCGCAGGTCAGTTGTCTTGAAGCTTCTTCGACCAGACGATGGCGTCGTGGCGCTTTTGCGCGATCTCGAGGTGCGAGGCGAGCACCGCCGATTTTCGGAAGCCAGCCGCGAGGAAACACGCAGACAGCATCAAGTCGTCGGCGGGAGCGATGGAGAACGTGCTGACAGCTCCGACCTCGACGAGCTTCGCCACCACGGCCTTGATCGCGCTCACCGTGAGCAAGCACTCGGCCTCCTCACGCGGCGCGACTAGGATCTCCATCATCGAGCTCGCGAAGGAAGGCTGAATTTCGTAAGAGGCGAACAGCTCGAAGTTGCCTTTACCGCTCACCACCCAATGATGTCGCTCGGCATCACGGCTGAACAGCTCGAAGCCGGTGAGGGCGCGGCCAGCCTTGGTTGCTTGCGCGATTGCCTTGTCGAGCTGGGCTCGTTTGGCCGGCGCGATCTTGGTCGCCGGGATGACCTTCTCGGTCATCTCTTTGGCCAGCCGCTTGGCTTTGTCGATCACCTTGTCGGCGAGCTCGACAGCCAGGTTCGAGTCGTCCGGCAGATCGTCGTCGTCGTCGTAGGCTCGCTCGGGGCGCATCGGACCGACGCGACCGACGACTGCGCCCATGATCCACGCGTCGCTGCGGCGGTAGAAGCTCGGGATGCTGCCTTCGCGACGGAAGCCGAGTCGCGTCCAGGTGTTGACCTCGTCACGCTCGACGAGCACGAACACCTTCTCGAGGCTCTCGCGCTTTGCCGTGCTGATCACGAAGTTTCGTTTGGCGAGCGTCGGGCCCGCGCGAAAATCGATCACGCGAACGGCGCGATGTCGGCGGTTTGCGAGCAGGCACAGCGACACGGCGTCGTTGTGAAAGGTCAGCTCGTCGATGCTTCGTTCGGTCTGTTGCGGACTCGTAGTTGCCATTTACCCACCCATGCCATTTGCCACCGCCGCGGGCGGGCCGGCTGCACTAGCCCTCTGCAGCACACACACACGAGGGCGCCGCAGTTAGTAGTTTTTGCCGAATGCGTCAACGTGCTCGGCCACTATCTCGGGGCGGGGAGAAACAGGGCAACAATCGCTCAGGGGAGCAAGTGTCGAAGCTCGTCTTCGGGCACCCCCAATGCGAGCAGGGCTTCTGGCAGGTGTTTCTTGCCAATGCTGACACGCGTGGGCATGCCCCCTGAGAGCCCGAGCACCGTCAGGAAGTTCAGTCCACTGTCGAACGGCGCCGCCAAAGTGAAGCTGTCGTCGTCGAGTACGGCCGCGATTTTGGCGCGCTCTTGCCCCAACAGCAGCAAAAGTGTCTTGTCATACGGGCCCTTACGCTCGGTCGCGTCGACGAACATCACGTCTTTGCCGAGCGGGCGATAGCCGCGAGCGATGCGCTCCGTCTCTTCTTCGATCGGGACCAACAGGCGTGCCGCATCGTCGATCGGCTGCCATAGAGACACGTCGGAAAGCCCGCTCGCCAGGTGGCGAACGACGAGACCGAACAGGCCTGCGTCACGAGGTTTTGCCCGCAAGGCGCGGTCGAAACGCAAACCGATCGCCGAGGGCCGGCCGAGGCGCGTGTCGATCGCGCGCGCGTCGTCGTCGCAGCCCGCATAACACTCGTGGCCGCCGCGCAACCACTTGGCGGCGCTGGCCAGGCCGTCGAAATCGTTGTGACAGACCAGGGTGTCGACTTTGCCGGCGCGTTCGACGACCGCGGGCGTGATCATCTCCGGACATGCGCCGTGCTCGGCCTTGGTCGCGAGCACGTAGCGCGCATCGTGGCTGAAGCGCGCGTGATGTTCGCTGTCGTGGTGGTCGACCCACGCCGCCAGCCGCGAGCCGAGCGCTTGGATGAACGGAAGTGTCGTCGTCTCGAACGAAGCGCCACCTGCGCCGGAAGCGAAGGCGATGTCGACGACCACGACGCGTCCTGAAAGGTCCCTCGCTTTGGGGAGTTTGCGAGGTGTTGCGAACGCGAGGTCTATCGACATCTGGACTGGCGGCGGCCCGACAAACGACATAGCACGGCGAGCCGTGAGCATCAGGCTCTGCTTCTCGCCCAGCACCAACTCCTCGAAGTCATGCGTGGTCGGTCTCGCGTTCGTTGCCGCGCTGATCGCAGCGCCGCCGCCCGCCGCTGCGCAAGAAAAGCGGGTGGTTGCCAAGACGCCGCTCGCGCTCGAGGCAGGCCCCGGTCAGCGGCATCTGGTGCTCTCATTCGACGGCGACACCATCCACGGTCGCGCTTGTCCGAAGAAAGACTGCGATCCGGCGGGGGGCTTCGGTGTGCGCCCGCCCGCATCAGTGCGCAAGGCTGTCGAGTCTTCGAGCGTGGAAGTGGTCAGCTTGGCGAACGGCAAACACCTCGCGCTGGTGAGGGTGCCTGCCGACGCTGGACGCTTTTACGGGGTGCTGCTGGCGTCCACCGACACCAAGTCGGACACGCCTGTCGTGGTGTGGAGCGGCTTCGTTGGCGGCAGCGGGAAGGGCAGCGAGGTCGTGCTCAAGCGCAACGACAAATCGCAAGCAACTTCCTTCGCTCTCGAGGGCCGTGCGTCGCTGTGTGGGCGCGAGGTGCCGACGCAGAAGCGGCGCCTCGACCCGACCAAGCTCAGCTTGATCGACGAGCCGATGCCCGACCCGATCGGCTCGCTGCGCCCGGGCGCGACGGCGCTGAAAGCGGCGACCGAGCCCAAGCCGGTCGCAGCTCACCAAGTGCTCAACGTTACGGGCGGCTCCAGCGGCGACATCTGGGCGCTCTCGGATGGCGACCGCGCAACGGCTTGGGCAGAACAGGTGCCCGGCACCGGCGCTCGCTCGTTCGTGTCGATGTCCGCACCCGATTCGGTCTCGATCTCCGGATTCGACCTGAGCTTCGACCCGAAGGGCATCGATGGAGCGCGAGCTCCGCGCAGCCTGTCGATCGTGACCGACGCGGGTGTCTTCAACGTGACCCTCCCAGCAGACGCAGTCGCGCTCGGCGGCGCAAGCTTCGGGGTTACGCTCCCGAAGGCGATCAACACCAAGTGTGTCGCCCTGGTGCTGGACGAAGCGCACGCTGCGAAGAACGGTGCTGACAAGGCCAAGCCAGGCGACAAGGCCACCAAAGTAGACCCGGCCGTGTTCGTCAGCGAGATCGCCGCGCGCACGAGCTTCGACAAAGACTCGCTCGAAGATTTGGCGCGCAGCTTGGGCGCGCCTGGCCCCGAGCAAAAGGCGCGCGAAGCCGTGCTTTTGGCTGCACGCGACGCCGGCATGCTCGCGATCGGCCGTGTGTACGCAGGTCTCGATCCCAGCGCCCGGGATCGGGCGCGCCGAATCGTCGATGCGACCCCATGCGATCAGCGTCTGAAAGTGTATCTGCCGTTCTTGGCAGGTCCAGATCGCGAAGAATCGGACCGGGCGCGCGACCGCATTCGTCGCTGCGGAAAAGAAGCAGGGCCGCTCCTCGTCGCCGCGCTCGCAGAAAAACTGCCGCTTGCGCAGCGCGGCGCCATCGCCGAAGAAGCAGCGTTGCTAGCACCCCAGCTGGTGATGGGCGTGCTGTTCAAAGAGCTCGCAGCTGCAAAGACCCCGGAAGAGCGTCTCACTTTTCGCAAAGCGATCGCCAAGGGTGCGCTGCGTGAGAGCGGCGCGCGCGTGATCGATGCGGCGCTGGCGGACGAGGCATTTCGAGCTCTACCGGTCGCCGCGAAGATCGAGGTCGTGCGGGCTGTCGGGCCGGCGCTCGTTGGCGGCAAAAACGGGCCCGCCGCGTTCGCTATGCTCGCGAAAGAGACGCTCGAGTTTCGCGAGCGATATCTGCTGCTTCCAGTGGCCTCAGAGCTGGCGCGTGCCGGCGACGAGGCTGGCCTCGCGTTCATGAAGGCCGCCATCGACAGCGGGGCAGACCCTCGCTTGAGAGCGCGCGGTGCAGAGCTCGCGTTCGGCGTGAACAAGCTAGAGCCCCGCATCATCGAGCTGATGGACGACGACAAAGTTCGCGTCCGTGAGGCGGCGCTGCTTTCCCTCACGCGATCAGGCTCCGCCATGAGCAAGGGGCTGCAACAGAAGTTGGCCGACCGTTTGAAGAACGACCCCTGGACCTTCGTACGTAAGGCCGCAGTTTCGGCGCTGGCAACCGCCCCGTCGGACGTGCAGCTCAACGCGACGATAGCAGCCCTCGTCGACTACGAAGAATCGGCGGCGGTGCGCACAGAAATGGTGCGTGCTTTAGGGCTGCGTAACGCCAGGCCCAATCGCAAGGTCGTGGTCGCGCGCGCCTTCGATGGGAAAGAGGCTGTCGAAGTGCGCTCCGCGGCGGTGCTCGCGCTCGGCGGCTTGTGCGACAAAGAATCCGTTGATGCGCTGTCCGAGCTGGTGCTGCGTGGCGCGACCCCCCAGTTCGAGGCTGACCGCAAGCTCGGGCTGGCCGCGACCGAAGCGCTGGCCGTGATTCGCCCTGCAGATCTCGAGGCCCGACTGACAGCGGTCACGCGCGAGGCCGCGCCGCCCGAAATTCGCGCGGTCGCGCAGCGCGCCTTGAAGAGCAGCGCCGCAGCCTGCAAATGACCTTGCTGCTGGGGAGGGGTCAGAAGACGATCGGGTCGCAGTTGGTGAACTCGAGCGACGACTGAATCGTGAAGTTCGACTCGTTCGTGTGGCGCTCGGCTTGGAACAGATCGAGCGAGTAGGTCTCGCCCACGACGATGCCGAGCTCGGCCGCGCGCTGATCGAGATCGATCGTTTCGCTCAGCGCAGAATGTAGGCCGCCGAGATCGATACCCAGCTTGCCGTTGATGAAAACCCAGAGGTCGTCGTCACCCGTGAAGGTGAACACCTCGCCGCCTTTGTAAGCGAACTCCATATGGAGCTCGAAGGTGAAGTGGTAGTTGTGCTCGTTGCCTTCGTTGCCGAAACCTTGGTCGTCGATCGGGAAAAAGGCGTTGTTCGCGTAGGTCAGGCCACCGCCCGCATCGACCATCGGAACGATGGTGAACGGGAAAGCCATATTCACACCCTCGACGTCGTTGAACCACTGCGCAAATTCGGCGGGGCCAGTGGTGTGAGCGGTGGCGCCGTCGTGGGCGTACACCGGCTTGTGATCGGCACCGAGATCGGTCTCCACGATGCCATCGAGCCCGGTGCCGTTGAACACCTCGAAATCAGGGTGGCCAGCGCCGCCGTCGAACGCGTGAAAATCGCGCACCGTGCCGGTCAAATTCACGGCGCAGTTGCCGCCCACGCCGTTGCCCGTGGACCCACCGGTCGTCTCGAAGCCGTTGCCGGTCGAACCGCCCTGCGCGCTGCCGGAGGAGATGCCTCCGCTGCCGCCGGAGCCTTCGTCGCTTTCTCCGTTTTCGCAGCTGCCGCAGCCGACCGTGAGCGACAGCGCGAAGCCGAGCAGACCGCGGACGAGTGCTGTCTCTTGCATCCCGGCATCGTACACCGAGGCGATGTTTGTGCGCTCGTCGGAACGGCCGCCTTCCCCGCACGGAGTCGTGATGCTACTCCGCAACACCTCGATGTTGGACGCGTCCAGGGAGGAGAATCTGCTCAGCGCGGAAGTTTCTGAGCAGCCCAGAGAACCGCTCGCGTCACACAGCGCTTCGGTGCGGCCCAGTGCCGAGCTGCCGCCTCCGTCGCCCCCAGCTGGCGCGCGCACACCGCCGGCCAGCCTGCCGCCCAGCATCCACGCGCGCACGCTGTTCATCGAAGCATGTGGCCTCGCGGTTGCGTGTTGCCTCGTCGGTTCATTGCCGGCCGCGTTGCGCGCCGCGCGAGCAGGTGGCTCGCTGTTGGGCGGGCTCGTCGCGGCGACCGCGGTGGTGCTTCCGCTCGTCGCGCTCGCGATATCGCTGAGTCGAGCAGCCGGTCGCGGCTTTCGCTTGGTGATGGGGCTGCAAGCCGGACGTGGCACGGCGGCGGGGTTGGCATTGTGGGTGGGGTTGATGGCGCCCATCCTGGTGGTGCTCGGCTCGATCTTGAAGGACAAGACCAACCACCGCGGCCTTGGTGGCGGCACGTTCGGTGTGCTCGCGTTGGTCGTGATCATCGGCGCGGCGGCGCTTGCGCATCGAGTTGTCGAGACCGGTCGTTGGCTCGTCGACCGAGGTGTCTCCCCTCGAGCAGTCGCGACGATGATCGCTTTGCTCTCCGTTGGGCCGATGATCGTCGTGTCGTTTCCTTTGCTGCAGAGCCACCCTACCTCGCCCGATTCACATGCGGTCGCGGCTGCTTTGATTGATGGGCTCATCTTCACGCTCGCCGCTTCGGTTGCGGTGACGTTCGACGTCGGCGATCGGCTGCGCGGCTTGGCGCGGCGGTTCGGTCACGTTGCGGCCGCTGCCTTGATGGTGCTCGGCATCTCGTGGCTCAGCCTTTCGCCTTCGCTCGGCGGGGCGATGCGATCGGGCGGCGGACTTTCGGCGGCGCTCCTCCGTGGCCTCGAGCGCTGGACGGACCGAGATGGCGACGGTGTCGGTTCGCATTTCGGCGGTCGCGATTGCGACGAAGGTGATCCGCGCCGCTATCCGGGCGCCAACGACCCCGCTGGCGACGGCATCGATCAGAACTGCGACGGCGTAGATGGCGAAGCCGAGGGCCCGAGTGGGCGTTCGAGCGCGGCCGCTGATGTCGCAGCGCCAGCGACAGCGGTGCTGGCAGATCCCGCTGTGCCAGCCACGCCAGCGCCCGCAGGCAACCGCCCTTCGATCGTCCTCGTCATGCTCGACACCGTACGTGCCGACCACACCAGCGTGTACGGCTACGCAAAGCAGACGACCCCGCAGCTCGCGGCGCTCGCGGCGCGCGGCACCGTGTTCGAGCTCGCGTATTCGCCGGCCAGCGACACGCAACGGGCCGTGATGCCGATCTTCAGTGGCAAGAGCTTCGCCGACACGCCCAAAGACCGTCGCGAGTGGCCCACGCTCAAGGCCGAGGTCGACACCGTCGCTGAGCGGATGAAGAAGGTCGGCTATCGCACGGCTGGCGTGAGCTCCTTTCAATGGCTCAGTAAAGAGCGGGGCTTCGACCAAGGCTTCGATCAGTTCGTCGAGATCTTCAAAGACGAGTCGCCCGAGCGCACCGTGACCGGCCCGCGCACTGTACGGGCCGCCCGCGCCGAGATCGAAAAAGCGGATGGCGTGAGACCGCTGTTTCTGTGGGTCCACCTGTTCGACGCGCACGAAGAGTATCGCCGCCACGAAGGCTTCGATTTCGGACGCGGCACCGTCGGCGCATACGACTCGGAAATCGGCTTCGTCGACAAGCAGCTCGGTGATCTGATGGACGCGGTCGACGCGTCCAAGCTGAAAGACAACGTTGCTTGGGTGGTCTTCGGAAGCCAAGGGGAAGGCTTCGACGAGCACGACTCGAGCGGACATGGCAAAGAGCTGTACGAAGAGGTCGTGCGGGTGCCGCTGGTGGTCGCGCTGCCCGCCGTCAAAGAGGGCCGCCGGGTGCCGAAAATGGCGGTCTCGACCGCAGACATTCCGCTCACGTTGCTGGAGCTGGCTGGGGCGTCGAGCGAGGGCGCGCAGGGCACCTCGCTGCTTCCCTTGACGCGCGGGGGCGAAGCGCCGCGGCCGCCGCTCGTGCTCGCTGGCAGCAATCGCTCCGCCGTCATCGATCACCCGCTCAAGCTGATCGTCATCGAGCGCAAGAAGAAGGAGCGGCTGCTCCTTTTCGACCTGGCCGTCGACCCGAAGGAGACCAAAGACCTCTCCGAGAGCCGCCCAGAAGACTTGGCTCGCCTGCGGGCGCTCGCGCCCACGCGGCGGCCTGCAGCGGACTGAGCATGCGCTCCGCCCTCGGTGACCAAGCCCCTCGGTGATCAATCAATCAATCAATCAAGCAAGAGGGTAGAGAGCCGTGACGCGCGGCGTAGACGCAAGATTCGACGTGCCTGGTTGAGCGCCTGCTACGCTGAGCGAGATCGCCTTTTTTGACTTCCCTGGGATGGGGACACCACCATGACACGCAGCGTGTCGTTTCGCGTTTTCGTAGCAGTCGGTTTCACGTTGGGCGTAACAGCGCTCGGAGCCTTCGTCGTTCGACTGCAGGCCGGCGAGCTGCCGCTCGACATGGTGACCGGCGCCGTCGGCAAGCCGATCGAGAAGAAGCCACAGCGCGAATGGCGGCTCCTCGACGGCAAATATTGGCAGGTCGCCACGGCATACGGCGAAGACCCCAACATCACCGACACGGCGGAGGGCACCCGCGGAAACTGCTCGCCGGGCATGGTCGAGGTCAAGGGCAACATGAAAGCCGACCCGGCCAAGCGCATCTTGTTCGACCCGAACAGCGTCGAAGAGATGCAGAAGCGCACATGCACGAAGTGGATTCAGAAGGAGTATCCGGAGCGCTGCGCCGAGTTCGATCGCGACAAATGGCTCGCGATGAGCAAAGACCTGCCGACCAAGCCGAAGCACTTCTGTGTGGACCGCTACGAGTACCCCAATCGCAAGGGCGGGTACCCGGTCATCTTCATCACCTTTCCGGAGTCGGAGCAGGCCTGCAAGAAGGACGGCAAGCGCCTGTGCACGGAAGAAGAGTGGACGTTCGCGTGTGAAGGAGAGGAGGCGACTCCCTATCCCTACGGTTACACGCGCTCTCCCGAGAAGTGCCCGATCGACGCCAAATGGAAGGCTTTCAACGAGAAGTCATTGAAGGTGCGCGACAGCTTCGACGCCATGATCGAGCTCGATCGCCTGTGGCAAGGAACCGCCTCCGGTGAGCGCGCCGAGTGCAAGAGCGTGTTCGGCGTGCACGACCTGACGGGCAACGTGGACGAGTGGACCCGCGGCGTCCACGAAGGCGAGCGTTCGACGATTCTGAAGGGCGGCTATTGGGGGCCCGTCCGAACGCGCTGCCGCCCCTCCACCCGATCGCACGACTACAAACATTTGTTCTACCAGCAGGGCTTCCGTTGCTGTTCGGATGCGCCTGCCGGTGGTACGCCTCGACCTGTTGAATACGAGGCGCCTCTGGAAACCACCCTCGACCCTTCGCGGCCGACCTCTCCAGGTCGCTGAATGACCGCGCCGCAGAAGCAAGAGGCGCGCGTACGCGCTTCGCAGCCACTGCTGTTCGGCGCGTGGGTTTTGGTTGCGCTCGCGACTTCCTGGGTTCTGGCGAGCGCGTTCCCCGCCGTCGCGCGCGGGATGGGGCTGACCGAGCTTCGCGTCGTGCGGCGAGACTTCGATCGCAGCGCACCACAGGGCCGAGCCGGCATCGATGCGATGCACGATTTCGAGCAAGAGAAGCAGGACATCGGTCGCTCGCTCGATCGCCTCGATCGAGGCAACGATGACGACGACAGCGCACTCGAGCTCGTGCTGACTGCGCGAGAGACGACCCTACGGCAGACACCCTCCGCCAAGGGCATCCCGACGACGAAGCTCGCTGCGGGGGTCCCGCTGATCATCATCAGTCGCTCTGGTGTCTGGATTCAGGTCGCGCACCAGACGGCGAACGACTCGCTCGAGGTGGGCTGGCTTCAAGGCAGCGACGTCGCCACCCGCTGACGATCGAAGATGAGCGTTCACCGCGCGTATCGCGCTTCCGTCCTCACGCCCTCTTCGCAGGGGAGCTTGAGTTACTTGGAAGATGGTGTGATTGTCGTAACGCCGAGCGGCGTCATCGAAGCTGTATGTCCGTTCGACGCGGTTCTAGGGACCCCGCTCTCGATGCTGGACCTGAGGGGGCGGCTGATCGTCCCTGGCTTCATCGACGTGCACCTGCACTATCCGCAGACGCGAGTGATCGGCAGCGCGAGTGGCCCGCTGCTCGACTGGCTGTCGCACACCATCTTTCCAGAAGAAGAGCGATTCGGCGACGAAGTCTACGCACGCAGGGTCGCCGACGAGTTCGTCGATCACTGCTTGGCAGTTGGCACGACGACGGTGTCTGCGTTCTCCAGCTCGGACCCGCGCGCGACCGAAATCCTGTTCGAAACCTTGGCGCAGCGCGGGTTGCGAGCCTTCGCTGGGCTGACTTTGATGGATCAGAATTGCCCCGAGGCATTGGCAGTACCGGTCGACGTCGCCATGGCGGAGTGCCGTCGTTTGGTGACGCGCTTTCACGGCTTCGACGGGGGCAGACTTCGCTTCTCGGTGACGCCGCGCTTCGCCTTGAGCTGCTCGCGCGAGATGTTGTCCGCGGCCGGAGCCCTCGCGAACGAGCTCGACTTGATGGTGCAGACGCACATCGCGGAGAACGCGCGAGAGGGGGAAGAGACGCTGGCAGCACACCCCTACGCGCGTGACTACTTGGGTGTGTACGAGGCCGCCGGTCTGCTCGGGCCGCGCACGCTGTTGGCGCACGCCATCCATCTGAGCTCGGCCGAATGGGACCGCTTGGCAGCCAGCGGCGCCCGCGTCGCACATTGCCCCGATTCGAATTTGTTCCTGAACAGCGGACGGATGCGGCTCGACCAGGCGCGCAAACGAGGTGTGGCTGTCGGGTTGGCCAGTGACGTGGCCGCAGGCCGTAGTTTCGATCTGCGCCGCGCGACCGCGTACGCTTACGACAACGCGCAGCTGGCTGGCTTCCAAGTCACGCCAGAGGTGCTCTTCGAGCTTGCCACGTTGGGTGGCGCCAAAGCGCTGGGGCTTTCCGATTCAGTCGGCTCTCTCGAGCAGGGCAAACAAGCGGACTTCGCGGTGCTCGAACGCCCTCCTTATGAGGACGGCATCAAGGGAGCGCTGCGCGCTGCAACGCTCGGGTCGGCTCTCGCACCGGTCGTAAGCACCTACATTCGAGGACGTCGCGTCTGGGACAGGCGGGCGGTCTTGTAGAGGCCCGCGGCAGTCGGGTCGCGCGGGCCCAAGGTGATGATAACTTGATCCACCTACGCGGTCGGAATTTTATCCTACCTCGAGACCCCCGCCCCAAAATTTGCCGAAAATTTGATGCGGTTGATGTGGCGTGATGTGTGCTTAGCGAGGCCGCATGCGCCTCCTCCGCTGGTCACGCAATGCTCTGACGGCCTCCGTTCTCGCCCTGGCCGCCTTCACGCCCGGCTGTGACGACACGGGGTCGAACAGCGACAACATCACCGACGTCCAGCACACCGATGTCGAGCGTCAGTCGATCGGCAACTGTTGGCTGTACGCGACGGCCACCTGGGTCGAGTCGATGCACCTCTCGCGCACCGGCGAAGAGTTCGACATCTCTCAGTCGTATTGGACCTACTGGCACTGGTACGACGAAGTCATCAACGGCTTCGGCGACGAGATCGAGACCGGCGGCAGCGAAGGCATCAGCTTCCAGATCATTCGCGAGCGCGGCCTGATGGCGGAGGCCGATTTCATCGCTGAAGACAGCGTCAGCGAAATGAGCTCACGCCAAGCTTCGGCCCTCGCGAAGATGAACACCGAGCTCAAGACGGGGCGGCTCAGCACCTCTTCCAAGCGCTCGAATCGCAAGCTGGTTCGCCAGGTGCTCGACGAAGCTTGGGCCCTCAGCCCCGAAGTGAAGCAGCAGCTCGACACTGCTTTCGGCACCACTGGCAAGCGCACCTATCTCACTTCAGCGACAGCCAAAAATACCAAGATCCTGCGAGCGAAAGATTTCACCGTTCGCTACACCGAGCGCAAGAGCGACCCGTCGGTGGGCACGATCAAGGACACGACGTTGAAGGTCGCAATCGACGAATGGAAGACGGCTTCCTACCCGTTCAGCTCCAACGACCGCCGCAACTTCCAGATCCGCGTGCAGAGGGCGCTCCACGATCGCCAGCCGGTGATCGTGACCTGGGACGTCGACTTCAACGCGATGGAAAGCAAGAAGGGGCCGAAGCAGGGCTCGTTCAACCTCGACACGCTCAAAGCTGCAGGCGGCGCAGGTCGCCAGGGCGGTCACATGACGGTGATGGAGGACTACGAGATCGACACCAAAGACTTCGGCCTGCTGAAGGCCGGCGTGACGCTCGACCCGCTCAACACCACTGACAAGAAGAAGCTCGACGCGGCTCTGCTTCCCTCGTCCACACTGAAGTTCTGGCGCATCAAAAATTCATGGGGCGGCTTCCGCGACGACCGCGCGAGCGCACCGGGCTTCCCCGGCTACCACGACCTCTATCAGTCGTACCTCGATGGACCGATCACGTGGTGCCCCAGCGTCGAAGAGACCAAGACGAAGAGCAATTGCGGCGGTCAGACCGAGCCACTCTCCAACGCGATTCTGCCTCCCGGATATTGATTTCGTTTCCGGCTCCTTGGCTTCCTTGCCATGCTCTCGCCCGATGACGGAGAGCGTCGACCTCGACACTGAAATCTTCGGACCCGACTCGACTTGCTTTGGCTGTAGCCCGCGCCACCCGATTGGCTTTCGCCTTCGCTTTCGCCGTCAAGGCGATCTCGTGACGACGACGTTCCTTCCACATGACGATCTAGCGGGGCCTCCGGGCATCATGCACGGGGGCCTCGTCACGACGCTCGCCGACGAGGTCGCCGCCTGGACGGTGGTGGCGCAGAAGGCTCGCTTCGGTTTCACCGGCGCCATCAGCGCGAAGCTCTTGCGACCGGTTCGCATCGGCGTCGAAGTCGAGGCAGAGGGGCGCATCGTGCGCGAGAGCAGCAGGGTCCTCGAAGTCGAGGTTCGTTTGATGCAGCACACGGAGACGGCGTACAAGGGTACCTTCACCTTCGTGCTGCTCGACCAGGCCGCGGCAGAGAAGCTTCTCGGTGGTCCACTGCCGGCAGCGTGGCGATCACTTGCGAGAGGTTCACGTGGCCCGAGCTGACAAGGTGCAGACCGCCGTGCCGGCTCTACCAGCTGGCACCAAAGGTGAAGATCTCACGCCGGTCGTCGGCAAAAATTTGCGACGTTTCCGGTCTGAGCGCGGCCTCTCGCTGGAGGGCCTCTCCAAGTTGAGCGGGGTGAGTCGCGCCATGTTGGGCCAGGTCGAGCTTGGCCACAGCACGCCAACCATCAACGTGGTCTGGAAAATCGCGCGCGCGCTGGAGCTGCCGTTCTCGGCGATGATCAGCGAAGAGCGCCAGCCAGGCACCTGGGTATTGCCCAAAGCCAAAGCGCGCACGTTGCTTTCGAAGGACGGCACCTTCAGCTCACGCGCACTCTTTCCGATGGATCGTCCGCGACATGTCGAGTTTTACGAGCTGCGACTCACTGCTGGAGGCCGCGAAGACGCAGACCCTCATCCGCCGGGTACCAGCGAGAACTTGATCGTCGGTCTCGGTCGAATCGCACTATCGATCGACGGCGATCGGCGCCTTTTGGAGGAAGGAGACGCAATCTTCTTCGAGGCGGACGTGCCGCACAGCTATGAAAACGTCGACACCAAGAGCGAAGCCGTCATGTTCTTGGTGATGACCTACCCACAGAAGATCTGACGCGAAGCTTTTGCCTCACTGATAGGCTCCAGACCGGGGGGTAAGCTCGGGTGGGCATCGATTTTTCAGCCTTCGCGGAGGAGTGTCCATCGGCGCTCGTGATGGTCAGCGCCGACGGCTCGATCGTCTTCGCCAACCGCTCGCTCGCGTCGCTGCTTGGGTTCGGTCTCCTCGAGCTCGAGCGGGCTCGTTTCAGCTCCATCGTGCCGCCACGCTTCCAACCCACACTCGACCGAGTCGACTGGGTCGAACATCTCGCGGACCGGACCACCGAACGACGTCACCTCGACTGGGCGCTCTTGCATCGCTCGGGGGTCGAGCTCGAGGTCGAGTGGACGGCGGTCGGTGGCCACGACGTAGCCGGGAGGCCGCTGGCGCTGATTCTGTTCAGCGCTCATCGCGGCGCGCTCACGCCGGAGCCATTCGCGCTCACCCAACCCTCGAACGCCGAGCAAATTCATCAGATCATCTTCGAGAACGCGCCCATCGGCATATTCCATTTCGATGGGCGAGGCGTGCTCACCGCTGCGAACGAGCGTTTCGTCGATCTCATCGGTTCGTCGCGTCGCCACCTGGTTGGGCTGGCCATGCTGACGCTGCCGAACACGGCGATCGCGGAATGCGTCCGTGAGGTGCTGGCCGGGCGGCTCGCGAACTACGAGGGCAGCTACACGTCGGCGACCGCCCAAAAGACGTCATGGGTGCGTGTCGTGATGGCGCCAGTGAAGGACAGCGAGCAATGCGTGATTGGCGGTGTAGGCCTGGTTGACGACATCAGCAGTGAACGCTCTGCGCGCGATCTGCTCTCTCGCGCCGAGCGGCTGGCTTCGCTCGGCACGCTCGCGGCTGGCGTGGTGCACGAGGTACAGAACCCGCTCGCATACGTCACGGCGAATCTCGAGCTCGCCATGCGGCAGCTCGAGGGCGACATGCCGATCGATCCGCGTCGAGCTGATCTCACCAGCGCTCTCTCGAGCGCCCGCGAGGGAGCCGAGCGGGTGGCAGCCATCGTGCGTGACTTGAAGACCTTCGCGCGAAGCGACGATGCCATTCGGGCGCCGGTGACCTTGCGAGCAGTGATCGAGGCAGCCGAAAAGCTCACCCAGAATCATGTGCGGCATCGGGCGCGGCTCGAGCTTCGGTTGGAGACGGACGCGACAGTTTGGGCCAGCGAGTCCCGTCTCGTGCAGCTGTTCGTGAACCTGCTCCTGAACGCCGCCGATGCCATTCCGGAAGGCGCTGCCGACGAAAATCGCATCATCGTGGCCTCACATACGCTGCCTGATGGCCGCGTGCGGGTCGAGGTCGAAGACACCGGTTGTGGCATCAGTCGCGAGGTCGCGGCGCACATCTTCGAGCCGTTTTGGACGGACAAGCCGGCAGGCATGGGCCTCGGGTTGGCGATTTGTCTCGGCATCGTTGCGTCGCTCGGCGGCGAGATCTTCGTCGAGAGCGACGAGAGCCCGTCGTCACCGCATGCGGGCGTCTCGCAGCGCGCGCTCAAGGGAGCACGTCTTGTGGTAGTGCTGCCGTCTGCCGCTGGCGACCTCGAACAACCTCGCGACCGACCGACGCCCGCCATCACCTCCAATGAGCCGCTGCGAGGTCGGGTGCTCATCATCGACGACGAGGTACGCTTGGCCGAGACGCTGCGCATCGCGCTTTCGGAATCTCACGACGTCGAGGTCGCCACGCGCGGCAAACAGGCGCTCGAGCTGTTGCTTGGCGACGACGGTTATGATGTCGTGCTCTGTGATCTCCTGTTGCCTGATCTGACCGGAGTCGACATTTTCGAGCAGATCAGCCGAAGGCGGCCGCACATGGTGTCCCGCTTCGTGTTTCTGACTGGGGGCGCCTTCGGCGAGCGCACCCGAGATTTTTTGCAGAACGTCCCCAACCCACGGTTGGAGAAACCCTTCGATTTGGAGTCGCTCGAGCGAATCGTCGCTGACCAAGTTGCGCTCGCGCGCGCCCAGGTGTGATCATGATTCTCCTGAATGCGTCGCCTTCGGCAACCTGGAGTCTAGAGAGCTTCTTCCCTTCGTTCGAGGCGCCGGAGCGCGAGCGCTTCGAGCGCGCCCTCGCTGCCGATGTCGAAGCGCTCACCAACGAGAGCGCGCGGCTGCCTGCGCTCGACGGCGATAGCGCGGCAGCGTGGGAGTCGGTTGCGCTCCGTTATGAGGAAGTGAGCGCGCGGCTCTCGCACATCGTTTCATACATCGGCTGCCTCGCTTCGGCGGACGCCACGGATGAGCGTTACACGCTCGCCGAGGCCCGCGTGAATGGCCTCCGAGCCGGCATCGAGAAGCTCTCGGCAGAGCTGCGCAGGGCGCTCGGCGGCGCGAGCGACGCAGAGCTCGAAGCGTTTGCCGCGCGCCCCGCGCTGGCTTCCTCGAAGTATGCGCTCTCCCGTCTTCGCATCGAAGCAAAGACACGCATGGCGCCCGACGCGGAGGGGCTGGCTGCCGAGCTGGGCACCGACGGCATCATGGGGTGGGGCCGCCTGTACGACACGCTGAGTGGCAAGCTGACGTTCGAGATGCTGTATCCCGACGGTCGTGTAGAGACGACGCCAGTCTCGCAATGTCGCTCTCTGATGGCCGACTCGGATCGGCGGATTCGTCAGGCGGCGTTCGCTGGTGGCAACCGCGCGTGGGAGTCGGTCTCGGATATTGCGGCTCGGGCGCTGAACCACATCGCAGGTGTGCGACACACGCTCAACGCGCGCCGCGGCGTGCGCCATTTTCTGGATGTGGCGCTTCATCAGGCGGCGATCAGCCAGAAGACGCTGGACGCCATGTTCGAGGCACTCGCCGATCGCATCGAGATTCCGCGGCGCGGTGTGCGCTTGAAGGCGCGCGCGATGGGTGTCTCTGCACCGTCCTGGTACGACATGGAGGCGCCGTTTCCGATCGCCGACGCAAAGCGCGTCGGCTACGCGGAGGGGTGCGACATCTTGCGAGCCTCGTTCGGCAAGAGCTACCCGAAGCTTGCGCGCCACTTCGAGAGCATGCTCGAGCGCCGCTGGATCGAAGCCGAGCCCAGCGCCAAAAAGCGACCGGGTGCCTACTGCACGGGTTCGTTTCTCAACTACGAGACGCGCGTCTTCATGTCCTTCCAGGGCTCGATGGGCGACGTCTCGACGCTCGCGCACGAGGTTGGCCATGCGTTTCACGCAGCCGTCTTGGAAGGACGTCGCGTGTTCGAGAGTGATGTGCCGATGACGCTCGCCGAGACGGCGTCGACGTTCGCAGAGGCGCTGCTCGCCGACGGTCTCTTGAAAGAACAGTCGCTCAGTGCAGGTGAGCGGGCGCTGCTACTCGGCAAAGTGGTCTCCGACGGCGCTGCGTTCTTGTTGAACGTGCCGGCGCGCTTCTTCTTCGAGAAGAGGTTCTACGAAGAACGGCTCTTGTCCGAGGTGCCGCCTTCGCGGCTGTGCGAGCTGATGCTCGGGGCGCAGCGCGATCAGTTCGGCGACTCGCTCGCAGCCGGCGAAGAAGATCCGTGGTTCTGGGCCTCGAAGCTCCACTTCTTCATCCCGGATCTCTGCTTCTACAATTTCCCGTACACGTTCGGCTATCTGCTCTCGCGCGGGTTGTTCGCGATGTACCAAGCAGAGGGACCCCCGTTTCTCGAGCGCTACGAGGCGTTCCTTGGGCAAACGGGCGTCGGGATGGCGCATGACGTCGCGCGCGTCACCCTCGGCCGAGATCTGGAAGCACCCGAGTTCTGGGCCGAGGCGATCGACACGCTGATCGCACCGACCGACGAGCTTGAAGCGTTGCTCCCTCTCGTCGGTCCCGCTGCCAGCTAGCCGCCCAGGCCGCCCGAGCAGCCCAACAGGGTGCTGCAGGGGGGCATGCCCAGGCTGCCGCCGCCGCTGGTGCAGTAGGCGATGATGCAGTCTTGGGCAGCTTGCGCCTCGGTCGTGCAGTCGGCGTCGCAAGGCGAGGGAGTCGAGCTGTAACACTCGTAGAGGGCGTTTGCTTGATCGTCGCACCCCGGCACGTCTGCGGCAGCACCGCAGCTATCGCTGCACTCGCCCTGGAAGGGGGCGCAGTTGCCAGCCTGGGCCTCTTCGCACTCCACCGTGCACTCCGCCGCGGAGACGCCACCGCCGGTCCCTGGGTCGCCGCCGGTGCCGGGGCTGCCGCCGTTTGGAGCGCCACCGTTGGACGGGTCGCCGCCAGTGCCAGGCTGGCCGCCGGTGTCGGGAGTACCGCCGGTGTTGGGAGTGCCGCCGGTGTTGGGAGTGCCGCCGCTGCCGCCGGTGTTGCCGCCGCCAGTGACTGTGTCATCGCCACAAGCAACCGCGAGCGAAAGCGCGCCGCAGGTCAAAAGCATCCAATTCAAGTTGTGCATGTAAGCCCTCCTCGAGTCCTCGCTCAGCATAGCGGAGCCCGGGACCGAACCGCCAAGAGAAGCAGGACCTTGCCGTCGAAACGGGCGCCCGAGCACCCGCGGAAGACACTCTGCCAATCACGCCACGAAGTACGCGATGGCCTTGTAGGCGAAATAGAGGCCCAGCAAGAGGATCAGCCAGCCGATGCCTCGCACGAAATTGCCGAGCTTTTTCCGGTCGAAGCGGCCCCGGTACCTGCGCAAGAGCTCGGTGAGCAGGGCGAACCAGCCGCCGATGCCCAGGAGAGCGCCCAGGGCAAAGGGCAGGGCGCTGCCGGGTTCGAGCTTGACCAGGTCGCTGGAGTAGAGCGTGGTCGTAGCGGCCGTCCATGTTGCGATCAAGGTCGGGTTGAGGGCGGTGATCGAGAAGCCCAGCAGCAAGCTCTTCGGGTGCGAGTCGGCGACCTTCTTCGGATCGGCCTCGCGCGCGCCTCGATAGCGGCTGAACGAGATCCCGAGCCCGATCAGAATCACCGCCGCGACTGATCGCGAGATGGGGTCGATGATTGGGTACTTCGTCAGGTAGGTCGAGAAGCCCCAGAAAGCCAAGAAAGCGTAGAGCGCCTCGGCGACGGCGCCGCCGACACCGATCAAGATTGCGCTCTTGAAGCGGCCTGTCAGGCCGCGTGACAGCACCAGCGCGGCGATGGGCCCAGCCACCGGGATCGACCCGAAGAAGCCGAAGGCGAAGCCGATCAACAGAGCCGCGAGCATGCTCGGCGGCGCGTATACCACACCGGCCTCTCGCCGCATCGCACGGGCTCTGGTATCGCCCTCGAGCCATGCGTGAGCTTATCGAGAAGGCGAATATCCTCCAGGAGGCGCTGCCGTACATTCGGCGCTTCGCCGGCACGACCTTCGTCGTCAAGTACGGCGGTCACGCGATGGTCGACGAGGCGCTTTCGACGAGCTTCGCCCGCGACATCACGCTGCTCAAGTACGTGGGAATCAACCCTGTCGTGGTGCACGGTGGCGGTCCACAAATCGATGCGACGCTCGCCTCGATGGGTGTCGTCTCCGAGCGCATCGACGGCATCCGTGTGACCGATGAGCGCACCATGGAGGTGGTCGAGATGGTGCTCGCGGGGCGGCTCAACGGCCAGATCATCTCGCTGATCGCGCAGCATGGCGGACGGGCCGTCGGTCTCTCCGGCCGGGACGATCGCTTTTTGCGCGCTCGCCGCGCCGTCGAAATGAAGACGAAGAAAGGCAACTTGGTGGACCCGGGGCGCGTCGGCGAAATGGTCAAGGTCGAGCCGGAGATCTTGCGGCTCCTGACGTCGAACGGCTTCATCCCGGTCGTCGCACCGGTAGCGGTCGACGACGCGGGCGAGGCGCTGAATATCAATGCCGACTTCGTCGCCAGCAGCATCGCCGCTGCCCTCGGCGCAGAAAAGCTCGTGCTGATGACCGACATCGAGGGCATTCGCGATCAAACCGGCGCGCTGGTGCCTTCGCTCGACAAGCGAGGCGTGCTCGACTTCATCGAGCGCGGCATCATCCAAGGGGGCATGATCCCCAAGGCTCGCTGTGCGCTCGAGGCGATCGAGGCCGGCGTCGGCAAGGTGCACGTGATCGATGGGCGCACCGAACATGCAGTGCTGCTCGAGATTTTTACCGACTCCGGTGTCGGCACCGAGATCGTCGCAGAGGGGCCTGGGTCGCCAGCCGTATGAGCCCGCTCGCCTGGCCCATCGCTCAGGCATTGGCTCGCTTCGAAGCTCGCGAGGGTAGGGTGCCACCCGTCGCGCAGATCGACGAAATGCTTTCAGTGCGAGCGGGCGTGCGCTTCGTCCCCGCTTCGCCACGGCCACGGCGCCGCGTCACGCTCGACCGCGCACGCCTGTACGACGCGCGGATCACGCAAGCGGGGGAGGTGCCTACGCGTGAAGGCAACTTGCACGACTTCATGAACGCCCTGGTGTGGGCGTCGTTTCCACTCGCGAAGATGGCGATTCACGTGCGACAGCACGCCCTCATCGAAAGCCGTATCGAGGGGTCGCGTCTGCCCGAGCACCGCACACCTGAACAGGACATGTTGGCGATGGTCGACGAGGGAGGAATCGCCGTGCTGACCACCGACGCCGCTGCAGTAGAGGCAGCGACCGAGGGCCGCGATTCCGACGCGCTCGGACGCATCGTGGCGGCTGGGCGCGCGCGTGGGGCCGTCTTTGGTCACGCGCTGTTCGAGCACCTCGAGCGCAAAGCCGACACTCTGGTGTGGGGCAGGGCGATGGTGCTGTCAGCGCACGATTTGATGAAGGCGCTCGACCCGGCGGCGATCGATGAGCGCCTTGCACACGCCATCGCCACACGCGAGGTCGACCGCGACGTGGGAAGCGCGCCCCTGGTCTCGAGCGTTCTCACCTGCGACGAAGGCCCGAGGCCTGCTGCATGAAGAACGCTCTCGCTTCCATTGTCTGTTTGGCCGCTGGCACCTCGATGCTGGTCCTCGGTTGTTCCGTGGCCGAGACAGACGCGACCCTGTCTTCAGCGGTAATCGCCGCGCGGGTGGGTGAGCCGGAGCCCCCAGCCGTCTCCGTGCCGTCTCCAGCGCCGCCATTGCCGTCGGTCGCCAGCGCTGCATTTTCGAACGCCGCGCCCAGCGCCTCCGAGAGCGCGAGCGGCGCCGTCTTTTCGCCGCCTCCGCCGTGCCCGAACGACATGGTGCTCGTCGGACGCACTTGCGTCGATCGCTTCGAGGCGTACTTGAAGCAGATCGCGAACGACGGCAGCCTGATCGATCACGCGTACTTCGACCGCCCGGTGAAGGGCATTCGTTACGCAGCGGCCAATGACGTCGGCAAGTACCCGCAGGGCTACATCAGCCGCGTCGAGTCGAAGAAAGCGTGCGAAGAGGCCGGCAAGCGGCTTTGCTCCAAAGCCGAGTGGACACGCGCCTGCAAAGGCAAGGGCTTCATGACGTACCCCTACGCGCTGCGCGGCGTGAGAGGGAAGTGCAATACCGGCAAGCTGCACCTCTTGTCCGAGCTGTTCAAGAACAAGCAAGGCGGCTTCAAATACGACGAGCACTTCAACAGCCCGGATTTGAACAAGACGCCGGGCTTTCTGGCCAAGGGCGGCGAATACGAAGGTTGCGTCTCGGAGCTCGGCGTCGCCGACATGGTCGGCAATCTGCACGAATGGGTGAGCGACACAGTCGACGAAGCCATGATGGAGAGGCTTTACGCAGAGGAGGTCGAGCGACGAGATCAGCCCTGGCAAACAGGCAACGGCGTGTTCATGGGCGGCTTCTACAGCACCACCAGCGAACACGGGCCTGGCTGCACCTTCATCACGGTCGCCCACGAGCCGGCGTATCACGACTACTCGACCGGCTTTCGTTGCTGCAAAGTGGCCGATCTTCCCAAACCCGAAGCCAAGCCTGCGCGCCCGCCGAAGAAAAAGAGCGGCTGACGCCTTTCGCGCTGCAGCTGGTGACAGCCCCGTCGAGATCATGCTCGCTAATTTAGCGCGGCAGCTTGAGGAACCAGGTGGAGCCAGCCAAGGTCCCGTTGTCGAAGGCCTTGCTCTCTCTGCCGTATGCGCTGCCTTTCAGCTCGGCGCCTATCCACACGCCGTCGGGGACGATCGCGAGCTGACTGGGCGTCAGGGACCCCGACGTGATCGTGAGGTTGCGCGTCGACATGAAGCTGCCGGTTAGGGGGTCGAACAAGATCAAGAGCGGTGCCGCCGCGACTGGCGTGTCGCAGTCGACGCCAATGCAGGCGAGCACATACATGTTCGTTGCGCAGCCGGCTTGCACGCTGATCTCGACCTGCTTGACCACGTCGTCGTCGACGGTTTGGTGCGCCGCCTCGGTGTCAGGGTAGTACCAAGTCGGTGTGGTGCGCTCGGTGATGAATGTCTGCGCATCGAAATGCACGATCAAGAAGTCGCGCCCACCAGCAGGCGTGATGGTGCCGGCGGAGACGATGTACGGCAGCGTGATGTCGAGCCCGACGATCACTTGGCCGTCGGCGACTGCGATCGTCTTTCCGCGCGAGCCGGGCTGACCAAGCCACGTCAAGCCGACATCTCCGTCAGGAGCGCGGTACTGCACGAACGCAGTGGTGTTGGGCTCGTTGCCGGTAGTGCCGACGACCCACACGCCACCCGCTTCATCGACGCTGATGCCGCCCTCGAACGTGGTGCCGGGAAACGTGCCGGTCGCCTCGAGATCGACGAAGTTGAACCATTGGATGCCGCCGGCGGGGGTGAGCCGGCCAACCGAATATGCGACGTTGCGCGCCACCGGCTTCGCCACGGCGAACGCGTCGCTCGGCCCAACGGCGAGAAACGCCGTGTCGCCGCCGGGGTTCGAGTCGATGTCGATCATCGCCACTTGCTGACCCGGAATGTCGTTGGTGACGAAGTTGAAGTCCTCGATCGGATCGTCGGTCCCGAACGTGAAAACGAACGGGGTGAGTCCGTTGACGGAGTCGGCTGTGACAATCTGCGTGGTCTGCGCATTGGGCTCGCAGCTGTCGCCGAGCAAGCTCGTCGTGCTGGAGACTGTCGCCGTTCCGCTGGCGCTAGCGGCGGAAGAGACGATGGCGTGGAGCTTTTCGGGGCCGCCTGCGATCGGGCCAGTGGAGAAATCGGCGTTCGGGAGCCCACATTCGTGAATCTTGATGAGGCCCTCGGCGCTGTCGCCGTTCAGCCGGGCGACCCAATCGGCGGCCACCGACAATGGCACACCAGGGCCGCCAGTGATGGCTGGCCGATAGCGAACTGCGCCATATACATCGTTGCCGGAGACAGCGAGGCCAATGGGCAATACGCGGTCCGGGTCGTTGTTCGGGTTGATCGTTTCGGTTGGCTCCAGAAAGATCTTGTTGCTGGGCGTCACGCAGGCGCCGCTGTCTTCGATACACGGTTCCATGCAGACAGGCAGCCCGCCACCATTGCCGCCGCCGATGCCGCCGCCGATGCCGCCGCTCGGGCCCGCCCCGACAGGCTGCCCGCCGACAGTCTCACCACCGGCACCCGAGCCCCCCGCCTGAATCGGCTCGTCGCCCAAGATCCAGATGCACCCTTGAGTCGCGAGCAGCGCTATCGGCAGCAAGGCGGCAGCTATGGGCAGCGTTCGCATCTTAGAGCCTCCCCGAGAAGAAGACGCCCGCGAAGCCCGGCGCAACAGCGGGTACGAGCGTGAGCTCGTTGGATGGGGTGTTGCTGGGCTCGGTGAGCACCATCACGAAGCCGGTGCCGACCAACGCGACGCCCACGAACATCGAAATGGTGCTGCCGAGCGCGAGCGCCTGGCTGCGATCGTACGCGGCAACTGCATCTTGGTACGTTTGCCCCGAGCAGCCGGGCAGGGCCGTACAGCTTTCGTCCATCGAGCTCGACTCGCTCAATGCGATGCCACCGGTGATGGCGCTAGCGATCAACGACGCCGCGCCGAGGCCGCCAATCGCGAAGCCGGCAATCGCTTGAGGGCCGAAGCCGCCGCCTTCCGATTCGGGCGGTGGAGGCAGCCGAGGCCCGCCGAGCTTTTCGGCGATGGGAACCTCCGGCTCGAGCTCGAGCGTGACTCGAGTGGTCTTGCCTTCGACGGCGTCGACTGTCATCTCGAGTCGGCGATGCCCTGCCGCGGTCACCACGAACTGAGCGCGGCCCGGGTCCACTTGCAGCTCTTTGCCGAGCGACGAGAACGCTGCGCCATTGAGCGAGATCGCCATCCCGGGCGCCGGCTTGGGCACCATCACCACGATCTTGGGCACGAGCGGTTCGAGGCGGGCAATGGCGTCACCGATGAACTGGTCCGACTGCGGACTGAGCACCTCGCCTAGAGGGCCGCGGTTGAGCTCGCGGGCCTTCTGGAAGCTCTGCCAGGCCGTGAACGTCTTGCCGGACCGCTCGTCGCAGCGCGCGATGTTGATGGCGGCTCCAACCGATGGGTCGAGCGCGAGGCTCTCTTGGAACTTGGGACACGCCGTTTGCCAGGCGTCCTTTTTCAGGAGCTCGATTGCTTCGCGGAAGAGCGCGTCGGCTTTGACCGGATCTCGCTCGCCGGCCGCAGCTGGCGAGACGAAACCTGCGCACGCCACCGTGAAGAGCAAGGCTCGAGAACGTGTCGTCATGGCTTGACCGGCGTGCGAACCTCCCACGGCAGGGCGTTCGGTACCAGCGCCGTCACGGGCGGCGCGCTCGATGTTTTGATCGGGGTGCCCGGGCGGCTTGAATTCACGGGTCGGCTCGAACCCTTCGGCACCTGTGCGGACGGCACCTCTGCGGACACCATCGCCGACTGAGCTGGCTGCGCGCTGGACTGTTCCGCGGCGCTGGCGGCTGCCGCCTGCGTGGGGCTGACCTCGGGTGTCGTGACGGATGCGGTGTCGCTCGCGGCGGCAGTGGCCGACCTCGATTGGCTCTCGAGCGGCAGGGCGCCGGTCGCAGTGGGCTGGTTTCGCCCAATGGCGAGCCAGGTGACGACGGCCACGGCTGAGAGCGCCAGCCCGGCGAGGAGCGGCGCAATGATTTTTTGAGGTCGTTGTTGGCTGTTCGTGACGGTCGGATCGAGCGACGCTGTGTTGCTCGGAACTGCCGCAGGAATGTCGGAGGGCGGCGTCCTTCTGTTGGCCGGCGTGCTGTTGGCCGGAGTCGGTAACGCCGCGATGGCGCCATGGGGCTGGCTCGCGTCTGCAGGACGCGCGATGAGCTCGGTCGATCCCCAGCGGGGTCTTTCTTCTGCTGCAGCATTTGCGGCGAGGGGCCCTGCGAGCGTGGGGCTCGTCCGCGCGACGACGGCCAGCGGTTCTCGTGTCTCCTCCGTTGCCGCCTCGTTTCTCGTTGCGGCGAGCGCTTCGACCATCGTGCGCGCGCTCGCGAAGCGATCTGCCGGCTCTCGCGCGGTTGCCTTCGCGAACCAGCCATCGAAGCCTGCGGGTAGCGTCACGCCCTTCTTTGCGGCGCGAAGTGACGCCTTTTCGTTGGCGCCTCTGGCGACTGCCAGCAAAATGCCGAGCACATTGTCCGCGCGTTGGGCGTCTTCCGCAAAGTAGGGGACGCCCGTCAGCAGCGCATACGCGATCTGCCCAACGCCATACAGGTCAGCGGCGGGCCCCACAGAGGCCAGGGTGTCGTCGATTTGCTCGGGGGCCATGAACAGCGGGGTGCCCAGCGCGCGAGTGGACGGTCCGCCTTGTGTCGCCAGCAACTTGGCGATCCCGAAGTCCAAGATCTTCAATTTGGGAGCGCCGTCATCGCGCCTGGTGACGAACAAATTTTCTGGTTTTAGATCGCGATGAACGATGCCTGCTGCGTGCGTTTTCTCGAGCGCGCGCGCTGCTTGGCGCAAGAGCTCGATGACTTCGTCGAGCGCCATGGGCCCGTCTTTGGCGAGCTGCTTGCCCAGGTCTTGCCCGCTCAAAAGCTCCATCGCGAGAAATGGACAACCGGAGTCTTGCTCGATGCCCGCATCGAATACTTCGACCAAGTGCTCGCTGGAGATGTTCGCGGTGATGACGGCCTCGAGCGCGAAGCGCCGGCGCATCTCGTCGTCTACCAACAAGCTCGGCAACAGCACCTTGAGGGCGCGTCGACGCTGGGTGTCGATATGAAGCACCTCGTAGACCGCGCCCATGCCACCGGTCGAGATGCAGCGGACCACCTCGTAGCGAAGAGCGAAGAGGCTTTTCGGCTCGAGGGCTTTCATAGGGGAAGAGTGATCACGATAGCATCGAGCGCGCGCGTTAGTAGTGCGGCGGCTTCTCGATCGCAGTCGGCTCCGCGCCCTCTTGGCTTCTGCCTTCGACGTCTCGCAGGCGCCGCTCGAGGCCCGTGATCGCCTTCTGTTGCTCGAAGACCACGCCCGAGAGCTCTCCGATGAGGTGCTCGAGGTGGGTGTAGCGGATTTCGATCTCCGTCAGTCTGTCGCTCATCGCTGGCCTGCTTGTTGTTTGGGGCGCATCGCTCGGGCATGATGCCGGCATCGCAAAATCAAGCTGTCACGGCGTCGCCCTGCAGGGCACCAACTAGTGGCCGCCGGCCCTCCCGAGCAAGCCCGGAGCGTCGATCTGTCGCTGATTTGGGGCAGCGACCACTACGACCGGGTGATCACGGCCATGCGACGCGCCACGGTCAGCTTGTGGGTGGCCACCGCGAACCTCAAGGATGTGTTCGTGGAAGCGAAGATCGGCACGCGGGCCCGCGCCAAGGGCCGATATTCGAGCCTGATGGACGAGCTGGGCGAGCTCTGCGCGCGAGGCGTCGAGGTGAGAATGCTGCACGCGGGGCCACCCTCGCGGGCGCTCACCGCGCGTCTTCGCGGCTCCAGCAAGAGCCGCGAGGTCGAGCTGCGCCGCTGCATTCGCGTGCATCTCAAGATGATCGCGGTCGACGGCAGCAAGCTCTACCTGGGCTCCGCGAACTTCACGGGGGCCGGCCTGGGCGCCAAAGCCGACGGCCGCCGCAACTTCGAGGCGGGAATTTGGACCAGCGACGACGTCATGCTCGATCGCATGCAGGCCGGCTTCGACGGGATTTGGAGCGGTGCGGAGTGTAAGAGCTGCAAGCTGCGCGGAGAATGCCCCAAGCCCCTCGATCTCCTCAAAGTTGCTGCCACCCCCGCAGCAAGACCGAAGCCGTCGGGCTAAGCTCGGCGCTTCACGAGAAGGGCTCAAGACCATGACCTCCACTCTCTTCGACCTCCCCTCATTTCAGCGCCGCCTCGTCCTGGCGATGGGCCTCATGCCGGCGCTGACCGCGTGTGGTGGCCTGGTTGTCCTCGTAGAAGATGGCGAGGGCGAGGGCGGCTGGCCGCCCGCGCTCGGAGGCGCGCCCAGTGTTGTCACGGACAGTGTCGCCACCGGCACTGGCGCCGGCAACGAGGGCGGTGCCGGAGAGGGGGGCTTCTGCCCGAACCACGAAGGCCTCACCTACGTCTGTTTCCAGACCTTCGAAGGCTGCCCCGAGCTGAGCTCTCCCGAGACTGCAGCAAGCATCGAGGCCGAGGTGGAGACTGATCAGAGCTGCACCAACGACCCCGAGTTCTGTTGGTGCAGTGCCACCGTGCTCGATGTCACGTGCGGGCCGGATCCCGAAGCGTTCGAGTGTTGCTACTACGCGGCTCTACGAGTCGACGAAGCGTGCGAAGGCCGGCCCTTCATCGTAGCGGCCGTCGCTCGGGTTGCGCCGCTCGTCGATCGCAGCGATTGGGCGAGCCCACTGGCACCCTCGATCGGCATGCTGTCGGCGCGAGAGCGGGCTGCGATTTCGGAGGTGTGGGCAAAGCGGGCGCAGTTCGAGCACGCCTCTATCGCTTCGTTCGCCCGCTTCGTGCTCGACCTCCTGGCTGTTGGCGCGCCGGTTGAGCTCGTCCTGGCCGCAACGCATGCAATGGGAGATGAAGTCGAGCATGCGCAGATTTGTTTCGGGCTCGCCAGCTCCATCGCCGAAAGGCACATCGGTCCCGGCGCGCTGGCGATCGACGGCGCCATGGAAGGTCGTCGCACGCTCGCCGAGATCGCGCGCGCAGCCGTGATCGAAGGCTGCATCGGTGAAACCCAAGCCGCGATCGTCGCGACGATGGCACGCGATGTCGCCGAGTGTCCGGTCGTGAGAGCGGCCATGAGCAAGATCGCCCGTGATGAGCTGGAGCACGCCGAGCTCGCGTGGCGCTTCGTCGCCTGGGCGTTCGCGAACGGAGATTCGACGGTGCGCACCGCGATCGAGGCAGCCTTCGGCGAGCCGTGCAACGGATGTGCTCCAGAGGTCGTAGGCGTCGCTCCCGCTGTCGCGCGACGTTTCGGTATCGTCTCGGTCGCCGACCATCGGACCTTGAGTGAGCGCGCCTGGCGTGAGGTAATCGTTCCCTCGCGTGACGCGCTCGTCTTCGACGTGGCGCCGCTGGCAGCGGGTGCGTTCGCTACTTGCTGATGTCGGCAGTCATCGCGCCGATTGTGGGCGGCGCTTCTGGAGCTCGGGGTTTGCCCGTCTGATGCAGCACGTATTCGAATGTCACCGGTGCTGCCGACGGCATGACCGCCGCGAGGTCGACGCCGGCCCCTAGCGCGGCTGCCTTCGGCGCCAATCGGAAGTCGCCCACATCGGCGCCGAGGAAACCGGGTGACGCCCCGAAGATCGAGCCGCCGAGGCCGCTGACCTCCGCCACGATGTTGCTGCCCGGAAACGGGTCGAAAGGCGACCACCCGGTCGTCACCCAATTGCCCACGAAGCTCGCGACGCCGTCGGTGCTGCCGTCATGCACGCCGAGCAGGACGATCGGCGAGAGCGCGCCCGGCGCTACAGGGCTGTAGAAGATGTTGTTGGCTGCGACCAGCGTCTCGTCGTTCGTGGAGATCTGAAACACCGCCGGGCGGTCGTAATCAGCGCCGCCTTCGTTGTTCACGATCACCGTGTTCTCGTAAAAGAACAGCGTGCCTTTGCGATAGTGCTCGAAGATGCCGCTGTCGCCGCCGTAATGCACCATCGAGCCTTTGTGCGTGCCGGTTCGGAGGAGCACGTTACCGTAGATGAAGCTCTCGTGGAACGTGGGCATCGGCAATGTGGATGAGGCCGCCTCTTGGGCATCCACCAGATCGATCAAGTGCGCGCCGTCTTCGATCCAGTTGTAGCGAATGGTGACGCCGGCAGAGCGCTCCTTGATGTTCGCGCCGAGTACCTCGCCGCCCGCGCCAGCGCGAGGCTCGCCAAAGCGGTTGAACTGGTAGATGACCCCGGACGCTTCGTTGTAGACATTGTGGTGGTAGTAGTCGGTGAGCGACCCGTTCGAGTGGATGTAGTTGCCTTCGATCAGCACGCGCTGGGTCAGCTCCGTGTCGCCCGAGGTGCCGATGAAGAGACCGTTGTTGTTGTCGTGAACGACGCAGCCGCGCACCGTGACGTCGTCGGCGCGCTGCACGAACACGCCCGCGGCGCTGTCGAAGTAGGTCTGCGTCTGGCCGTACTTGTCGATGTACGGGTTCTCTGGAGACGCATTGATGATCTCCAGGCTCTCCAGCAAGATGTGGGCTGGTTGTTCGTCGTAGGGCGCGTCGTGCTCGTGTCCAATCACCACGAGCCCGCGACTTTGATGACCGTCGAACGGGAACTGCAAGCTCGGGCGCGTCGTGGCGCCGTCGCCGTCGATGACCGGTAGCTCACCGTTGGGGCCGGCGACGCCGCACACACGAATGGGCTGATCGGCGGTGCCTACGCCGCCGATCATCAGCTTCTCGTGATAGTGGGCAGCTCGCCAAAAGATACGAACCGTATCCCCCGCGAGGAGCGACTCGAAAGGAACGTCACCGATGTTCTCGAACGCCTTTCCCGGGCCGACCTGGTAATCGATGCCGCTCCCCTGGTGACTGCAATCGATCACGGCGGGGGCCGTTCCGCCTCCCCCAGCTCCGTTGCCGCCCGAGGTGGCGCTGCTGCCCCCGGCTGGGTTGCCCCCACCCACATCGGCGCTCGGCGCGCTGCCGCCGCCCTCGTCCACGGCGCCGCCGAGCTCGCCTTCGCCAACCTCGTCTGGGCCGCTTCCGATGTCTCCTTGCGTACAACCTGCGACAACGAGCGCGGCTGCGAGGAAGGCGTGTGTTTGGCTGGGACTCATGGACAGCTCCTTGTGTTGGAGCTGACGCCTACCGCAACGATAGTGCCGTCGAGAAACGCCTCAATAAGCGAAGGTCGTGGGGCTGAATTCGTAGCCTGGAGGCATCGGTCGATGCTTCGAAGCCACTACCGCCCGGGCGGCGCGCTACTCGGCGGGGCACTCGCGTGGAGCCTATATCGCTGGATGAGACGATGTAGGTGAACGCGGTCCATTCCGGCTCGACGAGCGGCTTGGGTGACGTTGCCGCCTGACCAATCGAGCATGGCCTGCAAATATTCGCGATCGAATGCTGCGACTGCGGCCTCTTTCGCCTGGCGAAACGGGACGTTGATGTCCACAGCGTGGGCTGTCTCGAGGCCGAGGTTGTATGTCCCACTCTTCGTCGGCGTGGCTTTGCGCAACACCAGCGCCCGCTCGACGTAGTTGCGCAGCTCTCGCACGTTGCCGGGCCATTGATGGTTGCTGAGGTCCGCGAGCACCGCCGGGGTAAATAGCGCCGCTGCGCCCGGCGCCCCCGCCGCGGCGACGAATGAGTCGACGAGCTCTGGAATGTCCTCCAGGCGATCGCGTAGCGGCGGAACAACCACCGTCACCACAGACAGACGGAAGAAGAGGTCCGAACGGAAGCGTCGCTGGTTCACCTCCACTTCCAGGCAGCGGTTCGTCGCGGCAATCACGCGCACGTCGACCTTGCGCATCCGCGTCTCGCCTACCCGCCGAATCTCCCGCGACTCGAGCGCGCGCAGGAGCTTTGGTTGCAGCTCGAGCGGAAGCTCACCGATCTCGTCCAAGAACAGAGTGCCGCCGTTGGCGGCCTCGAACGCGCCGATGCGGTCCGAATCGGCCCCGGTGAAGGCGCCCCGGGCATGCCCGAAGAGCTCACTCTCGGCCAGGCCGGGCGCAATGGCGCCGCCGTCGACGACGACGAAGCGGCCGCCCCTACGGGGGCCCTGCTGAACGAGCTCGGTGGCGATCACTTCTTTGCCGGTGCCGCTCTCGCCTTGCAACAAGACCGGCGCCTGCGTTGGGGCGATGCGCTCGAGCAGGCCGAACAGCCGGCGCATGACCGCCGACCGCGCGCGAAGGGCACCGAAGCTCGGCGCCGTTGGCTCGTCGTTGTCGCGTTGTTGACCGACAGTGAAGATGCGGATGAGCGAATTGCCGATCGTCACCTGACAGGCTGGCAGCGGGAGGTGCGCTGCGCGCACGCGGACCCCATCGACGCGCGTGCCGTTGAGCGACCCCAGGTCTTCGATATGCCACTCGCCCTGTACGACGCGCAGCTTGCAATGAAATTGCGACACCAGCGGGTCGTCGATCACCAGATGGTTGGCCTGATGCGAGCCGATGCGAAACGCATCACCTTCCGTGAAGCCCACGCACGGCACGGCGTGCCCACCCATCGATTCTGCGATCAGCTCCAGACGCGGCAAACCCTGTTGGGCCGGGGCGTCCGGGACCGTCTTCAGCGGCGCGCGCGAATTGAATAGGTTGTTCGGCAGACCGGCTCCCATGGGTTCGATCGCACAAGTTAAGGCTCGGCAGCCTCGGGGCAACGCGGCAAGTTGCAGCGATCGCGTGGCACTCTTGCGCGGATCAGCCGTCGGGCGCGCCACCGGGAGGCGCAGTTTCACGGTGAGTCGTCGCCAGCGCCGACAGCTGCCGAACCCGGGCGTGCTCTGCCACGTTGATCAAGAAGCGCTCGCGCGCAACGGTGTCGCTTATCTTCAGCGCGGCGGCGTGCATCGCTTCTTCGGCGCGCCCTGCCGCAAGCTGCGCGTCCGCCTCGCTTCCGCACTCGAGCAGGGCGTCGACCAAGGCAAGGTGTATCACCACGGGGCTTCCTTCGCAGGCGCCGGCGCGCGACAGCACGTCGTTCGCGCGTTGCGCGAGCGTCAGCGCCTCGGCACGATGGCCGCGAGCAAGGACGGCGGTGCTCTCTGCGGCGAGGGCGTGCGGTAGGGCCAGGGGGACCATTTCGAGCAGCTGCGCCGCTGCGTGCGCTTCGCTCTCCGCATCCCCGAAGGACCGATTCCACGTGAGCAGGCGTGACAGGTAGATGCGGCTCGCTGCTTCCAAGCGGACGTCGCCGAGCCTCTTGTAGGCCTCCACGGCGGCGCGCTCGATTTCGATTCCTTCCGCGAGCTTGCCTGTGCGGCCGAGGGCCATCCCCAGATTGTTCTGGGCCACGGCAATGGCAGCCGGCGCATTGCTGGCCATGGCTCGCTCGAGGGCGCAGCGAGCCAGGCGCACGGCCTCCGCGTAGTCGCCGAGCTCGAGGCACGCGTACGCTGCGTTGGCTTCCATCTGACCGCTGGTCTTGCTGTCGCCGGCTTTCTCGAAGCAGCGAACTGCGCGCAAAAGCAGCGCCTTGTAGGCGTGATAGTCGCCGCCGCTCTGTTCGCGCCAGGCATGGGCGAACAGGACTCGCCCGGAGACCAGCGGATCGTCGATGAAGCGGCGACCGACGTGATCGAGAAAGGCGTACAGCGGCTTTGCGCGCACGCTGACACCAGCGTGCTCCAGCAGCATGGCCGCTCTGGCAGTGGCGATCACTTGCGCGCCCGTCGGCTCTTCTGTCTGCTCGGCGAGCAACATGTCGGCCAGGCGCACCAGCGCGTCGAGCCGGAGCAGCCTGCTCGAAAGGATCACTCCTTCTCCGACCGCGTCGAACCAGCGGCGGGGCCGGGGCCGGGGCAGGCTGTCGAGCTCGGCAATGGCGCGATCTGCGTCTGCCGCAGCTTGGCTCAGATCGCCGTGCATGCGGCGCGACTCCGCGAGCACGGTCAAGAGCCCGCCGCGTGTCTCGGCATCCGTCGCCCCCGCCAGACCGCGCTCGGCCAACGCGATGGTGCCCGGGAGATCGGAGAACACCAGCGCACGCTCCGCCGCGCGCAAGAAATGGGGCGCAGCTTGGGCTGCCATTCCAGCGAATTCGAAGTGCTTCGCGATGGTTAGCGAGTCGCTCTCGCCCTTTCGGGTGAGGAAACGCGCGACGATCTCGTGGCCGCGCACACGGTCTTCGGTCAGCAGCAGCGCTGCCGCGGCCTGGCCGATGGCGTCGGAACGGAAGCCGAGCTGCCGCTCTCCGTGGAAGCGACTTACGGGGTGCTCGATCAGCCATTCGCTCCTGACCAGATCGTCGCACGCAGCATCGAGGCCAGCCCCGCCGTCGACGCCGAGGAGCTCGCGCACCACGGAGACCCAGAAGGTCGTTCCGACGACACTGCCGGCGCGAAGCACGTCCCGCAAACGAGCGGGCAGCGTGCTCAGCCTGGTTGCCATGATGGCTCGAACGTCGACGAGCACGCCGACGTCGCTGGTGCGCGCACCGCGTTCAACGAGCGCTCGTGCTGCCTCTTCCACGAGCAGAGGCGAAGCGCCCGCGCCCACGACCTGATCGGTGGCGCTGTCGAGTCGCTCGTTGTCGCCCGCGATCGACCACAACAGCTCGCGCGTCTCGGCCCTGGAGAGCCCGGACAACTGACACGAATAGGCGCTGGTCTCACTCGCCGAGAGGGCAATCGGGGTGCGCGTGATCACCCAGATCACCAGCGGCGCACGCGACAGGCGCTCGACCACATTGGCGAGCAGCTGAACGGAGGCAGCGTCTGCTTCGTGCGCATCTTCCAAGATGAGCAAGAGCGGCCCGCGAAACGCTTCCGCGGCAATGAAGTCGGCGATTGCGGCGCGCACTTGGTCGGAGAGAAGCGCGCGGTCACGGCGAGCCGCATTCAGTGCGTCGTCTTCGACGCCGAACGGAACAGCGCACGCTTCGCCGATGAAGCGAGCGATGTGCTCAGCGCGGCCCGGAGGCGTGACGGCGCGCCCGACACGCTCGACCAGGCGAGCGCGGTCGAGCGCGGGGTCGTCGCCCGAGACCCCTGCCGCGCGCCGCAGCATGCCGGCCAGCAAGCCGAGCTGCGTGTCACGCAAGCGGACGTCGCCGCGGGCCGCCAGCACGGTGAGCACCACGGCTCGGCTACCAATCACGCGCATGGCTTCATGGCGTAACCGGCTCTTGCCCGTACCCGCTGCTCCGGCGATGGTCAGCACGCCTGCGCGCGAGCGACCGAGCAGGCTCTCGGTCCGCGCGATTAGGGCGCCGAGCTCGGCCTGCCGGCCCACGAAGGGGGTCGAGCGTCCGAGCACCAAACGGGGCAAGTCGAGGCCCTCGCGTTCAGCCACGATCGCATGGCGAGAGCCGACCGGGACACGTTCGAAGCGCGAGGGTAAGAGTCGCTCGGTCGTGTCGTCCACCAATACAGAGCCGCGCGGCCAGCTGAGCGGCGCTGTGCCGGCGCTCTCGATGGCGTCCGACAGCGATCCTTCCGTCAATGCAATGGCGAGCGACGCGCGCACGCCAGGCAAGCGGGCCATCTCGAGCGCGGCTCGGGTGGCGACGATGGCCTGCTGCTCCGCCGTTTGGGCGCGCGGAAACGCGATGATGGTGCCGTGACCGAGCGCGGCCTCCACCTTCGCGCCGTGGAGCGCGGCGATCTCCTCGATCGTGGCTTGGTAATGGTCGAAGCGCGTCGAGAACCAGGCGACCACCAAAACGGCAGCCAATATGCGTTCAGCGCCAGAGAGATGCGCAATGCGGCCGCGCGCCGGTACCCGCGCCAGGTTCTGCAGCTCGGCCAAGACGGCTTGCCCGTCGGCCGGTCGAGCCGGTCGATCTTTCGACATCAAGCGCTCGATCAGCTCGGTGAGCGCGGGCGGGGCGTCGGCGCAAAGGTCGTGAAGGCGCGGCGGCGTTTCGAGCAGCACTTTGGTGAGCACGGCGACGGCGTTGCCGGCCCGAAATGGCGCGGTCCCGGTGAGGCATTGGTAGGCGACGCAGCCCAGCGCAAATACGTCCACGCGGGCATCCGGCGTTTCGCCGCGGATCTGCTCGGGTGCCATGTAGCCGGGGGTACCCACGACCATGCCGTCGGCCGTCAACATTCGCGCGCGCGGGGGCCGAGCCAGCCCGAAGTCGACGATCTTGGCCATGCCGAGGGCGCCGCTCGGCAGAAAGATGTTGTCCGGCTTGATGTCCCGGTGCACCAGCCCCGCGCGATGAACGACTGCGAGTGCTTCGGCGACGCGGCCCATGAGCGTGACAGTCTCGCCCACCGTCAGCGGTCCGCGAGACAGTCGCTTGCCGAGATCTTCCCCCTCCAGCCACTCCATCGCGATGAACGGCCGCTTGTCGGCGCTGACGCCATGCGCGACGTAGCGAACGATCGCGTCGTGCGAGAGCGCCGCCAGCATGATCGCTTCTCGCTCGAAGCGGGCATCGTCCTCGAGACCAGCGTGAAGAATCTTCAAGGCGACGCGTTCGCTGGTCTGACGGTCGCGCGCAAGGTACACCACACCCATGCCGCCTGAGGCGACCGAGCGTTCAACCTCGAATCTCTCTGGCAGCCAGCTGCCGCCAGACTTCTGCTGACCTCCCACCATCGCTACTTCAAGTGTCTACCCGTAAACGTCGATCCCTTCATGGTGAAAGTCACAGGCCCCTTCGAGATCGTCCCTGGCATTCCGCCGAAGCGGAATGTTCGCATCTACGAGCCCGCCTTTTTCGCTGAGCGCGCTGACAGCGCAAGCGCCGTGGACCGGCCCCTGTTGCTGCTCTTCGATGGGCAGAACGTGTTCGACGACGCGCCGAGCTTCGCCGGGGGCTGGCATGCCCACCGGGCGGTTGATCGTCTGGCGAAGACGGTGGTGCCACCCGTCGTCGTCGGCGTCGATCACGGTCACGAGCACCGCATCGAGGAGCTGTCGCCCTTCTCTTTCGGTGGCCGAGAGGCCCGTCTGGAGGGGTTTCTTAATTGGATCACCAGCTGGCTGTTGCCGAAGCTCAGGCGTGAACATGGGCTGACAAGTGACCCCCGACGCGTGATCGTCGGCGGCTCTTCGATGGGCGGGCTCGCTGCTTTGTATGCTGCTCTGCGCATGCCCGCTGTCTTTGGCGGCGCGATCGTGATGTCGCCTTCGCTCTTCGTCGGGCGTGGAGCGATCTTCGAGTGGGCGCGTAAGAACGGCGGTCAGGCTGCCTCACGCATCTATCTCGACGCAGGGGCGCGCGAAGCAGGGGGGCGCATGCTCGCGGCGACCGAGCGCATGGCCGAGGTGCTCGGGCAAATGGGTCGTATCGATCTGCGCTTCAGAGCGGACCCGCGGGGCGAGCACCGCGAATCGGATTGGCGTCGTCGGCTCTTGCCTGCGCTTCGTTTCCATTTCGGAACCAGCCGACGCTGAGTGGGTTGTTTCAGGGAATGACGCAAGCGTCGCTCGGCTGACACGTCCGAATGGCGTCGTGTCCGAGCACGCAGTGCGCGCCTTTCTCCTCGCAGTCGGCATCCTCGATGCACTCGTCGCTCGGTTGGAAGCAGGCAAACCCCGTCACGCTGCCGAGGTCGCAGACCGTCTGCCTTCGAGCTCGACGGACTCTGCGGTCTGCTGCCGAAGAAGCGGGGCCCGCGCCACTCCCACAAGTTGAGCACGGAGGTTCTGGAGATCTCGAGCGGCTAGGCTCCGGCGATCCGTCCCTGCGCCCTGCAGAGTTGGCCGAGCGAGTACGCAAGCGCTTTGGCCGTACGGTGCATCCTCGCAGCGTCGAGCGAGCCCTCGCCCGAGAGAAAAGAAAACGGCCCTGATCTCGTCCGACGTGGCGTCGAGCACGTCGTGCAGCTTCGCAACCGACTACGAGCAGCTGCGACGCGGCGTGCTCGAACGCGTGAACGCGAGTGGCCACTTCGGTCTCGTCATCTTGCTCCGAGAAGGCGTCGCGGCCTGGATGGCGCGCGATCGGCTCCGCCGATGACGAATACATCTGCCAGCGCAAAGGGGTGGCCCGTGGCGGGATCGGTCGTGTGCGACGGCGTCCAAGCCGACATGATCGCGGTGTTGGCCAACATGGTCTTGGCTGGAAGCCGACTGGAACGCACGACTGCGCGCCCAGGGCAAAGCTCGAGAGGACTACGAGCGGCAGCGCACCGCCGACCGGCTGGCCGTCGGTGACGAAGAGCGACGCCGCATCCTCGCCCTGGCCAGCGACTTCCCCGCCGTCTGGCGCGATCCGAAGACGCCCGAGCGTGAGCGCAAGCGCATGCTTGCTCTGCTCGTCGAGGACATCACGTTGATCAAGCAGCGCCAGATCACGGCGGCGATCCGCTTCCGCGCA
>Ga0105048_10000957_pt1 | contig 46345 bp, 32 predicted proteins | sample MAT05_FD_78382 | JGI IMG/M metagenome (GOLD analysis project Ga0105048, IMG submission 78382) | Freshwater microbial communities from Lake Fryxell liftoff mats and glacier meltwater in Antarctica - MAT-05 | ecosystem: Environmental > Aquatic > Freshwater > Ice > Liftoff microbial mat | place...
ATAACCTCATCAAGAATCAGGTATTCTATGGCAACTACGGATTCGAGCTGTATTCCAACTTCACGTTTTTCCTGCGCGACTCAATCAATGGCGATCAGATTCGGCAGAAGGAACGCCGGAATCTGTTTGGCTACAACGGCAGCTACACCACCGAATCCACTATCGGTACATCGCACTTTACCACAACCCTGGGCGCACAATACCGGCAGGACATTACGGGCGGAAAAAATGGAGGAACTCCCACAGAACTCTCGTACACCAAAAACCGTACAGAAACGCTGGAACGAGCTAAATACGGCAACATCAACGAGATCAATGCAGCTCTTTACGCCGATGAACTCGTTGAGCTTTCAGACCGATTTACGGTCAACGCGGGCGTTCGGGTCGATTATTTCCGAAGCCAATATACCGATTTACTGCTACAACCGGCACAAACCGGGCGGGCGCGGCAAGCCATTGTATCGCCCAAACTGAACCTGTACTATACGCCCAATCCGCGACTGCAACTATACCTGAACACGGGTAAGGGTTTCCACTCCAACGATGCACGGGTGGTAGTGCCACAGGGAGGGAAACAGATTTTGCCAGGTGCCTACGGCTCCGATCTGGGCGTAATTCTGAAACCCCTGCCGCGTCTGTTGGTCAACGCAGCAGCCTGGTACTTGTGGCTCGATCAGGAGTTTATCTACGTGGGCGATGAGGGTGTGGTGGAACCCGGCGGGCAGTCGCGCCGGGCGGGGGTCGATCTGTCGGTGCGGTATCAACTAACCAAGACGATATATGCAGATCTGGATTTAAACACGGCTAATCCGCGTTCGGTGGGGGTTGAGACTGGGCAGAATTACCTGCCGCTGGCACCCCGATTTACGTCGGTAGGTGGCCTGTCGCTGCAAACCAAATCGGGGTTCAGCGGTTCGCTCCGGTACCGCTACATGGCCGACCGACCCGCCAACGAAGACAACTCGATTGTAGCAAAGGGGTATTTCGTGACCGATTTACAGGCCAACTACACCTGCAAAAACTACGTGCTGGGCCTGTCGGTACAGAACCTGTTCAATACCCGCTGGAAAGAAACCCAGTTTGCTACCGAGAGCCGCTTAAAAGGTGAGGCAGTGCCGGTAGAAGAAATTCACTTCACGCCCGGCACGCCATTTTTTGGGAGACTGAGTCTTACTTTCTTATGGTGATCGAAACGGAACCTTACTTACCGCCCAACATACCACCAAGGCCACCACCACCCTGACCACCCAGCGAATTCATCAGGCTTCCTGCGTCAATGCTCGAATCATCGGGGTCGTTAGCTTTGTGCATCAGTTTGTTCAAGACAATTGGGACCAAAGCTCCGGCTACCGACATGGCTACCTGTGGCGAAATTCCCAGCTTGCTCATCAGGTCCTGCTGTACGTTTTGTTGAACCCCCTGCGTAACCGGATGATCGTTTACGCCACCACCCTGACCGGTTACCATTCCCAGCAGACTGCCCAAGCCACCACCTTGAACCTGCTGGCCCAAACCATTCATGATGCTGTTGGTTACCGTTTGCATAACCGTGCTATTCTGTTCGTTGGGAATAGCCGGATTGTTGATTACTGCCTGGCCAGCCTGTTGCTGCACCAGATTCATGATTGTTTCGAACATGATAAGCTGTTTTTTTTAGCTAATTTATTGGGGGTATTTACTTCTTTGCCTGCTCCACTTTATGCGCTGTAGGAATGGTTTTTACCTCCAGCTCCCGTTCAGTTTGTTCGATATATACTGCATTGTCTGCCGGCTCGATCTTAATGCCAAAATGGTTAGCGTAGGCCTGCGTAAACTCGGCACCGAAATACAATATGGCGGCTGTATAGTAGATCCAGGTCAAAATAACAATCATTGAGCCAGCTGCGCCATAGGTAGATTCGGTACCAGTCGTATCAATGTATATACCAATCAGGTAGCGCCCCAGCATAAAGAGTAAAGCGGTAAAAGCGGCTCCAAGGCGCACGTCTTTCCAGGCTATTTTGGCATCGGGCAACACTTTAAAAATGACACCAAACAAAACTGCAACAACAGCCATGCTGATGGCAAAATTTATGGCACTGATTACGTAAACACCCAGACCGGGCAATAAACGGGTCAACTGATCGCTTAAAGCCAGTACTATCCCATTGACAACCAGCGACACCAACAGCAGGAAACCCAGGCTAACAACCAGCGAAGAGGACAACAAGCGGTCTTTAAGCAACTTTAGCCAACCTTTTTTAGGTTTGGCTTTCACCCGCCAAATCAGATTTACTGAATCCTGAATTTCGACAAAAATGCTGGTGGCGCCAATCACCAGCGTAACAATTCCTACAGCTAATGCCGTACTGGTTTTACCCGAAAGCCCTACGTTTTTGATCATATCCTGAATTTGCTTGGCTGCCTCATTGCCAACCAGTCCATTGATCTGGCCAAAAATCTGTCCGCGAATAGCTTCTTCGCCCAGAAAAATGCTAGCCAGCGACATGACCAACACCAGCAGGGGAGCCAGCGAGAAAATGGTGTAGTAGGCCAGTGCTGCACTTAGCTTCAGACAGCGATCATCCATGAAACCGTTGAAGGAATCACGTAGAAGAATCCAGGCATTGGCAAAGAAGCTCTTCTTTTCGTTAGCTGGTTGAGTCGGCATGGGAATCGAGTCGGCGAAAAGACTATCATAAAACCGCGCCAGTATATTGCTCATGAGTGTGTTAACTAGAATCAGGGCAGAAGCGGCTCACTCAACCGGCAATAGATCGAGTAGCGTTTTCACCTGCTGAGATAACCTAAACCCAGGCAAGTTGTTCCAAACACTGATTTTATTACCCTACACCCCTTCTGTAACGGCTGAAAAAGTTTTGACACGGCCTTACGCAAAGAAGCACGGAGTTACACAGCGTTTTATCTCCGTGCGGCTCCGTGCTTCTCTGTCTAACGCCGTGACTTATACCTGAACTTATTTCTTCTCGGTAGGAGCCGCAGGAGCCTGCATGGCGAATTCGCCGTTCACTCTCAGTTCAACCTCGTCGCTAACGGGGGAAGTTGGCCCGGTTCCACCAACACCAAAGTCAGAACGTTTGACTACGCCGACAGACTTAAAACCCGCTTTGGTTTGTTTGCCATTCCGACCGGGCATCTCCACGGGGCCATTCATCGTCACATCCATCGTAACTGGCTTCGTTATGCCGTGCATAGTCAGGTCGCCCATCATTTTGTATTTCTTGCCATCTACTTTCTTGAACGACGTGCTTTTGAACGACAACGCAGGGAACTTGGCCGTGTCGAACCATTTGTCGCTTTTGAGGTCACCATCGCGCCGTTCGTTGTCGGTGTCGATACTATTCGCGTCGGCAGTCATCTCAAACGTAGCATCGGAGAGATCGGGTTTGCTGGCCATTATTTTGGCATCGAACGTCTTGAAGTTGCCATCGACCTCCGAAATCAGCAGGTGAGTAATAGTAAAGCCAACCCGTGAGTGGGCCTTGTCGACAGTCCAGGTTGTTTGTGCATACGTAGCTGAAACCGTCAGCAGGGCAGCAACAGAAAGCAATAGTGTTTTCATGCGTGTTTGAAAGTAATTAATGAACAATTGGTTAAGGGTACTAAAGTTGGTAAGCAAAAGTAAGCAAAATTACGGCCTGGCCTTATTCAGAAACGTAATGCCTGAAAAGGACATTTACTGTCTTGGGCGTCCGCCTGTGGCTGCTGGTGCTGCCTGTTGGGGCTGTGCTCCACCATCTCCACCACCGCCGTCTTTCACGTCGTCGTTGCTTACTGAGCGGGCTTTTTTGCGGGGTGCTTCAAAGGTCATTTTACCAATGCGGTAAGAGAACGTCAGCTTCACATTCTGATTGTAGAGGTTCATCACACTCGTTTGCGCCAACGCGGGCGATGTCAGCGACGTGCGCACTTTCACACCTTGTTTGCCCAGGAAGTTTTCTGCCGCCAGACCAAGACTACCCCGCTTGTTGGCAAAGTCTTTCCGGAAACCCAGCGAGTACATATAAAAACCTCCCTGTGTGCCCTGCAACTGTGGCATTTGCCCCCGGAAGAAACTGAACACCTGTGCGCTCCAGCCTTTGTTCAATTGCCACTGGCTCATGAGTCGTCCACCAATGCTAACACCGGTATTGCTGATTGACACCGACTTACCATCGGTGCCGGGCGTAGTGTCCTGCAAGTACATATAGTAGCCATCGATGCCGCCATTCACGCTCCACTTCGAGGTGATATTCGTGTTGAAGAACACGTTGGCACCCATTGTGCGTTGTACACCGATGTTCTGAAAGGTGGTAATGATAGCTCCAGCGAGGGTATCCGACGGAATGCGAACCTGCGAGATGGCGTTTTCGGTCAGTCGACCAAATACCGACGCGTTTATATAGGTCTTTTTGATGCTCGTACTCAGGCTCAATTCCACGTTATCGGTCAGTTCGGGCCTGAGCGTTGGGTTACCCACCATAATCATTTGGGGGTTGGCCGTGTTCACGTTGGGGTTGAGCTGTTGCAAACCGGGCCGCTGAAGACGGCGGTTATAAGCCGCTTTGAGCGTCGTTGCACTGGTAATGCTTTTCGAGATATTCAGGCTTGGCACAAGATTGCCGTAATCAGGAATGGCCAGCTTAGTTGGTATTGCTTCGGCCATGCCCGACTGCGCGTCGATACCTGTTTGCTCGTAGCGGGTGCCAATCTTGAACGTGTATTTGCTGGGTGTTACGTAGGTGTACGATATATACCCAGCGCCAATGTTCTGATCGTACAGAAGCGAGCCGGCCGGATTCCGGGGGTCGAACAGCCAATTACCTGTTGCGCCACCCACCTGATACTGATACCGGCTGTCTACCTGCCGCATGATGGCTTTCACACCAAATTCCAGCATCTGATTCGACTTAAGGGCTGTTTGGTAGTCGGTTTGTATGGTTAATTCGCTGTTGGTGTTGTCGTTGAGGTTCCGCTGACGGCCAGTCAGGTCACCCGTACCCGACAGCAGATCGGCGTAGAAATTATTGACCAGCCCCGTGCGGCTATACTGCGTTGAAATGGTCCACTCCGACGCTAGCTGACTATCTTCCCGCTTGAAGGTGCGGCTGTAGTCGAGGTTCATATCAATGGAATTGGAAAGGTCTTTCCGGTCTACGTCGCGGTTTGTGCTGTTCAGTAAGGCCCCATTGGCAAATGTGCTGGTCAGCTGGTTCTGCTCCTGAACAAAACGGCGTGTCCCAACCCGAATACCGGCCGTAAGCGTCTGGTTTTTGGCCAGATCATAATCGAATCCCAGCGTGTATTGGCCAAAAATAGGGGTATCAAACGCCGTGGCCTGCTGGCTTGTCCGTGTGGCTTGTCCGCCCAACAACGTAGTCTGGTCCAGTGTTGACGATTGTCGGTTATACATAGCCCGACCAAAACCACCCAGGCTGATGCCTAATTTCCCCTGCCGATAAGAGCCATTCAACCCGAGGTTCGAACCACGAATACCAACTCCGGTGTCCAGGTTAAGCGTCAAGCCGTGCAGTGTATTCTTTTTCGTAATGATGTTGATAATACCCGCTGCTCCTTCGGCATCATACTTGGCCGATGGGCTGGTAATCACCTCTACTGACTTAATCATGTCGGCAGGAAGTTGCTTGAGCGCATCGGCCACGTTGGCCGCCACAATAGTCGATGGTTTGTTGTTGATCAGCACCCGGATGTTGCTACTGCCCCGCAACGATACGTTTCCGTCCAGATCGACGGAGAGCATCGGCACGCGTTTGAGCACGTCAGACGCATCGCCCCCTTTGGTAGTGACATCTTTATCGGCGTTAAAAACGAGCCGATCTACTTTTTCTTCAATCAGGGCGGCTTGGCCCGTTACCGTCACTTCGCCCAGCAACCGTACATCGGCGGGCATTTTCACCGATCCCATGTTGAGGTCGGTGCCTTTAACAACGGCGAAGGGCGCACTGTCCAGATTTTTGTATCCAATAAACGAATACTGAAGGCGGTAGTTGCCGGGAGCCAGTTTTGAGAGGAGGAATTTCCCTTTTGCGTCGGAGGTAGTACCGTCGATAGGCTTGTTGGTTTTAACGTCAATAAGAGCGACAGTGGCAAACTCAACGGGCTTGCCCGACGTAGAATCGACCAGCAGACCGGTAATTTTACCATTACCCTTTGGCACATCCTGACTCAGGGCCATGATGTCGGTCTTTTTCTTTTCGTCAAAACCGCCACCGGGGCCACCAGGACCGCCCCCAGGAGGGCCAAACTGAGCCAGCGACACCGTCACTTGAACTAGCAGAAATAAAGTAACCAGCAACAAACATACTGGTAATATGGGTCGACAGACAGGAGAAGTTTTCATTGTAAAACGCGGTTAAACAGATGCGCGATACAAAGGTGATTCAGCGCTTTCGGGCCTGAAAATGTATCTGACTGAGTGCCGGTTTTTACCTGCCGAATCTCGTATTTTGATGGCTGAATCCCCGTTGATTGTTCTCCTGCATTTTATCCTTAAATCAGGGTAGGTATCGAATTTTTTAAACCAGATCCACTCCTTTCATTTCTTCCTGTTTGGAGAAAGGCTGATTATACAACCTCTTTCCGGTGGCTTTAAAAAAGGCATTGGCTACGGCTGCTGCTGCCGGCGGAAGCGCTGGTTCGCCCAGGCCGGTTGGGTTAATGGGGCTATCGACAAAATAAACGTCCACATCCGGCACCTCTTTCATCCGTATGAGGCGGTAGGTATCAAAGTTTGTTTGTTCGGCGGCTCCGTCTTTAATGGTGATCTCTCCGTACAAAGCGTGCCCCAAGCCATCAATAATACCGCCTTTCACCTGTTGGTACGCGCCACTCAGATTGACAACTACACCACAATCCACCGCTGCATGGATTTTTAGCAGCACTGGTTTTCCGTTTTTCATGGCCACGTCGGCCACTTGCGCAATGTAAGAGCCATGCGAAAAATAAGCACTGAAGCCCTGGGATACGTTCTTGTTCTTGCCCCAGGCCGACTTCTCCGCCACCAGGTCAATCACACCTTTCATACGATCTATGTCATACTTTACCGCTCCCACGGGCAATTTTTTGGCTTTGTCGAGATAAGCCAGCCGGTGTTGAATAGGGTCCTGGTTAACGGCGGTGGCTATTTCGTCTAAAAAGGCCTGCTCGGCAAAGCCCAGAAAATTCTCCGACGGTGCACGCCAGGGGCATGTCGTCACGGGCGATTTATGATCTACAAAATCAATACGCGTATTTGGTACGGCGCCCACCGGAAAATTGTCGGGGCGTATGCTATTGCCGGCGTTAATACCAACACCACGCAGTGAATAGCCAACCAAAGTCCCATCGGCATCAAGGGCCGCCTGAAACCGATACCGCATGGCCGGGCGGTATTGGCCACCCATCAGGTCGTCTTCCCTGGTCCACATCACTTTCACCGGGGCTTTCACCAAACTCGACAGTTCGGCCGCTTCCATCGAATAGTCGGCGCGTTGGCGACGGCCAAAGCCGCCCCCCATACGAGTCATTTGCAGGGTAATTTTCTCGGGGGCTATACCAAGCAGTTTGGCTACGTTCGTTCTCGACACTTCGGGCAGTTGCGTGGGGCCTACCAGTTCTACACGCTCGGGGCCGTTCGGGCCGGATTGTACATGTGCAAAGAAATTCATCGGCTCCATACAGGCGTGGGATAAAAAAGGGGCCTGATACTCTCGCGCAATCACCTTAGCCGCTGTTTTAAACACCGCATCCACGTCGCCGTCCTGGCGGGAGGGCTTCACCCCATCCTTCGCCAGCATTTGTTTGAGCAAGATGTTATGGTCGGCCGTACTTTCAACGGTTCCATCGGGTTCGTACTCTATTTTAAGCAGCTTACGGGCTTTCATGACCTGCCAGGTCGATTTGCCCACAACCGCAACCATGTTTTTGAACGTAACCACATCCACAATGCCGGGCATTGCTTTGGCGGCAGCGCTATCCACCGATTTCAGTTTAGTGCCAAAAGGAGGACGTTGGATCATGCCCAGCAACATGCCTTCGCGGTAGAAGTCGAGGCCATACAAGGGCTTACCAGTGACCATATCGGCATTGTCTACATTGTGAATGGCCTTGCCAATCAGCTTGTAATCCGTTTTTTTCTTCAACGTTATCGCCGTTGGAACAGCCATCGCCGACGCTTCGGTGGCCAGTTCGCCGTACGTCAGTTTGCGGCCGCTTTCTTTATGCCACACAAACCCGGTATCCGTTGTTAGGGTAGCGGGTGAAACGTTCCAGCGTTTTGCAGCTGCTTCCATCAGCATCAGTCGGGCGGTGGCGCCTGCTTTTCGTAGGCGATCCCAGGAGTGCTGCATGGCCCCACTGCCAGCGGTGGCCTGCCGGTCAAATTTTTTCGCGTCCAGATTGGCCTGAACGACCTTAACGGTTTTCCAATCGGCATCCAGCTCTTCGGCCACAATCATCGGAAAGGACGTTTTAATGTTCTGTCCTACTTCGGGATTTGGCGAGAAGATAGTGATGACATTATCCGGCGAAATGGAGAGGTAACTATTAAATGATACCTCACCGGCAGCTCCCGTTATGTCGGCATCGTTTATGCCATCAACTACCGACGCCAAGGCATCGAGCCCGCCAAAGCCAAGCCAGAGTCCTCCACCCATACCGGCTATGATCCTGATAAAATCCCTTCTATTTGCTTGTACGGATGTTGACATGGTGTTTGATTTCTAGGTAGGCAAGGATAATTTCTTCCCTGTGCGTTGACAAGATACTTCTATTCCAAGTATTTTTTAACGATATAAAGATGATTTAGGATCGTTGAGCCTAAAAATAGAATGGACGGAATGCCCATTTTTGCCTATCAAATCCAGCTTTTTGCCTATCGAAGAGTGGTTGGATGTTGCTCATACAGGAGAGCATTCGGATTGCCAGCCTAGTTTTGTTGAGTGGCTCCACGTAGTAAAATACGTTGCGTGTTGCCCTTTGTAGTGGAAATGAGACAGGGTTTAAACATTGCTGACCGGTCCGCCGGCGGACCGGTCAGCAATCAAGTTAGATTTTCAATCAATTATAAACTTGTCTTACAGTTCAATTGCCTAAACCACCTTGTAAACCCTGGCTAATTGGCCAACTATTCCGTTATATGAAACCGATATATCTTCTGGTGCTGCTTTTGGTAGCCTTTATAAGCGACAATGCCTGGTCGCAATCCAAAAAAGCCGGCAATGCAAAGGTCATCAGAACCCTGATTGTTGATGGCCAAAACAACCACGACCAATGGCCCAAAATCACGTTTATGATGAAGCGATACCTGGAAGAAACGGGTAAGTTTTCCGTCGATGTGAAGCGGTCCTACTATACCTGGAATGGCGGTGATCTGGTAGAGAAATATAAAATTGCGGGTGCCGAAAACACGAAAGCGTTACCCAAATCGCGGACGGATTCGAGCTTTCACCCCAACTTCTCCAACTATGACCTGGTCATTTGCAATTTTGGCTGGAACGCGGCTCCCTGGTCCGACGAGACGCAGGCCGATTTTGAGAAGTTTATGAACAAAGGGGGCGGCCTGGTGGTGATTCATGCCGCCGACAATTCGTTTCCGATGTGGCCGGCGTATAACAAAATGATCGGCCTGGGTGGCTGGGGCGACCGCACCGAAAAAGATGGTCCTTACGTGTATTACGATAAAGAAGGCAAGCTCGTCCGTGATATCCAGGCCGGGAAAGCCGGATCGCACGGGGCACAAAACGAGTTTCAGATAACCGTTCGTAATCTCGACCACCCGATTACCAAAGGCATGCCTACCACCTGGATGCATACCAAAGACGAGATGTACGACCGCTTGCGAGGCCCTGCCGAGAAAATGACCGTTTTGGCAACGGCCTTTTCCTCGAAAGAAAACAGAGGAACCGACCGTCACGAACCCATGCTGATGACGATAAAGTACGGGAAAGGTCGCGTTTTTCATACTCCGCTTGGGCACGTCGATTATTCGGTGGAGTGCGTTGGGTTTATCACCTGCCTGCAACGGGGGGCTCAGTGGGCCGCAACCGGCAAGGTTGATATTCCAATTCCAGCCGATTTCCCGACGGCAAACGGCACTAGCAAACGCAGTTTTGTAGATTAAATACAATAAAAACTTAAATCACAATGCGTTAAGTATATATTATACAAAGATATATATATTATTTGGCCTGAAAAATTGATGAAACCAGTTTTTTAGACCGGATAATAATAAGAGTTGCAATTGTCGTTTGATTATATGAATTTAGCAACTACATTACTTTACCTGTTGGCCAGTGTTAGCGTAATGCCAGGTATCAGTAAAGTATAGTAAGCGGATAGTACACCCTGTTCGGACATTTTTGCAATTTTTTTGTATTTGAGTATGCTTATTAAGCGTAAATTTTCCGTTGTGAGTAAAAATCGGCTGTAAAAATTGTTGAAAAACCAGTTGTACAACATTATTCAGTAATTGATTTGCCTGTAATTTGTTATATTTGCAGTGTTAATTGATAAACGGTTTAGTTTCCTGTTGTAAGAACTTAAAATATAGCACTTTATAAAGGAGTGCAAAGGCAAACAGCCTTTTCATGGGCTGTTTTTAAATGGTGTGGATATAGTCGGAAAGCTATTTGGGATATCCCGAGTAGCTTTTTTTTATGCTTGGGATAAATTGGGTTTAGTGAATTTTAACGTTTGGTTAACGCCTGTTTAATTCAGGTAATACACCTTTGCCCTAGTAAAATAGGGCGGGTAGGCAAACCTCATTTTTTTTACTAAGTAAATACTGCATAATTGCATAAAGATCCTTTACAAAGGGAAGGTTGAACATCAAGGTCGGTTGCTTACTAGCAATAACCTTGAAATGGTGTGGATAGAAGCAGAAAGCCGTTGAAGAGTCTTCAACGGCTTTTTTGTGTCAAATTGCCACTATTCGTTGTTCTTTGGGACTCAAAAGGGTACATTAAATAAGTAGTTGATACGTTTTCTTGTAAAAGGCAGAATAGACTTGTAAGTTACGCGTATAACTATTCTCGCTAAAACGCGGGGATTTTCTCGCGGGACAATTATGAAAGTACTTGTGGTGGAAGATGAGCCAAAATTGGCCTCATTTGTCAAAAAAGGGCTGGAAGAACAGCAATGTGAAGTGGAGATGGCCTTCGACGGTCAAATTGGCCGTACAATGGCGCTGAGCAATGCCTATGACGTAATTGTGATGGACGTTAATTTGCCCAAAATGAATGGCTTCGATGTCGTACAATCACTTCGACAGGAAGATGTTAAAACACCCATACTGATGCTCACTGCCATGGGGTCAGTGGAGGATAAACTGACCGGATTTGAGTCAGGGGCTGACGATTACCTGGTGAAACCATTTGAATTTAGGGAATTGATGGCCCGGCTAAAGGCACTTCATAAGCGTGGTCAGGATTCTGGCCCGCAAACCAATGTACTTAAAGTTGGTGACCTAGAACTTGATTTAAACGAAAAAGTGGCCCGCCGGGGTGATAAGCGTATTGAGCTGACCGCTAAAGAGTTTGGTTTGTTGGAATACTTGATGCGCAACCGGGGCCGAGTTGTATCCCGGGTAGATATTGCCGAAAAGGTATGGGATATTCACTTCGATACAGGAACCAATGTCATTGATGTGTACGTAAATTTTTTGAGGAAGAAGATAGACAAAGAATTCCCCTCTAAACTAATCCATACCGTAATTGGAATGGGATACATGCTTAAAGAGGAATGAACATCCGGACTCGCCTGACCTTGTTGTTTACGTTGGTGGTGGCTTCCATCATGCTCCTGTTTTCGCTATCTATATATTATCTGTATAACCAATACCGCGAAAACGAATTTCAACAGCGTCTGGAGAGCAAAGCCATAATGGTGGTGCAATTACGTGGTAAGGTCGGGCAGCTTCCTCGTAATGACCTCACAACGATTGTTGCCGAACAGGTCTCGATGTATGATCAGCAGGAACGGGAGGTGTACCGGAGCAAACCAACGAATCCTGCTTTTCCACTTTCAACGGCCATTAGAAAGCAGGTTGGACAGGGGGGAATGATGCGAATGCGTCAGGATACTCTCGAAGCTGTTACGATGCCTTTCTGTGTCAACGATCAAACACATTTGGTGGTGGCTTCGGGGTATGATCAGCTCGGATTCAATACCCTCGATCGGCTACGGAATATCCTTTTTTTTGGGTGGTTGCTGAGTTTGATGGTAGTAGGTGTAGCCGGGTGGTTGTTTGCCAGTGATGCGCTCGGGCCTGTTGCTGAACTAATTGAGCAAGCAAAGGCTATTTCAGGTACCAACATTCACCGTCGACTGCGGGTAGGGCGGCAACGAGACGAACTGGCGCTACTGGCTGTTCGTTCAACGACATGCTTCAACGGCTCGAAGAAGCTTTTGTGAGTCAGAAGAGGTTTGTGTCTCATGCCTCGCATGAACTTAGAACCCCGCTGGCTGTCATGATGAGTCAGATTGATGTAGCGCTGATGCAAAAGCGAACAACCACTGAATACGAAGCATCCCTTGATGAATTATTGGATACGGTAAAGAATATGATTGGCCTGGTAAATGGACTAATTGAGTTAGTGAAGGCCAATTCTGATGCCGTTACACTCACGTATCAGCCCGTTCGGGTTGATGAATTGCTGTGGCAAGCCCGAGCAAATGTTATGTCAAAATATCCGGCTTACCAGGTGGATATTGACTTTGAAAGCATGCCCGAGCAGGAAGAAGAGCTAATTTTGCTTGGTGAAGGACCACTGCTAACTACTGCCTTCCAGAACCTGATTGAAAACGGCTGTAAATATTCGTCGGAAAACAGTGTAGCTGTAGCCTTGGCTTTCGCCCCCAATCAGATGCGGGTAAGTTTTGTGGATCAGGGTGTTGGTATTTCGGAAGCTGATTTGCCGCATATTTTCGAGCCTTTTTTTCGAGCCGAAAATGTGATGGCCATTAAAGGGAATGGCATTGGGCTGGCGTTGACACAGCGTATTGTCAACTTGCACCAAGGCCGTATTCAGGTGGAGTCCGTTGAGAAAAAAGGGACAATAGTTACTGTGCTATTTCCGCTTCGTGAACAGGCTACGTCAATATCACCTGCAATCGTTTTAAACGAGCATTCATCTCGGCCATCGCCCTCTTTTCCATAACTTTGTTCCCCTTATTTCTTCCTTATCGCCCGATGACCAATACAATTACGCTCCTACTTCAGCAAACAAAACAGGCTGCTTCAGCTGTCCGACAATTGCCCGACGAGCAAAAAGCGGCCTTGTTGACGTATCTAGCTGATTTGTTGCTGCTCAATACCGACCAGATTCTGTCTGAAAATAAGCGTGACCTCGACCGGATTTCCGATTCAGATCCCAAAAAAGACCGCCTTCGCCTGACCGAAGCCCGTGTTGTAGAGCTGGCTAAAAGCCTGAACGATGTGGCCAATCTGCCCGATCCATCGGGTGTAGTGATCCTGGAGCGAACAATTGAAAAGGGGTTGAAGCTTCGCAAATTGGCGGTGCCACTTGGGGTCGTCGGCGCTATTTATGAGTCGCGGCCAAACGTGACTATCGATGTGGCGGCCTTGTGCCTGCGGTCGGGAAATGCCTGCGTACTGAAAGGTGGTAAAGAGGCCGATTTTTCCAATCGTATCCTGGTTGGTTTTATCAAACAGGCGTTGGCTGCGTTTGATGTGCCGGAAGCCGCCGTGACATTGTTACCGCTGGATAACGACGGACAACGCGGAGCAGTAGTGAACGAACTGTTAACCGCCACCCGCTATGTCGATATTATTATTCCACGGGGCTCCGATTCGCTTATTCAATTTGTACGCAAACATTCGCTGGTGCCAACTATTGAAACAGGAGCGGGTGTATGTCACACGTATGTTGAAAAGTCGGCTAATCTGGTTAAGGCAGCGGCTATTGTGGTCAATGCGAAGGTAACCCGACCATCCGTTTGCAATGCGCTCGATTGTGTAGTGGTAGATGCCGGTGTTGCTGAAGCCTTTTTGCCGTTGCTAAAGCCTGGTTTCAGTCAATATAAGGTAGAGGTTTTTGCCGATGAAACAGCTTTCCCAATCTTGCAACGAGCAGGTTATGCCGACCTACAGCCGGCTCAACCCGCCGATTTTGGTCGTGAGTTCCTGGACTTTAAATGCGCCGTCCGGGTGGTGGCCGGTATGGACGAAGCATTGGCGCACATTGAATTATATTCGTCGCGGCATTCCGAAGCCATTGTTTCGTCAAACCAAACCAACATCAACCGCTTTCTGAACGACGTAGATGCAGCCGCTGTGTACGCCAACGCGTCAACCCGTTTCACCGACGGAGCCGTATTTGGTTTGGGGGCCGAAATCGGTATATCAACGCAGAAACTCCATGCCCGAGGCCCGTTTGCGCTCGAAAAACTAGTGACTGAAAAATGGGTCATCGTGGGCGATGGGCAGATTCGCTAATCGAATGAAGTTGTATATTGCGGAATGAGTGGAAGAAATTGGGGGAGGACCTTCGTAAACCTGGCCCACTACGTCAAAAAGTCAATTATTTGCTTCAGCCGCCCGGCTGGAGTCACGACGGTAGTAGCGAGACTGCTGAGCAGATGCGACGGGGGTTAAGCACCTCAGATCGAGACGCTTTGAAGAGTCCTCAAAATGTACTACTTTCCCCAAAGCTGACTAAGTAATTTCAACGTTGGTAGGCTAATCGGCGTAGCCAATTATAACCATTGCGACACCCCTCCTCATGATTCTAGTCCAACAGGCGGCTGACCCCGCTACACTCGACGGTTTTGCATCTATGGCTCTTTTCTCGTTCGATTTGCTACTTCGTTTCGGCGTTGATGCAGCAGCCGTGGCCCTGCTGATTCGAGTGATTTATTATCGAATCTACCGAAAATCAGCGCTTTTTGTGACTTTTTTTGCCTTCAACCTAACCATATTTCTGGTCACCTATATGTTGCATCAAGTGCAGATGTCGATGGGAGCTGCGTTTGGTTTATTTGCCGTGTTTTCCATGCTCCGGTTCCGTACCGAGGGTATCTCGATAAAAGATATGACCTACCTATTTGTGGTAATTTCTATTGGTCTGATTTCGGCTATCTGTGAAGTGGGAACAGCATACGGTGGCTGGGCAGGGGCTGCTTTACTCAATAGCTTGGTTGTGGCAGTAGTATATGTGCTGGAAAGCGATTGGTTTGTGCGCCGGGAGTCAAGCAAAATCATTTACTACGACCGTATCGACCTGCTTCGACCCGAACATGCCCTCAATTTACTGGATGATTTGCGTGCTCGTACAGGGCATTGGATATACCGGGTTGAGGTACGGGACATTGATTTTCGGAAAGACTGTGCTCAACTGACCGTCTATTTTCATGAAAATACCAAGTTACCCGTTTCGGGGGCTAAAGAAGTGATCAGCTACCGATGATAACCACCAAAACCACGATTCCGCAACTTGTACTTATTCTTTCTGTAAGCCTATTGCCATTGACGGTTTGCGCTCAGACCCCAACGCTAGGCGTGTGGGCGGGGGCGGGTGTCGAAAAAAAGCTGGGCAAATCATTCTCTGTTGAGCTGAATGGTCAGATGCGTGTCAGCGATAATTTTAGCATCACAAGAGCGTATTTGGGCGAAGTGGGGGTTGGCTACCGTCTGACCAAACACTGGAAAATTGGGGCATTTTATCGGTACACTGGCCGACGTAAATTCAACAAAGAAACTCTCGATTATTACTACCGGCCGTATCACCGCTTCTACGGCGAATTATCGTACGACCATAAACTTTGGCGTGGCCTAAAAGCGGATTACCGCCTTCGCTATCAGGATCAGTTCAAAGATGACACAGAGGGCTTAGTTGCCGATAAAAGCTATATCCGCAATAAGTTTGAGCTTTCGTATGATTTCAAAACCCGCTTTACTCCTTTTGCCTCGGCCGATATTTTCTATCGAATAGGCACTGGTATTGATCAAGTTCGGAGTAAAATAGGCGTCGATATTGACCTTACTAAGCGCCAAAGTTTATCGGTATCGGTCTTTACCGATGTACCTGTCAATGCGGAGCCAATTACAGAGGTGTTTGGAAATGTAGGCTATAAGTTCAAGATCAAGTAAACGGTAACTGCAGCAATTAGGTAACCCACAAGCAGATTTACCTAATTACCCCAATTACCCCAATCACTTATCTATTGCCGAACTACCTTCACCGTTTTCGATTGAGTAGGGGAACTAATAGTCAGCAAGTACATTCCACTTGACCCTAAACGAAGCGTTTGCCGATCAACGTCAGTGGCAATCTCCGTTTGTCTTTCAGTAATTAATCGGCCGGTCAGATCACGAAGTTGATAAATAAGCGGTTTACCTTCAGCACCCCGTACTTCAACAGAAACAGACTCCGCAATAGTTGGGTTACCCAACACAGTCACGTTCAAATCGCCGGTAGCTTCGGTAGAGGCCACACGCGCTCTGATGCAGAACGACACTAAGTCGAAGGTGATACTGACCGTAGTGCTACCCTGGGTTGCAGAAAGAACGAGCGACTTGGGGTCGAATCGAAGCCCCGCTTCAACTATTCCTGTAGTGCTTTGCGGTGAACTTCGGGCAACGCCCGGTGTAAAGAATGTAATCGGCGACCCATCACCTCCACTGGTTTGCAGGGTAATGGCCCCTGTCTGGCAATTGTAGGCCGGAGCAAGCATCCTGAATGCCGAGGGAGTAGGAGGGGGAGTGGTGGTTTTTGAATCGCAGTTGGCCACAACCGGGATAAAAGCAATACCCGAGCATCCGGTTGACGGATTCCTCGATACAAGTGTGTAAGTACCTGCCTGGGTCACAACGGCTATTCCGGTTGTATTGGTAGTACTGTATCCACCCGGTCCGGTAAATTGGAAAGCAAAACCCTGGTTTATGTTCGTTAAGGTGACACTGCCTCCATCACAACCGATGGAGCCTGATTGCGTAACACTGATAAAGGGTGGCGAGGTAAGGCTAAAAACCGTAGTAACAGCCGTAGCGGAGCAGCCGGGCAAACCAGTTACTGTTAGGAAATAGGTTCCGGGCTGGTTAACGGTGATACTTGTGGCCGCTCCAAACTGAGCTACTCCCGGTCCATTAAAGGCAAACACACTTCCTGTACCGCCTGCTACAAGCGTTACGCTGTTCTGCAAACAGGTTATTTGATTGGTTATGCTCAATGAAGCAACAGACGTGTTGGGCGTAAACACAACTGTTGTACTGGCGATGCTGGTACAGCCATTATCGCCAACTAACAAAACCGAATACACACCCGGTGCATTGATTGTTGTGGAATTGGTACTAGTTACCCGAAATAGGTTTGGCCCGGAAAAATAATAATCCCGATTGCCAGATGGTCCTGTGAGCGTAACAGCAGGAATTGTACAGGATAGATTGTTATTGGCAAACAGGAAGGCCGATGGTGCTATTGTATTACTGGTCACCGTAGTTGCCAGTGTTGTACGGCATCCGTTGGTTCCGGTGAAAATAACCGAATACGAACCTTCGGCCGTTACCGTAACCGAGCCAGTTGTACTGGCTACGAGTAAGCCATTACCCCCAAAAACATAGTTTGTGCCAGGAGCAGCGCCGGTTGCCGACAAACTAGCCACGCTATTGTTACAAGTGAGTTGACTTAGGGGTTGAAACGTACCGGATGGGAAGGCTTGAAAGACCGTTGTAGAAACAGTAGCTATACAACCATTGGCTCCCGAAATGAACACGGTATAGGTTCCCGGCTGGTTAACAACAACCTGATTATTAAGCCCAGATTGGGTTACCCCCGGCCCTGTGAATGAATAATTGGTTCCACCAGCGGTAGCTACTAAAGAAACCGAAGAACCAGCACACAAAATTGAACTGCTGGCTACCAGGCTCGCGTTAGGAACAGCTGTACCTGTTGACACACTAAAGGCCAGAGAGCGTGAACAGGCAGCATTAGAGGCAACAAGAGTGTAAGAACCAGCTGTAAAAATTGTGTATATCCCAGTCGTATTGGGTTGAGGTTGAAACGGAAGCAATGCATAGCTTGTACCACCAGTTGCTGTAATGTTTGTTGGATTTACTCCGCACAGTACCGGGCTACCCAGCACCGTAACGTCGGGCAGAGGAACGACTGTAACAACGGCTACACCCCCAACTGGTAGTGCTACTCCGTTGGCTCCGACCAGTGAAATTAATGTGTAAGTGGTTGTAGTGGCCGGGCTGACGACAATGCCGCTGCCGCTGGTGTAGCTCACTACCGTAGTGCTCACAACCCCCGTGCTGCTACTGCTGGCACTCGTGTACACCAGTGTAAAAGGGCCAATGCCGTTGGTAACGCCCACGCTCAATGTAGCCGATTGGCCCGCGCAAATGGTAGAAGTGCCCACCAAACTGCCTCCTGGAACGGTAACGCTGGTGGTAGCTGTACTGGTTTGGCTGGCAAAAGCTGCCACAGTACCGCTGGCGGGCACCCCGGCATCGCGAACTGTCAGGGTAAACGTATGAATGCCTGGAATCAACCCACTAACGGTTGCTGTTGAACTGCCATTAGCTGAAATCGCACCTGGTCCGTTGAAGGTGTAGCTATAAGGTGATGTGCCGCCCCGTGCAGTGGCCGACAAGCTAGTACCAGTAGTGGCTGTTAATAGACTGGGGGTAGCGGTCAGTGTGGCCGATAAAGCGGTAGGTGCTGTAGTTTGGGCTATTGCCGATGAACCTACTGTAAATATACTAAAGAGCCAGAAAAATGGAGTAAAGGCTGCTTTTAAACGTGGGAAAAATGTAGATCTGAGCATAATAGGCAAATTGATAATGACGGCAATATAAGTAAACAGGATAAAAGCTAGGTTATTAATTTATTAAATTAAACGGATCTTGATTTAGCGGTTTTACTTATGTAATTGTAGTAGGAATAATTTGGACTCTGATAAACATAACACCTCTTTCACAGAGTCAGTAGTTTATAGGGTCGAATATTCTTGGTACGGTGATCCACAGCTTGGTAATTAATAAACTAATCGTATGTCAATTACCACACGCATTTTTGCGTTATTTTGTGAGGTTATTTCTTATGAAACACCTACTCACGTTCCTGCTCTTTATGGGGTCGGTTTGGGCAATGGCTCAATCAACAGATTACAACCCTTATCGCCAGTTCACGCCTGATGAATTGCGGCAGGATTTCGATGTGTTGCAACGGGCGCTTACCGAATTGCACCCTGGCCTGTACCGATACAATACGCCCGATAGTCTGGCAGTTGCCTACCAGCAAACCATGGCCAAAATGAACCAGCCAATGAGCGACGTGGCGTTCGGGCTGGCTATTCGGCCCTATATTGGGCAGGTTCGATGCGCGCATACCAGTCTGGCCAATTCCAAAGAACGCCAACGGTATCTAAAACAACTTCACTTACCCCCTTGGCCTATTTCGGTGTTGGTAAAAGATGAGCGAATGTTTGTGGCAACGCGCCCCCTGCAAACAACAGGAGTAGCGGCCTTCGAAGAAATTACGAGTCTCGATGGTCTCACAACTCCCGAACTAATTGCCCAATTCAGGCCAATGGTGTGGGGCGATGGCTATACAAAAACAGCGCATGATGGTATGCTTTCTGTTGTACTCCCGGCACTATATCGGGCAACCTACGGATTCAGCGATACATTGAGGGTTGGCCTGACCGATTCGAGCGGCCGAGTGCGAACCGTGTCGATTCCGATCCGTGCCATGTCGGCCCGAAGACTTGCCCGCAACGCCAAAGCCGATACTATTCGGCGTCAGAAGCAGTCTTTGCCAACCCGCACCGTACTAAACAGACGTGGGTTGCAATTGGCTGTTGTTCGGGAAGATTCGGCCGTGGCGGTGCTGAAAATTGAGCGGTTTGGCGATGGAACAATGCGCCGGTCTTTTGGAACTGTTTTCGATGAAATCAAGCGTCGACATATTCGGCAGTTGGTGATCGACGTGCGGGGTAATCTTGGCGGTAGTGCTCAAACCTGCCGCGATTTGCTCCGGTACGTAACCGACCGGCCGTTTATATTCTGGGATTCTACCGTTGCCAATCAGCGAAATGCCCACGTAGACGGAGCTAAAACATGGATCAGTGGCCCGTTTGCCTACATTGATCTGCATTTCAGGCTTCGGCGCGACAACAATGGCAATCTCCAACTGCCTACTTACCGGAAGATAACCCGCCCTCGGAAATCGAACCATTTTGATGGCCCTATTTTGATTCTGACGGATGGATTGTCATTTTCGGCAGCCTCTATTTTTCCATCCCTTGCCCGGCAATTCAACGCTAAGGTGAAAATTGTGGGCCGCGAAACAGGCGGAGGAGCGTACGGCTGCAATGCTGGTCAGAGTTTTTTTGTGGAGCTACCCAATACCCGCATGATCGTGAAGATTCCGGCTTACCGAATTCGACTGCCCCTGCCGGGCCGCGACACAGGGCGTGGTGTACTGCCCGATTACCCCGTTCGCTACTTGATCGACGATTTGCGACAAGGCCGCGACAAAGATTTGGAGCAAGTAAAATCATTACTGCAAACCAACGATAAATCGGGCGGTCTTGTCCCGTAGCCTAAGATTCTACGAAACACGTGAATATGCTTCCGGCAACGGATTATTTGTAGTTTATCAATAAAGCCATACTGAATGTTAATTCTGGCCATTCTGGCCAAACATAATTGGGTAGTTGCTCCATATTGACTAGACACCCCCTGTAAAGTAATAAGTAATCTTAATCAGTTTTAGCTGTAGATTGCAGCTCATATTTAATCTATAATCGTTGGTAAATGGATACAAAAAAGCTTGAACTCCTACTTGCCGACGATGACGAAGACGATTGCCTCTTTTTTAAGCAGGCCTTATCCGAATTACCTCTAGCAACTTCTCTTACTACTGTGTACGATGGTGAGCAGCTCATGCAGCTACTCACAAAACAACCGATCAGTCTGCCTGGTGTTCTGTTTCTTGACCTTAATATGCCGCGCAAAAACGGTTTTGAGTGTCTGACCGAGATAAAACAGAACGCGACCCTGCATTCGCTTCCCGTAATCATACTCTCCACCAATTTTGAGCAGGAAATGGTAAACCGACTCTACCGAAACGGAGCGCACTACTGTATTCGCAAACCGGCTGAATTTGCCCGGCTCAAACAGCTCATTAAGCATGCGCTTACCCTCGTGACCAAAACAAATGGTTTACCGCCGACGATAGACGATTTTATTCTCAAAGGCTAGTAAAAAACGTTCCCATGAAAAAAACTGGAAAAATTCTATCTGCCAATTTATTTCCGGTGGTGGGCGTTGGCGCGTCGGCAGGTGGGTTGGATGCTTTTAAGAAATTGCTCGAGGCTATTCCCGAAGATTCGGGCATGGCCTTTGTGCTGGTGCAGCATTTGGCGCCAACCCACGAGAGCCTGTTGCCCGAACTGCTCCAAAAGGTCACGAGGATTCCGGTGCTGGAAATATCGGATGATATTAAAGTGGAACCTAACCACATTTATATTCTGCCCAGCAACAAAATGCTGGTGGCCAACGATGGCGTATTACAGTTGAGCCCCCGCACCACCAAAAAAGGGGAACTTAACCTGCCCATCGACCTATTTTTTACCTCATTAGCCGAAGTGCATCAAAGCGAAGCTATCGGCGTGGTATTGTCGGGTACGGGCAGCGATGGGACAAAGGGGTTGAAAGCCATTAAAGACAATGGAGGCATTACCCTGGCGGAGGCCGAAGCCTCGGCCGCGTATGATGGGATGCCCAAAAGTGCCGTGCAGGCTGGCGTTGTTGACTTTAGCCTTCTGCCGGAGGAAATACCCACAAAACTCCTGGATATGGTCGGCATCATCAACCGGAATATCGGTGATATACTGACCCCGCCGGAGCAGGCCGATGACGTATTAAGGCAAATGCTTTTGTTGCTGCGTCTCCGCAAGGGAACCGATTTTACGTATTACAAACAAACCACCGTCCGTCGGCGAATTTTGCGCCGAATGGCCATCCAAAAAATCGAACAACAGGTTGACTACCTGACCTATCTGCGCGAAAATAAAGCGGAGCAGGATATGCTTTACCAGGACCTGCTGATTCCGGTAACGGCCTTTTTCCGGGACCCTAAAACCTTTGCAACCCTGTGTGAAACGGTTTTTCCGCTTATCCTGAAAAACAAAACGCCCGGCGAACCCATCCGGGTGTGGGTGGCGGGTTGCAGCACCGGCGAAGAAGCCTACTCGATGGCGATGTGCTTCCGGGAATTTTTGGGTGAAAATGGGGAACGGATACAACTCTTTGCCAGCGACCTGAGCGAACCCGCCATTATGAAGGCCCGGAGCGGGGTCTATACCAAAACCGACGTGGAGGGCGTATCCCCGCAGCGGCTACAGGAATTCTTCACCAAAGTGAATGGCAATTTCCTGGTGAACAAAGCCGTGCGGGATATGTGCGTGTTTGCCCACCACAATTTTCTGAAAGACCCGCCCTTTAGCAAGATAGACCTCGTCAGTTGCCGCAATGTGCTGATTTATATGGAGCCTTACCTGCAAAAGAAGGCCCTCACCACGTTTCATTACGCCCTGAATCCCAGGGGATTCCTGTTGTTGGGCAAATCAGAAACAATCAGCGGGGTGCCTAATCTGTTTGCCTCAGTCGCAAAAAACGAGAAACTGTATACCCGCAAAGATGTCCCCGGTCGGTTTATGCTGCTGGCAGGCGGGCAGGGCGAACAACCGGCGACGGCGACCCCTGCCACGTCCAAACCCGAACTAATGCGTACCGATTTCCAGAAAACAGCCGATGATATTATTCTGAGTAAATACACCCCCGTTGGTGTGGTGGTGAACGAAGCCCAGGACATTGTGCATTTTCGCGGCAGCACCAGTAATTTCCTGGAGCAGGTGTCGGGCAAACCCACGCATAACTTGTTGCTGATGGCCAAACACGGCCTGGCTTTTGAGCTACGCAGTATTTTGTACAAAGCAAAAAAAGGGAAAGCTACGGTGTTGAAAGAAAACATTCCCGTGCAGATAAATGGCAGTTTACGAACCATTTCTATCGAAGCCATTCCGCTACCCAACCTGGTTGACCCCCATTATCTGGTTCTGTTTCACGAGACGAACGAAACGGCCAACGGGCCATTGGCCGTGGGTTCCGGCAAAGCAAAGACAGGATCAGCAAAAAAAGATGACAAAGACCTTCGTATCAACCAGTTAGAGCAGGAGCTGGCGCAAACCCGCGAGGATATGCGCGGCATCACCGAAGATCAGGAAGCCGTGAATGAAGAGCTGCAAAGTGCCAATGAAGAACTTCTGAGCAGTAGCGAAGAATTGCAGAGCCTGAACGAAGAACTCGAAACCAGCAAAGAAGAACTCCAGAGCACCAACGAAGAACTGACGGTGGTGAACCACGAGATGATTGGGTTGAATGAGCAGGTAACAATTGCCCGCGACTATGCCGAGGCTATTATTGGCAATATTCGTGAACCCCTGCTGGTGATGGACAAAAACCTGCGGATAAAAACGGCGAACAGCACCTTTTACAAAGCATTCCACGTAACGGAACTCGAAACAGAAGGTGTTTTGATCTATGACCTCGGCAACAAGCAATGGAACATCCCCGAACTGCGGCTGCTGCTCGAAAAAATTCTGCCCGAAAAAAAAGCCTTTAATGATTTTGAACTGACGCATACGTTCTCGACCATTGGGAAGCGGGTTATGCTGTTGAATGCGCGGGAGATATTTACCAAAAAGAGCCCCGAGGAATTGATCCTGTTGTCTATCGAAGATATTACCGAGGTGGCGAATGCCCGCGAAAAAGAACGGCTGGCCGAAAAACGGTTTCAAAACCTGGTGTTACAGGCTTCGGTTGGTATTGCCATTTTCAAAGGCCCTGAATTTGTGGTTGAATTGGCTAACAACTTCTATTTACAGCTAATAGACAAGGCCGAACATGACTTTGTTGGCAGGCGTTTGTTTGAGGCAATACCCGAAGCAAAGGCGTTGTTTGAGCCAATAATTCGTACCGTGTTAGAAACGGGTACGCCCTATTCTGTCAATGAATTTGAGGTTGTCCTTAACCGGTTTGACAAAAGCGAAATTGGCTATTTCAACTTTGTGTATCAGCCGATGGATGAACTCGATGGTAGTATAAGCGGGGTTGTCTGCGTGGCCAATGAAGTTACTGAGCTTGTGGCGGCCCGCAAACAAATGGAAGTACAGACGACCCTGTTTAATGATATGCTCATGACCGCTCCCGGATTTGTAGCGACGCTGTCCGGGCCTGACCACGTGTATGAATTGGTGAATGAACAATACCAGCGTTTGTTTGGCAAACGAGCAACAAGGGGTAAACCCATCATGGTTGCGTTGCCCGAGCTGAAAGGGCAGGGAATTGATTTGCTGCTCGATACCGTTTACAACACCGGAGAGACCTACGTGGGCATCGATATTCCGGTTCGGATTGCCCACAATGAGGATCTGGAGCCGGAGTTACGCTACTTCAATTTCAGCTTCCAACCCATGTACGATGAGACTAAAATCATTTTTTCTATTCTGGTTTTTGGCTATGAAGTGACGGAGCAGGTGAAGGCCAAAAACAAAAACCTGGAGAACCAGCAACTCCGGGCAAAGGAACTCGAAGAAAACGTACGGCACCGCACCCTCGAACTCCGGGAAGCCAATGAATTGCTCGAAAGTAAGAACACGGCCTTGTTGCATGTGAACAATCAGCTAGAATCATTTAACTATATATCGAGCCACGATTTACAGGAACCACTGCGTAAAATTCAGACAATAGCAGGCCGCATTCTCGAAAAAGAAAGTGAAAACTTAACCGACAACGGCAAAGACTATTTTGGACGATTGCAGGGAGCCGCCCAACGAATGCAGCAACTTATTCAGGATTTGCTGGATTTCTCCCGGGTAAACACGACGGAGCAAAAATTTGAAAACACGGATCTGAACCTGATTACGAATGAAGTGCTTAGCGAACTCGATGAGGCTATTCAGGAAAAACACGCTACTGTAGATGTTATCGGACTTGGTTCGGCTAACATTATTGTGTTTCAGTTCCGGCAATTAATGAATAACCTCATTGGCAATGCCCTTAAATTCGCCCATGCTGATGTACCGCCCCACATAGTTATAAAAAGTGGGATTGAAGCAGGAAAAGAGTCGACAAACAAAAACCTTTTACCAGATAAGACGTATTGCCATATCTCCGTTAGCGATAATGGTATTGGGTTTGAGTCTCAATACAGCGAACGAATTTTTGGCGTATTTCAACGGCTACACAGCAGAAGCCAATATATGGGTACCGGCATCGGACTGGCTATCGTGAAAAAAATAGTGGAGAATCACCATGGTTTTATTACCGCTACCAGCGAACCAGGGAATGGTGCAACGTTCGATATTTATATTCCTTCTAATTAGTTGGCGATTGGGGTGAAAGGGCTTCGCGACAGCAATCACACAAGCTTTTAATTTTTACAAGAAAGCCCTGGTTTAATAAATTCCTTTACCAAAAGATAAGTAGTATGAAAACAAAACCTAACGCAAAGAAACCAATATCTTCAGAAGGTGAACAAGCTTCGCAATATGCAAGAAGTTTAATTGAAGCATCACTCGACCCGCTTCTTACTATTTCTCCCGAAGGAAAAATTACCGATTTTAATGAAGCGTCAGTAAAAGTAACCGGAGTGCCGAGAGAAAAGTTGATAGGCACCCACTTCTTCGATTATTTTACCGAACCACTAAAGACGCATGAAGTTTACGAGGAAGTGTTCGCAAAAGAATCTGTTTCCGATGCTCCGCTAACGCTTCGTCATAAAGACGGCAAGCTTCCCGGTGTATTAATAAATGGATCGGTTTATAAGGATGGTAGAGGAAATGTGTTGGGAGCTATACTTGTTATGAGAGATGTTCCTGAACAAAAAGCATATGAGTTAATCATTGCCAATAAAGAACTTGCTTTTCAAGACCAGGAGAAAGAAAAACGGGCAGCCGAATTAATCATTGCCAACAAAGAACTTATTTTCCAAAACAAAGAGAAAGAAAAACGGGCAGCCGAATTAATCATTGCCAACAAAGAACTTGTTTTCCAAAACAAAGAGAAAGAAAAACGGGCAGCCGAATTAATCATTGCCAACAAAGAACTTATCTTTCAAAACGAAGAGAAGGAAAAACGTTCAGCAGAATTAATCATTGCTAACCACGAACTTGTATTTCAAACCGGAGAGAAAGAAAAACGGGCAGCTGAATTAGTAATTGCCGATATAGAACTTGACTTTCAAAACAAAGAAAAAGAAAAACGGGAAATTGCAAATAAAGAATTGGAAGCATTCAGTAAATCTCTAAAACAAGCATCGCAGTATGCACGAAGTTTAATTGAAGCGTCTACCGACCCATTAGTTACCATTTCACCCGAAGGAAAAATTACGGATGTTAATGAAGCGTTAGTAAAAGTAACGGGAGTGTCGAGAGCGAAATTAATTGGAACTGATTTCTCTGATTATTTTACCGAACCCGAAAAAGCCCGAGATGGATATAAAAAGGTTTTTGAAAAATCATCTTTTTCAGACTTTCCGCTTACTATTCGACATAAAGACGGAAAATTAACGGATGTATTATATAATGCCTCCGTTTATAAAGATGATAAAGGCAATGTGTTGGGCGTGTTTGCTGCTGCAAGAGATGTTACAGCCCAAAAACTACTTTCCAAATATTCACTGAGTCTTATTGAAGCCAGTCTTGACCCATTGGTTACGATCAACACCGAAGGCAAGATCACCGACATGAATCAGGCAACCGTTAAAATTACAGGTTTGAGCCGAAAAGAACTCACCGGCACCGACTTTTTCGATCATTTTACCGAGCCACAAAAGGCACGGGAAGTTTATCAGGAAGTGTTCGCAAAAGGTTCTGTAGCCGATTCTCCGCTTACACTTCGTCATAAAGATGGCAAACTTACCGATGTATTATTTAATGGATCGGTTTATAAAGATGATAGAGGAAATGTGCTGGGAGTGGTGATTGTTGCCAGAGATGTTACAGCCCAGAAAAAGTTGGAAAGAGATGTGGCAGAACGCGAAAAAGAATTGGAACGATTAGTAGAATTGGAACGATTCAGAAAATTAACGGTTGGCCGAGAGTTGAAAATGATAGAACTGAAAAAGGAAAATGAAGAATTAAGAGGAAAACTTGGTATTGTAAAAGATGAAAACAATTGACTATGGAAAATGCTACTCGTAAAATAGGAGCCCAATTAAAGTCCCTTGAGGAAACTCAGCAGGCCATTCTTAACATTCTGGAAGATACAGAGGATGAGAAACGTATATTGGGAAATACGCAAAAAGCCGTGCTGAATATTTTAGATGATTATTCAGAGGAAAAAAAAATAGCCGAAGACACACAAATAGCCTTAATGAATATTCTGGAAGATTATAGTGCAGAAAAAGAAGTTGTTGAAAAGATGAATATCAAACTCAGAAATTCAAATAAAGAAATGGAGCAATTTGCATTCATCGCTTCACACGATATGCAGGAACCGTTAAGAACCATTTCTAATTACATAGGTTTATTTCAGAAACAATATAAGGGGCAGTTGGATAAAGATGCCGATCGGTATCTGACTTCTATTAGCGGGGCAACCTTTCGTATGCAATCGCTCATCAGAGATCTATTGGAGTATTCAAGAATAGGAAATGATAAAAATAAAATAGTAATAGATTGTAATCTGGTATTAAATGATGTGTTAAATGATATGAACGAATCTATTAAAGAAAACAGTGCAATAATACATTCAGAAAAATTGCCGGTTATAAACGGATATCTTTCAGCGATAAAATCTCTTTTTCAAAACCTTATCAGTAATGCTGTAAAATTCAAAAAAAAAGACGTGCATCCGATTATCTATATTTCCGCAGAAGTAAAACATGATGAATGGTTTTTTGCAATAAAAGATAATGGAATCGGAATAGACAAAAAATATTATAATAAACTTTTCGTAATTTTTCAACGACTGCATACCAAAGCAGAATATGCAGGTACGGGCATAGGACTGGCACACGTAAAAAAAATTATTGAATTGCACGAAGGAAAAATTTGGGTCGAATCAGAACTCGAAAATGGAAGCACATTTTATTTCACTATACCTAAAACAATATCAGAATGAGAAAAAAATTAAATTGCATCATGTTGATAGATGACGATGATGAGGATAACTATTTTCATCAAATCGTTATTAACGAAATGAAAATAACGGAGCATATTGAAATTGCTTTAAATGGCGAGGAAGCTTTGGATTTTCTGAAAAAAGAAAACCAAATCCATCCTGACATTATATTTTTGGACATTAACATGCCAAAAATGAACGGATGGGAATTTATGGAAGCCTATAAAGAGTTAAGGGCAGACCAAAAAGCAAAATTAGTTATTGTAATGCTTACTACATCCGAAAACCCTGAAGACATGAAAAAAGCCGGGCAATTTCCTGATTTTATCGGTTTTAATTCTAAACCGCTAACCGAAGAAATACTTAGCGATATTTTAGAACGCTACTTTCCGGAAAATATAAATGAAACAATAAATACCTAACAGACAGGAACCGACCTACAGCGGAGGGGCAGGGCTTTCTTATAAAACCAGTTCTTGACTCAGAACTCAATCTGTGTGAAAGCCCTGCTTACTCCCTATTGCAATGCAGCTACGCCGGGTAGCACTTTGCCTTCCATATATTCGAGTAAAGCACCGCCACCCGTCGAGACGTAGCTGACCCGGTCGCCGTAACCCGCCTGGTTGATAGCCGATGCCGAATCGCCCCCACCAATCAGCGAGAACGCGCCATTTTCTTCGGTGGCTTTCACTACGGCTTTTGCAATGGCATTGGTACCAGTAGCAAAGTTCTCAAACTCAAACACACCCATCGGACCATTCCAGAGGATGGTTTTTGAGTTGGCTACTACCTCCATAAACAGTTTGACCGATTCGGGACCAATGTCCAGTCCCTGCCAATCGTCGGGAATTTCGCCGGTGGCGCAAATCTGCCGGTTGGCATCGTTCGAGAAGCTATCGGCGCACACATTGTCGAGTGGCATAATAATGTTCACACCCTTTGCTTCGGCCTTTTTCAGAATCTCCAGCGCCAGGTCTTGCTTGTCGGCTTCGAGCAGCGACTTACCAATTTTGCCACCCAATGCTTTGGTAAACGTATAGGTCATACCGCCACCTATAATCAGGTTATCAACGGTATCCAGCAGGCGTTCGATAATCAGGATTTTGTCCGAAATCTTGGCTCCGCCCATAATGGCTGTAAAAGGCCGCTCGGCATGGCTCAGAATTTTGTCGGCATTTTTGATCTCGGCCATCATGACATAGCCACACACCCGATCTTCGAAAAACTGCCCTATAACTGCCGTACTGGCGTGAGCGCGGTGAGCCGTGCCAAAAGCGTCGTTTACCCAAACATCACCCAGTTTCGAGAGTTTTTCGGCAAAACCCACATCGCCTTTTTCTTCTTCTTTGTAAAAGCGAAGGTTTTCCAGCAAAAGAATTTCGCCCGGTTGCAGAGCCGCAGCCTGGTCAATAGCCGACTGCCCAATGCAATCGTCGGCAAATTTTACTTCGCGGCCAAACGTTTCTGTCAACGTCGGAACCAGGTGTCGAAGCGAATATTTATCCGTTGGACCATCTTTTGGGCGACCAAGGTGCGACATCAGAATCGCCGAACCACCATCGTTCAGAATTTTGTTGATGGTTGGGATAGTGGCTTTGATACGGGTATCGTCGGTGATGGTAAATTGTGCGTCGAGTGGCACGTTGAAGTCCACGCGGACGAGGGCTTTCTTACCAGTGAAATTATACGAGTCAACTGTTTTCATGAGAAAATCAAAGAGTGAAATAGACCGCAAAATTGGTGGAAAAAATTAAAGAGCAAGCTCTGAATTTGAAAAGCTTACTAGTGGGTCTGAACAACAAAATTATCTTTACACGCTTAACAGCTTACTCTCCTCGCTACCTAAATGATTTTTTCGTCAAAAATTTCAGCAGCACTTGTACTCTTTTTGCTCATCGGTATTTCCGTCTGGACAATTTGGGCCATGCAGCCTCCGGCCCCTTTACCCAACACGGCGCCCGAAACAGAGTTCTCTGCCCAACGAGCCTTCGCTCATGTTCGTGAAATAGCCCGCGAGCCTCACGCCATGGGTACTCCTGCCCACGCCACTCTCCGGGCGTATTTACTCGATCAGTTACGCTCGCTTAAATTGGAAACTGAGGTACACGAAACCGCTGTTAGCCAACGCCGGGGCGGCAGTGTAGGCTACGTATTTAATCTGGTGGGGCGGTTAAAGGGACAGAAACCCGGCAAAGCGGTGTTGATGCTGGCCCACTACGATTCGCAACCCAACGCACGCGGAGCTGCCGACGATGGGTCGGGGGTAGCGGCTATTCTTGAAACGGCCCGCGCTCTGCAAAAAGGGCCAGCCTTGCAGCACGACGTTATTTTTCTGCTCACCGATGGCGAGGAATACGGCCTGTACGGTGCTCAGGCGTTTGTGCGGCACCCCTGGGCCAAAGAGGTTCGCTTTGTCATGAACCTCGAAGCGCGGGGTGTGCGCGGCCCCAGCATGACGTTTGAAATCAGTTCGGAAAACGGCTGGGCGGTCGATGCTCTCGCCAAAGCGGCTCCGTATCCGCTGGCCTCGTCGCTGATGTATGAGGTGTACCGAATTCTACCCAATAGCACCGATTTTACGGTGTTTCGGCAGGCTGGCTACAGCGGTCTCAACTCGGCCTTTATCGACGGGTTTGTGCATTATCATAAACTCACTGATTCGCCGGAAAACCTCGATCTCGGCACACTACAGCATCACGGGAGCAATTTGCTGTCCCTAACCCGCTACCTTGGCAACCAATCGCTCGATCAGACCAAAGCACCCGACAAAGTCTTTTTCAATACAGTAGGGTTCCATTTTGTACAATACTCAATGTGGCTCAACTGGCTCTTTGTAGCCTTGTTGACAGTGTTGCTGCTCATAGCGCTGGTGGTTGGCGTTCGCAGGAAAGTGCTGACGATCTGGCAAAGTATGGCCGGAGCAGGTTTATTCCTGGTCATGATTGTGGTGATTATGGCACTGTTGTGGCCGCTTACGGTAGTCGTGCGGCAGCTTATGCCGGCTGCGTACCATATTAAAGTGGCAGAAAGGAGCCCGCTTTCATTTTTGTACTTCATCAACGGCATTTATGGCTCCAATCCCTTTCTGGTCGCTTACGCCCTGTTGACGGTCGGGATATTTGGGTTACTGGTTCGGCTGGTGTTCCGGTGGATACGTCCATTTTCGTTAATCATGGGCGTTTATTTACTGCTTTACGTCTTAGTTATGGTGCAGGCATTTCTGTTACCAGCTACTACATTTCAACTTTTGTTTCCGTTGCTGTTCAGCGTGGCAGGCACCCTCGTTATACTACAGTGGAATCTATATCAGCGTAAAAGCAGGCTACCTTCCGAGTTGGTATCGGTAATAGCTGCTGTACCTACTTTGCTGCTCATTCCGCTGGTCCGGCTCTTATTTGTGACTTTCGACCTGCAGTTGCCAATTGTTGGAGCAATGGTTCTGTTTGTTATCGCGTTGGGATTGCTGTTGCCCGTAGGCACTGGTGTAGAGCAGGTATTACGCTGGCGCAACGGTCCCACGGTGTCTCTTACAGCTTTAGTGCTTGGCCTGTTAACAACCGCCTGGGCAATTAATGCCGAAACACCAAGCGCCCAGCAGCCGCTGCATAGCCAGGTTAGTTACTATCTGAATGCTGATACCGGAAAAGCGTACTGGATGTCGGCATCGACGACAACCGACCCCTGGAAACGGCAGTTTTTCAGTCAACCTACTATAGGACCGTTCCCTGAGTTTTATCCGGCCAGCAAACGGCAACTGTTAAAGAACACCGCTCAAAAATTGGCTATACAGGCACCTACGGCCGAAGTGCTGAGGGACAGCAACACCACCACAAGCCGAACGTTGCGGCTAAAACTGCGGTCGATGCGCGGGGCAGCGGGTTTTGAAATCGGTTTGATAACCAAAGACACCGCCGACATTCAGGCTATTGCTGTAAACAACGAACCCGTAAAACCTGGAAGTACACCCGTTAGCAGTGGGCATTTGTTCTCCGTTATCACGAATGGCTTACCCCTAAATAAAGAAATGACGCTCACCGTCAGAACCAGACCGGGAGCGTCACTGCGTTTGTTATTATACGATCAGTCGATGAGTCTACCTGAATCGCTGGTCAAGATCCCCCGCCCCGCCGATGTTGTTTACGAACAGGGAGCAGGTAGTAACCAGACGATTGTACGGAAGGAGTTTCGATTTTGATAGTAGAAGCCCAAGTTGCGCGGTACTGGCACGGTCACGTTAGCGATCGAATGGCTGTAGAAAAGGACGTTTCGGGCTAGGTTTTGTGGTCGCGTAGCGATCAGACAAAAGCCACGTTCGATCGCCACGCGACCAAAACAAATCGTAGAACCAGCTTTTCTACAAACATTACGTCCCTATGGGACTATCGCGCAATTTAAATTAGTAGAAGCTGGACAAGGGCTAAGCAGTGTTAATCTGCTTAGCCCTTGCCATCAGTTTTTTAGTGTCAGGCAGGAGTTTCCGGCGTTCCACTCGCAGGCAGTTCGGGCTTTTTGCCTAGTACATCGTTGATGGCCTGCTCAGCATTAGGAAAGTTATTGCGAAGCAGGTCGGCCAGCTGGGTCTTCAGGTTGTCGAAATATTCAGGTGCGTTGTCTAGTGCAGATTCAGCTTCTGATTTGAACTGATTTCCCTGAGCTTTGAGGTTCTCCACCATTTTTTCGCCATCTTCGGTTTTTATGTACTTGGTTAGAGCGACTCCTGCGGCAGCGCCGAGAATAAATGTAGCGAGGTGTTTTGCGTTGACAGCCATAATGTTAGATTGGTTAACGTGATAATGAGGTGAAGGTACAGCCTTTTTGAACCGTAGAAGCCGGTTCGTTGGGGTTCGGCCAAAAAAAAGGATGATCGGTTTACCTGTAACATAGACACTATGCAGTCGCTACGTCCGTGAAACACATAAGGCAAACCGACCCCACCCGGTAGTGGACTTAAAGCACTCGTACTACACCAACGATGCGTTCAGCGTTAGCTTGATGTCAGGCGATAGAGCCCGCGAGATGATACAGTTGGCTTTAGCGCCTTCGGCAATCTCCTTAAATTTGGTCTCGTCGATACCTGGTACACTACCTTTAATGGTTAAGTCAACAGCCGTGACGGTTAGTGTATCGGTATCCATCGTTAAAACGGCCGTGGTTTCGAGCGAGTCAGCCGTAAATCCGGCCTGACCAAGGGTAGCTCCGGTAGCCATTGTAAAACAGCCTGCGTGAGCAGCCGCCAACAGCTCTTCGGGGTTGGTGCCTGCCTTACCGTCTTCGCTCTGGAAACGGGTTTTGAACGAAAAAGGCGTGTTGTCTAACACACCACCAAATGCCGACAAACTGCCGGTGCCTTCTTTTAGGCTGCCTTTCCAGGTAGCCGATGCTCTGCGTTTAAGCATAGTTTGGTTCTGTATAGTGTTGAATTTGGAACTGATAGTCTAACAGGGGAAAAGGCAAATGGTTTTGCGTACTCCATTAATCAGATACCTCTTACTTGCAAAGCCGCGGCATTCTGCTCAAATTAGCCGACCAAACCTAAAACAGCTGATCACTATGAATCAAGCCCTTAACCGTCGGGAATTTTTGCAACAAGGCAGTGCCGCTGCCCTGAGCCTCACTCTATTTCCCGGCATGAAACGGCGCGTGGCACCATCCGGTGTGGCACCATCCGGTGTGGCACCATCCGACAAATTGCGGGTAGCCCATATCGGCGTCAACGGTATGGGAACGAACCACCTCAACTGGTTTGCCAAACTCCCCGAAGTTGATATTGTGGGGTTGTGCGACGTAGACGAGACTCACCTGAACAAAGCCCTTGGCACGTTGCGGAAACACGATAACTATGCAAATCGCCCGGCCGACAGTATCAAAACCTACGCCGACTTTCGTTACCTTCTCGACCGGAAAGACATCGACGCCATCACCTGCGCCACCCCCGACCATTGGCACGCCCAGATCGCCATCATGGCGTTTCAGGCGGGCAAAGATGTGTACGGCGAAAAACCATTGTCGTACAGTGTGCGTGAGGGGCAGCAGATGCTTAAAGCCCAGAAACGATACGACCGCATTTTTCAGTTGGGAACCCAAATCCACGCGGGAGACAATTATCACCGGGTAGTTGAGATTATCAGGGCTGGAGCCATTGGCAAGGTACACACCGTGAGGCTTTGGAGAACCGGCCCGCCCCCGGTACTTGGTCCTGCCAACTATCAAACTCCACCCAGTACGCTGAACTGGGATATGTGGCAAGGGCCAGCCCCCGTGTCGCTTTATACACCCGAGCGGTGCCATTTTACCTACCGTTATTTTCTGGATTATTCGGGAGGTGTGTTCCAGGATTTCTGGTGCCACATTGCCGATGTAGTCTGGTGGGCCATTAACCCAACGGGTTTGCGGAGTGTGAGTGCCAAAGGTGAACTGCCGGAAGGTATCGGCGACGCCCCAAAATGGATTGATATTGATTATGAATTCGACAACCTGAACCTGCACTGGACAAGCACCCCACCCAATGTGCCGGGTGCCGAAAAGCGGGGTATTGGGGCTTATTTTGAGGGTGACAAAGGGACATTGCTCTGCGATTATAACTCGCGGGAAATCACTATCAACGGCGTAACCATGACCGACGTGCCCGAAATTCCAATTACGCTCGAACGCTCGCCCGGCCACCAGCAGAACTTTGTGAACGCGGTAAAATCGAGAACACAGCCCGAATCTAACCTGGCCTATGCCCGGCAAATGACCATGCCCATGCACCTCGGCCTGATTGCGTGGCGACTGGGCCAACCGCTGGAGTGGAACGCCCGCAAAGAGAAATTCCGCCACAACGCTGAAGCCAATGCGTTGCTCTCGAGAGACTATCGGAAAGGCTGGGATTTGATATAATTAGTCCGCAAAATAAAATTTATTATTAATTTGCGGATTAATTGGTTGCCGTAACGTGTTCTACCTCCATCACCTACATGGTAATTATCAGTAAAACTATGCTGAATGAGTTTGCCCAAAAACACCCAGATGCGTCAACCGCGCTGAATGAATGGTATGATATTGTCAGTCAGGCCGATTGGCGGTCGTTTGCGGATGTCAAACAGACGTTTAACCATGCGGATTATGTGGGGGATAAACGGATCGTTTTCAATCTCAAGGGTAATCAGTATCGGTTGGTAGCCCTAACATTTCTTTCGGTCAGAACAGTTTATATTAAGTTCATCGGTACTCATTCAGAATACGACAGAATAGATGTCAAAACTATCGACCAGAAAAAGCTATGACAATCACAGATGCCGAAGAATGTAAAGCAGCGTTTGTCGAATTAGACGCATTGATTGCTGACGGGTTTGAAGGAAATACTGAGCGCGAAGCACGTTTTCTAGTGTTAGCGAAGGCCATTGAAGCCTACGAAGACAGCATTCCAATTATGCCCCTTCCGGTACCGCCCCCTAAAACACTGGTGGAAATGCTGGAATATAAAATGTACGAAAGACGCCTGAAACAGCGCGATATGGCTCGTCTTCTGGACGTATCGGAAGCCCGTTTGTCGGATGTGCTGACGGGTAAACGCAAACCCAATTTAGACCTGGCCAAACGGATGCATTTACGGCTGGGTATCGATGCCGCCTTTATACTCCAGGTAGCGTAATCACTTTATGACGATAGATCTTTCGTCCAGAAAGTAAAACGGGCTTGGCTGATCAAGCCCTACCGCTTATTGTTCGAGCCAGGCTTTGAACTCCGAGACCCGTTCGCGGCTTACGTACACCTCTTCGTCGGGCGTGGGTTGGAACTGGAGTCGTAGCCGACCACCAATGTTCGTTCTAATGTCGCGGATGGTATTGATGCGGGCCACAATTTTACGGTTGATCCGGAAAAAATGCTTCGGGTCGAGTTGTATTTCGAGCTCTTCGAGGGTGTAGTCGACCACAAATCGGCGGTTTTCGACTGAAACCAGATACACTACTTTGCCATCAGCATAAAAATAGGCGACCTCCTCTACGCTCTTGAACTGGAGATGATCGCCATATTTTACCAGAAACCGGGTTTTGTAGCTGCGGGTAAGTCGCGCCAGGTCGCTGCTCAACTGGCTCAGCAAATGGGGTGTAAACGCTGGCGTCACCAGCAGGCGATTGCGCCATTTGGTGAGGGCCTGAGTCAACTGGGCGGGTTCGACCGGTTTGAGTAGGTAGTCGATGCTGTTGACCGAGAACGCCCGCAGCGCGTACTGGTCGTAGGCCGTAGTGAAGATAACAGGGCAGTTGACTGATACCTGATTGAAAATGCTGAAGCCAAGGCCGTCGGATAGGTGAATGTCCAGGAAAAGGAGATCGGGGTGCGGATTTCGGGAAAACCAGCTCACCGCGTCTTCAACCGAGTCGATAGGGCCAATGATCGTTAAACCCGGATCATGTTGCTGAATAATACCAGCCAGTCGTTCAGCGGCCAGGTATTCGTCTTCAATTAATAATACGGTCATTAGTTGGGAAGGTGAATGAGTGGTAGAATGACCCGAAATGTACTGCTGTTGCGCTCAATGGCTACATTCCGTTGGGTAATAAACCGATACCGCTGGCTAATGTTTTTGAGCCCCACCCGGGTCGATTCTTCTACTTCTGTTTTGGGCTGCACGTTGTTGGTAACGATCAGGGCCGGCGAATCCTCTACCGAAATATCAATGGTCAGGGGGCGGCTGTGCGAACTGATGTTGTGTTTGATGGCGTTTTCGAGCACCATTTGTAGCGCGGCCGGCACAATATAATAGTCCAGGTAGCGCTCGGGAACATCCATTTTTATACGTAGCCCTCCGTCGAAGCGGGTTTTGAGCAGGAAGCTGTACGATTCCAAAAACGCCATTTCTTCCTGAAGTAACACCAGCTCGCGGTCGCTTTGGTCGAGCGCGTGTCGATAAACCCGTGAGAGTTGCTGAATAAACTCTTTTGCCTTGGCCGGGTCTTTGTCGACCAGCAGGCTCAGCACGTTGAAGTTATTGAACAGGAAATGAGGGTTCACCTGCGCTTTGAGCGCCTGCAACTCGGCCTGAACAGTCGCTTTTTTGAGCCGCTCCGCTTCCACCTGCGACTCCCGGTATTGCTGGAGCAAAAACTCGATGGCATTCAGGATATTAATAAACAAATTGACCCGGTAGCCAAACACTATACAGAGTTTGAAGGGTATCCAGAGCGCACTGATCGAACGGCCCTCGTAGGCTCCACCGGCCAACCAAACCAATGGGATAATGATCAGGGCTACTGCTACAAGGCTCAGACTGAAGTGAATAGCCAGCGGATGCCAGGGCAACGGCCACCAGCGCTGAACCGCAATAGTAATCTGGCTTAACCCATGATTACTTTCCCATACCAGCCAGACGATCGCCAATACAACCAGGGCCGCTACCCATTCTGGTGCGGCAATCTCGTAGCGGGGAAGCGTATCCAGAAAGTACAGGTTCAGGTACGAATATGTACCGAGCAATAGAACGAACAGGTATCGGTATCGGTGCGCAAACATGATGGTTAGTAAGTTTCGTAAGGGTCAGATAACGAGAAGTTTTGTTTACCGCAAAGCGATGTCAGCACTCTAAAGGAGCTGACATCGCTTTAGAAACGCCACAATGTAAGCAAGTAGCCGATAGCTCTGTAATGATTCGAACTGGTTTTTGATGAGTTATGGGTTTGCCCTGAATGCTTGGCATTCGAACCTATAACTTTCCTTTGTGTGCAGTTGAATTGGCCCAGGGGAGTAAATGGTCAATTCAATGGAGTGGATAGACGAATGCCGTGATTAAAAGGGAACCAGGACGAAAAATTTCCGCGTTATCCATGCATGAAAATAGGGTAAACCCGAATCATGTGGAGCGGTTCTTTTGTACGCTTCGCCAGAGCCGCTTTCGGGTAGTTCGATTGAGTTTATCCTTTATTCTCCAAGTAGCGTAACCACTTTATGATAATAGACCTTCGTAGCGATACCGTTACGCAACCGACGCCCGCCATGCGCGAGGCTATGTTGGCAGCCCCCCTAGGCGATGATGTTTTCGGCGACGACCCAACCGTGAACGCCCTGGAAGCTAAAGCCGCTCAACTGTTTGGGATGGAAGCAGCTCTGTTTTGTGCCAGTGGTACCATGACTAACCAACTCGCCATCAGAACGCATACCCGCCCCGGCGATGAGGTGATTTGCGACCAGCTCTCGCACATTTATCTGTATGAGGGTGGTGGTATTATGGCCAATTCAGGGGTATCGGTGGCGTTGCTGCCGGGCGAACGGGGTAAACTTACGCCCGCCCTTATTCGCGATGCCATCAACAACCCCGCCGACCCGCACCGGCCTTTGTCGCGCCTGGTTAGCTTAGAAAACACAATGAATAAAGGGGGGGGCTGTTACTACACCCTGCCCGAAATAGCGGCCATCCGGCAAGTCTGCACCGAACACAATCTGCCGCTTCACCTCGACGGAGCGCGGCTGTTCAATGCGCTGGTTGAAACGGGCGAAAGTACCGAAGCGAACGGTCAACTGTTCGACTCGATCAGTATCTGTTTGTCGAAAGGGTTGGGATGCCCGGTGGGTTCGCTGCTGTTGGGGAAACGCGAGTTTATTGCCCAGGCCCGCCGGTACCGTAAACTGATGGGGGGCGGCTGGCGACAGGCTGGTTTTCTGGCCGCAGCAGGTATTTATGCGCTCGATCACCAGGTAAATCGCCTTAAACTCGACCATTCCCGCGCGCGCAAAATCGGGGCCATGCTGGCAACCCGCTCCGAAGTACAGGAGATTTATCCCATCGACACGAACATCGTAATTTTCCGGCTGCCCGACACCATTATGGCTGCCGATTATGTGCAGCAACTGGCCGAAAAAGGAATTCGGGGTGTCACATTTGGGAAACATCTGGTGCGGTTTGTAACGCACCTCGACTTCACCGACGAGCATCTGGCAGAACTGGAAACGCGACTGGCGATTTAAACTACATGACTAACTCTACACTCGTTGCCTCCACGCCGGGCCGCATCTGTCTCTTTGGTGAACATCAGGATTATTTGGGCTTGCCTGTGATAGCTGCCGCGATCTCGCGCCGGATGAATATTGAAGCCAGCCGACTCGATCCAGACGGGGCACCCCCCGAAGTACGCCTGTCGTTGCCCGATGTTCACAGCGAAAAACGCTTTTTACTAGATAAATTTCCCCTCGCCTACACCAAAAAACGCGACTATTTCCGGTCGGCCATGAACGTGTTGCAGCGTGACGGACTGCGGTTTTCGGCGGATATCGAGGGACGTATTTGGGGGAATATCCCGATCAATGCCGGTACATCGAGTTCTTCGGCTCTCATTGTGACCTGGTTAAACTTGTTGAGCCAACTGGCCGACGAGCCCCGGCAGTACTCACCCGCGCAATTGGCCGAGTTGGGATACGTAGCCGAAGTATTGGAATTTGGCGAACCGGGTGGCATGATGGATCACTACTCAACGGCCATTGGCGGCATTATTTATCTGGAATCAAAGCCGGTGATTCGAGTGGAATCGTTCCCGTTTGCGGGCACTGATTCGGGCCTGGGGGCTTTCGTACTTGGCGATTCGGGTGAACCGAAAGATACCATTGGCGTGTTGCGGCACGTGAAATACGGAATGCTCGACGCCATGGCGAAGATGCGGGCGTTCGACCCGGCGTTTGCGGTTGAGACCATGCCCGCCGAGACTATAACCGACTACAAACACCTCCTTACCCCCGACGAACTGGCTCTAGTCTGGGGCAACCTCTCCGACCGCGACGTTCTCCGGCAAGCCCTAACCATGTTCCGAAGCGGCACCATTGACCACACGTTGTTGGGGCAATTGTTAACAACTCACCAGACTAGTCTTCGTGAGGCTAAGCGCGTTTCGACCCCAAAAATCGACCGGATGATCGACTCCGCTTTGCACGCTGGCGCCCTGGGCGGCAAAATCAACGGATCGGGTGGGGGAGGTTGTATGTTTGCGTATGCGCCAACCAACGCCGAAGCAGTAGCCGAAGCTATTCAGCAGGCTGGCGGGAAAGCTTATATTATTTCGGTTGCTGAAGGGACAACGGTAACGAGCAAAACGGGAACCGGCAGTTAGTCGATAGTGGTTAACTGATTATGCGCATAGATACCCGAAATTTACGGAAAGAAGACTACGCCGACCTGAAAGAGGCCATGATTGAGTCGTACAGCGGCATTGGTGGCGACTATTGGGGCAAGAACCTTATCGATAAACTCCTGCAAATTTTCCCGGAAGGACAATTTTGCGTAGAAGTCGATGATAAAGTGGTGGCCTGTGCGCTCGCCATCCGGGTGAAATATGCGGATTTCGGCGATAATCATACCTACAAAGAAATTACAGGCGGCTATACCTTCAGTACGCATAACCCCAAAGGCGACTGGTTTTACGGTATCGAAGTATTTGTGCATCCCGATTACCGTGATCTTCGGCTTGGTCGGCGGCTTTATGATGCCCGTAAAGAACTCTGCGAGCAACTAAATCTCAAAGGCATTATGGCCGGGGGGCGGATTCCGAATTATAGCCGCTACGCCGACGAACTGTCTCCCCGCGAGTTTATTGCGAAGGTGAAGCAAAAGGAGGTATATGACCCGACATTGAGTTTTCAGCTTTCCAATGATTTCCACGTCAAAAAGGTGTTGCGCGGGTATTTACCTGGCGACACCGAGTCCAAAGAGTTCGCCACGCTGCTGGAGTGGAACAACATCTATTACGTGGATGAAAAAAAGAAACGCTCCCACTCCGACTCTATAATCCGCCTGGGCGTAGTACAATGGCAGATGCGACACTTCCCGACGATCGAGTCGTTTTTTGATCAGGTCGAATTTTTTGTGGATGTAGTGGCTGATTACAAAGCTGATTTTCTGGTGTTGCCGGAGTTTTTCAACACACCGCTGATGGCTGAGTTTCGTGATATGCCTGAACCCCAGGCTATTCGTAAACTTGCTGAATATACGGACGAGGTACGCGAGCGACTCATCAAATTCGCCATTTCGTACAACGTAAACATTATAGGCGGGTCAATGCCCCTGGTAGACGATAGTAAACTCTACAACGTAGCTTACCTGTGCCGTCGCGACGGAAGTTATGAGGAGTACCGTAAAGTACACATTACACCCAACGAAGTGAAATATTACGGTATGGTTGGTGGTAATGAGGTGAGGGCGTTCGATACGGACTGCGGTAAAATCGGGATGATGATTTGCTACGACGTAGAGTTCCCTGAACTGGGCCGCATGTTGTCGGCGCAGGGTGCGCAAATTCTGTTCGTTCCCTTCCTGACCGACACCCAAAATGGTTATTACCGCGTTCGGAATTGTGCTCAGGCGCGGGCCATCGAGAACGAATGCTACGTGGCTATTTCGGGCTGTGTGGGCAATCTGCCCAACGTACCCAATACCGATATTCATTATGCTCAGTCGGCGGTGTTTACACCTTCGGATTTCCAGTTTCCTAATAATGCAATCAAAGCCGAAGCAACCACCAATACCGAAATGGTGCTCTTCGCCGACGTAGACCTATCGTTGCTGAAAGAACTTCACGAATACGGATCGGTGCAGAACCTAAAAGATCGCCGAACCGATTTGTACGAAGTGGCGGTGAAGAAGCCATCAAAGCGGACCGCCAAAAAGGCATCACACGACAACGATCCCGAATATGTTGCTCCGGTGCTGGTGGTAACTCCGTAAGGGTTAGAGATCACATTTTTTGAAACAAGATCGGGGCCGCCCGGCGGTCATCTCACGGCCCGATATACCTCCAGCGGCCTGTCTGTACTCATGATGTCGGCTCCGTTTTTGGCAAACTCCCGGTACACCTGATCGCCTTTGGCAACGGCTTGTTTGTCTAAGTTGCCGAGGGTACCCAGAATGGTGGCGATGCCCTTTTCGTGCAGAAAATCATACAAGGCTTTTTCTGGTTCGCGGGTGCCAACGAAAGCAACCATCCGGTTGTCGGGTATGCCGAGTTCGTGCAGGCGGTCGTATTCGGCGCGGTTGCGGATCGTGACGGAGATCATCAGTTCAGGCGCCATCTGATGCAGTCGGATTGCGTCCTGCGCGTTGTAGGTGATAATAGCAGCTCTGTCGCCCGTGCCGGTTTTGCGGACCATCTCCACTATTTTTTCAAATTTCACGTTGCGTTTAACATCCAGGGTGAAATGAGACCCTGCCTGCCGGCCCCAGCGCAAAACTTCTTCCAGCGTGGGAATATGGTAGGGTGTAGGGTTGCCCATGTTGTCTTCCAGTTTGTATTGCTTAACCTGCTCGTAGGTATAGTCGATGAGTTTACCCGTACCGGTAGTGGTGCGGTCGAGGGTGGCATCGTGCATCATCACCATGACACTGTCTTTAGTCAGGTCGATGTCGCACTCAATAATAACCGGACTGGTCTTTGAACCAATCTGACCCGCTAAATACGCGAACGATTCAACACAGTTTTCGGGATAACCTTTCAGATCACCCCCGCCCCGGTGAGCGGAGATACGAGCAGTTTGGTTGGGCGTGTATTTGAAGTTGTAGTAAGCCCGGTTTGCCGTATTACGGGTTGTGATTTTTGGCGTACAAGTGGCCAGTGAGAGGGCCAGTACGGAGATCAGAAAGCTGTTTTTCATGCCGCAAAGGTACAGGACCTGTACCTTTTTTTTTGACTCTTTACATGGCTAAGGATAGGTTACTCTACCACTTTATCCCGTTGCCGGATGCTATATTCATCCTTTGGAAACAGATCGGTGTTTATTTCTGGACCGGGCGGCTGGTTGCCGGGTATCGTGTGCGTGTGAACCTGGTATTTGTTTAACAAGCTCCATAGATCGATGCCCGCCAAACCATAATGAGCCTGACTGAATGGAGTGCTGGCCCGTTGCCGAATGGTATTCCAGTCTACGTTAATGGGTTGATTGCTACCGATCAGGACCAGATCATCTACATAAACAATATAGGGAAATACCGACTTGAACGTATTGCGAATACGAACGGTGGGTGCCCAGGTAACCGCGTAACCACCGGGTTGTAGCCGCGACCGAAGCAACTCAAAATACTCCCGCGAATAGACGTTTCCAGAAAAAGCCGAAGTGGGGCGGAGAGCATCGGCTTCGATGACATCATATTTGGTTGGATTATGTTGTAGGGCATAGCGGCCATCCCGAAAAATGAGCCGGAGCCGCTTGTCGGATAGTACACTATTGACCGCACTGTCGTTGGCTTCGGCACCATAATCGGTAACAATTTGGGCCTGATTGCTTACAATCTCGAAACAGTCGATCTGGCGGGTTTCGGCTCGCCCCCCAACCCCATGAACTGTTCCGGCCGATCCCAGCCCAATTACGGCTACGCGCTCTGGGCGGGGGTGCATCATCACGGGCAGCGCTCCGAGCAACGTGTGTACTTCGTCGATAGAGAAGGGGAGGCCACTTTGCCCCAGGCCATTCACAAAGACAATGCCCGCCTGATGGCTCGGCATGAGTTTGATAACCGATAAACCCGACTCGTTTTCGTTCACCAATAAATCTTCCACTTTATCGACCCCATTCATGCGTTGCCAGAAATGTCTATTATCGGGAATAAGCAATAAAGCCAGCACTTGCACTACAGTTAGCACCGATACCGCCAACGCGTTCAGGTGCCTCCGTGCAAATAGAGTGAAACCATAGACAATGCTTAGGCCTGCAATCCATTTGAGGAGCGTAGCCGTTCCTAGTACTGGAAACCCAACCCAGGTGACCCACCAGGCTCCCAGAGCCGACCCAACAATGTTGACGAACTGTAACCAACCCACTTTGCGACCCACTTCCTCGAACCGATCCTGAATCAGTGATTGTGACACGGCAAAGCTCAGGCCCATCAGAAACGTAGGCACGAATAACAAAAACAACGGAATCAGGCCATACGTGAAAATGGCAAACCCCGGCGACAGAACCGGCTCGCCACTTTTGAAATACTGCCAGAGAAAATCGAGTGAGGGAACACGACCAATAGCATTCACAAACAGTCCCACCGACAAAGCGGTATAGAGATACAAGCCTGTTTGTGCCCACAAAAAGATCCGCTCCCGCCGAACCGGTGAGCGAAACCGTGACGACGGACCGTTTGCCCGGCTGCCTAACCCTACGCCAACCAGCGTACCAAGCGCCATTGAGCCCAGATACACCGCAAGCAGGACCGAAAACGTCAGCGAAACTGATTTGATAAGTGTTTCGAGTATCCGAAACCATATAAGCTCAAGCGAGAGAGCTGCCAAACCCGATAGCGCGTATTGCACCGACCAGATTGTGAACTCGGGCGTGAAGCGAAGGGGAGTAAGCTCAACCAGTTCTTGAGATTCATGTTGGGCTTGAAAAGAACTGCCGTTGCGCAGGTTTTGACCTAACCATAGGGCTCCGGCCACACACAAGCCATTGAAGACTACACCTACCCAAATAGACGTTTCGTACCCCATCTGCCGAACCAGTACAAACCCCGTTACGAATGCCCCAACTGCTGCGCCAAGCGTATTTACAAAATAGAGCAAGCTAATGTACCGGGCCTGGGCGGGGCCGTCGCCAAACCGAAATACCCGCGACAGGGCCGGTAGCGAAAAGCCCATTAGAAACGTGGGTATCAGCAACACTGCAAACACTACCACGTACATAACGACCGGGCTGTCGTTTTCGATCGGACTATTGACATACAGAAAATCATAAAGAACCCACTTGCTAAGGGCCGCAAAACCCATGATACCCGCTTCGGCCAGTAAAAAATAGCGAAGATTACGAGCAGCAGAAGCTCGGTCGGCAAGGCGGCCTCCGATAAGGTAGCCGAGGCCAAGACCGGTCATAAACGCTGATACGATCAGGCTGATACTGACGGTGTCAGAACCGGTATAAAATACCAGTAGTCGTTGCCAGATAACCTGATATAACAAGGCTGCAAAGCCAGATAGGAAAAAGAGACAATAGAGCAGATTTAGAAAAGACGTAGTAGGGCGGGTAGTGTTTGTCATGGCCGAAAGATAGACAAGGTCAGGTAAGTTGCCAAAACAGCGAACCAGATTTACGGTTCTTCGCTTATGAGCCTGACTCGCCAAGAGGCTTTGACTCGTATCCAACTCAACTATAGATAAATAGCATGGCAGACTAAAAACTAAATGGACAAACAGCCCTCGTTACAGGGGCGAACTCAGGTGCCTGGAACACGCCACAGGCCTTGAACAGCCTGATGACATTGATTCCATACAACAGAATCGACCAACCCGAAGATATTGGCAATTTGGCTGTTTTTCTGTCTTCCAATGACTCTGATTACATTACGGGAGCCAGCATTTTTATCGACGGCAGTATGACTGTTTTTGAGGGATTTGCAACCGGAGGGTAACGGATAAGGCTGTATATTTACGTAACCTTTTAATCCCAACCCGTTTTCGACGTGGCCACCGAGAAATACATTAATCCATTTACCGACTTTGGATTCAAAAAACTGTTTGGAGAGGAACCCAATAAGGAACTACTTATCAGTTTTTTGAATCAACTACTTCCACCGCGACATCAGGTACAGGAGTTGTCGTTCACTAAAACAGAACAACTAGGTAACACCCCGATTGATCGAAAAGCGATTTTTGATCTTTATTGTATTAGCCCCAGCGGAGAGCGGTTCATCGTGGAATTACAGAAGGCAAAACAAAACTTTTTTCGGGATCGGAGCGTGTATTATGCCTCGTTTCCGATTCAAGAGCAGGGAATTGTGGGATCAACCTGGAATTATAAATTGGCTGCCGTTTATACCGTGGGTATTTTGGACTTCGTTTTTGATGAGGAAAAGGACGACAAGATAGTCGTTCACACGGTGCAACTGAAAGATCAGAATTGCCTGGTCTTCTACGACAAGCTGACATTCATTTACCTATCCATGCCTAATTTCAATAAACAGGAGCATGAGTTAGAGACTTTGTTAGACAAGTGGCTTTATGTTTTCAAACAGCTACCCATATTGCAAGCTAGGCCTGCTCGCTTACAGGAGCGTGTCTTTGATCGTTTATTCCGGATAGCTGAGATCGCTCGGTATAGTCGCGAAGAGCAGGACGCCTACGTGCAGAGTCGCAAATACTATTGGGATCTGAACAATGTAATCGACACCGCAAACACGGAGGGACGGGCCGAGGGTTATTCAAAAGGCCTTGAAGAAGGGCGTGAGAAGGGCCTTGAAGAAGGGCGTGAGAAGGGCCTTGAAGAAGGCCGTGAGAA